>Ga0209474_10000090_pt1 | contig 107372 bp, 88 predicted proteins | sample GraSoiAngelo_145_FD_185902 | JGI IMG/M metagenome (GOLD analysis project Ga0209474, IMG submission 185902) | Grasslands soil microbial communities from the Angelo Coastal Reserve, California, USA - 14_1009_05_20cm (SPAdes) (version 2) | ecosystem: Environmental > Terrestrial > Soil >...
ACCATCGTGCTCGCCGGCACAGAGTCACCAGATTCCAGGCGCGATAGTGTCAGCAACATGCCCACCAAGCCGCTAAGTCTCTCTGCCTCGCGTTCAATGCGGTCGAGCGGTGGCGAGTGCTCGATTCCCGAATCGCTGCGAGCAAGATCAAGAGCGAGCTTCAATCGCGTGAGCGGAGAGCGCAGCTCATGCGAAACATCACTGATCAGCCGCTGCTGGGCTCCAATGAGAACCTCCAGCCGCTCAGCCATCAGGTCGAAGTCCTGGACCAATTGTCCGACTTCATCGAGTTGAGCGGAGCCTTTACCAGCTCGTGCTTTCAGATCGCCGGCAGCAATTTTCTGCGCGGCTGCTCGCAGGCGTGTGATCGGTCGAGTCAAGTAGCGTGCGAGCAAAGCGCAAATTAAACCTGAAATGACTAGCGCCAGTCCTAGCCGTTTGAAAGGATTTCCCCGAACTAGAGGAAGCTCGATACGCCTTAATTCGAAAATTGCCACATAGTTCGCCGACCGTCCTGGGAGCAAGCCCGTAATGCCAAACCTCTGATTCTCGATCGTACGAAACTCGACTCCTCCTGGAGCCCGGAGAGTTCCAAGATTGATCTTCCGATGTTTGTTGTCGCAGAGAAAATTGCCGCCTGTATCGAGCAAATCGAGCGGCATGCGTCCGGGCTCGACCGACTTCTTACTCTCGATCACTGCCTTGCAGCCGCCGTCCTCATACGAATGGATGAGGATCTCCGCATTAGACAAAATTGCAGGGGTGAGTCCCCGATGTACGGCAGATCGGATCTGATCTTCCGTTGGCCGTTCCGCCGTGGCGATCAGTACTCCAAAAATAAGTGCGGTGCAGATCCAAAAAGACGCAAAGATTTTGAAGAAGAGGCTGCGCATTTTATCTGAGCTGTTTCTCTCGTACCGGAGAGTGGACCATCGACACGTACATATAGCCCGTGTTGCGAATGGTCTTGATGCGCTCCCGACCATTCGGGAGATTTCCGAGCTTCTTGCGCAGTTTGCTGATGTGTACGTCGATACTGCGATCAAACGGACTCAGTTCCCGTCCCAGTACGACCGAAGCGATCTCATCCCGGCTTACCACATTGCCCGCGGATCGTAGCAGAACTTCGAGCAAATTGAACTCTACCGTAGTAGTTTCCAGGACTCTTCCGTTTAGGGTAATTGTTCGGGATCCGGGATCGAGTTCCACGTCCCCCACTTGCACGGGCTGCTTCGTAGCGCTCGATCCGCGTTGCTCTCGGGCGTTTCGGCGTCCGATTGCACGAATGCGAGCCAGTAACTCGCGCGCGTTGAACGGTTTCGAAAGATAGTCGTCAGCTCCGATTTCAAGTCCGACGATACGATCAAGCTCATCGCCGCGCGCGGTCAGAAGCAGCACAGGAATATCGGATGTTGTCCGCAGCTCCCGCAGTAAATCGAAGCCATTCATCCCGGGAAGCATGACGTCGAGGACAACCATCTGGTGATTGCCTTCCCGTGCTTTCTCCAAACCGCGAGCGCCGTGCTGAACGCTTTCTACTTCGAACCCTTCTTTACGCAGATACTCCGACAGCATTTCGCAGAGCTCCGCATCATCATCAATAATCAGGATTTTGTCCAACATGTGTAAGAGCTAAGATGACCCAGCTACTAGGATTGTGGCACGTTTCATATCATGGAACTCAGCTATTTACCTTTCTTTACACCCGAACTGCATGTTTTAAGGTCAACTGCTTCCCGAAAGTGGTCTTATTTAGCAGGAACGACAATAACGCCCAGGGACGAACATCACATCTTCGTCGTGCAAGTCTCTCCTGGTCGTCCCTCGGCGACATGGGCGGAGATGACGGCCTGATCATCTCCGCTCGTTTTTTACTATCTGAAGAGAGGTGCGGCGATTGCATCCTGGTGTATGGGAAAAAGTAGTTGACGCTCTCTTCTGGTTCCAGCTGGCCTGGATCATCTCCGGCTTCCTCCTCATGGCGTACTTCGCATTAAAAATTTTTCCTGCCGAGGCAGACATCGCGAGTTCCCATTCTGATCCTGCCGTCCCTGCTCAACGGCCTAAATTAATCACGCTCGGCAACTATCGATTTGAAGTTGCTCCTGATTTCCCCAATGCCCGCACCAACGTGATCGAGCTTTACCGACGGCAATCCGACAAGGACGCTGGACTTCGGTAACTGGCGTTATTTAACCGCCGAGCACAACATCTTCTTCAGTTTGAGTGTCTGAGTTACTAAGGGAAAACTCCGTCGCCAATTCAAGCGATCGAGGGTCTATTCTTCGGGTTGGGAGGAGTTGTGAAACGCCTGTTTGCTGCGCTTTTCTTTATTTCGTCGATTCTTCTTGTAGATACGCTTCATGCCCAACAACAAATGGATGCCCAATTCGGAATCAGCGGCATAAACGCGCCATCCGCTACCAATTTCGATTTAAATGATTTCAACCACTCTCCGCAATCTCTCAGCGGCGGAGTGTATCCGAGCTTCGCAGCCGACTTCATTATCTGGCGCAATCTTGGATTCAATGGCGAAGTTGCATGGAGGGCCACTCGCGGTACCTACCAGGACCTCACACCCTACCGGCCGATTTTCTATGACTTCAACGCTGTGTATGCACGCAAGGTTGGTCGCATCGGCTACGCCGCGATGGGCGGAATTGGCGCGGAAAGCATCCGCTTCTACGGTGACTTTGTGAACTGCAACAACTTTGGCCAGTGCACCAACTACGTGAGCAGCAATCACTTTCTCGGACACGTAGGCGCAGCCTTGCGGCTTTACCTGACAAAGACCGTCTATCTGGCTCCCGAAGCGCACTTCTATTTCGTGCATAACAATCTCGAGTTCACGTCCGCTCATGCTACACGCTACGGCTTGAATCTCGGATACAGCTTCGGACGATAGCTTCGGTAGAGACGCAGCATGCTGCGTCTCCACCATGCTGGCGCGTTCCTAAACCTGCGAAGTCGGCCCTTGCATTCCCGCAAAGACGCGCTGGTTCTCTGCCAGTCAGGACCTATTTCTTAGCCAATTCTGAAAGTTCCCGCTCTGTCGCCGCTGGAAATCAATGCAACCGTCGATTTGCTCCACACTTTGCTGGACAGCCCGCTGTGCGCCTGGCGCGGGATGATTCGCGAAAAATTGCTTCACGTCTTCGCTCATTTCCGCAGAGCAGCTATTTCCCAAAGCTGAAACCGCGCCTGCTCCACCGAACGAGGTCACTTTCTGTGCCATGCTGTCCCAATGATCTTTCAGATACTTCCATGCTGCCTCTCGAGCGGCTGGATTTGAAAGCAGAGCGCCAAAGAAGCGCGGATATTCCTGTTGTCGCACTTTTCCTTGATCTACGAGGGCAACCGTGCGCTGAGACAGGTTGGGATCTCTGAAAGCCGCCAAGGCATAGAGATAGTGGTTGTACTCGTCGCTGGTCTTCGCTTTTGCAAGCGCGCTTGATAGCTGATCATAGGAAGCTGAGTCACCATTTTCCGCTGCTACAGCAAAGGCGTTACCACTGATAGTCCCATCCACCGAAGCGGGGTTCTGCATGTACTCGTCCACGATTTTGCGGGCGGCGGCGACCGCATCCGGATCTGCCGCTGAACCGAGCGTAGCGAGCAAGTTCGCCCGCAACACCTTCTGTTCATCCGTGTCGCTCGGGCGAGCACTCCATCCAAGCGTCTTCGCTAGTGGGGCAAACTGTGCGCGGACGACAGCTTTATACGAAATTTCCTGACTGCTTGGCACAAGCGAATCGCCGACATATTCCAGATGCCTCGTCAAGGATGCGACTACGTGCCGATTCTCATCACTACGCAATTGCTTTGCGAGGTCCAGGAAAGCTGCGACTGACGTCTTGCCCGCACGAGCAAGAGCCCATGTGTCCTCCACTAACGCAATGCGTTCCGGCACATTAAGTCGTTGCTCGGCAGCGTCAGCTACTTTCTTCAGATCCCGGGGCGCATACGCGACGCGGTAGTAGCCCTTGGCGTCGCGATTTCCGAATACCCAATCTGCGCAGCTCGAGGACGGAACAGCTTGTTGGGGTTGAGTCATCAGCGAGCACGTACCACCTGCGTCCTTGTTCGACTTCGTGCATACCGGCATCTGCCAGGTTTCGTTGCTTGCCGCCTCTAGTCGCTCAGGAGAAACGAAAAATCGCTGCTGCTTCAGCTCGAGTGTGTCGGAACCGTTGTTGCAGGAAGTCGACAGACTCAGCAACGGAACTCCGGGTTGCAGGACAAACGTCGCCATGATTTTGTCGATCGGCTTTCCCGAAGCCTGAGCTTCAGCCTGCCAGAAATCTGCCGAAGTAGCGTTCCCGTTAACGTGCGCCGCGAGATACGCATTCACCCCTTCTCGGAATGTCTCAGGGCCGATATAGGACTCGAGCATGCGCAGTACCGCGGCGCCTTTTTCATAAGTGATGCCGTCGAACATCTCTTTGATCTCGGAGGAGGTGCTGGGATTTCCATGAATCGCGCGGGCCGTGGTCAGGGAATCAACGCCGATAATCTGCTGAGCCTCTTCCGCCGCATCGTCCTCGAGATGCCACTCTGGATGCCAAGCCTCAATCGGTTTTCGCGACATCCACGTGGCAAAGCCTTCGTTGAGCCAGATGTCGTCCCACCACGCGGCCGTAACTAGATCGCCAAACCACTGATGAGCAATTTCGTGAGCGATCGTCACCGCTTGCCCGCGCCTGCGGAATACAGATGCGTTGTTCCCGCCCAACAGGAGCGCCGTATCGCGATAGAAGATCGACGCCGTATTCTCCATCCCACCCCACTCGTAATCGGGAATGGCGACCATATCAAGTTTCCCAAAGGGGTACTTCATGCCGTACCAGTGGTTATAGAACTCAATCGAATGTGCGGCTACATCGAGCCCGAAGGCTGCGTATTGCGTCTTGTCAGGCTCAGCGCACACCCGAATGGAGACACCGTCGACCCTGCGAGAAAGGCACTGCCAATCACCAATCGCCAGCGCCACTAAATAAGTGGACATTTTTGGCGAAGTGGAGAAGGTGATCCTGTGGCGGTTGTCACCTGCCGGCTCGTCTTTCGCGATGCTGCCATTTGAAATGGCAGAGTCGCCCTTATCGGCCATTACGGTGAGATCGAAGGCGGCCTTGAAGGACGGTTCGTCGAAGCAGGGAAACATCATTCGTGCGTACGTGCCTTCGAACTGAGTGACGGCGTATTGTCGATGAGCACCTTTGCTGAGATACAAGCCGCGCAATCCTTCCGTCAGCTTGCCCGAGAAGTTCAGATGAATCTGTGCCGGTCCGACCGGAGCCGGCGCTGGCAACGAGAGCCGCACGATCTCCTGCGCTTTGTCGTACGTCACTTTGGCCTTCTGCGCTGAGCTGTCTGTCTTGACCTCCGCCTCGGTAATGTCGAGATCGAGCGAGTTGAGAACGATCTCCTTCGTCGCCGTGCTTACACGCACATCGATTGTTTCTTCACCAGTGAAGGTTTTTTGCGCGATGAGAGGATCAAGGAAGAGCGAGTAATGACTCGGAATAGCAGTCTGAGGAAGGCGCTGAGCGAACAAGGAGGGGGTAATTACAAAAAAGAACAGCCAGCAGATGCGCTTCATTTTTGGGAAATGAACTCCATAGCCAGGGATTTTTCCAAACCAACAACTAGGGCTGGCGCCATGATTCAGGGAAGGGCATCGGCTTTAGTCGTGCCGTTAAATGGCAATGAGCATTTCGGCTTAGCCGGTGAGGTTCGTCTAGCAGGCCGATATACCTCGCGCCGCAGTCCTTCAGAGGCTAAAGCCGGATAGCTTAGCGGCTCTGTTGCCGGGACGGCTAAAGCCGATGCCCTTCCCTGATGCTTGTAACCACTCACTAAACGCAGCGGCTCACCCAACGAACAACTCATCAAGATAGCAATATCGCCACGCCTCCCCAGGCTCGAACGACCGAATCACCGGATGCTTCGTCGAATGATAATGCTTGGTGGCATGCTTGTTCTTAGATGAATCGCAGCAGCCCACATGTCCGCACGAGAGACACAGCCGCAGGTGTACCCATCCATCTCCCATTTTGAGACACTCTTCGCAGCCCTTGGACTTCGGTTTCGCATCGTGTGCATCTTGAAGATGTTTGCATGAGTCAGACATCGGTCCTCCGTCTATTAGAACGCGTCAATCCCGGTAACGTTCGCTCCAATGATAAGCGTGTGGATGTCGTGAGTACCTTCGTAAGTCTTCACTGATTCGAGGTTCATCATATGGCGCATGATCGGATAGTCGTCAGCGATGCCGTTCGCTCCGAGAATGTCTCGGGCCATGCGTGCGCTCTCGAGCGCCATCCAGACGTTGTTTCGCTTGGCCATTGAGATGTGCTGATGCTGAACTTTGTCACAGTCCTTCAGGCGGCCGACTTGCAGAACGAGAAGCTGTGCCTTGGTAATCTCGGAGATCATCCACGCGAGCTTCTCCTGTACAAGCTGATGCGAGGCAATGGGCTGATCGCGGAACTGCTTTCGTAGAAGTGAATATTGCAGCGCAGTGTCGTAACACGACATAGCCGCGCCCACGGCTCCCCATGCAATCCCATAACGTGCTTGATTCAGACACATCAGCGGCGCCTTCAGGCCGTCAGACTGCGGCAGCAAATTGCACGTAGGGACGCGAACATCTTGCAGCGACAAACCAGAAGTGACGGATGCCCGCAGCGACCACTTGCCATGAACATCCCGCGCTGAGAAGCCCGGCCGATTCGTTTCGACGAGGAATCCGCGGACCTTGCCGCCATGCTCTTCGCTCTTCGCCCAGATGACGGCAACATCGGCAATCGAGCCGGAGGTGATCCACATCTTCTCGCCGTTGAGAACGTACTCATTCCCCTGGCGCACTGCACGCGTGCGCATGCCGCCGGGGTTCGAGCCGAAGTCGGGTTCGGTAAGCCCGAAGCAGCCAAGCTTTTCTCCAGTCGCGAGCTTCGGCAGCCATTGCTGCTTCTGCTCCTCGCTGCCGAACGCATAGATGGGATACATCACCAGCGCAGACTGCACGCTCACAAAAGACCGCACTCCGCTGTCGCCACACTCCAGCTCCTGCATTACGAGCCCGTACTCCACGTTCGACATTCCGGCGCATCCATATCCCTTGAGGCTGGCGCCGAAGAGTCCCATCTCGCCCATTGGCTTTACTAATTCGCGCGGAAAGCGTCCTTCGCGATTGCATGCCTCGATGATCGGGATCAGGTTGTCTTCGATGAATTTGCGCGTGTTATCGCGCACCAGGCGCTCGTCGTCGGAAAGGAGCGAATCGAACTCGATGAAGTCAACGCCTTTGAACTTGAAGGGGGGCATTCAGGATTCTCTTTACGCCGCAAGTCGACTCGGTGATGCTGATCAAATCGGAGTCTTGGGAAAACAGATTAGGGTAACAGAGTCTAAAGCCGGTTACGCGGTTCCGGACCGCCCTCGGCCGGTATGCTGCTGAAGAACCCGCGCGTTAGAGGAACACCGTCACGGTAAAAAGCGTAGAGGTTACCGGTCGCACGAAAATGCAAGCATAGCGTCAGCAGCGTACCGGCCGAGGGCGGCACGGAACCACGTAACCAACGAGCCCCAGCATTAACTAACAAGCCTCAGGATGAGCAGATTCGACTGCGGATAGGCGCGACTCAGAACGACGCCGCTCGTCGCGTTGACCCTCCCCTATCAGCGTGTTAATTTCAAGGGTTACCCAGCAAGTTCTGGGCGTCACCTTCCGCACTGCAAATAAGGAACACCGTTGAGTCCTACCGCCGAAGTGAATACCGGACTGCGCAAGACTGCCTTGAATGCTGTCCATCGCAAGATGGGCGCCAAGATGGTCGATTTTGGCGGCTGGGACATGCCGGTCGAGTACTCCGGACTTATCGCCGAGCACATGGCGGTCCGCACTGGAGTGGGCGTCTTCGACGTCAGCCATATGGGCGACATCCTTATCCGCGGACCGCAAGCCCTACCCGCCGTTCAGCACATCAGCATGAACGATGCCTCGAAGCTCCAGCCGGGCCAGGCACATTATTCTGCGCTGCTATATCCCGAGGGAACATTTGTTGACGATGTAATCGTTCACAAACTCGGCGACAACGACTACTTGCTGGTCATCAACGCGGGCACGAGAGAAAAAGACGTGAACTGGGTGCGCCAGAACGTCCGCGAATTCCGCTGCCACGCCGATAACCTGAGCGACTACTACACGCAGCTCGCGATTCAGGGTCCCAAAGCTGTTGATGTCCTGCGTAAGCTCACGAATGTAGACCTCACGCCCGTCAAGAATTACTGGTTCACCTACGGCACGGTCTGCGGACTGCCCAACACGATGATTGCCCGCACGGGCTACACCGGGGAAGACGGATTCGAGATCTACATTCCTTCCGACGAGCCGACGAGCGAGCGCGTCTGGTACGAGGTGCTGGGAGCGGGCAGAGAGTTCGGAATCCTGCCCTCTGGTCTTGGCGCGCGCAACACTCTCCGCCTCGAAGCAAAGATGGCGCTTTATGGTCACGAAATCTCCGACACGATTAACGTCTGGGAAGCTGACCTGGGACGCTACTGCAAAACGGAGAAAGGCAATTTCATCGGACGCGATGCGCTGGAGAAAGCCAAGAATGAAGGGCTGAAGAGGATTCTCGCCGGCCTGGAAATGATCGAACGTGGAATCGGTCGCGACGGCTACAAGATTTATAGCGAGTCAGGCGAACAGATCGGAGAAATCACCAGCGGATCGCCCGCACCGTTCCTCAAGAAGAACATCGCGCTGGCTTACGTTCCTCTGCAGTATTCCCAAGTTGGAACCGTAGTCCTGGTCGAAGTCCGCAGCCAGAAAGTAAAGGCACAGGTGGTTCCGACTCCCTTCTATAAACGTGCCAAGAAAGAGAAATAACAAAGGAAGACAGCATGGCTTTTCCCGCAGATTACCGCTACACCCGCGAACACGAATGGATCAAGGTGGACGGCAATCAAGCCACGATCGGTATTACCGATTATGCTCAAAACTCTCTCGGCGACATCGTCTTTGTGGAGCTACCTAAAGTAGGGGATGAACTCACTGTCGGCAAGACATTCGGCAGCGTGGAGTCGGTGAAGGCAGTCTCTGACCTGTATGCACCCGCCTCGGGCAAAGTTGTTGCTGTAAACGAGTCACTCACGACGACTCCGGAGAAGATTAACTCCGACGCGCACGGCACATGGATGCTGCGCATTCAGCTCAGCAATACCGGCGAGGTGAATAAGCTGCTTTCATCGGACGATTACGACAAATACGTGAAAGAAGAGGGTGGGCACTAGTTGCGTTATCTTCCCAAGTCTCCTGCAGACCGCGAGGTGATGTTACGCGAGATCGGCGTCCATTCTGTTGACGATTTCTTCAAAGCTATCCCCGCCGAGTACCGGCTGAATCGCGATCTCAAGGTTCCGCGGCAGATGGCGGAGTCGGAGATCATCGACTACTTCCGTGAGCGCAGCCAGGAGAATGCCGCCGGCTACGCAGTCTTCCTCGGTGCAGGCGCTTATCACCATTACCGACCGGTGATCATCGATGCTTTAGTCCAGCGCGGCGAATTCCTTACTTCGTACACGCCCTACCAAGCGGAGATTTCCCAAGGCACGCTGCAGGCGATCTTCGAGTTCCAGACCATGATTTGCGAGCTCACGGGAATGGAGATCGCCAACGCCTCGATGTACGACGGCAGCACCGGAGCTGCAGAGGCGATTTTGATGGCAATGCGTGTCACAGGACGCCACGAATCGGTAATCGCGCGCACCGTACATCCGGAATATCGCGAGGTGATCCACACCTATCTTCACCACCGCGATATGCCGATGACCTTTGTTGGCTATCGGGAAGAGAGCGGCGAACTCAAGTTCGATGAACTCGAGACGGCTGTTACCGACCGGAGCGCATGCGTCCTGATTCAGAGCCCGAACTTCTTTGGCTCAATCGAAGATGTCGCGGCGATTGCCGAGATTGCCCATCGCAAGGGCGCGCTGCTCGTGGTCTCGATCGCCGAAGCGCTATCACTCGGGATCGTGAAGCCTCCGGCCGAAGCGGACATCGTCTCCATGGAGGCGCAGTCTTTCGGGGTGCCGCTCGGATTTGGCGGTCCCTACGATGGCGTGCTCGCAGCGAAGGAAAAGTACGTTCGTCAAATGCCTGGTCGTCTTGTCGGTGAAACCAGAGACAAAAATGGAAACCGAGGCTATGTGCTCACGCTCTCCACGCGCGAACAGCATATTCGGCGGGAGAAGGCGACTTCGAACATCTGCACGAACCAGGCGCTGGTTGCGCTGATGTCCACGATCTACATGAATGTCTATGGACGCGAGGGCCTCAAGGACCTCGCCAAGCAGAACTTGGCGAAGGCGCACTACGCTGCCAGCGAGTTCGGCAAGAAAGCCGAAGTGCTGTTCCCGCGCGGAAAGCGGTTCAATGAATTCGTGGTCCAGAGTAAAGAAGATCCGCACGCGATCAACGACCGTTTGCTGGAGAAGAAGATCGTTGGTGGATTGTCGCTGAAGAAGTTCTATCCCGAATTGGGCAATGCGTCGCTCTGGTGCTGTACTGAAATGAATACACGTGAGCAGATCGATGCCGCAGTCCAGGCGGTGCAGGCATGATCCGAAAGGTCTCACAGCACGTCAACCAGAACGAAGGACTGATCTTCGAGAAGTCCTCCCCGGGCAAGAAAGCCTATAAGCTGCCGCCGCTCGATGTGCCGGAAGTTGATGCCGAGAAGCTACTCGGGGAACAGGCACGCGAAGAGCTCGGGCTAATGCCCGAGGTGAGCGAAATCGAGATTATCCGCCACTTTACCCGGCTCTCGACCTGGAACTACGCCATCGATCTCGGGATGTATCCGCTGGGTTCATGCACGATGAAGTACAACGCTCGCGTGAACGAGTTCGTCGCGCGACTTGAAGGGATCGGCAACGCACATCCCTATCAGCCCGAGAAGATTTCGCAAGGCGCATTGCGGATCATCAAGACGCTGCAGGAGTGCCTGTGCGATATCACCGGCATGGACTCGATCACACTCCAGCCTGCTGCCGGGGCGCATGGTGAGTTCACCGGCATCCTCCTGATCCGCGCTTATCACGAATCACGAGGAAACCCGCGCAAAAAGATCATCATTCCCGACTCGGCACATGGCACGAATCCGGCCACGGCAGCGATCTGCGGATATCACATCATTAACTTGAAGTCGAACTCGGAAGGCATGGTCGATGCCAGTCTGCTCGCATCAGTCGTCGACGACAGTGTCGCCGGAATGATGCTCACGAACCCCAGCACGATCGGCGTTTTTGAGCAGGAGATTCACCGCATCGCCGATGTCCTGCACGAGAAGGGTGCTCTTCTTTATATGGACGGCGCCAATATGAACGCGCTCGTAGGGAAGACACGCCCAGGTGATTTCGGTGTGGATGTGATGCACCTGAATCTACACAAGACATTCTCGACGCCACATGGCGGGGGAGGTCCCGGCTGCGGTCCAGTCGCCTGCAAGAAAATCCTCGAACGATTCCTGCCGACTCCCGTGCTGACCGCCCGCACGGATGGCAAGCTCGGCTTCGAGTACAACCGCCCGCAGTCGATCGGACGCGTGCGCGCCTTTTACGGCAACTTCGGAATGTTTGTGCGCGCGCTGGCCTACATCCTCGCGAATGGTCCCGACGGTCTGCGTCAAACCACAGAAGATGCCGTGCTCAATGCCAATTACATTCGCAAGAAGCTCGAAGGCATCTACGAGCTGCCGTACAAGACAGGATCCATGCACGAGGTTGTCTTTAGCGATCGCCTGCAGACACAGAATGGCGTCAGGACTGGAGACATCGCCAAGCGCCTCATTGACTATGGCTTCCACCCGTACACAACCTCATTTCCGCTAATTGTTCCTGGCGCCCTCATGATCGAGCCAACCGAAAGCGAGTCGAAGGAAGAACTCGACTTGTTTATTGAGGCGATGAAGTCGATAGCCCAAGAAGTGCAGGACGATCCACAACTCGTGGTCAGCGCCCCACATAACACCCGCGTAGCGCGCATGGATGAAACCACAGCAGCGCGCAAACCGATCCTGCGCTGGAAACCAGAGCAGAAGGCGGAAGCCGCGCCGACGCCGAAGGCGGAATTAGTGGAAACGCGATAGGTTGTTTCGGGAGGTACCCGGCGTAGGTTTTCTCCGCGTTCGGGGTGAAATGGATCTATGTCCGTCTTCGACGATCACAAAGAAGAAATCGAGAAGCATGAGTTCATGATGGGCTCCGTTCGCGGCCGCCTTGCCGTGACCATGGACCTTCTCACCGATGCCCTCATCCTGATTGGCCAGCACGGTGTGTACTGCACCAGCAATCGGAATCCCAGTCAGCCGGCGATGGACCTTCAAGGTGTACTTTCGTCGCTGAACGGAGCCAAGGAACTGGTTTTTTCTGTAATGGAGGAGCTGCGCAAGCAACGAGAGAACCAGAAGACTGGCTGATGGCTCCTGAATATCTATTCTGCGCGACCTTGTGAGAATTCCTTAAGCGAACTCAAACTTCAAACGTTTGTGCCACGACTCGTCAGAACGTCTTCTGTCTAATCTCATTCCATGACGACAATTCTTCTCTTGACCATATCGAACATTTTCATGACCTTTGCCTGGTATGGTCATCTAAAATATCGGCAGGCTCCATTATGGGAAGTTACGCTCGTAAGCTGGGGCATCGCATTCTTCGAGTACTGCTTTCAAGTGCCGGCGAATCGAATTGGTTCGTACGAATTCACCACTGCTCAGCTGAAGATCATTCAGGAAGTCATCACCCTCATCGTCTTTTCTGTTTTCTCCCTCCTCTACCTCAAAGAGCAACTGAAGTGGAACTATGCTGTGGGGTTTGTTTGCATGGTGTTTGCCGTTTTCTTCGTTTTCAAGCGTTGGTAGAGACGCAGCACGCTGCGTTTCTACAGGTTCCTGAGCTTCGCTGGTGTAAGCTAGAGATGTCCCATCGCGAAGCGCGCCCGTAGCTCAGCTGGATAGAGCGAATGCCTCCGGAGCATTAGGTCGGGAGTTCGAATCTCTCCGGGCGCGCCAGTTCTTACTCTGCGCTTATCCCCGGGGCAATACGCGTCTGGTAATCTCTCTCGCTTGGCGAGTGCGTTGGAGAAGATCGTTGATCAACGCCTTGGCCAACCGCTTGTGGGTGCCGTCAGTGTGGCCGTCGACCGGATGGCGGAGGAGATAGCACGTGAGGCGCTCGCGGATGAGACATTTCGCCGGGCGTTGCGTGAACTTGTGTGTTCGCAGAAGCTCTTGCATCAGCTGGTAGAGAGTGGCGACAGTAAAAAGAGTGCCATCGAAGCGTCCAGCAAAGAGAAAGTAGCTTTTCCCCTGATTGCCGGCTGAATCGCCCACGTCCAAAGCGGAGCTTTAACACGATCTGTCAGGGCGCGGCGCACTTCCCCGTCTTAGCGCGTATCCGAATCTCAGAAGAAATCCCTCATGTCACTGACGCTGCTAGAGGCTCCGGGATAGACATTGACTCCCAGAGCATCGAGTATCGTCCGCAGCGTATTTTCATGCTTGTAGGGCACAGAAGAGACAGTTCCTTGTTTCACTTTGGGACCAATCACCGCAGTGTAGACACGCTCGTTGTCCGGACAAGTACCGACAGCCTCATCGCACTCATCGAACGTGATGAACATCAGAGCATCCCCGCCTGGCTGAAAATACGGCTTGTTCAGCAGCGGAGCAACATTCGTCGCGAGAAAGCTATCAGCATTTGCCATTGAGCCGTCCCATCCATCGTTGTTGCCGTCGGGAATGATGATCGAATAATTTGGCAGCTGGTTGGCCGCTACGTCTGCCGTCAACTGAGTGAGAGGTACGATGTTCTGTTGAAGCGCCGAATTATCGATTACGTCCGAGTACCACTTCGCCGGATTGTGGTGGGCTGCATAAGCTCCCGTCGATGGTCCCATGTATCCCGGACTGGGCAACGATTGCGCGTAGACTTTCCACGTCAGTCCAGCCTTTCCAAGCTCACGAAATATGTTGTCTGATGTGATGGTGTGGCTACATCCATCTCCCACGCAGCCGAACACCTCTTCGCCGCTGCCGGAAGACAGCCATAGATAATCCATCGTTGAGCCGGGTACATCTGCGTGATAGTTAGTCGCGTAGGCGTACTTGTTTCCTTGCGCAGCCAGCCAGGGCATACCGTTTGGATAAACCTCGCTGAACATTTTGTTTTCCTCGATCACGAGAAAGACGTGAGAGGAATGCGGAACTCCAGAGGCGCTTGGAGGTGGCGCTTGCGGCGTTGGAGGAGTGGGCGGGGCAGAGGGCGTCGGACTTGCCGGGTTTTGCGAAGGCGGGTTCACGTTGGCATTCGCACTCGGAGCAGGTGTTGTGCTCGCAGCCGGTGTGACCGCCGAACTGGCCACATTGGAAGTGGACTGCTGGCCGCCTGTGCCACAGCCGGATATCACTAAAGCTGCAAAAAGAGCCGCAATGCTAATCAGCTTCGGGAAGAAAGAACGTTGGATTTGCATTTGATCCTCTGGAAGAGGCTCAAACGTAAACAACCATCTACTCTGCTGGCATCGGCAACGGCTCTTAGCTGATTAGGAAATCGTGCGTAACCGGAACCTTAATCCGCGGAGCACATCAGACGGAGATTCGCCCAAAAGGCGGGCAATCGGCAGTTAAATATTCGCCTTACATTCGTTGTACTGCAAGCTGGGGTTTTTGACGGCAGAGTTTCACTTCTGCACCACCGGCGCCTGCTGATGATCGGCAGGCGTCAAAGAATGTATCCATGTTCGATGTAAAATCCTCGCGTTGCAGAACGTTTATGCGACCGTTCCCATTCTTGACCGGCCTGATCGTTTTCTTAACTGCAGTTACCGGTTTCTCCGCCGACAAAGCCATCGACGAGCTCTATCATGCGAAGTGTGTCTGGTGTCATGGAAACAATGGTCGAGGAGCGAGGGTTGGCAGAGACTTAGGGACGAAATTATTTCAGGATCCTGAAATGGCAAAGCTCTCCGTCTCTGATTTTGCGAAAATCATCAAGAACGGTAAGAACAATATGCCTGCTTTCAGGAAGCAGCTCTCCGACAGACAAATCAATGCATTGGCAAAATACGTTAAAGAGTTGAAATAGTAGTCATTCGCATTCCTGAGAGGATTACCAAACCCGACAGGCATTCGCACTCACCATCGCTTGCGCAGGTTTGCAGCTGAATGCTTTCTGGAACTCTGGCATGTTCTGAAGAACACCATTCGTGCGCCAGCGTCCAGGAGAATGGGGATCGACAGTAACGAGAAAGCGGCTGTACTCATCGCTACGGTTCTCACACCAGACAGTCGCGAATCCCAAAAAGAAACGCTGCTCGGGAGTGAAGCCGTCGATTTTGCGGGACAGGGCATCATCGGACGGAGAAGCCTTTGCCTGTTGTTGCAGGCTTGAGAGTAGGGCCACCAGCGCAATGCGAGCTCCGCCGTTATCGGCTGTGTTTTCGCCGAGAGTTAATTTTCCATTGAGCTTAAGATCGTCGACGGCATTGAAGCCGCTGTACTGGTCGGAGATACAAGTGGCGCGCTTCTCGAATTCGCGCGCGTCGACGGGCGTCCACCAGTCGCGCAGATTTCCTTGCGGGTCGAACTTGCGGCCCTCGTCGTCGAAGCCGTGAGTCAGCTCGTGACCAATCACAGCGCCGATGCCGCCGAAGTTCACGGCGTCATCCAGCTCCTTCGTGAAAAACGGAGGCTGGAGGATGCCGGCTGGGAAGACGATCTCGTTGAATTGGCCGCTGTAATATGCGTTTACCGTGGGGGGCGTCATGTCCCATTCGGTTTTATCGACCGGCTTGCCGATCTTGTTCGCCTGGCGATGGGCCTCAAACTGCGCGGCGCGAGTGTAATCGCCGAGAAAGTCGTCGCGGGTGATTTTGATCGAGCTGTAGTCCCGCCACTTTTCGGGATAGCCGATCTTGTTGCGAATGGCATCCAGCTTGATCTTCGCTTCTTTCTTGGTTGCATCGGTCATCCATGGCAGCGTGGCTATATCGCGATCGAGTGACTGCTCGAGGGCGTTCACCATCTTGAGCATGCGCTGTTTGCCTTCAACACCAAATGTCTGATCGACATAGGACTGTCCCAGAGCTTCGCCTAACGAATTGTCGGTCTGGTCAACGCAGCGCTTCCATCGCGCTTGCAACTCCTTTTGCCCAGTGAGTGATTGACGGTATTCAAAGCGCGCCTGAACGAATGGATCCGACAACCAAGGCGCGGCGAAGTTGATCATCTGCCAATTCAAATATGTTCTCCAGGCGTCAACTGGATACTTCATAAAGATCCCGTTCGCCTGCTTGAAAAACTCCGGATTCTCCACATTTAGCGAGGTAAACGATGGCACTCCCGCGTACTTGAAAAACTTTACGAGTTGCAGATTGGGAGCGAGCGCAGCCGCCTCGTTGAGGCTCATTTTGTGGTCGTGCACCATGGGATCGCGCCGTACTGTGCGATCCATCGACGCCTTGGCCAGATCGGTTTCGATGTTGAGAATCGTCTGAGCCGCTTGGGCCGCCTGCGCTTCATTTTGTCCGGCCAGCGTGAAGGACTTCTTCAGGTAGGTGAGATAGGTCTGACGCACCGTTTTGGTCTTCTCGTCGTCCTTGATGTAGTAATCGCGATCAGGCATCGTGATTCCACCCTGATCGAGGTCAGCAACCACCATCGATGCATCGTGCAGATCTGGGCTGGAACTGAAGTTGAATACCGGACTCGGACCAGTGAGCAGCTGGATGTAAGCCATGCGCTCGATGATCTGATCTCGATTCTGGATCGCCGCAGTGCGGTCGAGCTCGGACTTGAGCGCCTGGATTCCTTTGCTGTTGATTGCCTTTTCATCCATGCACGCGTAATACAAGTCGCCAATCTCGCGCTCGACGACACTGCGCTTCGGATCGTCCGCCGACTGTTTTTCGAGTATGTCGCGCAGTATTTTCTGATTGCGCACATAGACCTCGGTGAAACTGTCCCAGGCCGGCTGGTCAGAGGGAATTGGATTGTTTTTCCTCCACGTGCCGCAGGCGAACTGGTAAAAATCCAGACATGGATCGACGCTGCGGTCCAGGTTCGCGGGCGTGAATCCGACCTTGTTGCTCGAAGGAGCGGGACTCTGGCCATCGGCCACGATCGAGATGGCAAACATCAATGCAAACACTCCGGCAAGATGTCGCATGTTCTTCCTCCAGAATTCGGAAACAGGCGAGATTACCACGGGCGCATCCAGTAGAATAGAAAGGGCAGCCCGGAGAGATGGCCGAGTGGCTGAAGGCGCACGCTTGGAAAGCGTGTATACCTTAACGGGTATCGTGGGTTCGAATCCCACTCTCTCCGCCAGATCTTTATCGCCGTTCTCATTTCGCATGGGCCACCCTTGAGTCCTGGATATACTCGGGCGCATCGAATGGGACGCCATGGCAACGCCAATCAATACTCCACCCGTTCTTTCTCCTGAACGCCGGGAACAGCTTTTTCCGACGCTTACACCTTCGCAGATTGCGCGCATCGCAGCCGTGGGCAAGACACATCCGGTGCAGACAGGCGAGTTGTTGATCAAGCAGGGTGAAGTAGGGCCCGGCCTGTTCGTGGTTGTTTCAGGAGAGATTGAGATCGTCCAGCCGACTCCGAAGGGCGATGTGCTGATCACAACGCACACTTCAGGAAGCTTCACTGGAGAGCTGAACATGCTCTCGGGGCGCCGTGCTCTGGTCTGCGGCCGGATGAGCAAAGCAGGCGAGGTGATTGAACTTAATCGTCACGCTCTCCAGCAGCTTGTGCAGACGGATGTGGAGCTGAGTGAGATCATTATGCGCGCATTCATTCTGCGCCGTCTTGAACTAATCGCCCACGGTATCGGTGACTCTGTGCTGGTTGGCTCCGCGCACTCACCGGGAACGCTGCGCATCAAGGAGTTTCTCTCCCGCAATGGACATCCATATTCGTACATCGATCTCGATCGCGACGAGGGTGTTCAGGACTTGCTCGACAAGTTTCAAGTCAAGATCGACGAAGTTCCGGTGTTGATTTGCCGGGGAAAGCTTGTATTGCGGAATCCGAGCAACCGGCAAGTAGCCGATTGTCTGGGACTCAACCCGGAGATCGACGAGGGCCATATTCGAGATGTGGTCGTGATCGGAGCTGGCCCCTCGGGGCTGGCTGCAGCTGTCTACGCTGCTTCGGAAGGACTGGATGTTCTCGTGCTCGAAACCAATGCCCCAGGCGGACAAGCGGGATCAAGTTCCAAAATCGAAAATTATCTGGGATTTCCGACCGGAATCTCCGGCCAGGAACTCGCCGGCCGAGCCTATAGCCAGGCGCAGAAGTTCGGCGCTGACATGATCATCGCGCGCAGTGCCGTGAAGCTGGCTTGTACTAAGCGTCCGTATGCAATTGAAATCGAGGGTGGAACAAAAATTCCAGCACGCGCGATCGTGATTGCTACTGGCGCTCAATATCGCCGGCTCCCACTCGAGAACCTTTCCCGCTACGAAGGTATCGGCGTGTACTACGGAGCGACTTATATCGAGGCACAATTGTGCGGAGACGAAGAGGTAATCGTAGTCGGCGGCGGGAATTCGGCGGGACAGGCGGCGGTCTTCCTGTCCGACAGCGCACGACACGTGCACGTGCTGATTCGCTCAGCCGGATTGGCCGATACGATGTCGCGTTATCTCATTCGCCGGATCGAAGATAGTCCTAAGATCACATTGCACTCATTTACAGAGATCGATGCTCTGGAAGGCAATGGGAGGATCGATTGCGTCCGCTGGAGGAATAATCAGACCGGCGCCGGCGAGGTTCATCGCATCCATCATATATTTTTGATGACTGGAGCCAGTCCCAATACGGAATGGCTCGACGGATGCGTTGCGCTGGATGACAAAGGCTTTATCAAGACAGGCCCGGAGCTGCTTCCCGAAGAACTGCGCAGCGCCGAATGGCCGTTATCGCGTTCTCCTTACCTGCTTGAGACCAGTTTGCCGGGAGTATTTGCGGTTGGCGATGCACGCGCGAACAACGTTAAGCGTGTGGCGTCAGCGGTGGGCGAGGGCTCAATCTCAATTCACCTTGTGCATCGCGTTCTCGCGGAGTGATGCTGGTAGAGCGCTGATGCTGTACTGCGCGTGCGTGGCTTTCCATGAAAGTTCTTCTCGCTATCCATCATCGGTTCGAACTCTGGAATGCACCTGACTGGCTTGGACCGAGACTCAAGCGCGATTTTCCTGAGCACGAGTTTGTTCAGTTAAAAGATCTTCACGGCCTCATTGATGAAATCGTCGATGCGGAAGTATTGATCGGCTGGCAGCTTCGGCCAGAGCAATTCAAGGCTGCCCGTAGGTTGTGTTGGATCCATGCGACCACAGCGGCTGTACATCAGCTTATGTTTCCCGAATTGGTTGCAAGTAATGTGCAAGTGACGAACTCCAGCGCGATTCACGGACCAGTCGTAGCTGAGCATGCCATTGCCTTAGTTTTCGCATTGGCCAAAGGACTGCCCTTCGCGTGCATGTATCAGGCACAGAGTCATTGGGGTCAACAGGATTTGTGGCGCAGCGACTTGCGTCCGCGTGAAGTTCAGGGTGCAACTTTGGGTGTGATCGGATTGGGCGCGATTGGACGAGAATGCGTTGGTCTGGCAAAGGCGTTGGGTATGCGCGTACTAGCTTCACGGGAGCATCCAGACAAGGGAAGTGAAGGCGCAGAGCGCGTATTCGGTCCAGCTCAGCTCGAGCAGTTGTTGGCCGAAGCCGAGTATGTCCTGCTTGCTGCTCCTCTCACCTCGAGAACCCGGGCTGTGTTCAATGACGAGGCCTTTTCCAAGATGCGAAGGGACGCATACTTCATCAATGTCAGCCGCGGCGATCTGGTGGATGAACTCGCGTTGGAACGTGCTCTTCTATCAAAGACGATACGAGCAGCAGCTCTGGATGTCTTCCAAACCGAGCCGCTGCCGGCAGGGTCGCCCTTATGGGGGTTAGAGAACCTGCTCATTACGCCGCATAGCGCAGCCCTGACGGAAAGGCTTTGGGATCGTCATTATATCCGCGTGACCGAGAATCTCCGGCGGTACCTGACCGGTAAGCCCCTGCTGGGAGAAGTACCTAAACAAAAAGTATATTGAATCATCTCTTATAATCAGAGAAGACAACGCCGATCCGGGCGCACTCGCCCGATTGTAGAATCCGCAACGATGACGATAGAAGCGATTCCAGAGAAACCGACTACCATTTCGTCGAAACGCCAGCGAGTTCTCTGGAGCTGGAGCCGCGATCTGCTCCTGGCATTAGCCTTCTCCGCCCTATTCATCGTTTTTCTGTACCAGCCAGTCCGCGTAGAGGGCACGAGCATGCTTCCAGGTCTGCAGGATCAGGAGCGGATCTTCATCAATAAGTTCGTGTACAAGCTCGAGCCGATCGAACGTGGCGACATCGTTGTATTTCACTATCCCTTCGATCCGTCCAAGAGCTACATCAAACGTGTGATTGGCCTTTCAGGCGACCGAGTTCGAATCGTGGAAGGCCAAGTGTACGTGAATAGCCGTCCGTTGAAAGAAGCGTACGTGCCCGGCGAATACTTCGACTATCGCTCACTGCCGGAAATGAGCGTTCCTCCGAACTCGTACTTCGTCCTCGGCGATCATCGTTCGCTCTCAAACGATAGCCGAGACTTCGGCCCAGTCGCCGAGAATTACATCTACGGCAAAGCCGTTTTTGTGTACTGGCCGATGGAGAAGTTGGGATTACTTCGCTAACGATAAAGGACCCACGTAAGCGAGTTTGCTCCTCCGGAATTGGTGTGCTACCGTCAGAAAAGCCCAACATTCTGCTGCGCGACGGGCGGTTAGCTCAGCTGGTTAGAGCGCCTGCCTTACAAGCAGGAGGTCGCAGGTTCGAGTCCTGCACTGCCCACCATTCCCGTTATACCTCTGCCAATCTCAGGATGTCGTCGTGCTCGTAAATGTGAACTCCGGTGTTTCCGAGCGCGGCGGCTTTCACCATTGCTTGCGCCACCGTCGCGGCTCGAATCGAGCGATATTTACGTAGTGCTCCAACCATCGTGAATTTCAGAGCTTCTGCCAGGACCATGCCGAGGTGCTCACCTGTACGTTTTTCTTTGCGCTCCCCAACGAGGAAGCTAGGACGAAAGATGTGCAGTGAAACAAACGGTAACCTTTGCAATGCGTCTTCAAGCTCTCCCTTGGTGTGCAGATAGAAATTTCCTGATTTGGCATTCGCGCCGACCGACGAAACCAGCAGGAATTGCTTTGCGCCGGCAGTTAGGCTGCGCTCTGCCAGGAGAAGCGGGTACTCGAGATCGACGCGGCGGAATGCCGGTTGCGATCCGGCTTTCTTGATCGTTGTTCCCAGCGCGCAAAACACGTCATCGGAACCTGGAAAATTTCCGAGACTTTCGAAGTCCACGAGCTGTTCCAGCAGCTTCGGATGGCTAATTCCGCTGCCTTTTCGCACCAAAGCCGTGACGCTTGCGTACTCTGGCGAGGCGAGCAGGAACTGGAGACAATCCGAGCCAACTAGTCCGGTACTACCGGCGATCAGCGCAGATTTGGGCATTTTGGGGTATTTTGCGCTGCTCCCAGGCACCGGAGGCGCGCAATGGCCGTTTGATGTTACCTCAGTAACTAGGGACGAGCGGTATTACATAACTATTACACAGCTCTTATCGCCCGGTTGTTATGTTGAAAGGTGCTGTCCATTGGGCAAACGGAGACTATGAGCGCAATCATTACACCTGACACTCTTACGCAGCCGGCCGTTTCGCAGGTTTACACCGCGAAGCGAGGCAAGATCAACTGGTACACCGCCTTCGTGATGGCGGTTTTTCATATTGGTGCAGTTGCAGCGCTGTTCATGTTCAGCTGGAAGGCGCTGCTGGTTACGGCCATTCTTTGGTATTTCTCTCTGAGCTTCGGGATCGGTATGGGGTATCACCGGCTCCTGACGCATCGTGGATATAAGGTTCCAAAATGGGTTGAGTATTTCCTTACCACTTGTGCCACTCTCGCCCTTGAGGGCGGACCGATCTTCTGGGTAGGCACCCACCGCATACATCATCAGACGAGCGACCGCGAAGGCGATCCTCACAGTCCACGCGATGGCGGCTGGTGGGCGCATATGGGATGGATCATCAGCGGTGAAGTGCTGCACCATGGCAATCCCGAACTTGAACGATATACTCCCGATCTTCGCCGCGATAAGTATCACGCCTGGCTGTCGAAGTGGCACTGGGTTCCGCTCACGACGCTTGGGCTGATTCTGCTCGCTGTCGGCGGATGGACTTATGTGATGTGGGGCATCTTCTTCCGCGTGACCGTCGGATTGCATGCCACCTGGCTCGTGAACTCCGCAACGCACATGTGGGGCAACCGTCGATTCACCACCAAGGATGACTCGACCAATAATTGGTGGGTGGCTATGGTGACCTTCGGTGAGGGATGGCATAACAACCATCATGCTCACCCGGTTTCGGCGCGGCATGGGCTCGCTTGGTACGAAGTTGATTTGAACTACTACGGCATCTGCATGCTCAAAGCGCTCGGCCTGGCAAAGGACATCAAAGTCGTCGATATGCCGAAGAAGCTCCGTGAGCAAGAAGAGAAGCTGGCAACTGCCAAGCCGGAGTTGGTTTCGGCTTAAGTTCTCCTCTCGGGTCTTTGTTCAGTTCCGGTCGTTACACGGCCGGAACTTTTCTTTTTGAACGTGTCAGGGTATCGGCCTTCAGTCGTTCCGTCCAAAGCTTTACTTTTGCGGCTTCAGCCGCCGGGCTTTTGCGAAGTGGCCCGAGCGTGTAAAGCCAGATAGCAACATCAATCGGACGACTGCAGCCGATGCCCTGCCGTGAGGCTGGCTACAGTCTCGCGCCGCCTGTGTGGCTTACAACTCTGCGCTACACTCGAATGCAGGATACTAGCCGATGCGCGTTACCAGCCGCCGCAAAGCGATCGCATTCTTTATCACGCTGAGTTCGTGTGTGCTCGCAGTTGCAGTGACGTTGAACGTCAGCTGGATCGTACTTCACTGGCGGCAACTGGGGACGCTGGTCCTGGGTGTCATATTTTTTGGCATTGTCATTGCTGGACTGGTACTCAACACTATATTCCTGATTCGGGAAGTACGACGCAACGAAAAACAGGACAGCTTTCTCCATGCCGTCACTCACGAGCTGAAAACCCCATTGACTTCGATCCGCCTCTACCTGCAAACGCTGCAGAGCCGCAAAGTGGACGAAGAGCAGCGGAACGAATTTTATCGCGTGATGCTGTCGGACTCCGATCGGTTGTTGAAGACAGTCGAACAGGTATTGCACGCCGCCGAACTGGGACATAGTCGGGACAAGCTCGAAGACATTGTCGATATGGAAAAGCTCGTCCGCGAGTGTCTCGAGGAGGCTCGTACTCATCACCATCTTTCAGCTGAGTCCCTGCGCCTGCTAGTCGAGAACAGTCAGGGCACTCCGAAGGTAACCGCCAATCGCGAGGAGTTGCGCTCTGCAATCTCGAACATCCTCGAGAATGCGATTAAGTACTCTGGGGAAAACGTAGATATTGAAGTGCAACTTCGTGCGAGCGATGACAAGAATGTCTCAGTGCGAGTGCGCGACAATGGCATAGGCATTCCTCGCAGTGAACTCAAACAAGTGTTCAAACGCTTCTATCGCGTTGCCGACCGCGAAGTGGCTCGTGTGAAGGGAAGTGGGTTGGGGCTGTTCATCGTACGGAGCATCGCAAAAAAATACGGTGGTAATGCCTTTGCCGAAAGCGAAGGACCTGGGCGCGGCGCGACGATCATCCTGCAACTGCCGCGGGTCGTATGAGCCGAGTTCTGATCGTAGAGGATGAAGAGCATCTCGCTCGTGGGCTCAAATTCAACCTTGAAGCTGAAGGTATCGATGCAGAAGTCGTTGGCGATGGCGAGGCTGGCCTGCAGCGACTGTTGCATCCAGACAGTGGAATCGACGCGGTCATCCTCGATGTAATGCTGCCCGGCATTTCGGGCTTCGAAGTTGTCTCTCAGCTTCGTAACGCGAAACAGTACGTCCCCGTATTAATGCTGACCGCGCGTGGCCGGCCTGAGGACGTTCTGGGCGGCTTCGAAGCTGGGGTGGATGACTATCTACCGAAGCCGTTTGAGTTGCCCATCCTCGTGGCTCGTCTTCGAGGCCTCCTTCGCCGAAAGCAATGGGCCAGCGCAGTCGATTCCAAGACATCGCAAGAGGCTGGCTCGAATTCGGAGGAACCGAGCACATTTTCCTTTGATGGCAAGAGCATCGACTTCACAACGTTGGAGCTGCGGCTGGCGAAAGAGACAATTCAGCTCACGGTGATGGAGACCGAACTCCTTCGACATTTGATTCGCAATGAAGGAAAAGCAGTCTCGCGCAAATCCATTCTTGAAGATGTGTGGTCATTGCGTGAGGACACCGATACGCGCGCGATCGACAATTTTATTGTGCGCTTGCGGCGCTACATCGAAACAGTCCCAGCCAAGCCAAAACATCTGCTGACGGTTCGAGGTGTCGGCTACAAGTTCGTCGCCAATCCCAAATGAGGCTCAGGTAATCTTACCGGTGGAATCTGCGAAAATTGAGCTCCCAATGGCGTCCCGCTTGGGCCAAATACGGCCGATGCTGCTTCCATTCGCTGGTTTTCTGGACGGAGACATTCCTACGTCTGGACTTCGGCAAGGCACTCCTCTAACGAGAGCGAGATTGCTACAATCTTCGCTTCCTCCCCAAGCGTTGTAAGAAGCCGAATCGGTTCCCAGGAGGGTCCCTTGGCAAAGTCCACCCGTGTGGACCAACGAGCTGCGAAATCAGAGACGGCCACGCTGGAGAATGAGCCAGTTCTCCAAGCCAAACGCGTAGCCACGAAGGAAGAGGAGCGACTCTACTCTCCCTTTAAGAGCTTCGTTCCTCCTTGGCGGCGCTGGGGACCATATGTCAGCGCGAGGTCCTGGGGCACTGTCCGCGAAGATTACAGCGCAGATGGCGATGCCTGGAATTACCTCAGCCACGACAAAGCTCGCAGTAAGGCCTACCGCTGGGGCGAAGATGCTATCGCCGGCATCTGTGATCGCTATCAAATCCTTTCCTTCGGACTGGCACTATGGAATGGCTGCGATCCGATCCTCAAAGAGCGCTACTTCGGCGTGACCTCTCAGGAAGGCAATCGCGGTGAAGATGTAAAGGAATATTACTTTTATCTCGACGGTACTCCGACCCACAGCTACATGAGGATGCTGTACAAGTATCCGCAGCGGGAATTCCCATATGCGGAACTGGTGAAGGAGAATCAACTGCGTGGAGGCGCCGGTCCGGAGTATGAGCTGATCGATACTGGGGTATTCGATGACGATCGGTATTTCGATATCTTCGTCGAATACGCCAAGGCCGATGCGGAAGATATCTGTATCAAGATTGAGGCGTTCAACCGCGGTCCCGAAGACGCTGAGCTTCACCTGATCCCCACGCTCTGGTTTCGCAATACCTGGGGATGGACGGATCCTCCCGGGCGCGAGCCTACGATCCTGCGCGGCATTGAAGACGACTGCTCAGTCCTCTGGGCCGACGATAGTGGTGGCGATCGTCTACACAACTTGATCTTCGAATATTCCGTTGGCAATCGCTTTCTCTATGGTCCAAAGGGCGCGCAGCTGCTTTTCACCAACAACGAAACGAATGCGGAGCGGGTGTACGGCCCAGGAAGTATCAGTCGCCGTCAATATCAAAAGGATGCTTTCCACCGATTCATCGTGAATGGCGAGGACTGCGTGAACCATGAAGAAATAGGCACAAAAGCCTGCATGGTTTATCGAGTTAAGGTGTCCGCGGGCAAATCGCACGTGCTCTATCTGCGGCTGACGCCAGATCACCGGAAGTCACCGCTCAAAGATGTCGAGAAAATTTTCGAGGCACGGCGTCGCGAAGCAGACCAGTTCTACGAGTCCATTCACCCGCAGCGCGCGGATGAAGAAGAAAAGATGATTCAACGCCAGGCGTTCGCCGGCATGTTGTGGAGCAAACAGATTTATCTGTTTGATGTGAGCCTGTGGCTCGAGGGTGACAATCGAAAGTTTCCTCCACCCGAATCGCGCAAGACAATCCGCAATCAACACTGGCGGCACTTGAATTCCATGCGCATCTTGTCTGTCCCGGATAAGTGGGAGTACCCATGGTTTGCAGCCTGGGACTTGGCTTTTCAGTGCACGACGCTGGCACTGGTGGATCCGGAGTTTGCAAAGGAGAACCTCTGGGTAATGCTGTTCGAGCAGTTCCAGCACCCTAACGGGCAGATTCCAGCTTATGAGTGGGAGTTCTCCGATCTAAATCCGCCGGTGCACGCCTGGGCCGTTTGGCGCGTCTACAACCGCGACCTCGAGCGCCATGGCGTTGGCGACAAGAAGTTTTTGGAGAAGTGCTTCCACAAGCTGCTCATCAACTTTGCCTGGTGGGTGAACAAAGTGGATAGCCAAGGCAACAACGTTTTCGAAGGCGGTTTTCTTGGTCTGGACAACATCGCTGTGATTGATCGCAGTGAGCGTCTGCCGGGCGGCGCGGTCCTCGAACAATCCGACGCAACCGGCTGGATGGGATTCTTCTGCCTCTATCTCATGCGCATCGCGTTGGAGCTTGCTCAGGAGAACAAGGTTTACGAGAGCCTCGCCATCAAGTTTTTCGAGCACTTCATCTACATCGGTTCGGCGATGAAGCACATGGGTGGTCGTCGCTACACGTTGTGGGATCAGCAGGAGGGCTTCTTTTATGACGTCCTGCGTCTTCCCAACGGCGAGTTCCACAAATTCCGGGTGCGTTCGTTGGTTGGGCTAATCCCCATGTACGCCACCGAAGTCGTGAATTCGCGGGAACTCGACCGCCACCAGGAATTTCTCGCGAGTGTGAAGTGGTTCCTGAGTGAGCGTCCAGATCTTGCGGTTGGCTGTTACACAGATGCACGTGAAAATACCGAGCTGCACGTGCTTTCGATTCTGGAGGAGCATCAGCTCAAAGCGATTCTGGACCGTTTGTGGGACGAGAATGAATTTTTGTCTGATTATGGAATTCGTAGTTTGTCAAAGTTTCATGAAAAGCATCCGTTCCGCTTTGGGAATAAAGAAGTTCGCTATGAGCCGGCAGAAGCCGACGCGAAGATTAAAGGGGGTAACTCCAACTGGCGCGGTCCCATCTGGTTCCCGACTTCTTATCTCCTGATCCGGTCGCTCAAGAAATTCGGCGATGCGATGGGCCAAAACTGGGGGATCTACCGTGGCGAGAAGTTAATCACGCCGTCGGACATGGCTGCAGAGATCGTCAATCGAATGATCAACCTGTTCAAACGTGATGCGAAAGGTCGGCGCCCGATTAACGGAAACATCCGCAAATTCCAGGAAGATCCCCACTGGCGCGACTACTTGCTGTTTTATGAGTACTTCCACGGAGACACGGGCGCAGGACTCGGCGCAAGTCATCAGACCGGGTGGACGGGGCTCGTGGCGAACCTGATCCACGAATGGCGCAGGTAGGCTGTCGCAAAGCCATCGCTACCGAAAACACGTTAGGACGATCGGCCTCGGGCTGCGATCATCAATCCTATGCCCGCCAGGACAATCACGCCGCTGATCGCAGGAGAAATCTTCTCCTGAGTGCGTGTTTCAATCCCAAGCGATACTTCGCCTGCCTTTACTCCGTGCTTCTCAGTGTGGGGAATAGGAACAAACAGCAACACTACTCCGGCAATCACTGCCACCAGCCCCAGCCAGAACAAAGCCTTCATCGTATAGTCTCCTCGGTGCTCACGATGCGACCATCCGAAAAGTCGAACAGGCATACTCCAACAGGTCGCGATAGCGAACTGGTCTCGTAATATAGCAGCACAGGTTGAGGGAGAGGCATCGGCTTCAGCCGCTGAGGTATTCTCCTTCGGCGGTGCAAGCACAAACTGCATTCAACGATTCCGGAATTATGAAAAGCCTTCCCAGCGGCTAAAGCCAGAAACAAAGTAGCACTCCTCGAACGGCGCGGCTGAAGCCAATGCCCCTCCCTAATACCTAAGCCATTTCACAAGATAGAAGGGAGGATAGCCTAATGGCCGAAAATGTTATTCGGACGAATAAGGATGACGATGACCGATTCGAAGGAATTTTCCCTCTTCCGACGTAGATGGCTAGGCCTGGCTGCTACAGTCTCCGCAGCTTCAGGTTTGATGGGTATCACGAGCTTGATTGCTCAAACCGGAGCGAGTTCCAGTGGCACTGGTCACGATCGCGGTACGCGCACCTACAACATTCGCGATTTCGGTGCGAAAGGCGATGGGGTCACGCTCGATACAGCGGCGGTTCAGGCGGCCCTCGATGCGTGCACCAATGACCAGGGTGGAATGGTGCTTGTGCCCGCAGGCACCTTCGTGATTGGCACGATTCAGATGAAGAGTAACGTGACTCTGCACATCGCCGCTCAAGGGAAACTGCTAGGGAGCGCCGATGGGAAGCAATATCGTGCAGCCGACGCCATCCCGCTCAGTGGGGACTCGACTCTTAACGATGGCAACGTCGGACTCATCTTTGCAGTTAAGGCCGAGAACTTCACCATTGAGGGACCGGGCATCATTGACGGCCAAGGTTTGCAGTTTCACAGCCCCACTCGCGGAGTGCCGCCACCATCGGGTCGTGGAGGAAACAATCGTCCCTACCACTTGCTTTTTCATCAATGCAAGAACATCTCGGTGCGTGATATCACGCTACTCGAGAGCGCCTATCATTCGATCCGCATCATTCAATCGAGCTATGTGAAGCTGACTGGTATTCACATTCACAATCGCGTTAACAGCAACAATGACGGCTTCCATTTCATCAGCGCGCAACATGTTCACATCAGCAACTGCACGATCGAATGTCAGGATGATGCCTGTGCCCTATTCGGCAGCTGCAAGTATGTCACTGTCACGAATTGCTCGTTCACAACGCGCTGGTCGGTGTTCCGGTTTGGAGGGGGTGAGGCCGAGAACATCGCGGTATCGAATTGCCTGATTTACGAAACATATGGCTGTCCGATCAAGATGCATTGCGGGTCAGGCGCACGGTTCGAGAATATTTCGTTTTCCAATTTGATAATGAAGGATGTCACTGGACCGATCGCGATCAATGTTGGCCAGCAACCGAGGCGTTCACCACAGGAAGGTGTGTCTGCCCCAATTCAGCCAGCGACACCGCAGGACTCCAGATCACCCGGTGTCGTTCGCAATATTTCGTTCAGCAACATTCATGCGACGGTCGTCGTTCCGGTACAACTCGCGGATGTGCCGTTTACAAGCGCCTATCGTCCCGCTGAGGTGAAGTCATGCCTCTCGTTGAACTGCGTCGAAGGTACCTTGGAGAAGATCACCTTTGACAACGTGCACCTGACCTTTCCCGGCGGCGGCACTGCTGAGGAAGCCGCAGTACGCGATGTCCCCAGAGTTGCGGGCGAGTATTTCGAAACCGGGATTTTGCCTTCCTACGCGCTTTTCGTACGCAATGTGCAGAAACTGACACTCAGTAATGTTCGCTTTGAAGTTGCCGCCGCTGAGGCTCGACCAGCTCTTGTTTTCGACCATGTCAGCGACGCAGCCGTGAATGGCTTCAGCGTGCAAGGAACTATGGAATCTGAATCGACGCTTCGGCTTATCGAGTCGCGGGAAGTACTTCTGACAGCCACGCGCTTATTGACTAGGGCACCAGTCTTCCTGCAAGTCGAAGGTGCGGATAGCGCGGCGATAACTGTTGATGGCGGTGATCTATCGAAGGCGTCATCGGCTATGGCGTTCAAAGCTGGCGCTTCGCAGAAAGCGGTGAACCTGAGGGTCTAAACGCGCTGATTACGTGGTTCCGGCCGCCCTCGGCCGGTACAAGGATTGTCGAGCCACAAGGCCAAGCACGTGAGCACTGTTATGCGAAACCCGAGCGATCCTTTTTCGCTCGAAGTACCAGAGTTGCAAAAGCTGATCGCCCTGAACATCCTTGTACCGGCCGAGGGCGTCCGGAACGACGTAAGCACTGGAATTACTGCGCGCCCGAGCTCTGCACGCCCAAAAGCGTTGGATTTCGCGGGAATTTGAAATACGGTAGGCGCACAGGACCGCCGGGAGCAGGCAGCTCGATCTGGTCAGCCCGCTTGCTGGGATCGGGTAAGAATGCTTGCCCAGCACCAGAAGTATCGAAATCGTCCTGATCGACGCCGTCGCCGCTCACTCCAAATCCGCCCACCATCACGCCGTTCTTATAGAGCGGAGTGCTGCCGGGGAAGAAGACGATCCCATTCTGGAACTGACTGGGCGGTTGATGCCCGTTCGTACACGGGTGCGCGATATCGTAAAGAAAGAGGTTGAAGAATGGTCCTGCCGGATTGGCGTCGATGCCCGGAGGAAAAAATGGTTGCCCTCCGAAGCTGATGGTTCGATTCGTAACGGCTGTTCCCGGAGGCACACCCGGCATCTCCTGGGGATCAACCGCAGGGCTGGAGAAATAGATCACGTTCCTTGCCTTAGCGACCGCCACGTCGGCAGAAAAGATCGTTGCGTCGGGCATGCGATACAGGGCAAGCAAGTCACCGTTAAGATCGGCTATGGCAAAGATGAAGCGGGCGGGAGAGCCATCCGGCAGGCGAATCACGGCGCGCTCGTTGTTGGCTACTGCGATCGCGGTGTCAACGATGCTGCTTAAGTCCTGAAGCGTGAGGCCGTTCGCGCCAGTCTTTCTGGCGATTAAGTCGCCATCGGGCGCTGGACCGGGACTGTCCATTGGCCCAATCTGGAACGACCCGTTAGCAGTACCTGCACTTGTGCCCGGCGGCGCCACTTGATTCTGAACAAATGGCAACGCGATACCTCCGATGATAACCACCCCAGGAGGCGCGGGATTCGGTATGAAACCTGCTCCGACGATGCCGGAGAATGCTGCGTACTCGTCGGCGTCATTGCTGGCGCCGGCCACACCCACACCGCCCGCTAGCTTGCCATTTTTGAAAATTGGTACTCCGCCGCCGAGAACTGCATTCGGATCGGAGTCGAAGAGATTGGCTTTGCCGGTCACGATTCCGGTTCCGTTCGTGCTGCCGTCAATCGAGCGCGCAGGCGGAAGGGTCTTGCCGGAAAGGTAGTTGGTGTTGAACGGACATCCGCGATTTGTGTTCTCGATGCCGTACAAATCGGCGTTCGGGACATTGGTAATGCCAGGTGGGAAGTGAATCCCACTGATGTACCTGACGGTCCGCGATGAGAGAGGCGCTTGATCGTTGGAGAAGAAAGATGCGGTGCGCGCCAGACCAACGGCTAATTCGCGCGTATCCGTAGCTAATCCAAAGTTGCCGATAGAAGTTGCCGGAGTGCCCGGCTTTACATATACAGCCAGAATGTTTCCTTGGCGATTGGTGACTGCAACGGCTACCGGAACATTCAACGAAGCGGCAGCCGCGGTCACAACCGCCGTTACATCTTGCGCGGTCAGTTGGTTGACATTGCTCTGCTGGCCCGGAGCTGGAGCAGGAGCCGGCTGTGGCTGGTCGCCGCCCCCGCAAGAAATGACCCACATCAAGACAGCGAGGCAGGCGCACTGAAGTACACGCTTACTCATTCTGATTAGGCCGGGGGAAAGGTGCACGGAAGTTTAGCGACTCGAAGGCAACTCCACAATAGCAATATCGATGACCAGATTTCATAGGTCCTTTAAAAAATCATTTACCATCGCTGGCTATGAAGAAGCCTCTGCTCGGATTAATTCTTATCCTCCTTACGGTCGGTCTTGCGCTCCAGATTCTCAGGGGTTTTGCCGACAAGAGTGGCCGCATTGCCCTCCCCAGCAGCAAACTGCTACTCGAGCCGGTTCCCGGCGATCCGCAAACGACCAATAGCTTTCCCACATCGATGGCGTTGTCACCGGATGGCAAGTATCTGGCGTTGTTGAATAATGGCTACGGCACGTTCGAGTCCGACTACAAACAGTCGATCGCAATTGTCGATATAGCTAGCAACAAGCTTACAGATTTCCCCGATGCGCGGCTTGAACGCCATGCCCACCAGACTTATTTCTACGGCCTGGCATTCAGTTCAGACGGCAAGAAGCTCTACGCCAGCATGAGCTCTATGACCGATCCCGAAGGAAAAAACCCAGGTAACAATGGTAGCGGCATCGCCACATACGACTTCGCCGATGGACGGGTTACGCCTGCCGGATTCATTCGCTTTCCTGCGTCTGCACGAGCAGCTGCACCGAAGACCGCTCCTGAAGACCCAGACGAGGAGCCCAGTGCCGGACCGGGCTTCACGGTCCCATTCCCTACAGGAATCACATCATTTCAGCAGCAGGGCAAGGAGATGCTCCTGGTTGCGGACAATCTCTCCGATGCCGCCGAAATTGTCGTTCCAACTTCGCAGGAGATTCGTCGCGTCGAGCTTGCGGCCTATCGCGCTGTACCGGGTTCGTATCCGTTCGCAACTCTGGTCACCAAGGATGGGAATACCGGCTACGTGAGCCTGTGGAATGCATCTCGCGTCGCAGAAATCGATCTCGGAAGCGGCAAGCTGAAGCGGATGATCGAGCTTCATGCGCCGGCAAAGCCTGAGAGGGCGGGGTCGCATCCAACCGCGCTTCTCCTTAGTCCTGATCAGACCCGTCTGTATGTTGCGCTCGCTAATACAGATGAAGTCGCAGTGATCGAACGTCCCAGCGGAAACGTCTTCTATCTGAGCGCAAAGCTTCCGGAGCAACGTTACGGAGGAAATTTCCCAATAGCGCTCGCCATCACTCCGGACGGCAACAGGTTGTTTGTGGCGAACGCCAGCTCTGATGCAGTGGCGGTCTTCGACAATCCCCGTCCCAATTTGAAACCGCGTGGATTTATTCCGACGGAATGGTACCCAACCGCGCTTGCGGTGCATAAGGGCGAACTTTTTATTGCTACGGGTAAGGGAAAGGGAACAGGTCCCAATAAGGGACTTGCCGGCAAGGTCGATGGCAAGGAGCGTACAGGCTACATTCCTACGCTGCTGCACGGCTCCCTGGCGCGCTTGCCAATCGCAGACATCGATTCGCACCTCGCGGGTTGGACCGACGAGGTAATGGCCAGTAATCTGATGCGCGGTAACTCAGACCAGATCGCGTTCGCCACGGGCCGCAATCCGATTAAGCACGTGATTTACATAATTAAGGAAAACCGCACGTACGACCAGATCCTCGGCGATCTTGGGAGCGGCGACGGCGATCCATCGCTCGTCATGTACGGCGAGGACATCACTCCCAACCAGCACAAACTCGCGCGTCAGTTCGGAGTCATCGACAACTTCTATGACAGCGGAGAAGTTTCCGGTGACGGTCATGTTTGGTCAAATGCTGCAATTACAAGCGACTACACCGAGCAGACTTGGGAAATCGGCTATCGCAGCAAAGAGCGTACTTACGATTATGAAGGCGTAGTCGACGATCGCTATCCAATTCAGGAACACATTCCTGATGTGAATGAACCCGGAACAGGATATCTATGGGGAAATCTCGCACGACACGGTGTCGCGTATCGCCACTATGGCGAATACATCTCCACCAGGTTTTGTGCTCAGCCGCGAACCCAGGAGATGCCGCAGGAAGGTACGCCGCTCCCTCAAGGCGCGCCTTGTCCAATCAACTCAATAAAGCCAGGAGATCCGCTGCCGGATTACTTAGGGCAGCCGCACGGCAGCAAGAGTCCGTGGCAGTGGGAGATACCGCTCATTTACCAGAACGTTGCTGTAAAGCCGGAACTGGAAGGACACTTCGATCCTCGCTTTCCCGATTTCAGTCTCCATTTTCCCGATCAGCTTCGCGTCGACGAATTCTTGAATGAATTCAACCAATTTGTCGCGAAGCGCGGGGCAGGTCGCGACAGCATGCCGCACTTCATTCTTTTGCGTCTGCCCAACGACCACACAGCGGCCACAACAGCCGGATATGCAACACCTGCGGCTCTTATCGCTGATAACGATCTCGCTGTGGGCCGCGTAGTCGAGGCTGTTTCACATAGCCCTTACTGGCAGGACACCGCAATCTTCATTCTCGAGGACGATGCGCAGAATGGCGCGGACCACGTGGATGCTCATCGCAGCATCGCATGGGCGATCAGTCGTTTCTCGCCACGACCGAACGGCACTCCCTTTGTTGATCACACCTTTTACACGACCGTGAATATGGTGCACACGATCGAAACGCTTCTTGGCGTTCCCCCAATGAACAACAACGACTCTCATGCCGCAGTGATGGCGCCGATGTTTTCAGGTAAAGGCGATCAGCCGCAGTTTGTGGCTGACAGCCGGAATCGCGACAACGGTCTTTTGTACAGGATGAATCCGCCAAAGGGACCGGATGCAAAGCAATCTTCGCAGCTTGATTTCTCTCGTGCTGATGCAGCGGACGCCGGCGTGCTGAATGCGATTCTCTGGCGCGAGCGCATGGGCGATCGTCCGATGCCGAAAACGCCGGGTGCGGAGTTTAAGTAATAACTGCTTGGTTTTGTTTACGTGATTCCGACCGCCCTCGGCCGGTATAAGGTGTCAGACTTCGTCGATGTGGGTTCCTTCCGTATGCTGGCGGTAATCAAAATCGAGAATTACGCCTTCACGAAATCTCTATCTTAGTCCGGGCGGGGCGGCCGGAAGCACGTAAGGAAAGCCTCTCAAGAAGAGCTACGCGCCAGCCATCACGATGGGCATCGTTGGCGTTTGACTGCCACCTTCGGGCTCAATGGTGACAGCGAACATCTTGGGTGCAGTCTTCTCCATATTCGGCATGATCATCGCCGCATTGCCTTGGACATCGGGCTTAAAGGTGCCAAACGGCATTGGCGCTGAGCCACTCGCCGGAATCAACCACAGTTGATAGACCTTCTGCGGGGGCAGCGCGGGCAAGTGTTGCGCTGTGAACACTAGAGTGCCAGTCTTCTGCATGTAGCTCGCACGCCCTTCGGGAACCGGCTGCGACTTAGTCGCTACCAAGGCATAGTGGCTCGACTCTGGAGAACTGAGAGCATCTGAAACGAGTTGTGCGCGCTCCAGATCAGCTTGCCGCTGGCCCGAAGCCTGCTGTGAGACGTCGAGTTTCCGCCGCAGACTTGTATTTTCGCGCCACAACATTAGACCAAAGATCGCCAGCAGCACCGCCACAAATGATGGCACAAAACTCCACCACGGACGTCGCATAACAACGGTCGCGGCGCGCCGTGGCTCACTCTTTACAGCCTTCAGCAAGCGTTCGCGCGAACGTTGTGGCGGAGCTGGCCCTACGCTCGATAAGGCAAGCAGCGCCATATCGGAATTGAGATCGCCCAGCTCTCGCCGGCATTCAGGGCAATCGTCGAGATGGCGACGCACTTCCACGGCCTGCTGCTCAGGCAGCTCCCGCAGGGCATACAGCACCAGATCCTCGGTGATCTGCTGATGGTCTCTCATGCGGCGAGTGCCTTTCTGAGCGTTAGTAGCGCAGAGCGAATGCGTGTCTTGACTGTCCCGAGCGGTTCGCCTGTCTTAGTGGCAATTTCTGAATGTGTGAGCCCTTCGAAGAATGCCATCTCCAAAGGCTTGCGCTGCTCGGCCGGCAATCGATCCACAACGGCGCGAATTTTCGCGATCGTCATATTGCGATCAGTTGTCTGCTCAATGCGGGTGTCGACCGCCACGATTACGTCCTCAATATCCGATTCAGGACGGCGACGGCGCAGTTGATCAATTGCGCGGTGGCGTGTAATCACTGCGAGCCATGCCCCGAGGCTGCCGCGGCTGGAATCGAACGTCTGCGGATTCCGCCATAGTTGGAGAAAAATTTCCTGCAAAATGTCTTCCGCCTGTGTAGTTTCACCCAATACGCGCAGCGCTACTGAATAAACAACCTGGGCGTAGCGGTCGTGTAGAGCGGCGAGCGCGTCCTCATCTCCGGCACGGACTCTCGATATCAACATGGAATCCGTTACTTGCGGCTGATCTTTGGCGCTCGGCGCCGTGCTCATTTCCTCTCCCTAAGAACGAGGCGGTGTTGCGATCGGATTTATGGTTGGGTAACCGGAAGCGGAGATTCTACCTCAGGGCCGGTAACTAAAGTAATAACGCCATCAATCATTTGCCCAATGTGGCATTTAGCAGCGCTGCGAGACGGATTCCGGCCTTCGTGAGCTGCTCTTCAGCGATGGGGTGAGTGACGTTGTCATACCGCTCCCCGAGGCCTATGTGCAGGTCGGCAATCCGCTTGGCGAGATGGTTGTTATCGGAGCAGGACGTCGCCTGTAGATTGATATCGCGCGGCAGATTTGCCGGCAACGCGCGATAGGCGCTAAACGCCAAATCGTGGCCTTCCCACGCCCAGTCTGCCGCCTGACCTGAGTTCCACCGCTGGAAGCGGGGACGGAAGCGGAAGTCCAGAAAATCGGCGAACTCCTCAACTGTCATATCGTGCGAAGCCAACATATTCTGTGGTATTCCTGTATCCCATACGGAGTGCAAATTGGGGAAGTACTCCTCTTTTTGGGCATTCGTTACGTGCGGCTCTTCATCCTCGAACTCCACGGGCACGCAGTTTCCACCTTCGTCGCCATTCGTTTCATCGTGCAGGGGTTGGTGAATGTCGCCCAAAAAGTGAATTAGAAAGCGCAAGGCATCTGCGCGAGTTTTTCCTTCATTACCTGCCTTGAGTTGCTGCGTGTATTTCGTAATCGCGTCGATGATGCAGCCCTGCTTGCAGGCTTCGGTGATGTCGTACTTGTCACGAGAAGCATTGAGAGGAATATTGATGTAGTGCAGTGGGCCGCTATCAGGCTGTTCGGAGCGGAGATCATCCGCCCAACTTGAAACCTCAGCCATTGGCGGCAGTCCCGAACTTCGGCAGAAGCGCCGAAGCGTAGAAGCTACCGGACTCGCAGCCAGGATTGCATTCACCTGAGCCGCAACTTGCGGCTGAAGGTGCTTCATTGCGATCAGAGCAACGATCTGATGGCCTTCGCAGCCCCACGCGTGTGCTGGAAGAGGCGCTAGAGCAGCAAGGAATAATGCAAGAGACCAGAGCGGGCGTTTGATCATCATCCGCAGAATTCTATAGCAGCACCTGCGCGGCTATCAGATGTTGGCAACTATCAACCACTGGCAGGGTCTCAATGAGCAGGAAGCGCGGACGTGCTTGTTCCTTCGTTAGCAATACTTAACAAGACCAAACGTCGATAATGTCAGATAGGGGCATCTAAGGAGCAGATTGCTTTCAAGTATGTTCAACGCTGCGATACTGGATAAGACCGCAAAGGTGCTGGTGCAACAGCGCCAGCGCGCCAGTAGTCCGACTATCCTGCGTTTCTTCGCGCATTGGGGCGGCATAGGGCTTGTTCCGCTCGCGATCCTCGACAGCTCGCCGATTCCAACATTCGGCAGCCTCGACATCCTTACTGCCTTTCTTTCCGCGCGGCACAGCGACCTATGGCTGTACTACGCCTGCATGGCCACATTCGGAGCGATGATCGGGTCGTACTTCACATACAAGCTTGGGCAGAAAACCGGACTCGCCTGGATTGAGAAGAACTTTGGTGCGCGCCGCTCGCAGCAAGTCGAGTACGCACTCGAGCGTTGGGGATCAGGCGCAATCTTCGTCTCGACTGTCTCACCGCCGCCATGCCCTACGTCGATGTTCCTCTTGGCTGCCGGCGCATTCGGATACAGGATGCGCAAGTTTTTCCTTGCGGTGTTCCTGGGTCGGGCCATCCGTTACGGGCTGCTGACCATAATCGCAGCGCACTATGGGCGCCGCATTGTGCGCTACATGCGGCATCCTGGTCAGTACCTTTGGCTGTCCCTTGGCGTGACCATACTCATCATTGCCATCACTGCAGCCTTCCTGATCCTGAGAAGGCCGAGTCGAGTTCCAGAGGAGCGCCTTCCACACGCGAGCTGAATAGATCAGTTTGTGCTCCGAGCAATTTGCGCCGGAGTTGCTTTGGCAATTCACACTGGTACTGGAGCTCTAGGTTGTTGGCTCGATGGTGACGGCGAAAGCGCATCCGATAGGATGAAGCCATAGTTGTATGGACCACCACGGGAAGTCATCAGAAAAGCGGTTTCCGAGTCGCGAGGAGCGCGTGCTCTTTCGCAAAAGGCTCTTTGAACTAGCGAGGCCGAGCTATCCTCACCTGGCTGGAATTCTCCTGCTGGGCATGGTCTCCGTGCCTCTCTCAATGCTGATGCCTCTACCGCTGAAGATCGCGGTTGACAGCGTAATTGGCAACCAGCCTTTGCCGCGAATCCTGGACCGTCTGGTTCCCGCCGGCCTTGCGAGTTCCACGACAGAGAACCTGATCGTCGTGCTCGTCATTCTCGTTGGACTGGCCGTACTGAGCAATTTGCAAACCCTCGCCTCCTGGCTCCTGCAGACCTACACCGGCGAGCGCCTTGTCTTCGAGCTGCGAAATCGCCTCTTCTGGCATGCACAACGACTCAGTCTAGCAACGCATGATCGTCGTGGCGTCAATGACATTGCCTATCGTATCCAGCATGACTCTCCTGCCATTCAGTACATCTTCATTCAGGGCATCCTGCCACTCGTAACAGCAGCGTTGACCTTTATGGGCATGTTTTATGTTGTGGCGCGCATCGACCGTTCAATTGCGGTGGTTGCGCTGGTCATCTCTCCAGCGCTCATGATTGCGGCGCGGCGCTCGGGCTATCGCGTGCGGCGAGCGTGGCAAGGTGTCAAGACCCTAGATAGCTCTGCGATGCTGCTGATGAACGAAGCTCTGGCCTCGATTCGCGTAGTGAAGGCATTCAACACTGAGGATTTTGAGGACACTCGTTTTCGCCTGCGCTCGCGCGAACGGATGAAGGAGCAGGTTCGTCTGGCATCGATTCAAGCGGGTTATCACCTGCTTATCTCCCTAGCCATTGCCGTAGGAAGTGCGGCGGCGCTGCTGATCGGCATCCGTCATGTCAAGATGGGGCTGGTCACACTCGGCGATCTGCTGCTGGTGATGGCTTATGTTGCGCAGTTATACGAGCCGCTCCGGGTTATCAGCAGCAAGATTCCGGACCTGCAGTCGTGGAGAGTAAGTCTGGAGCGAGCTTTTGCGCTCTTCGAAGAAAATCCCGAATTGGGCGTGATCTCCGGCCATGATGCGAAGGCGTCACCTGCCTCAGGGCTAGTGGCTTTCGAAAATGTGACGTTCGAGTATGCAAATGGTCAACGGGCGCTCGATGGCGTCAGTTTCTCGGTTCCCGCCGGGACCAAAGTTGCGCTTATAGGTCCTAGCGGCTCAGGCAAGACAACGCTGGTGAATCTGCTTACGCGCTTTTATGAGCCGACCAGCGGACGCGTGCTGCTCGACGATGTCGATCTGCACACCTATAGCGTGACGCATTTGCGACAGCAATTCGCCGTAATCGGTCAGGAGCCTGTGCTTTTCTCAGCGACAGTAGCAGACAACATCTCATATGGACGCTTCGACGCGAGCCGCGACGAAATCATCGCTGCGGCGGTTGCCGCGCATGCGCACGAATTCATCACGTCGCTGCCTCGCGGTTATGAGACCAGGATCGGGGACGGTGGATCGCGTCTGTCAGGTGGCCAAAGGCAAAGACTGTCGATTGCGCGCGCTTTTCTAAAGAACGCTCCGATTCTTATACTCGACGAACCCACCAGCGCCCTGGACGCAGCCACCGAATCCGAGTTGCTCGATTCACTGCACCACGTAATGGAAGGCCGCACCGCTTTTGTGATCGCGCATCGGTTAAACACGATTCGCGACTGCGATCTCCTGCTGATGCTTGAAAAAGGCAAGCTGAAGGAGATGCGCTGGCGCACGGAAGAACCAATTTCGGTTGCGGCAGAGATGCTTGCGCGGTAGAAGCTCTGAGTTCTTGCTCGGAATTTAACCATCAACGGAGCGTCCGGGCGTCCTCGCCCGGCGTGCCCATACTTTTTGAGTTCAGGCGGCGGCAATAAAATGCAGGCAACGCTGTAAGGCCTTCTGCTGCGCTGCAGTGAGATCCACAAACTCAAAACCGTGCGAGTCCGCGTTTTGATACCGCACTCTCGCCAGCAGCTCCAGCCTGACATCGCATTCCGGAATTCCGAAGACAAGTGAAACCAATTCGCCCGGCACCATCTGCGCGTCCACCTGTCCGCCACAACCACCCTCGGCAAGATCCCTCAGCGTACCTTCAAACCCGCCATTCTCAGGTTCCCGATCCGGGAAGCGCAGCGTGAAGCTCGAGGAAGTGGCAAAGCGCGGATAACGCCGCCGAACGAGTACCGGCGGCGGATCATTCAAAACGCGAGCAAGCGCCATGACCAGAGCCTGCGGATGCTCCTTCTCCACATAGGCGTCCACAATTCCGGGAGCGGTGGCTTCCGTCTGCGGATGGCGCGCAGAGTACATCAGAATGGGGAGCATGGGATGCGCGGTCTTGAGGATCTGAGCGACCTCGAGTCCATTGAGCTCGGGCATTTCGTAATCGAGAATGACGGCGTCGAGCGAGATCTTGTTCGCAAGTTCCAAGGCTTCGCGGCCGGTCGACGCGGGAACCGCGCGATATCCCACCGCAGTCAGGAACATGTCCAGCATCTGCAGGACGTATGGTGTGTCGTCGACACACAGAACCGTTTTCGGACCGGCTGTTACTGGGGGCATGCAGCCTCTCGGTTCATGATGATGAGGGTTTTGGGCATTCTCGCAGAGATGCCGGAAGTGCGGTGTACCAAAGGACATGTACCACGCAGGAACCTGTGCAAAACGACAAAAGAAAAGCCCCGCATTTCTGCGGGGCTTTAGGTGTTGCGCCGAAGGCGCGTCTGCCTGGACGGCGGCTCCTTAGTACATTCCGCCCATGCCGCCGTGGCCGCCGGGAGCTGCCATTTCCTTCTTCTCTTCCGGAAGCTCGCTAACCAGCGCTTCGGTGGTGAGCATCAGGCCAGCGATGGAGCCGGCGTTCTGCAAGGCAGTCCGCGTAACCTTGGTTGGATCGATCACGCCAGCCTTAACCAGGTCTTCGAACTTGCCGGTCTGGGCGTTGTAGCCGAAGTTCGAATCCTTCGATTCGCGGATCTTACCAATCACGATCGCGCCTTCTTCGCCGGAGTTGCCGACGATCTGACGCAGAGGCTCTTCCAGAGCGCGCTTTACGATCTGCGCGCCGATGGCTTCTTCGCTGCCCAGGGTCTTGGCGAGTTCTTCGACTGCTGCGATGCAGCGCACGAGCGCCACGCCGCCGCCTGGAACTATGCCCTCTTCGACTGCCGCGCGCGTTGCATGCATCGCATCTTCCACGCGAGCCTTCTTTTCCTTCATCTCGGTCTCAGTCGCAGCTCCGACCTTGATCACCGCAACGCCGCCCACGAGCTTCGCCAGACGCTCCTGGAGCTTCTCGCGATCGTAGTCGCTGGTGGTCTTGTCGATCTGGGCGCGAATCTCTTTCACGCGGCCTTCGATCTCCTTGGTCTGGCCCTTGCCTTCGATGATGGTGGTGTTGTCTTTGTCGATGGTGATGCGCTTCGCCTTGCCGAGGTCGCCAACCTGAACGTTCTCTAGCTTGATGCCGAGATCTTCAGTGATGGCCTTACCGCCGGTAAGGATCGCGATGTCCTGCAGCATCGCCTTGCGGCGATCGCCGAATCCAGGCGCCTTGACCGCAGCGACGTTCAGAGTGCCGCGCAGCTTATTGACCACAAGGGTCGCGAGCGCTTCACCTTCCACGTCTTCGGCGATGATCAGCAGCGGAGTGCCGCTCTTGGCTACCTGCTCGAGCAGAGGAAGCAGGTCCTTCATGGAGCTGACCTTCTTCTCGTAGATCAGAACGAGAGGATTCTCCATCACGGCTTCCATCCGCTCCGGATCGGTGACGAAGTAGGGAGAGAGATAGCCGCGGTCGAACTGCATGCCTTCCACGACCTCGAGCTGAGTCTCCATCGTCTTGGACTCTTCGACGGTGATCACGCCATCTTTTCCGACTTTCTTCATGGCCTCGGCGATGATCTTGCCGATGGTTTCATCGTTGTTGGCGGAAATCGTTCCGACCTGCGCGATCATATCGCCTGTCACGGGCTTGGAGAACTGATTGAGAGCGCCATCGCCCTTACGAACGCCTTCGGCGTCAGCGGTGCCAACTACGGCAGCCACTGCCTTCTCGATACCACGCTTCAGAGCCATCGGATTCGCTCCGGCAGCCACGGTCTTCACGCCTTCGCGAAAGATCGACTGCGCGAGCACGGTCGCGGTGGTGGTGCCGTCGCCGGCAACATCAGAGGTCTTGGAAGCGACCTCGCGCACCATCTGCGCGCCCATGTTTTCGAGCGCATCCTTCAGCTCGATTTCCTTTGCTACGGTCACGCCGTCCTTGGTGATGGTCGGCGAACCGAACTTCTTCTCGATGACGACATTGCGGCCCTTGGGACCGAGCGTCACCTTCACTGCGTCAGCCAATACGTTGACGCCGCGGAGAATCGCCTGACGCGATTCCTCGCCGTGTACGATCTGCTTAGCCATTGCTTGTCTCCTATACTTTGGCGCCGCCGAAGCGGCAAAATTCTTGCGGAGCTTGTAAGCTCCTAACCTTCTAAGCCGCTCAGCTAAAGCCAGAATGTTGACTGGCGAATGCTGAGCGCCGACTGCTCAATGCTCGCGCGAAGCGCGCCTAGCTTGCCTTCCTTACTGATTTGGCAACGCCAGACAGGATGCCGAGCACTTCCTCTTCGCGGATGATCAGGAATTCTTCGTTGTCGATCTTGATCTCATTACCGGCGTATTTGCCGAAGAGAATGCGATCGCCTTCCTTCACATCGACGGGCTGTCTTTCGCCCTTATCGTTCTTCTTTCCTGAGCCAACGGCGATCACTTCACCCTCCTGCGGCTTTTCCTTCGCAGTGTCGGGAATGATGATGCCGCCACGAACGGTTTCGCCCTCGTCAATGCGGCGAACCAGAATGCGGTCATGCAACGGGGTCAACTTTGCCATATCTGTATTCGACTCCTTGTGAATTGAGTGTTTGAGTTGTACTTCCAAGTTGTTGAAACTATGAGAGCTAGTGTCGGCTTCCGTACGCAGTCACCCCAGTCATCCAGTGCGACGAGAGCAGCTGTTAGCACTTACGCCTAACGAGTGCTAATTGTAGGACTACAACTCTAGAGTGTCAAGAGCGTAATGGTTAAAGTTGAGTGAAAGACACTCAATGGGAGGATTGGGTCATCGACTCATCGGCTGATCGACTTGCAGTAGCGACGGCGGGAGCCGCTGGGTGTCGACGCGACGGTGGAAGGATGTTACTGGCTCCATCACACTGTACCTACGCTGCAGGTTGCCGACGATGGTTTAGAGGCAAACGCATTGGCTGGGACACTAGGGCTGTGACTGAGCTTACCCCCGGCTGAATCTCCCGGCCTTAAACAACTGGCGGACTCCATACCGGATGTCCTGACGCAATGATTCCATCGGCTCCTCCTGGAATGGTGCTTAGACGTGGAGCGATACCTTACCGTTTTATTGCCGGAACATCAAAAATCCCATGAGATCCCTGAAGGTCCCACCAGATCCCTAGGGATATCCCATCGGGATCCCTGTGGATTGCCTGCGATATCCGATTAGATCCCAGGATCCAGAAAAGGAGCGCACGGGCACCGGGCCCGGTGCCCCGGATTGGCTCCAACTGGCGTTCCCGAATTGGAAACAAACCTAACATTTTCGTTTCCATGATGCGCGTGTTGCAATCGAAAGGCAACGTTCGTCCGTTGTTCGCAACATTTTTTGAGTTAGCCGTATCAAGAACTTACGAGGAACGCAAAAAATATTTTCGCAATCCGTTGCTCTAAACGAATTTGTCCCCCATCAATGGGATTCTCAAACTAAGGGGACTTTTCGCGCGTCGTGGACGCACAGGTTGTTCTCGCAACACCGAGCCTGAGCCAACGAAGAAAACCTGGCCGAGGGAGGCCGCAGGTCTTTTACTTCCCCTTCATCGCGGCTTCCACCTCTTCAGCGGTATGGGGCAGGTCTTTCGTAATCTGCACGAGATTCCCTTGCTGGTCTACGTAATAAATGTCTTCAATACGCACGCCCAACTTCTCTTCGGGAATGTAAATCCCCGGCTCGATCGTGAATACCATGCCCTTGTCCAGCGGTACGGTGTAGTCGCCCGCGTCATGTACATCGAGGCCGACGTAATGGCCCAGTCCGTGAATGAAGTATTTCCCAAGAGAACCGCCATGCAGGTCCTTGCCGTGGGAATCAATGTAATCCCGCGCAACTTTGTCGAGCGAGTCCGAGCCTCCGCGTCCGATATGCGAGACGCCGGCTTTGAAGGCCTGCATCGCCGCTTGTTGTGCGCCGAGAACAACGTTGTAGATTTCGCGCTGTCTAGCCGTGAAGCGACCGTTCACGGGAGCGGTTCGCGTAATGTCGGAGGCATACATGGAACACTCGCCGGCAACATCCATCACGACAACATCACCAGACTGCATCGTTCCCGAATCGGCAGAGTAGTGGAGCACGGTGGAGTTGAACCCGGAGCCTACGATTGGAGCATAGGCAGAACGCTCGCATCCGCGGCGCTGGTATTCATATTGCATGAGTGCTTGAATCTCCCGTTCGCCGACTCCGGGATGGATCGCCTTCAGCGCGGCAACGTGTCCGGCCATGGAAGCTCGCGTGGCTTTCACTACAAGATCGATCTCGCCCTGATCTTTCAAAGTGCGCAGCTGCGCGATCAGCCGCTTCGCCTCCTGGAAGCCGCCCGCCCCGCCAAAGGCTTGCCCGCGACGCAACCATGCAAGAGGCTCGGTGGAAGCCGAGTCCTGGTCGTAACTTCCCAAATCGGAATACACCGGCGCACGTCCTGCACTTAGCACAGTCGTGAGCTCGTCGTGCATTTTGTCGAGCGGCTCAACACGGTCGAAGCCCGTGATCTTTGTGACCTCGGCATCGCCCGGTCCCAACTTAGGTCCAAGCCACCTCTCCTCGGTCAAGTTGCGCGCAGGGAGAAATAGGATCTCTATATATGGATGGCCACCGGTGGCTTCGCCCTTGGCTTCCACTGCGGGCGCAATGAGGAGCGCGGCTCCGGGTTCGGTCCAGCCCGTGAGGTAATAGAAGTTTGATTCCTGATGGAATCCAAAAATCTCATCAGACCGCTCCACCGGGGCGAACAAGACCACGAGGCCACCGTTCGTTTTTTGCGACAATGCGACGCGTCGTGCGTGGTATGCGCTTGCATCCTGGCGTTCGAGCGCTATGAGTGAGAAGGAAGTTAAAAAAAGAAAAACAAGGAGAAGAAGAGGAGTTCGTAGTCGCATGGCAGGGAAGCGAGATTCTACACGAAAGGCGACGCTCGGCATTCGGCATCCGGCCATGAGGCATTTTGGCCAGAGGAAATGTGTTGCTCAATCTCGCGCGCTCGATTGTGCGCTTAGAACAGCAGCCGACTGGCCCAACGCTGATCGCCGAAAGCCGAACGCCCGAGAAAAAAATACCCGCAGGTGCGAAGCCTGCGGGTGGAGAGAACATTTCGATTAGAGAGGGCGAAACTCCATGCACTGACAAGAACCCAGCTTGCCAGAGCCTGGGAGGAGCATCGTTGAAAGCCACCCCTGACTTTCCACAATGTCTCTTCGCCTAAATAGACGTCCAAAGGGCGGGGAAAGTTAGCGCCATAGGGCGTTCGCAGGCGAGATTTACAACTCTTTACAACGCGATGTTGCCTGCAACTTTTGGCTAGGTGGTTCCGGGCGCCTCCGCCGGTAGGCGGCATCAGATTTCGTGACTGTGTGCTGAGCAGTCGCTCTTGGCACTGCATCGAGAATTAACACGAAGTCCCCATCTGCGCACCGGCCGAAGGCGGCCGGAACCACGCCAGCAAAACCTTAGACACCGACTGGAAATGGTTTTGTGCTCTGTGGTTCTGGGAGACCACGGAAACGCTCGAAGCGTCCCTGCAGCAACGACATCAGTCCCGTGTACCAATACCCAAGAACGAAGATCAGAAGGAAGGGGACGGTGATGTAATTCTCGTTGCTCAAGGCGTAGTACACGGTTGCTGCAAAATACGTCCCAATCAGAAGTTCGATCCAGGGAACGAAGCCCAGGCGCTTGCGATACTTGCGTGCTGCGATCGACTTCTCGCCCTTCGCCTGCACACGATATTTCGGCGTGCGCTTGAATGAAGATTTTATTCCGAACAGAGCTTCCATAACCGCTCGAGTGTTCGTAACCGTAAGGCCAATGCCGAGCGCCATGAGAAATGGCAGGTAGAGAAAAGTCTTGGGCCAGCGTCGAGGGAACAATTCTTTCTGTGATACCAGATAAAAAGAAGAGATCGAGAATGTCGACGCCATAAACAGCGGCAGGTCGATCACCAGCATCTGGAACCACCCCTGATAAAAGCGGATGATCATCGCCGGCAGCAGCAGCGTTGACAGCACAACCATAAAGGGATAACTGATATTTGCCGTCAAGTGATACCAGGCCTCAGTCTTTATCCGGAAGGGCACATTTGAGCGCAGCACAGCAGGAAGAATCTTCTTGGCGGTCTGGATCAGTCCCTTTGCCCAACGTGCCTGCTGCGTTTTGAAGGCGGTCATCTCGATAGGAAGCTCAGCAGGGCATTCGACATCTTGCAGATACTTGAACTTCCAGCCTTTGAGCTGGCTGCGATACGAGAGATCGGTGTCTTCCGTCAGCGTGTCGTGCTGCCATCCGGCGGCGTCTTCGATTGCCTGCCGCCGCCACATGCCTGCCGTGCCATTGAAGTTGAAAAACACGTGACTGCGGGAGCGTGCACCATGCTCCAGGACGAAGTGCCCATCCAGCAGAATTGCTTCGACGTTGGTCAGGAAAGAATAATCGCGATTCAGGTGGGTCCACCGCGTCTGCACCATTCCTATTTCGGGATCGGCGAAGTGATGGACAACGCGCATCAACCAGTCTTCCGGCGGCACAAAGTCGGCGTCAAAAATGGCGATGAACTCGCCCTTGGCCGCCTTCATTCCTTCCTGCAGAGCTCCGGCCTTGAATCCGTAGCGATTCCTTCGATGATGATAGGTAATCGGATATCCCAATGCTGCATAGCGCTCCACGACGGCACTTGCGACCTCGACAGTCTCGTCCGTCGAATCGTCGAGCACCTGGATATCGAGCTTCTCGCGTGGATATTCCATCCTGCAGACGGCGTCTACTAAACGGTCGATCACGAATTGCTCGTTGAAGATCGGAAGCTGGACCGTGATGCGGGGCAGTTCGGTAAAGCGAGTCGGCGAATCCTCCACCTTGTTCCTGCGGTGCTTGTAATAGAGATAGACCAGCACGTAGCGGTGAATACCGTACGAGGCAAGAACGAATAGGACGATGAAATACGGAATCAGAAGCGCTAAATCGAAACTGTTGAGCCGATACAGCCCCTTGAAGCCAAAGCCATTGATCCTGATGTCGCCAAAGTGACTCTTGAAGTAGTGTATGAGCCCATGAGGGGCAAATAGAGCGAGGCTCAGAAGTGTGGGGGAAAGGAGAGACATTCAGCGCGCAAAATGAACTACAACCATTGTAGCTGAATGACTGAGCGCGCGGCCTTGGCCAGGGGTGCCAGAGAGGCTCAAAGCGGGAGCTTCGATTCGCTATTGAACGCCGAGTTGCAGCTGCCAGCGCTTTAGTTCAGGAACATCGTTCGATACAGCGTGTCTCTCTGCACAGGTTTAAATCCTGCGTCGCGGATGATGTGACGCAGCTCTTCTTCCGTTGTGCAATTTGAAGTTCCCGCGGCGCGCACGACATTTTCTTCCAGCATCACGGAGCCAACATCATTGCCCCCGAAACGCAATCCAAGCTGCAGAACCTTCAAACCTTGCGTCACCCAACTAGCCTGCACATTTTCGATGTTGTCGAGAAAGAGCCGTGAGATCGCCAAGAGCTTTAGATACTCGACAGAGGTGGCCTCGTCCCATCTGCGTCCGCCGAGAGCGGTGTTCTTCGGCTGGAAGCTCCATGGAATGAACGCGGTGAATCCGCCAGTCTCTTGTTGCAGATCGTAAACGACCTGGAAGTGATTGATACGCTGCTCGAAGCTCTCGCCAACGCCGAACATCATGGTTGCCGTAGTGCGCATGCCGAGTTGATGCGCCGTGCGATGGACGTTTAGCCAGTCGCCGGTCAGGCATTTGAGTCGCGCAATGCGATGGCGAACGTCGTCGTCGAGGATCTCGGCGCCTCCTCCCGGAATGGAATCGAGGCCGGCGTCCCGCAGCCGCATGATGGTATCGCGAATCGTGAGCTCGCTGTACTCGGCGATAGCAATGATTTCCGAGGCCGAAAAGCAATGCAGATGGACTTTGGGAAAACGTTCTTTGATTCCGCGCAGCAGTCGCTCGAACCAGTCGATCTTCAAATCCGGATGCAAGCCGCCTTGCATGAGCACACCCGTGCCGCCCAGTTCCAGGGTCTCTCGTATCTTTTCGTAAATCGTGTCGAAATCGAGGATGTACCCCTCAGCAGCCAACTTACCCTTCAATGGACGATAGAAAGCGCAGAACGAGCAGTACTCGGTGCAAAAGTTGGTGTAGTTAATGTTGCGATCGATGATGTAGGTAACCACGCCTTCCGGATGCAGCTTGCGCCGCACGGCATCGGCTTCCATGCCGACGCCAATCAGATCATCGGAGCGGAACATATCGAGAGCTTGCTGTCGGGTCAGGGACATCTTCGGATGCTTTGATTCTAACGCGCCTTGATCGCCTCTCGCTGCTTCGCAGCCTCAAGCGGGCGCTGTGGCTCGGTCATGTTTACCGGGTCGAGGATTTTGGCGATCTCGTCTTCTTTTAGAAGTCCTCGGGAACGGGCGATGTCGATAATCGACTTTCCGGTCGCCACCGACTCCTTCACGATCTCCGCAGCCTTCTGATATCCGATGTATGGATTCAACGCCGTCGCCAGCGACACGGTGCTTTCCGCATAGAACCGGCAGCGCTCTTTGTTGACGGTCAGCCCGCTAATGCAGAACTTGTCGAACTGGCGAAGCATGTTGGTCATGATCGTGATCGACTGCAGCACACTGTAGGTCATCGTCGGCATCATTACGTTTAGTTCGAGCTGTCCCCCCTGAACGGCCATGGCGACCGCGGTGTCGTTCCCTACTATCTGGAAAGAAACCATCGCCGCCAGCTCCGGCATTACGGGATTGATCTTGCCGGGCATGATCGATGATCCTGGTTGAAGTGCGGGCAAATAAATTTCGGCGAATCCCGTATTGGGACCTGACGATAGCAGGCGAATGTCATTCGAGATGCGAATTATCTCCAGAGCAAGGTTCCGCAGCGCAGCTGAAATCTCGGCCATGGGTGCATTCGATTGCATGGCCCAGCGCATGTCCACCGCGGGCATGAGTTTCTGTCCGGAGATGCGCATGAGCTTTGCGATGGCAAGTCCACGATAGTCAGGATGTGTGTTGATTCCAGTGCCCACAGCCGAGCCGCCAAGCCCGAGTTCATGCAAGTCTTCGGAATTAGAACGGATATTGGCTGTGGCTTTCCGAATCGTAAGCCCATAGGCAGCGAATTCCTGGCCGAGCCGAATTGGCACCGCGTCCTGCATGTGGGTGCGGCCGGACTTCATCACTTCCCAGAATTCTTTGCCCTTCTTGTCGAAGCTCCCAGCGATCGCGTCGAGCACTGGATAGAGTTTCTCCAATTCGATGAGTGTGGCCAGGCGCATCGCGGTAGGGAAGACGTCGTTCGTCGATTGCCCATAGTTGACGTGGTCGTTGGGATGAACTCGTTTGTACTCGCCCAGCCTGCCGCCGAGGATCTCTTCGGCGCGATTGGCGATTACCTCGTTCGAATTCATGTGGAAGCTGACGCCGGCGCCCGCCTGAAAGACATCAACCACAAACTCGCGGTCCCATTTGCCGTCGATCACCTCCTGTGCGGCAGCAATGATGGCGTCGGCAACCTTCGCGTCTACCAGCCCAAGCTCCTTGTTGGCTTCCGCAGATGCTCGCTTGATCATGGCAATAGCGCGGATCAGCGTCGCGTGCGCCCGCATTCCCGAAATAGGATAATTCTCCACCGCGCGCGCAGTCTGTACGCCGTAATAGACATGCGCCGGAATCTCTTTTGGGCCAATGGAGTCTTTCTCAAGACGAGTGCCAATGGAAGGGGCCGTGGACATGATTGCTCCTCGAATAGGAAACGAACAGAATCGTGCAAGAAGCACAGCGGAACTCTCGATTATAAGCGATGCCCCATTCGCTGCTGTATGCTATCGCCGCAGCAAAATCAACCTTCGGAGGCGCTTCGTGAAAATAGTTATCCGCGCAGCAATCGCAATGCTGCTTGCCTGCTTCCTCTCCGCAGCTCTTCCAGCGCAGCCAAAATCCAGTTTCAGTCCTAGTAAGAGAACGCAGGAAAGCCAGGAACGACGCGAGCATCATCCTCACATTCGCTCCGCGATTCGTGAGCTCGAAGAAGCCAAGCGAGAGCTTCAGGCGGCTGCGCACGATTTCGGTGGTCACCGCCTCGAGGCTCTCAAGGCTTGCGACGAAGCCATTCATCAACTTCACTCAGCCCTTCCATACGACAAAAAATAAATCCAGGGATACTGCGGCCGGAACGATCCGGCGGCTTGAACATTTCCTTTCGGGCAGAGAGACGAAGCTCGAGAGATGGGGAGAAGACATCATGAAAAATTTCGTGTGGTTAATGCTGCTAGGGACATCATTCGCGGTTTCCGGTCCCAATGACCGGCAGATCACGGATTCAAAATCGGTCACTGCACAGCAAAATGCGAATGCCAAACCAGTGCAGGTGGAAGATCTTTTCTTGACGCGTCTAATCTATGATGCGGCCTGGTCTCCCGATGGCAAGGAGATCGAGCTCAGTACCACACTTACAGGGCGCGCCAATCTTTGGAAGGTAGCCGCCAACGGAAGTTGGCCAATACAACTCGCGCAATCCGATGACAGGCAGCAGGAAGGACAGTGGTCCCCGGACAGCAAATGGATTGCGTTCACCCAGGACAAAGGTGGCAATGAGCTCTGGGATATCTATCTGATCTCAAGCAACGGAGCGCAGCTCACGAACCTGACGAATACTCCAGACGTGAGGGAGGAGTCGCCTCGGTGGTCGCGTGATGGCAAGTGGCTGGGTTGCGTCGTCAAACCCAAAGAAGCTCCTTCCTACAATGTGGCAGTCCTTGAGCTAGCAACTCGCCAGCTGCGCCAGCTCACGCACGAGGAGGATCCGCAGTACACATGGTCCGTCGTCGATTGGAGTCGTGATGGCAAAACTCTGTACGCAAATCGCGGCGATCTAGTAGGCACCGACACCGATATCTATGCCATCGATGTCGTTTCGGGAAAGGCGAGCAACCTAACGCCCCATACGGGGAAGTCATCGCACGCCGGCAGCTCGGTTTCACCCAATGGCCGTCAGATTTTGCTCGCCTCGAATGAGAAAGGCGGATTCGAGAATGTTGCCTTGCTCGATGTTGCCAGCAAAAAGATAACCTGGGTGACCGACACGCAATGGGAGGCGAGTCCCGGCGAGTTCTCGCCAGACAGCGTGCATTTCACTTATGACATCAATCAGGATGGGCGCAGAGAGGTGTATCTCGGCGATCTCCACGGGCAATCCCGAAAGCTCAGCATGCCGGAGGGTATTAACGCCTTCTACGGTCCTCAACACTTCTCGCCCGATGGCAAGAGCATCATGATCGCTCATGCCGGATCGAATACCCCAGCCGACCTTTGGATCTACGACACCAGCACCGACCAGGCCCGGCAACTAACGCATTCCGCCCTGGCCAGTCTGAATCCGCAGAATCTGCCGCAATCACAGATCGTTCACTATAAGAGCTTCGATGGAAAAATCATCAGCGCATTTTTGTACCTGCCGTTCAATCTAAAGCGCGACGGATCAAATCCCGGGGTGTTGTACCCACATGGTGGTCCCACCGGCCAATCGCAAGACAGTTTCAACCGAACCATAAATGCTCTGGTCTCTCGCGGCTATATCGTGATCGCGCCAAATCCGCGGGGTTCAAGCGGCTACGGCATCGATTTTCAGAAAGCCAACTATCAGGACCTGGGAAACGGTGATCTGAAAGACGACATGGCGGCCGTTCAGTTTGTTCTTGACACTGGCTATGCCGATCCCAAAAAGGTAGGGGTAATCGGAGGCTCATATGGCGGATACACGACGTTGATGGCAGTAGGCAAGTATCCCCAAACCTTTGCCGTCGCGGTTGATCTGTTCGGCCCGCTGGATTGGTTCACGATGATGAAGAACTCTGATCCCTTGCTGCGGCAATACATCGTTAGCCTGCTGGGAGATCCGGAGAAAAATCGCAAGGTTTATGAAGATACGTCACCGATTACGTACATAGCCAACATCAAAGCGCCGCTGCTGGTGCTGCAGGGCGAAAATGATCCCCGTGTCCCAAAAGAGGAGACAGACCAGGTTGTCGACATGCTGAAAAAACGCGGAAACGTAGTCGATGTTCACTACTATCCCGCCGAGGGACACGGTTTTGCCAAGCGCGAGAATCAGATCGACTCCATTAAACGGACGCTGGATTGGTTCCAGAAGTATCTACCTACAGGAGCTGGCGCTGAACGTGCTTCGAGTGGCCGCTGATACATCGCGAGCTAACATCGTTGGCGACCCGCGACCGCTGCGATAAGCAAGGGCACGGATGGAATCCGTGCCCTTCTCTAAATCTGCCATCAGTTTGGACCTTCGTGGGCTGCTCTAGAAGAAATCTGTCATATCCGCAACGCTGGCAGACGCGCCGGGATAGACCTTCACTCCAAGTGCATCGAGAATCGTGCGTAAAGCGTTTTCATGCTTGTACATCGTCGACGACACGGTTCCTGGCTTCACATTGGGACTAATCACGGCGGTGAACACCTGCTCCGGACAAGCGCCCACAGCTCCATCGCATTCGTCGAAGGTAATGAACATCAAGCCATCGCCTCCTGCCTGGAAGTAGCGAGTGTTCAGCAATGGGGCAACGTTGTTCTTGAGAAAGTCGTCAGCCTGTTGCACGGTGCCGTCATGGGCATCATTATCCACATCGGGAACGATAATCGAGTAGTTTGGAAGCTGATCGGCGGCCAGGTCTGCTGCGAATTTTGTGAACGGGACCATGTTCTGCTGCAATGCCGGACTGTTGATCACATCGGAGTACCACTTTGCCGGATTGTGACGAGCCACATAGTAGCCGGAGGAGCTGCCCATGAAGCCGGCGCTAGGCAGGGATTGTGCGTAAACTTTCCACGTCAGGCCTGCTCGCCCGAGTTCCCGGAAGATATTGTCTGATGTGATGGGGTTGGGACATCCATCACCTGAGCATCCAAACGCCTGTTCTCCGCTGCCAGACGACAACCAGAAATAGTCGAGGGCGGAGCCGGGCTCATCGGCGTGGTAGTTGGTCGTGTATCCGTACTTTTTTCCTTGCGCCGATAGCCAAGGCATGCCGTTTGGGTACACCTCGCTGAACATGTGATTCTCTTCAATTACAAGTACAACGTGCGATGAATGAGGAATTCCTGAAAGGGGAATCGGCGTTGGAGTAGGAGTCGGCGTTGGGGTAGGTATCGGCGTTGGAGTAGGTGTCGGCGTTGGAGTAGGTGTCGGGATTGGAGTCGGGGTTGGCGTAGGTGTTGGGGTTGGTGTTGGAGTCGGCGTCGGAGGTGTCGTTGGGGTTGTAGCTGGAGTATTTGAGGCCGCAGCCGACGTCGAGGTGGTTGATGCGAAGGGTTGTGCGGTTGTTCCACAGCCGGAGATCATTGATGCTGTGGCAGACAATGCTCCGATGAGAATCGCCTTGCCGATAAGAGGATAGGTGGCTTGCATGTTGCCTCCAAAAGAACTTCGTGGAGGCTAAGCGAGTCTCTCCCCGCCTTACATCGGAACTGCCTCTTAGGTGTAGCCCGAAAGAATACCGAAGAAAATCTTAATCAAGCGGACAGAATAGCGACATTTCTCGTTAGTGATCTCAGCAACCCCTTATATTGCCGTAGTTAACAAGGCTGAGAGTCCTAACGATAATTCCATGGCTGTAGTACTAAGGCCCTGCTGGGAAACAGTTCAGTATCGTCCTCTTGTCGCGGGAGTTGTGCACGCTGCCTTGCAGACCAGAACATGGAAGCTCTACGCTGTCACCGTGGCCCTCCATTGCCGACCCGCTGGACGCGTTACGTACGAGATCGCCAGAAGCACCAGTAGCACCAGCGGCAGGAAGGCTTCTGCGCCGTCTTTTGCGAGATAGTGGGCGACACAGGCAGCGATCCAAGCGAATGTGAAGCCGGCATAAGCCCATTCTTTGAGCTTCGGCAGCCCGGGTACGACCAGCGCGATTGCGCCCAGAAGTTTGGCGATGCCAAGTAGAACCCGCAATTGTTGCGGATAGCCGACGTGAGCAAAACCTTGTACCGCTTGCGGACTCTTCGTGAGGTAAGCGTAAGCTGCAAATGCCGACATCGCGGCCACCAAACCGGTCGTAAGCCAGTAAATTACTTTTCGTGCCATGTCATGATTCCTTTGGTTTGATCCAACAGCTGCTTCCGATGATAAGGGCAACAGTTCCGATTCAGGATTAGCTATGATGGTTCAAAATAAGGGGCGGGCTTTGTAGAGGCGTTTATGAAATGCCCTTCATTCTTCATCGGGCATATTCGCGCGCAGACGTCCTCATTTCTTATCGAACTCGACGACACGCAGGACGATGCCAATCACATTCATTTAATATGGCGCGACTTCACAAACGACTTTGGCTGACCTTCTGCAGCGGCACTACCAGGCGAGCGATCAGCACAAATAGACCGGAGCTGTCGAAGGATTTCCGAAACGGGAACTCTGCCAGAGTCAGATTTAGTGCAGCAGTAGATCCGAATACTCTGGATTTTTCTTGATGTATTGAGTGGCGAACGGACAAATGACATCCACTTTCACATTGTGCTCTCGTGCCCACTCCAATGCGGACCGCACGAGAGACGAACCCGCGCCGGTGCCCTGCATCGTTTGAGGAACTTCAGTATGGATGAGCTCGAGAACCTTGCCGGCCAGTGAATATTCGAGAAAAGCCACAGCGTCATCTTGTTCGATTTCGAAACGCCCGCTCGTGACCAGCGTGGGCGCGGCTGGTTTGCCCAAGATGTTCATGGCAACAGATTAGCTGACCAAGTGGTGGTCGGTGCGATTCAAGTCTTACTACACACTTTTCCGCTGTCTCGTTGCCTCTCGCGTTACCAGCGATTGTGCGATGGCTTGGCGAGACCGCTCACGAACTTCACGCGACCTTCTGCGGAGGGCTTCTGGCTCCACAGATATCATTCTCAAGACACCCTGCGGTTGATTGAAATCATTTTTTGCATTCCCGATGCGAGTGGTTCTTAGTTTCACGAGGGTCTTACTTCTTCTGATCGCCTGCTCAGACTTGACGCGGTTAATCTTCGTCTGCCGGATTAGCTCGGTTGTTTCCATGGGCATTTCACTCTGATGAGACAAGTCAGAGGCGAGTAGCCCGGTCTGAACATTAATTAATGCCCTGCAAAATACCCTGCAGGCTCTTTCGATTGGCGTGGGTGTAACATTCGGTTATTCAAGGAGCTGGAGGTAAACCATGAAGCGGTCAACGCTCCTTCTGTTATTTGCCTTAATTTCAAGCTGCGCAATTTGTGTCGGTCAAAAGACACTCCGAACAAGTTCAGCGGATGCTGCACGCGGTGAGCGGGGCAAGGAAATCTTCGTCAGCCATGGTTGTGCGCGGTGTCATGATGAAGATGGCAACAAGAAGCTGACCGATGGAACAACACTGATCCAGCGCCTCTCGAAGAGCACGGATCCCGAAGCGCGGCTGCAAACGCGACTTCAGGATCGCCAGGAGCGTCACGCAGTCATGATGCATCTTCAAGAGACTATTAAACGATTACAATCTTCGACACACAGTCGATAGTCGGTTGCTCTCGGTCGTCTGAATGGCAGCCTCCGACGCAGAGCCGTCTCGGTGGCAAAATTTCCGGCGGTTCTGATGTAGAGTTGTATTACCATATCGGGCAATTTTTAGGTTCTGCATTTCAACGCAAGTGGAGGTTCTGTGAGTCCCAGAGCTTGGAATTGGCGGTTGTGGGTTGGATTTCTTATTTGCCTGCTCAGTCCGTTTGCGTTCTTCTCCCTTTTTGAAATCACGCGCTCTGCTGTCTGGATCAGCGTGGCTTTATTCGTTATCGCTGCGGTGCTCATCGTTGGCGGATTGCAGCGGACCTACTCCGCACCTGAGTCTTACCGCGGAAGGATTGCGGGCCCGATTGTGGTTACGCTCAGCGTTCTTGTGATGGCGCTGTTCGCCTTCGGAATGTATGAGATGAAGAAGGCCTATCCTGTCGCCAAGAATGCACCTCAGGTCGGGCAGAAGGCTCCCGAATTTGCGCTCACAGACAGCAACAACAAGAACGTGAAGCTTGCAGAACTGCTCTCAACTCCACTGTCTGAATCCTCAGGCAGTGCGCCGGCGAGGCGGGGTGTTCTGCTTGTATTCTATCGAGGATATTGGTGAGGGCCATGCGTCTCCGAGTTACGGAGCATTCAACGTACGCTTGGCTCTCTTCAACAACTCGGCGTTCGCCCTGTAGCCATCAGCGCTGATACACCTGAAGAATCCCGCGAGATGTGTCGCAAGGCCGGTATTACATTCCCGGTTCTCTCTGATACGAAGGTGGAAGCCATTCGCCAATACGATCTGCTTATTGCGCAAAGAGGACAAGACGGTCGCGAAATTAGCGGTCCCGGAGAATTCTTGCTGGATAGCAGCGGCACCGTTCGCTGGCGCAAACTAACGGAAATGCATCCGCGCGAAATTACCGAAGCGGCAAAGGTCCTGCAATAGGGGCACGGCATGCGAGGGTCGGAGGTTTGTTGCAAACCTCGGAAGACTATTCTTGCTGGTTGTCGAAGATATTCAGCCGAATCGCAGGTTCTGGAAGGGGCTTCTTGAGGCGCAGCTGCGGATGCATTGCTTCAGTAATAAACATCGCAAAGAAGACGACCATAAATGCGACGGCTATCACTTCGAAGATGTGTCCTTGGCGACCCAGCCCAAAGAGTAACGTCATCAACACAGCAAACGGCGTCGAACGCGGAGCCTTCGCTTCCAGCCTCGCTCGGCAGTGAGGGCAGACAAACTCCGCCCACGCCTGCAGATTGAACATGCTCGGCGTAACGATTTTCTGGTTGCAGCTGGGGCAGATGGACATCGAGGCGATTGTGAAACCGGAGTTGATGCGTGTCAACGTGACGAAAGACGCTAGCGCTAGAAGGTATGGGCAGCATTTTTATTGCAGGCGCGTTGACCGATTGCCTCGATAGACAGTACACCGTTACACAGCGAAGAGCGAAGGTGTTTCAGGCCCGCCTCCCTTGCGCGCTATATTGCTTAGGACTTCATCGCGTGGCGTAGTTCAAAAAATGCTCTCAGTTCCACAATACTGATTCTTGGCGCAAGCCTTCTGCTCCGAACAACCAATTAACGGCGCGGGGGCCGGAACCAGGCTGGCTTTGTAGCGCTCTAAGGACAGCACTCGCCGGTGCACGGTGCGATTCCTAGATAATCTCGGTCTTCCTGAGCCATGTCTCTACCATGAGTGATCCGGAATACCAGCATCATTCTTTCCACCGTGGCCGGGGAGTGCTTCTCGGGCGGCTGAATGTTTCCGCATTTTTCAGCAAATTTTGGTTCGGCGGTCACAGGGTCACCTCACGCAAGTTCTTGCTTTTCGTCGGATTTTCAAGCTTGGATGACCGGGCAAAACGGGGAGGTTGGATTGGCTATCCGCCAGAAGAGAGTTGACCAGCATACCGCTCAGCACTGGTGTTCCGAAGTTTATTCGATCTGCTTTAGGTGCTAGCTTAGTGACCTGCAGAGCGATGGCTCCGGCGCAGCGATTCCCAACTCCCATCAGCGGTCCAGCCACCATCGACCGTGAGGCAGTGCCCGTTAATGAATCCGCTCTGCTTATCGTCGGCAAGAAATGCGATTGCAAGTGCGATATCATCGGGCGTCGCGAAGCGTCCCAAGGGTATGCGGCTCGTGATGTCGTCCTCTGTGTACGTGCCGCGCGCTTGATCCACAGCATCCATCTCGGTCTTCACCCAGCCTGGGCAGACGGCGTTTACGCGTATGCCTCTCCCACCCCATTCTGCGGCAAGCGTCCGCGTCAGACCGATAAGTCCGTGCTTCGAGGCGTTGTATGCCGCCCTGTCCGAGATACCTACGAGCCCAGCTATAGAGGCTACATTGACGATCGAACCGTGACCTGCAGCCAGCATTTTATTGCCGAAGGCCTTCGAGAGAAGAAACGGCGCGACTAAGTTCACTTCCAGCACGCGACGATAGTCGTTTCCCGAAGTGGCCTCAGCCGCGGCGATAAAGCTGATGCCTGCATTGTTGATCAAAACGTCCGTTTGGCCCCAGGCGTCGTACGAACCGCGGACGAATTCATCCACAACAGACTCATCGGCAATATTTCCCGCAAAACCGATAGCCTCCCCGCCCCTTGACTGAATCGACTGGATCGTTTCGTGGGGCATGCGCAAATCATTAAGCGCAAGACAGTAGCCTCTCTCCGCCAAGGCCTCGGCGGTCCGGCGTCCGATGCCTTGCGCCGCGCCGGTAATTGCCGCTACTCGTTTCTCGAGGACCAATTCGCCTCCGTGTTTGAAAGGGGATATCAGAAGGGAAGCGAGTGTTCCCTTGGAGACGTGCGCTCCCAGTTTCACGCTTTATATGCCGGGGAGAATATAACAAGCCGCGGCTGACGGAAAAACGGCGGAGCTGGGAAAACAGCATCGCGCTCATCCGCCGCAAAACCCGTGCGAGTGCGCGCGGCGGTCCTGCGCTATTTGCGTGAGCAGGCTTTCACCGTGCTCTTTCCCCAATTGAATGTCCGGAACGGGTCGGTAGCAATGACTCGGGTGCGGACGCCATCGATCACGGCGGGTACAGCGACGGACTTTCCTTTTTCGACAAAGACCACAATCGCGGACTCGCCGGGACTGTCATTGCTTGCGCCTACTCCTACGCCAATAATGGCGGAGTTCGTCATCAGTTCCTCGGCATGTTGCTGTTTGGCGCCGCGTGCGCGAGCGACCTCGGTTTCCGAAATAGGTGAGAGCGCTGCGGCCTGCTTTGCCTGAGGGTGTAATGCGTTGAACTCTCCGTTTTCCACGATCCTCGTGCGGACTCCATCTACCTGTGCCGGAATGGGAAGACTTGCCAAGCCACGGAGGGTGACTACTACGGCCGACTCGTCAGGATTGTCGGCACTACGCCCGACTTCGACAGTGTCCACAGCCGAGTCCTGCATGAGTTCGTACATGCGGTGATTGCGCGCAAGCGTGGCGCGCGAAATCTCGCTCTGAGGTAGCCCTCGTTTTTCCTGAGGACCAGGACTTCCGGGTTGCAGCTGCAATCCCGCGGGGCATGCGACCGGATGGTCGGAGCCGCCGACTACCTGCGGAGTTACTCCATTCGAGTCTTTCAGCGCGTTGTAAACATCTTGGATCGGATTTCCTACTGTGCCGGTATTGCTGCCGGCATAGAGCAGTGCCACCGGACGCGAATTCGACGAGTCGACGATAAGCGACCCTGAGTCTCCGCTGTTGCTGAAATTCGCGCCTGCGATTGCGACCTGATTGTTATAGGTAACGTCAAAATTCGTGCCACCCTGGCATGAAGTGGAGTAAGTCACGCGAATTAGCGCATTCGTCGCCGTCACCGTAGAGCAGGTGAGCCCAGAGGCGTCACCACTCTTAGCTACTGCTTGGTTTATCGCCGGAAGGCCCGTAATTGCTGATGGCTGGGCCGGTTGTCCCGGCGCGGCGAGATCGAGGATAGTTCCACTGGTATCCACCTGGCCGGTCACGATCTGAGCAATGGCCGCGTCAACATTGCTCGTCTTGAGTGCGGCTGCCTGAGACATATTGGCCACTGTACGGATCCCTGCAGTTCCGCAATTGCTGTCTGCGAGCCCCGGCTGCGAAATTGGATCTCCAACCGCCCCTTGGTCCGATTTATTGAGAACGTGATTATTGCTGAGGACGTAGAGCGTCCCAGCGCGAGAGACCAGCGAACCAAGAGTCCCTGAGCAACAAAAAAGCTGATTACCGCTTCTCGTCGTATCCGTTGAATTTCCTCCGCTCGTGCCCAATTTGATCGGGCCACTCTGCGGGTCCTGGTTGTCGTGATGAACGCGTATGTTGGCCGTGGCGGTTCCAGACTTGGTCGAGTCTGCTGTCGAGACGGCCGTAATCGTGACGCTCGATGGATTCGGAGCAACTGCTGGAGCAGTGTATAGTCCCGACGAACTGATCGTTCCCGCTGTCGAGTTTCCACCCTGCACTCCACCCGCGCTCCAGGTGACGCTGATATTCGATGTTCCCGTCACAGTCGCCGTGTAGAGCTGTGTTCCGCCTGGATCGATAGTGGCAGAAGCTGGCGTAACCGTCACGGTGATGTTCTGGGTCATTCCTCCACTAGGTGACAGGGAACTTGATCCTCCTCCGCCACCACAGGAAATGAATACGGTGCCAATCGACAGCAACAGCAGGGCCCTAATCCAGGCCGCGATACTTCTCAACATCATCCAGCTTCTCCGAAGATACCGTTGCTTTGATTCAGGAACTCGGAAAAAGGATACCAAGCGCGGCAAAGCAAGTGGGATCTTTGATCCCCGCTGAAAACAATAGAAGCGGGGGCGGTTTCGCCCGGCGACTCTCATGCAGCACGAACGCCGGGCAAGGGCGCGCCGCGCTTCATTTTTTTGTGTCAGGATTACCAGCTCTTGTGAATCTTCGTGTCGAAGCCGAAGCCGCCGTTTTGGTCGCGCGTGCCGCTGAAGGAGACGCGGGGGCTCACTTGATACTCGAGTTTTATCGTCGTGTTCTGCGTCTGGGTCACGTCGGTCGCGAATGTTACAAACAGATTGCCGGTGACGCGCTGTTGAATTGCGACGCGCGCTCCGGGATTCTGCTGGTTGTTTCCCAATTCAGGATCGATGGAGAGCTGCGAGATTCCGGCTACTTTCTCCAGCCTGCTCGTTACTTGACTGCTCACCTGCGAGGCCACAAGCGACTCTGCGCCCATGCTGCCGGGCTGCGATCCACTTACATCCTGAGCTTCCGTTGTTTTTCCTCTCACGATGAGATTGATGATGTCCGAAGGCGGCAGTGATGGCACTGAGGTGTACGAAGTGTGCAGACGATCCGCTGGACCATCAAAGCGCATCATGATGTTGTATTCCTGGATGGTCGTGCTTACCGCGGCATTCACCACCGGACGAGTCTGGTAGGGATTCACAAAATCGATCGTTCCGCTTTCGAGAATGTAGCGGTTGTTCTGGAAGATCAGGTCGCCGCCTGAGAGATTCACTCGGCCCAGAATCACAGGATCCGCGGCTGTGCCACGAACTTGAAGATTGGCGGTGCCATCCAGACTCAAGGTGCGGCTCGTGAGATTAATCCCGTTGGTCGCGGCGACGCTGAGATCCAGCTTTACATTATCGGCAAAGCCTTGCGAGGGAGCGGGAACAGTGTCGCCCGAGAATTGTCCAATGAAGTCCATGAGGTCAAAATCGGGAGCGAAGGAGAGTTGATTGATACGAACCTGTCCGGTCAGTAGCGCAGAATTCAAATTGCCGGTGAGCGCAAGGTTCGTTCCCAAGCCAGTCCGTACGCCATCTGGATACAACAGGCGAATGCCGCGTCCAGCGAGTGCCAGATTGAAATTCAAAGCCGGACGATAGACTACGCCACCGCTTGCCGTAACCTCTCCTCCGCCTACTGTTCCTTTGAAACTGGTGATGTTCAGACGATCTTTCGTCAAGGTGAGCACGCCGTTCCCATTTTGCAATCCTAAGGGAAGATCGCCGCTGGCCAATCCGGCATTCATAACCTGAATTTGTCCCTGAACGTCAGGGTTCGCGCGGTTCCCGTATGAGTTAATGTTTAGCTTCAACTGTCCCGAAGTGACGTAATCTGGATCGAAGAGCTCGATCAATTTGAGGTCGATCGTCCCGAGCGCCAGCAGCGAAACCGGCGCATTGGGGTCATTCATCGGCACGCGTGCCTGAAGTGCCAGATCGGTATCGGTACCGCGCAGCTGAGCCCGCTGAAGGGAAAGGATGCCATTCATGTAATCAATATGAATCGGGCTCACCGCCGCGATTTGCACGGTGTTGGTGTAGTTTACGTTCAGCATCGGAATCTGGGCATGAGCCTCGATGCGGTTCTTGTTCTTCAGTGGTCCGCGCAGAGTAGCGTGAAGCTCTGTTTGGCCGGACAGCTTTCCAGCTTGCGCCGGAGCGTAGGCGGCTACGATGGTTTCGAGCGGAATCGCCTGAGTGTCGAGGGTTGCATCTGCATAGTAGTCGCCCGTGAGGTTTACTTTCCCGTGGCTTCGGATCGACGTATTCAGCACCTGCGAGTTCAGGTCGAAGTTGCCGACATGGTTGGCTACGTTCGCATTTAGTGCGATCCCGTTCACCGTCTGTTTGTCGATGACCAGTTTGGGAATCTGCAGTGAAGCCGTGAGTTGGGGATTCTGAACTGTTCCGTGTCCGTTGGCGATCAGGCTGAGTACTCCGGAGAGATCCATTCCGCGCTGCTTTACGGTTTGCAATTGCGCTAGTTGGATTCCCGGCGCCTGTAGTTGCAGGTCGTACGCCTGCGTCTTTGGATAATAGATAAGGTTACCGTTTGCGGCTCCCGCAGGAATGCGAGCGGCCAGTTTCGCGTTCACGACGTCGCCCGTGCCATTGAAATTGACGTTGAGCGAATTGATTGGCTCGGCTGCTACTTGAGCGTTGGTAAGGCTTAGTGTTCCCTGACCGATAGGATTTAACTCCGTGCCGTGCACGGCGACATTTGCTGCCAGCGTTCCCTTAATGGGAGTCGTAACTCCTCCGGCCTTTGCCAGCTCGCCGACATTTAGATTATTGGCGTTGAGCCCGACCTGAATAGGACTAGTATTCGAGAATGCCCAATTATGAAGACCTGCGCTGAGATTGAAGGTAATACGGCCGCGATCTGCGGGATCGAGCTCTCCGTTTGTCAAACTCGCCAGGCCGGGACTGGCGTCGACGTTCGTGCGCACAACCTTCCACTGCGTCCCATGGACCGTCAGATTGTCGGCATTCAACGCTCCATTCAAGTGCGGAGCAGTCATCGATCCACGGACAGTTCCGTTGAAGCTGGCGGTGCCTCCGAGGCCGAATGGTTGCGAGCCTGGAGCACGGAATTTATCGGCGATGTTTTCGAGTTCGTGCAGATCGTTTGATTGCAGGCGAACCTGCAACGCCGAGCGATCGCTCACGGTTCCGTTTAGATTCAGCGAGGTCTGCGGGAGACGAATGTAGCTATCTGCCAGGGCGATCGATTTGGTTGCATTGGCGTAACTGGCGTGGATCACGCCGTTGAGTGGCACTGGAGCTGCACTTCCGCCCGTTGATGCGATGGCGGCCTTTACGGTCGCGTTGGTTTTCGCAACCAGATTGTCGAACGTGCGTCCCCAGGTGGCATCAGCGTCAGCGTTCACGCGACCCGTTAGTGCGACCTGCTTCAGGGCGGGTGAATTCATCATCGCCTTCAGATCAGCAACGTTGACTCCACGAAGATCCGCCACGAGATGAGACTGCGACTTGCCAACGAGGTCGTGGATCTTCAGATTGCCGATCAGCTCGCCACCTAGAAGGCCCGCGTGCATGTTCTTTACTTCGAGATTCCCCTGCCGCACGGTATAGCGCGCTCCGATGTCGCGGATGTTCGTGCGTAAGGACGGGGCGACTACTTGAAGTTCGCGGCTGCTCAGTCCGCCATCGACGACGATGAGCGCGAGCATCGGAGTATCCGGCTTGGCTTGATATTCCAACGAGCCATCAGCCTGCAGCAGTCCGATCGGCAGCGAAGCGTTCTTCAATGTCTTCCGAATTTGCCCTGCATCGAGCAGTGCCTGATACGTGGCATTCACATGGGGGTGTACAAAGTCGGTGAGCGTCGCATTAAGAATAAAGTGCGAGTTGCCGCTATGCAGCGTGGCATTCGTTAACTTGAATTGCTGCGGAGTTACGTCGAACTGTGCGGCCAAGTCGTGCGGTATCGGATTGAAGTTCTCGAGGTTGAGGTGTCCATCTTTGTAACTCAGCGTGCCTGAGTACTTCTTCTGCGAAGGATCGAACGCCGACTGAAAGTTCAGGTCGTGCAGGTCGGCGCTCATCGCACTCTTGCGGTTGTTGTAGTAGATCTCGCCGTTGTCGAGTAGGGCATGGCGCACGCCTAGATCGAAGATGCTGGTATTGTTCTTTTGCCCGCTGCTCTTCGTCTGCGGCAGATTATCGGTGCCATGCGCATCTACGAACAGTCGGACCACGGGATGGTTGACGGTCACGTCGTCCATGTACCACGTCTTGCTGACAAGGGAGACCACCCGGATTCCCGCGTGAAGATGATCTACGGTCAGCAGAGGCGGAGTCGGGTAAGGATTCGCTCCGTTAATTACGACTCCATAAAGATCCAGGCTGGGTGAGATTCCGTTGAAGTGCAGCGCGTAATCGCGTACTCGGACCTGGGAACCCAGAGCAGCCGTGATCTTCTCTTGCGCCGTTCGCAGTACGTACTGATGGACTCCACGGCTGTGAAACAGTACGTACACCGTGAGCACGGCAAGGATGATGAGAAACAGCAGAATGCCTAGGGTCCAGGCAGCAACTCTCTTCCAGCGTCTGCGAGGCGCAGGCTGCGCAACCAGGCGTGGCTTCTCGGGCGGCTCGTGGTAATAAGGAGGTAGATTTGGCGCTGCGCTCAAGGGGCCCTAAACTCCGCTCAGAATGCCTGTCCGATCGTTATGAAGTACTGCCATGTTTTGACTCCCGGAGGAGCATTCAAGTTGTAACCGAAGTCCACGCGAACCGGTCCTACTGGGGTTGCATAGCGGAATCCGAGTCCCACCGTGTTCGTGTACTGACCGTGAAAACCAATCGTGCGGAACACATTGCCGCCGTCGTAGAAGGGAACTACTCCGAGTCCTTCCTTCAGCGGCACAGGAATGCGGAACTCGGAATTGACCAAGAACAACTGATTGCCGCCGACGGGCACGGTGATCTTTGAGCAAGTGTTCGGATCGCTCGGATTTCCGCAGGCCGGGATAACTCGCTGCGGCCCCGCCGCGTTCAGGGCGAATCCGCGCAGAGTATTGCCTCCACCGGTGAAGAACTCCTGGCTGAGGGGAACATGTCCGCTAAAGGCAGTGGCAAACCCTGTCCGCACGCTGTTTGCCCAAACGATCTTGCGCTGCGTCATGGTCTTGTAGTATGCGGTCTGGGCGAGGAACTTTCCGAAATTGAAATTAGAACCCAGAGCCGAAGGATTGAAGTCGGCTTCCCAGGTTTCGTAAAGGCCCTTGTGGGCATCAAGTTGGAAGTCTCTCGTGTCTCTCACATAAGTAGCCGACAGAGTCGAGAGGCGTACATGGCGATCGGAAGCTGGTACTAAATCGGGAATCAGCAGATTCGTGAGCCCTGTTTGCGAGTAGTTGTAACGGAGAAACAGATTCGTTGTCTTGTCCTGATTCAGAGGACGTTGTAGCTGCCATCCTGCCTGTCCAATCAGTGAAGTGAAGATTGGATTCTGCGCATCGTGCTCTCCACCAATATTGAAGCTCGACGCCCAATTGCTCCCGCGGAAGTACGGATCTGTGTACGCGATCTGACCGCGCTGGTCGAGGCGCGAGCCTAAGGCATTGAAGCTGATTGTCTCGGCTCTACCCCACAGGTCTTTGCGCGTGTATTGAATCAAAGCCCGTGGTCCGTAGAATGTCTTCTGGTTCGTCTTAAAGTTCTTGTTCAGTCCCACGACCGGAAGCCCAGGGAGAGCTACGGTTCCGCTGGGAATGCTGCCGCCACGATTGATTACGTCGAAACCAAATCCGTAAGTCAGATCGTTCCTCTTCGCCTCGTGGACCTTTACCAGCACATCCTCTTCTGTTTGCGTAGTGATGCGTCGCCTGGGATCGATCTCTGCCCAATCGAATACTCCCAGGTTATAGAGCTGAGTCTCGTTGGCGAGCATGTCATCTTCCCGCAGCGGAGCTTCGGGCGAAATGGGAGCGACGCGATTGATCAGTGACTGTTGCGTTTCGCCACGGCCCAGAGTCACGACACTGGCGGTTCTGACTTGCGGACCTTCCTCAATAAGGTAGCTGACCTCGAGGCGGTGCTTATCTTTATCGATTGGCTTTGCTGTTTGCCGGAAGCTGGCATTGAGATATCCGAGTTTCAGGTAATTAGCCATGATGGTATTGCGGTCCTGCTGCGCGAGCGTCTGAGAATAAGGTTTGCCTGCCGCGAGGTTCAGACCCTTCGGGGCTAATACCGAGAGCGATTGCGTGTCGTTGCCTTCGACGTGCATGGCTTCGACGATGTCGCGTTCGCCTTCAACCACTCGGAACGTCAGGGTGATGTTGCCTGCCTGATTGTGGACCTCCGGGGTGACCTTGACGTCGCTGAAGCCATTGGCCTGATAGACGCGTTGCAGGTTCTTGATGCTGGTGTGGAGCAAATTCTCGCTGTAGCTTCCGTGAGAAAAGATGTGGGCTTTTTTCACCGGCACGTGCTTGAGCAGGTCGTCTTCTTTTAGCGTCTGGTTGCCGGCGATGTCGACGTCTTTTACTTTGTGTCGCGGTCCTTTCGCGATTTGATAAACGATCGTTTCACCATCGGTTTGTTTCTGCGTGTTGACATCTACCTTCGCATCGAAATATCCCTTCGACTGAAAGTGAGAGACCAGGTTCTTGCGACCTTCCTGAATAATTTCGGGATCGACTCCGACCTGCTGGTACACCGGTAGCAGTTTCCTCTTGGTCCAGCTCCACACATGGCCGCCCTGAACCTTCACGTGATAGAACGGGCCGCTCTGCACGTTGAACGTGATATCTGCGCGATTGTTGCCGGCGTTGTAATTGGCGGAGATGAGCTTCACCTTGGCATCGAGATGATCTTTGCTCATCAGCGAATTCTGCAGATAGTTGGTGGCATTCTGGAGAGTTTTCAGTGAGTAGGTCTTTCCTTCACGGATGGCGGCATTGCGCAGCCGCGCACGGAACGAATGAACCTTGGATTGGAGAAGAGCTGTGTCTTGCGGAGTGGCTCCAGACAGCGCGACTTTACCAAACTTTGCCTTGCGTCCGAGGTTGATGTCGAAGTAGACGTTGGCGAGCCCATGGACTCGATCCGTAACAACCCGTGGCTTTACCGTGGACTGAAAATATCCTTCATGTTGCAGGAATCTCTCTAATGCTTTGTGCGCATTGGCTACGTCGACCGACGTGTAAGGTCCGCGAGGGGGATACTCGGCAACTTGTAACAAACGTGCATACGCAAAGCGCTGTTCCGCTCCCGGAAATGAGTACACACCAAAGTACACAGCAGGTTCGAGGATAAAGAGTACCCGCACGCCTGCGGGCTCCGGCCGGATCTGGATTTGGACGTCATGGAAGCGGCCTGCACGTTTCAATGCAGCAACCGTCTCATCCACCTTCGCCTGCGAGAACGGTTGATTTGCTTTCTGTGCGAGAAGGGGGAGCAGGTTGTCTGCTTTCAGTTCGGGCTGTCCAGCGAGCTCGACAGAAGAGACGTTTTGCCCTTCGTAGGAAGGAAGCACCTCTTGCGTTTGCTGCGATGTGTGAGGTGTTTGCGCCGGCGTCGCGGTTGGTCCGGTTTGTGCGCAGAAAAACGTCGCGCAAAGAACTACGTCGAAGAGAGCTGCGCGGCGGGAGAGCCAGCCTGAATAGCCGAGAAGAAGCACGATTGTGTCAGATGAGAAGAGAAGCTCAGTGTTTGTCTCAGTTCGGCGTGGCGCTTCTCGACTCAATTCGGCGGAGCTGAATCGGGAGAATTCAGCAGCACGCGATTTCGAGCATCTGCCCCAGCAGACGACCGAATCCAACCTAGGCAAGCCATTCAAAATCCAAAGTGCCGGTATTTCCGACGCAAACGTTTCTTAATCAAAGGAAATTTCAACTTCTCACTCAAGAGGGATTCCAAGAAATGAAACGAACATGGTTAGCAGCTCCGGTTTTGCTCATGGCATTTGCCTGGGCAGGAGCGCAGACAGCGGGATCTACAGGATCGACAATGGGCGGAAGCAGCACCAGTGCCGGTCCAAGCACAACAACCAACAGCACAGCCACCATGGGTTCTCAAAACAGCACGGCGGCGGGTCCGATGGCTCCGGCCGCCAGTCCGTCAACCGGAACTAAGACCAGCAGCACGGCTGGTCAATCCACCAGCGCGAACCCGAGTAGCAGCACGACGGGTACATCGAGCGGAATTGGTTCGACGTCCACCAATCAGAACACCACGGTAGGCGCGAGCGGGACCTCAACGACGAATCCGAGCACGACCACCGGCACTTCAGCAATAACGCCTGGCGCCAGCGGTAACGTCGGCGCAGTTGGGTCCACCGCAGGCTCGACTAGCGCTAACGGGACTTCTGGCACCAGCAATACCACGGGCAATATGGGCACAACGGGAACGACCGGTTCCATGACAGGAAGCACCGGAACCGCTGGCACTGCGCCCACGACAAACTGTGCTCAAGTCACTCCAGGAACCTCCGGCAGCAGCACTGCCACTCAGGGGGCAACTACCGGAACAACTCCAGGGACGGGAACAAATTCGCCCGCAGGGACAAATCAAGCGACGGGAATAAATTCAACAAACTGCTCTTCGACGACAAACTCCACGATTCCTCATTAAAAGGCGGTACGAATGGGTCCGCTCCAGCGTCGCTCTCACGAATGCGCTGGGGCGGCCGGCCGCTTGTTCCCTGCGTATCTTGACCGGTAACGCAACTTTACTTTCCTTCCATTGTTCACATCTGTAGCATCTGTTGGGGTTGCCACTCCGTTGAGGAAGTACTGCGCCAAATCACGTTTTGTTGCAGCAAGGTTGGTGAGAGGTGGTTTGTGTCTGCTGCTTGCGTGGTTTGCTGGGGTTGCGACATGCTCCGCGTCTGATCCGGCCTCTGCCGTTGATTTGAATCGCGGCTTTGAGCAGATGTACAACCTGGACTTTTCTGCTGCGCACCTGACTTTCGCGCAATGGGAGCAAGCGCATCCTGATGATCCGATGGGCCCAGTCTCGAATGCAGCGGCATTTCTGTTTGCTGAATTCAATCGGCTGAAGATTTTGGAGTTTGACCTCTTCACGCAAAACGAGAAGTTCGAGAAGCGTCCGAAGCTCTCACCAGACCCGTCCGTAAGAGCAGCTTTTGAAAATGAACTTCAGCGCGGCGAACGGATCGCGAGCAAAGTTCTCGCCAGAGCGCCGAATGATCTGCACGCATTGTTTTCATTAGTGATGATCAACGGCCTGCGCAGTGACTACACGGCGATGATCGAGAAAAAGAACCTCTTGGCGCTCAGCTACACCAAGAGTTCGCGGGCGATCGCGGAGAAATTGTTAGCTGCCGATCCGTCTTACTACGACGCTTATCTTGCCGTCGGTGTTGAGAATTATCTGTTGGGTTTGAATCCCGCTCCGATTCGCTGGATCTTACATATTGGGGGAGCGCAAACCGACAAAGTAGAGGGCCTGGAAAAATTACGCATCACGGCTGAGAAAGGCCACTACTTCGCCCCCTTCGCTCGCCTGCTGCTGGCGGTCGCAGCGCTGCGTGACAAGGACCGCAACACCGCGCGCGACCTGCTCTCCGCACTCTCGCGAGAATTCCCGGGAAACGACTTGTATCGCAAGGAACTCGCTCGGCTTCAACCATAAAAGATTTCCTAAGCCACTCCACAAAGATCAAACAGACGGATTGAGGAGCTTTTCGATTGCGGCTACTGCTGTGCGCAAGCGTTGTTCGTCTTTCCCGGAGATCAAGGTCCAGCGCAATTCCCGTTCGGTGAGCTCCTGGCGAAAGCGGTTAGTCATCCATTGCCGCAGGTGCTCGCCGTCGCGTAGCCCATCCTGGGCAAAGGGTATGTCACAGTCAGTGAGCAAGTAGAGGTCATGCGTACGCTGTTTGGCGATCTTCTCAACCTCGGGTGACCAAGCTCCCATGTAACGTTCTTGCCAGATGCAGGTGGCAAGCACATCGGTATCGCAAATGAGCACGCGATTGGCTGTTTTTGCTAGCTGATCTTCGAGTTCGATCTGCTTCTGCGCGATAAGAACGAATTCGTCATTGCGCCACTTGTAATCAAAGAACGCCTCGCGTCCGACGCTGACTTCGGTATACTCGCGTCCATATTCGGGAACCCAGACCGTTCCGAAATGCTCTGCCAGCTGCTGGGCGAGCGTGGTTTTACCTGTGGACTCGGCTCCGACAATTGCTACTCGCTTGATCATGCAAGCACTTGTTTACTCTCGGACGCCGGAAGATTCGTCATCCTGCGCTGCCACTCGCGCCAACCTGCGATGCACATTGCCAGAAATATCGCGTAGAGCAAGCTGGTCAGATACAGGTGCTTGTAGACGTAGAGGGCAATGTAAATTACGTCAACCGCAATCCACCACCACCAGTTCTCGACGACTTTCCGAGTGAGCATGTATTGAGCAGTAAGACTCATGGCCGTTGTGAGTCCGTCCCAGAATGGGACTGTGCTGTTAGTGTATCGGCGTAAGAGCTCATGGAAGAGGATGGTGCCTGCAGCAGTGAGTGCGACATAAACAAGCATGCCACTTTGCGAGGTGCGACTTATTTTCAGCTCCGAATGCGCCACCCCGCCACGTAACCAATTCCACCAGCCATAGATCGAGATCGAGATGTAGAACCACTGCAACAGCGAGTCCGCGTACAACCCCGACCGCCAGAAAACGACGACATAGAAGATGTTATTGGCGATTCCAGCAGGCCAGTTCCAGACGTTCTCCTTCACCTGCAGCCAGACGCAGATTGCTCCGGTAACGAATCCCAGAAGCTCGGTCCACTTCACCATTCAGGCAGGCAAGGTTAGCACTCAGACGGACTTGTAGGCAGCTTGGGATGGATTCTGAGTGGGGTAAGCCATTGATGTATTTTCGTCCCAAAATCGGAATCCCGGACTTCTGAATTTTGTAGCTGCTTTCCGTTTGTAATATTTCTGGACGAAATCTGAAAGTTAGTGCCTGACAATCAATAGCTTATCGGGGATGATGAATGGTAGGGAGGTTGCAGACATGTAGATCGGCTGTTCTCACTTGGGCAAGAAATTCACCCCGAGAAGAGGGGTTTGACGATACAGGAGACGGTACATGCAAAGATTCTCCAGCAGTCTGCGGTTTGTTGCTTTCGGACTCGTTCTGGTTAGTGCCAGCAGCCTGATTGGCCAAACGCTGGCGGCCGTGCAAGGTCAGGTAACCGATCCCAGTGGGGCGGTGGTGCCTGGCGCGACAGTAACAGTGACGAACACAGCGACGTCAGTGTCGCAAACCACAAGAACTGATTCAAACGGGAATTATCAGGTCCCTGCGCTGCCGGTGGGTGCGTATGACGTTGATGTTCAGGCAGCTGGCCTTGAGAGGCAGCGCGCAAAAGGCCTCATTCTCGATGTCGGACGAACTGCGGTGCAGAACTTTCAGCTAAAGGTAGCGCAGGCAACTGAGGTAGTGACCGTCGCAAGCGAGATACCCGTCGTTGAGTCGACAACCATGACGGTGGGTCAAGTCATGGACCCGAAGAATGTGCAGCAGATTCCTCTGAATGGACGCCATTTCGTCGACTTGGGATTCCTCGTTCCAGGTTCCGTAACGCCGCCAGCCAATGGATTTTTGGCACAGCCGATTCGCGGCCAAGGCTCACTTGCATTCAATACTGCTGGTCAGCGGGAGGATGCTGTGAACTTCTTGGTCAATGGCATCAACCTTGCCGATATGACCAATGGTCAGATCACCTTTCAGCCTTCGATTGCGACGCTCGATGAATTTAAGGTCGATAATTCTACTTACAGCGCAGAATCAGGGCGCAACTCCGGTGCGGTCGTGAATATGGTGACCCGCTCAGGAACGAATAGCTTCCACGGCGAGGCGTTCGATTTCATGCGCAACAATTACTTCGACGCGCGAAACTTCTTCAACAAAGTCGGGGCGCCGCAATCGCAATTTATCCGCAACGATTTCGGTGGCGATCTGGGTGGACCCATCATCAAAAACAAGTTGTTTTTCTATGGTTCGTATGAAGGACTGCGGCAACGGCAGGGAATTACGATTAACCAAACGGTTCTTAATTCCGCTCAGCGGGCAGCGGCTCTGGCTTCATCTAGCGCGGCAGTGCGGCAACTGGTTCCACTGATTCCTCAAGCCAATGACTCGTCTGGCTCGAAGTTCATTGGCTCGGCATCGGCTCCGGTGAAACTCGATCAATGGACCGGTGACATCAGCTACAACGTGAGCGAGAAAGACCGGGTACACGGTTATTACGCATTACAGAAAGACGTCCGGACGGAACCAACCGACGCCAATGGCGGCAGCACGGTTCCGGGATATGGCGACCAGCGCACCGCCCAACGACAATTGCTAACGGTGGGCGAGAGCCATGTCTTCAACCCAACGCTTGTCAATGAAGCGCGCCTGGGCTTCAACCGGATCCATATCATTTTCGACGCGATCAACAAAGACGACCCAACCAAGTTCGGGATCAACAATGGGCGCAGTGGACCCGTCGGCTTGCCTGAAATCAATATTCAGCAAGGGGGATTGGATTTCGGCGGCGTCTCTGGATTTCCGCAGGGACGCGGCGATCTCACGACCGTGCTCAGCGACACGGTCACTTATCTTCGCAGCCGGCACACTTTCAAATTCGGTTGGGAAGGCCGGCAGGTGAATGACAACGGCACGTTCCAGCATGACCTCGGGTTCGTCCAATTCGCGAATACCACCGACTTCATCAACGGCAATGCCTTCCTCTACACCAGCGTCGGAGATGTGACTCCGCACTTTGTTCAGCGCGCTCTTGATTTCTTCGCTCAGGACAGTTTCAAGGTCGCCTCCTATCTCACGCTCGAACTTGGGCTGCGCTATGAGTGGAATATGACGCCTTTCGAGAAGGACAACCGCTGGGCCGAGTTCCTGCCGAACGGCACTCTGGTTCAGGCTGGCTCGTCCGCCCTGCCATTGCTCTACCAGCAGAACAACAAGAACTTCGAGCCCAGACTGGGTTTTGCCTGGGATGTGTTTCATAATGGGAAAACCGTATTGCGCTCTGGCTACGGTTGGGCGGTCGATCAGCCGCTTCCGATCACGTTCCCGGCGAGCAATCCGCCATTCGTGAGTCCCTCGCGCTTCTCGGGAAGTACCGCCAAGCCTTTCACAAGCTTCGCGACCTTGGCATCCGACGCCGCAGCCGCCGGCGCCTCGGTCAATACCGTGGATCAGAACTTCAAGAACGCATACGTGCAGTCCTACAACCTTAATGTCCAGCAGGAGATTTCTCCTTCGACGGCGATCATGGTCGGATATTTCGGGTCGAAGGGAACGCACCTGCGTCAACAAATCAATTTGAACCAGCCCTTCTACACCAACACGACCACGGGCGCGCAGTCACGGCCGTTTCCAACGATTGCTGCCAATAGCCCCCTTCTTCCCGGCGCCGCGCTGGGTACCAGTATGACGACTCGGGTAAGTAACGGTAATTCGAACTACAACGCACTGTGGGCTACGGCAACGCGAAGGCTAGCCAGGAACCTGCAGTTCTCGGCGAACTATACGTGGTCAAAATCGTTGGACTATGCATCGCAGACCGGATCGGCGGTCGCCGAAAACAGTCTGAACGTGCGCCAGGATTATGGGCTGTCAGACTTCGATGCCAGGCATCGGTTTGTATTCACCAGTCTGTACGAACTGCCATTTAAAGGAAACCGCTTCGTCGATGGCTGGCGCATAAGCGGCGTTCTCAGCCTGCAATCGGGAAGTCCGATCTCCTTATTGAATGGCGTCTCGTCTACGACGTTTACCGGTGTCGCGACCAACAGGCCGGACCAAATTGGACCGGTAACAATCGTCAATCAAATCATTACTTCTGGGTCACAGAGTGGCCTTATTCAGTGGCTGGCTCCAAATTCAGTATGCGATCCTACCAAGGGCGCATGTGCGGCGGGAACTTCGTATGCGATTCCTGCAGTGCTTGTCACCAACGGTGCGACCACGACAACTATCTTTCACTTCGGGAACATGCGACGCAATTCGGTGCCTGGCCCCGATTTCAAGAACTTGGATATGTCGTTAGCCAAGACGACCAGAATCACCGAGCGCCTGCGGCTCGAGCTTCGGGCGGAAGCATTCGACCTAGCCAATCATCCTAACTTTGGTTTCGTCAATTCGACCCGGACTGCAGCGGCAGGTTCCGCCTCATTCGGGGTAATCAACTCGACTCGCTTCCCAAATGGAGACTCTGGTTCAGCGCGGCAGCTTCAGTTTGCGGCTAAGATGATATTTTGAGCACTAGCACAGCGGCCCAGTCTGGCGGACTGGGCCTTTTCTTTTGCGCGAGCGTGAGCTATTTGGGAATCACAGGTTTCTTCTGGCTCTTGCGATCATAGACGTAGCCTCCACCGCCGCCGGCCAGTGCGCCAATTGCGGCGCCTTTCTTGCCGCCTGCAAGTCCGCCGATTGCCGCTCCACCTAAGGCGGAACCACCGACAATCACCGCGGATTTCTTTTTGGAACGGCGCTTGGGCACCGTCTTCTTAGCGGCCGTCTCAAGATAATAGTGACTTGGCGACGCGACTGGTTGTGCACTTTGCACGACTCGGGCGCCTCCAAAAGTTTGTGCTGGCAGGCTCATCGCTGTCAGCAGCATGCTCGAAACCAGCCATTTGGGCTGCTTCATTGAAAATCTCCTCCCGAAACAAACAATGGGTCCTTGCGCGTGCGCGCCGGCCAGTGTTGTCGAATACTCGAAATTGTTGTGTTGTTGGATGAAGCCGGAAGAGAGAGAGTTGGAGCCGAACGTGAGCAGCAGAACTTTACTGGAGCACCGCTCGCTCGGGTGTTTGTTTCCCGAGTGACAAAATTTCGACCAAATCAGCGGAGGCAAACAATTTCTGCTTATTGAGCAAAATCCAGTCGAGAGCGGCCGCAGCTCCCTTACAACTCCAACTTCAGCAGATCGGAAATCGTTTCACGCTTGCGTATGAGCTTTGCTGAGTTGCCCTTGACCAGAACTTCTGCTGGACGGGTTCGCGTGTTGTAGTTTGAGCTGAGTGACATCCCGTAGGCGCCGGTATCCAGGATGGCCAGCAGCTCGCCTTCGGCTACTTCCGGCAGCTCACGATCGCGCGCAAAGAAGTCGCCTGTCTCGCAGACCGGACCGACAACATCGAATACACCTGTTGAGCTGTTCTGCTGCCGAGCTACGGGAATAATCTCGTGATGAGCCTTGTAGAGTGATGGCCGCAACAGGTCGTTCATCGCAGCGTCAGTCACCATGAAACGCTTGCTGCCGTTTTGCTTCACGTAAAGCAAGCGAGTGAGTAGAGCGCCCGCAGGACCAACGATCGTTCTTCCTGGCTCAAGCAGAATATGCACCTTCAAACCGTGTAGGCCCTGCAGTAGCGCCCGGGAGTACTCCACGGCTCGTCCCTCAAAATCGAATTCAGTTTGAGGTGAATAGGAGATTCCTAAGCCGCCGCCTGCATCGACATAACGAATGTTGTGTCCGCCGCTCTGCAGCTCTCGCACCAGATCAGCGACGCGTTTCATCGCCGCCATGAACGGTTCCACGGCGAGGATCTGGGAGCCGATGTGGACACTTACGCCGGCAACGTCGAGCCACTTCGAGCGCGAGGCTTCCAGGTAAAGGTCCCAGGCGCGCTGAATGGGCACTCCGAACTTGTGCTCCCGCAAGCCGGTTGAAATGTAAGGATGGGTCTCCGCAAAGACGTCTGGATTTACTCGTAACGCCATTCGCGCCCTTTTTTTCAGCGAAGCTGCTCGTGATGCGAGGACAGCAAGCTCGCTTTCGCTTTCGACATTGAAGATCAGAATTCCGGACCTCAGCGCGAGATCGATTTCCTCTTGCGTCTTTCCGACTCCTGAGAAAACGACTCTGCGAACTGCGCTCTTGTCGGCGCGAAGCACTCGTTCTAGCTCTCCACCTGAGACTACATCGAAGCCGGCCTTCATCCTGGCAAGCAGCTTCAAAATTGCGAGATTGGAATTCGCTTTTACCGAATAGCAGAGGGTGTGAGGGACGCCCCGAAACGCGGATGTGAACGCTCTGAATCGATCTGCGATGTGGGTTGCAGAATATACGTATAACGGAGTTTTGTATTTCGCTGCCAGGGCGGTCAGCGGTAATTCATCACAGAGAAGCTCTTCAGCGCCGTTACTGCGGCGATTGCGATAGTGGAATGGACGTTGTGGGATCGTCAAGTTGGACAATAACTGCGCGTTCTACTTCACTTTAACAGCCAGCACCGTCTCATCGTCGAAGGTTGCGCGCGTGCCGCGGTACTTGTCGACGGCATCGAAGATTGCCTGCACGATTTCCTTTGCCTGCAACCTGCAAGACTGCTGGATCACCTCCTCAACGCGCTTGGGGCCAAACTGCTCGCCGGCTGCGTTGAAGGCGTCCAAAATTCCATCGCTGACCAGTACAAAGATGTCGCCAGACTCGGCGCGGACTGTCACCTCATCGTAATCCGCATCTTCAAATAATCCGAGAGGAAGGCCAGTGCTCTCTATGCGGCTGACTGCCCCCTTCTTGCAAAGAAAAGGCCGAGGGAGTCCGGAGTTGGCGAAGGTCATGATGCGAGAGTCGTCGTCCCAAATCGCATACGCGAGGCTCACATACTGTGCTTCAATCCGGCGCTCGTTTAATGACAGATTGATTGCGGATAGCATTTGCGCAGGATGTGGCTCGAGTGACGCCGTTGATCGCAGAAGACCGCTTACTAGCGCTGCGTACAGGGCAGCAGGCGCGCCTTTGCCGCTGACGTCGCCAAGCACGAAGGCAACACGTTCACCGCTGTATTCGAGAAAGTCGAACATGTCGCCGCCGATCATTAGGGCAGGCTCGAACTTGGCTGCAAGGTCTGCAGACTTCAGTTGGGGCAGGCTCTGTGGCAAGAGACGAATCTGTATTTCCCGGGCCATCGAGAGATCGCGCTCAAGACGTTGCTCCTCGCGTGCGATCCGCTCATAGAGCCGCGCGTTTTCGACTGCAATGGCAATTTGTCCAGCCAGGGTGGTGAGCGTTCGCACGTGATCTTCGTTGTAGTAATTACGACGCGTACTTTCCAAATCGAGCACGCCGATGGCCCGCTCTTTGTAGATCAGAGGAACGCAGAGTTCGGAACGAGTCTCTGGGTTCAGCTGAATGTAACGCGGATCTCTACTTACATCCGGCGCAAGCACTGCCTCCTGGTGCTGAACGGCGTACCCTACAAGTCCGCGGCCGAGGGGGATGTCGTGCTTGAGATGAATATTCTCCTGGTAGCGAAGCGAGAAGCGATGCACCAGCATGTTCCGTTCGGTGTCGAGCAACAGAATAGAAAACATCTGGTACTCGATGACTCGGGTCAGCAAATCGCCAATACGCTTGAAAAGCTGATCGACATTCAGGATCGAAGTCAATTCACGGCTGATCTCGTTGAGTACAGTCAACGTTTGCGCTTGTCGCGCTACCCGAGTGTATAGGCGGGCATTTTCAATGGCCGCGGCGATGCGCGAAGCCACAAGCGTGAGGATACGGTTGTGTTCTTCTGTGAAGTACTTCTCCTTGCTTGCCTGAATATCGATAACCCCGATAACCCGCTTTTTTGCAATCAGCGGCACTGCGAGCTCGGAACGGACAAGCGGGTGAGCGTTAATGTAGCGAGGTTCTTTGCGGACATCATCGACAAGAACTGAGCTGCGCCGCTCGACAGCCATTCCTGTGATGCCTTGGCCGACTTTGATCTTGAGGCGCTCCGTCTCAGCTGTATGCCCAATTTGGAATCGAATGCGCAACTCCTGGGTACGTTCATTCAACAGCAGGATCGCGAAAATCTCATAGTCGATGATCTGGCGAACCAGCTCGGCCACTCGTCCCAGCAGTTTGTCCATTTCGAGTGTGCTGTTGAGAGTGTCAGCAACATCGATGAGAAAGTTTTCGAGCCTCAGAGAGACATCAGCAGCTGTGCCACTGGTGACTGAGATTGAGCCCTGTTTGGGCGCACCATTCCCCACAGACTGTAGCTTTGTTTCAGCTGGTGCGGCAGGTGCCGGGGATTTTGTACGGCTAGAACTCATGATGCGGCATTCGAATGATAGCAGTGTGATTCAGAGGAGGTCGCTGTCGGTGCAGCGAAGTGTGCAGAACGAAAGGCGAATGGAATTTGAATGCGACAGACTAAGACTTTGCGCGAGCGGATTCGACGATCGCCACGCCGGAACTGGTTCCGATTCGGTTTGCGCCAGCCTCGATCATCGCCTGCGCATCTTCGAACGTGCGAATTCCACCAGAGGCCTTCACCCCGAGCTTGTCGCCCACCACTCCCCGCATCAGTGAGATGTCGGCAGGAACAGCTCCTGCGTGAAAAAATCCCGTGCTGGATTTTACCAAATCGGCTCCAGCGGCGACTGCGAGCTGACAGGCCAGAATTTTTTCTTCGAGTGACAGCAATGCAGTCTCGATCGTGATCTTCAATATGGCGCCATTACCATGCGCAATTTCAACCAACCCACGCATGTCCGCCTGCACCATTGCGCGATCGCCGGATTTCAGCGCTCCGATGTTCATCACCATGTCTAATTCGTGAGCTCCGAGGCGAATGGCATCCAAAGCTTCGTAGCGCTTTACGCTCGTGGTGTTGGCGCCAAAGGGAAATCCCACAACAGATCCCACCTCTACACCAGTGCCTGCCAAGAGAGAGCATGCCAGGGCTACGTTAGTGGGGTTCAGCATCACGCAAGCAAAGCCATACTCAAGCGCTTCGCGGCAAAGCTGCTGGACTTTTATATTCGGGGATTCTGGCTTCAGAAGGGTATGGTCGATCACTGCTGCAAGGCGTTGCCAGTCCGCTTGCGCCGGAGCTGCCGCGATCTGTGGCGCTTCCGAAATCTCGATAGGCATGACCGAAATACGATTTTAACTCACTCGTCACCCAGGGCGGACGGTGGAATTACGCAAATATTCGGCAGGTTGCGATAGCGTTCGGCATAGTCAAGTCCATATCCCACTACGAATTTGTTTGGGATGGTAAAGCCGATGTAATCGCCTTCGATCTTCTGAATGCGACGCGCCGGTTTGTCGAGCAGGGCCGCGATCTTCAAACTTTTCGGTTGATGCGCGCTCAACACTCTGCGCAGATAACTGAGCGTTAGACCGGTATCGAGAATGTCTTCTACGAGAATGATGTTCTGGCCTTCGACTGAATGATCAACATCCTTCAGCAAGCGCACTTCGCCGCTTTGCTGATGGCCTTTGCCGTAGCTCGAAGTGGAGAGGAAATCGAAAGTGGCGTCCAGGCTGATGCACCGAGCCAGGTCGGCGAGAAAGATTGTCGCTCCTTTAAGCACGCCAATCAGCACGACTTTTTGTCCGGTAAAATCCCGTGAGATCTGCTCGCCCATCTCTGCAACGCGCTTGGAAATCTGATCTCGTGTAAAGAGAACTTCCAATCCAGCATGAATAGTCGCGGCTGCCATAAGCGTATTGTGCTCCTCGCGCTAAAAAAACGGCAACTGCAAAAACAGAAGCAACTACTCAAGTAAATGAAATACCGGTTCCGAACTTTAAATTAGGCGCAGGTCGGCTTTTGCCCTTCGCGGAATGGGCTAATAAAATTATTTGTTTTTGGAGAGACTCCCGATGCCAATGTCCGAATTCAATCAGCTGTGCAATGAAGCTAAACGCGAGATTCAGGAGGTCGACATCCAACAGCTCAAGGCGATGCAGCAGCGGAAGGAAGACTTCGACTTGATTGACGTCCGCGAGACTGACGAAGTACAGCGCGGGACGATTCCTGGCGCTAAGCATATTGCGCGCGGCGTATTAGAGCGCGACATCGATAAGATCACAACTGACAAGAATCGCAAGATGGTTCTCTATTGCGGTGGCGGCAATCGCTCGGCGCTTGCAGCATGGATGCTGAAGAAGATGGGCTTCAAGAACGTCTACTCGCTGATCGGTGGGTGGTCGGCGTGGAAATCACAATAATTTCTGAGCACCTTCTGCGGACCTTTCCATGCACAGTTCGGTTTGAACGTGAGACCAACGCCGCCTGATACAAATTAAGTGCCAAGCAGCTTCTCAAGGGAGATTTCATTGATCGATCTAAAAGGCAACAAAATTACGTGGCTCGGACACGCAACCTTCCACATTGAGACCGCCTCGGGCAAATCAATTCTGATCGATCCCTGGGTGATGAATAATCCAGCTTGTCCCAATGATAAGAAGAGCTTCAAGAAAATTGACGTGATGCTCTGTACTCACGGACACGGAGATCATATCGGGGATGCTGTCGAGCTAACGAAGAAGCACAATCCGAAGATTGTCGGCGTTTACGAGCTTTGCATGTGGCTCCAAAAAAAAGGCGCGAAGCAGATTCAGCCAATGAATAAAGGTGGATCGCAAACAGTAGAGGGTATGCGAGTGACCATGGTGCATGCCGATCATTCCTGCGGAATTGAAGATGATGGTCAGATCATCTACGGCGGTGAGCCCTGCGGATATGTGATTGAAATTGAAGGTGGACTCAAGTTCTACCACGCCGGCGACACCAACGTCTTTGGAGATATGCAGATCATCCGCGAGCTCTACGCTCCTGAATTGGTGATGCTCCCGATTGGGGATCTGTTCACCATGTCTCCACGCGAGGCGGCCTATGCATGCAAACTGCTAAAGCCGAAATTCATTATCCCGATGCACTTCGACACTTTTCCGGTTTTGACAGGTCGACCGCAACAGCTCGAGAAGCTCATAGAGGGAAGCGGGGCAAAGGTCGTGGCATTGCAGCATGGACAGACACTCTCCTAGACAGAAGAACCGTTTTCGCGTAGTTCTCGCTCGAAATGCCAGCGCGGACAAACCTGGAACCTCAAGAAAGTTGCGGTGTCAATATTACGTTTGTGGCGTCTGGCCGCATCGTGTCTCCGAAAATCTCACGCAAGAACGAGCTGTGACTTGCATCTAAAGAGTAAAGAGTCACAAGACTGCTTGTTACCTGCAACATATCTTGCTATGTTCGCGGTGCATTCTTATAATCAGCGTTTCTCTGCCAGAAGCGGTTGCTGATTGGGGTTACTGGCTGCTGTCAAAAGGCGCACCTCAGACGCAGGACGGTCTGCGGGAAACGAGCCAGGTAGATTGTCCGGTGCAAGCCGGTGTGGTTCAGATATCAAGAACTTTTCGTGCCGAGTGACGCAGTCCGCCACTTCAGTGCTCTGGCCGGACAGCGAATGAAGGAGCTTCGAATGAAGAAGTTGCTCGCGATGTCGCTGCTGGCAATTGCCCCATATGGCATTGCGCAGGACGCCCAGAGTGCCCAGCCCGGGCAAGCCGCTTCCGGTCAACAGGCCGGCGCTCAACCGCAGCAAAAGACGATCAAGGATCCTGCGGAATACAACGCATACATGAGCGCGATTAGTAACAACGATCCCAATGCCAAAGCCCAGGCGCTCGAGGCTTTTTTGCAGCAGTATCCAAACACAGTTGTAAAGGAGGAGACTCTCGAGCAATTGATGGCGGCATACCAGGCAGCTAACAATGCCGCGAAGACGACCGACGCCGCGAATCGGCTCTTGCAGGCGAATCCGAACAACGTCCGCGGGCTGGCATTGCTCACATATCTCACTCGCCAGCAATGTAGTCAGGGTCAACAGCAGGCGTGCGGCCAGGCGGCGCAGTACGCGCAGCGCGGATTGCAGGCGGCGGATTCCATGCCCCATCCTGCCGGTGTGTCGGATGCTGACTTTACCAAGCTGCAGAACGGCGTCAAGGTGATCTTCAACGGCGCCATCGGCATGGAGGCTGTACAGCGCAAGGACTACAAAACCGCACAGCAGGCACTTCAAGCTGCTATATCCGTCCCGGAGAATGCGAATAACCTTCAGGATGTGTACCCGTTAGCAACGGCCTATCTTCAGGCGAACCCGCCGGATTATTTGAATGGACTTTTCTATGCGGCGCGCGCGGTTGACTTAGCGCAAGGTAATGCGGCTGCTCAACAGCAGATTGAGAAGTTTGCTCTCTATTACTACAAGAAATATCACGGCAGTACCGATGGATGGGATCAAGTGAAAGTGCAGGCGCAGAACTCTCCGACCCCTCCGCCTGGTTTCACGATCGCTCAAGCTCCCCCGCCGCCAACTCCGTGCGAGTTCGCCACAACGATCATGAAGCAGAATCCAGATGTTTCGCAGATGGCTTATGGAGACTGGCTCTTCGTGCTCGGCTCAGGCAATGAGCAAGCTGCACAGCAGGTATGGACTTTCCTGAACGGCAAGGGTATTCCGGTGAGCAGTACTGAGCATCCGGCGAAAGTGATTAGCGCTACGGCTCAGGAGCTTCAACTCGCGACGACGGATGACGATATCCAAGAAAACAAAGCCGACGTAACGCTGCGAATGGCTACGCCGTTGCCGGCTGCGCAGGTACCGCAACCAGGCACAATGCTCAGCGGCAAGTGGGTAGGCAAGGCAACAAGTTATCAGGCGCTTCCGCCAGCCGCTGGTCAGGGTGCGGCTGGACAACTGGCCGGAAGTCCTACGCAGCCACAGAGTCAACCCGCTGGATGCCTGCCGAATACCGGAGGCGGCGTCATGTTGACGCTTACAGATGGTGCCAAGCAGGGCGCTGCCGCCAAAAAGCCTCCCACGAAACGCGGCACCACGGCTCGAAAGAGGACTGCGGCTCACCGCTGAAGTTCTTTGCTTCGCTTCGACAAGGGCAGCCAGCTTGGCTGCCTTTGCCATTCTTAGAGATATGCTGATGTGTCTCTCTTCAGGGAAACTGAAGACGAAGCTCACTAATCCAAACAAGTATGGCCAATCTCGTCGCACTCACACCGGCTACACCGGATCCTTCAACTCTCCCTCCGAGCTCACATGATTCTTCCAAACACAAATCCTTTCGCCAGTCACGTGAACTCGAGCATGCGCTTCGTGACGTGATCAAAGGAGAGGTCCGATTCGGCGATGGAGATCGTGCGCTCTACGCGAGCGACGGATCCAATTATCGGCAGATTCCAATTGGCATTGTTATTCCACGATATATCGAGGATGCAATCGCTACGATGCGGCTTTGCCGCATGCATGGAGCGCCTGTTCTCTCGCGAGGGGGTGGCACAAGCCTTTGTGGTCAGTGCTGCAACTTTGCCGTGATCCTCGATTTTTCCAAGTACTGCAATCAGATTCTCGAGCTCAACCATCGCGAGAAGTATGTCCGCGTGCAGCCGGGCATCGTCCTCGATAAGGTGCGCTCCGCGGCAGAGAAGTACAACCTAACCTTCGGTCCCGATCCGGCAACGCACACACATTGCACTCTGGGAGGAATGATCGGCAATAACTCCTGTGGCGTGCACGCGTTGATGGCCGGAAAAACCGACGAGAACGTACTTGAGCTGGACGTGCTTACCTATGACGGGCTCCACTTGAAAGTTGGACAAAGCAGCGAAGCCGAATTGGAAAGCGTCATTCGCGAAGGTGGCCGTCGCGGCGAGATCTACGCTGGTCTCAAACGACTTAGGGATAAATACGCAAATCTAATTCGTGAACGATATCCAAACATCCCACGCCGGGTATCAGGTTTCAATCTGAACGAACTTCTGCCCGAGAACAATTTCAATGTTGCCCGAGCTTTGGTGGGCACAGAAGGCACATGCGTGATGGTGTTGGAAGCTAAGCTCCGCCTGGTGTATTCGCCACCCTCCAGGACGCTCGTCGTGCTCGGGTATTCGGACGTGTACGCGGCTGGTGATCATGTATCCGAGGTTCTCGAGTTCAAGCCCATCGGGCTGGAAGGAATCGACGATCGCCTCGTCGGTTACATGAAGCGAAAAGGTTTAAACGTAAACGACCTCCCTCTTTTGCCCGAAGGCAAGGGATTCTTGCTAGTGGAATTTGGTGGCGAAAACAAAGCCGAAGCAGACGCCAAGGCACGCCAAATGATGGCGCGTTTGAAGACCCATCCCGGCGCTCCGTCTATGAAGCTTTACGACGATACACGCGAAGAAAAAATGGTATGGGAGATTCGGGAATCCGGACTCGGCGCTACTGCCTTTGTGCCAGGAGAGCCGGTTGCATGGGAGGGTTGGGAGGATTCTGCAGTGCCTCCCGATAAGGTTGGGAGCTACCTGCGCGACTTGCGCCGGTTGTTTGAGAAGCATGGCTACGAGTGCTCTCTCTATGGACATTTTGGTCAAGGTTGCATTCATACTCGCATCAACTTCGACTTCCGAACCGTCGAGGGCATTCGCAACTACCGCGCATTCATCGAAGAAGCTACCGATCTGGTTGTGAGCTATGGAGGCTCGATCTCAGGCGAGCATGGCGACGGTCAATCTAAGGCTGAAATGCTGCCGAAAATGTTCGGTCCCGAACTGGTACAGGCGTTCCGGGAGTTCAAGTCGATCTGGGATCCTCAGAACAAGATGAACCCGGACAAAGTCGTTAATCCGTTCCCGATTGACGAGAATCTGCGCCTTGGAACGGACTTCCGGCCGTGGGAACCGAAGACTCATTTCAAGTTTCCTGAAGACGAAGGTCATTTCTGGCACGGCACGATGCGTTGCGTCGGTGTTGGCAAATGCAGGCGGCATGAGGAAGGAGTGATGTGCCCGAGCTACATGGTCACGCTCGAAGAGAAGCACTCGACGCGCGGCCGCGCCCATCTTCTTTTTGAGATGTTGCAGCGCGAGGAGCTCAAAGACGGGTGGCAGGACGAAAACGTCAAAGAAGCTCTCGACCTTTGCCTGAGCTGCAAGGGATGCAAGAGCGATTGTCCAGTCAACGTGGACATGGCTACGTACAAAGCTGAGTTCATGTCCCACTACTACGAGGCGCACAAGCGACCACTTAGCGCAGAGGCTTTCGGTCATATTGACCGCTGGGCAGCACTGGCTTCCCTGGCACCAAACATTGCAAATTTCTTCAGTCAGACACCGGGATTGAGTGATCTGATGAAAGCGGCGCTGGATGTTCCGAAGCAGCGCGAGCTACCACGGTTTTCGCCGCAGACATTTCGCAGTTGGTTTGCGAGCCGCAAAGCCGATCGTTCTCCCGGCCCGCAAGTGATTCTCTGGACCGATACGTTCAACAACTATTTCCACGCCGCCACCGCGCGTGCCGCGGTTGACGTCCTGGAGCATCTTGGATGGCGCGTGCGGATCCCGGCAGAAAACCTTTGCTGCGGGCGTCCCTTATATGACTTCGGCATGCTGGACGATGCCAGGGTGTATCTGAAGCGGATTCTGCGCACTCTCGAGCGTGATATCCAGGCGGGTTATCCCATTGTGGTACTTGAGCCGAGTTGCGCATCCGTCTTCAAAGAAGAACTCAAGAATCTTTTGCCCGAAGAGCCGCTGACTGAGAAACTCGCTGGACAAACCATGTTGCTGAGCGAGTTCATTCAGAAGAAAGCCTCAGAATTCCGTTTCCCGCAATTGCAGCGCAAGGCGATCGTCCAGGCGCACTGTCATCACAAATCAATTTTCAAGACTGCGGCTGAAGAGCAAGTTCTCAAACGCCTTGGAATCAAGGCCGAGGTCTTGGATTCGGGCTGCTGCGGTATGGCCGGTCCATTCGGATTTGAAGCCTCTAAATACCAGGTCTCGCAAGCCTGCGCGGAGAGAGTCTTGTTGCCGGCAGTACGCGAAGCAGCCGAAGACGAAGTCGTGATCGCCGACGGCTTCAGTTGCCGGGAACAGATTCGTCAGAATACAGAGCGTTACCCGCTTCACTTGGCTCAAGTGTTGCAGATGGCCCTGAAGGACGAATTTCCCAAAAAGGGCAAAGCAGAGAATGTGGTCCTGAAACGACTCAAGACAGATGCGATGATTGGAAAGCTCAAAGCGACTTTCCTGCTGGCGACCGCTCTGGGAACAGCTGGGTTCGTGACGTGGGCGTTCCTCGGTCAGCGCAGTCGAAGCTCCACCTGAGACCCCGATCTTCAGAAAGCTATGTACATTCGCAGCGATGATATCCAGCTCTACTATGAAAAGTTGGGCGCTGGTTTTCCAGTCGTTCTGCTCCATCCTTTTCCTGTCCATCACGAATTCTGGAAACCAATTACAGCGAGGCTCTCGTCTCGATATCAACTCCTTCTTCCGGATTTGCGCGCTCACGGCCTTTCCGATGTGGGGAACGGAACCGCGACTATGGCCAAACACGCAGAGGACCTGAAGCACCTGCTCGATGCGGAACAGCTTGTGAGAGCCGTCTTCGTGGGTGTCTCGATCGGTGGATACATTCTCTTCGAGTTCTGGCGAAAGCACCGCGGAAGGGTGCAGGCGCTGGTGCTGTCAAGTACGCGCGCGGAAGCTGATACCGAACAGGGAAGAGCGAATCGGCTGAAATCGATCGAAGACTCTCGTCTACACGGCACAGCGCCATTTCTCGATGCGCAGATGCAGGTTCTGATTGGCGAGAGCACGCGGCGAAATCATCCTGAGATTGCCGCACAAGCTCGCAGGATGATGGAAAAGATGACAGTCAGCGGCTTTGTTGCAGTTCAGCTAGGGATGGCTGAACGGCCCGATTCGGTTGCTGACTTGCGTGACATCGATGTCGAGACGCTGGTGATTGCCGGTGAGGAAGACACGCTCACTCCCCTGGCAAACGCCCAAGTCATTCAGCAGCACATTGGTGCAGCCAGATTGTCGGTGATCCCTAAAGGGGGACACTATGCTGCCTTCGAGAACCCCACTGAGTTTGCACGAGTCCTAAGGCAATTTCTCGACGGCCTCAAGCTGAGCTAGCGTTTACCGAGCGGCGTTGCCGACACTTGGACTCGCAGCAGATGCCGTGACGGCCTTCAGCTTTTCCAAGGCTGTCTTTGCTGCCGCAGAATTTGGGTCCTGCGGAGCCAGTCTGAGGAAATCCTGGAGTTCGTTCATGGCATTGCTGTAATCCTTTAGTGCCAACATTACATGCGCGCGAAGCAGATGAATGGGAGCATATTCAGCTGGATTCAAGCTCTGAGCTCTGGCCAATTGCTGCAATGCATGTTGATAGTCGGCCTTGCCAACATAGGCCTTTGCCATCTCGAAGTAGGTTTGCCAGGAACGTGGTGCCAGAGTGCTTGCGCGTTCTGCTGACTTCAAGGCATCGTCGAACTTATTGAGTTGGTTGAAGGCAGCCGTCATCGCGGTATAAGCAAGCGCGAAACTTGGATCGCTATGAATTGCTTTGTCGAAGTCAGTGATTGCAGCATTCACGTTCGCGGCATCCAGAGCGAGAACACCGCGCAGTGTCAAGGCCGGAGCGTAGTCGGGAAAAATCTCCAAAGCCTTCGCCAGATACTTGCCTGCTTCTTCCTGTCGATTTTTGGAGAGCGCGACTTCGGCTTTGTGGAAGGCGTTGCGTGCTTTCTGCGGAACCTTGTATTCGGCCACCGAAACCGTTGCCTTCCCATCGGCCTGAGCGGCCGCCGCATTTACTGTGCTGAGCCGAATTTTTACCCCAAGTGCTCCATCCATACCCACCCGCTCGCGTGCCTCCGCGAGGCCGGATGTCGCGATTACTTCGTACGATGCTGCAGGCAGATTTGCAAACTCGAATACGCCATTTGTGTTCGTGTACCCTGAAGAAACCACGTCCCCAGTGTTTTCGTTGCGCAGCTCAATGCGAGCCTCAGCGATGGGAGCACCGTCAGATCCGACAACTACGCCAGAAACACTGGTTAAGTTCGGCGGCTTAAGAGGATTTCTTGGGTCTCCGGGGCGAGTGATGTTGGGTCCGAAGGTTTGTGCGAAAGAAACAGCTGCAAAAATGAAGGTTGCGATTAAAGTCGTTATGGATCGGCCTTTCATGGCCCGGTACCTCGAAGTCTTCACGAGCATCGGGAGGTACCTTGTCACCCGTGGGGAACCTCGTACAGCGCTCGGCAACAGCATATCCGCCGTGCTGTTGAATGAGAGTGGAAGTCAACCTAATTTAGTTGGCTGAACCTCCTTCGCGTTGCCGGAAATAAAGACTTCGCCGCCGGGCAACTGAACCGAGCTGCTACTCTGGAGTAAATCGAACTCCATGAAAGATGTCATCATCAAGCCAGCAAGGAATCTTGTTGGATCGATACGCCTTCCGGGCGACAAGAGCATCTCGCATCGCTATGCAATGCTCGCCGCGCTCGCAGAGGGCACGACTCGGTTACGCAATTTTTCGAGTGGAGGGGATTGTGCCAGCACGCTCAATTGTTTGCGCTCGCTTGGGGTAAACGTAGCGAGAGCGAATGGCGAGATCACGATTACCAGCCATGGCGGCGAACTGCAGGCTCCACACAATCCGCTTGATTGCGGAAACTCCGGCTCAACCATGCGAATGCTTTCGGGCATTCTGGCCGGCCAACCCTTCGCTGCTGAAATGATCGGAGACGAATCTCTTTCCCGCCGACCGATGCGTCGCGTTATCGAGCCGCTTACGCAGATGGGCGCCATTATTTCTTCAGAGGATGGCCACGCGCCTTTGCATATTAAAGGCGGTAAGCTGCGCAGCATCGATTACAAACCTCAGGTTGCCAGCGCCCAAGTCAAAAGCTCCGTCCTGTTTGCCGGGCTATTCAGCAATGGGGAGACCAGCGTTGAAGAGCCCGTTCGCACACGCGACCACGGAGAGATGGCACTGCGCGCTTTCGGCGCGAAGATCTCACGCGACAAAAATCGCGTGAGCATAAGCGGTGGCCAGCAGCTGAAAGCCATCGAGGCTGCTGTTCCCGGGGATATATCCTCGGCTGCGTTCTTTCTTTGCGCCGCAGCGCTGTTTCCTGAAAGCAATCTCGTCATCGACTCATTGTTGTTGAATCCAACTCGTGCTGTGCTTCTGGACGTGCTTACCTGCTTGGGAGCTCGCGTGCGCATGGTTCAAGTAGAAGAGCAGCATGGGGAACTGATGGGCACTGTCGCTGTTGAGGCTGGCTCGCTGAAAGGCATCGCTCTCGCCGGAGCACAGTCCGCGGCGCTGATCGACGAGATTCCGGTCCTGGCAGCAATCGCTCCCTACACGCGCGACGGTCTAGTGGTGCATGACGCGCGGGAACTTCGGGTGAAGGAGTCCGATCGCATCGCTGCCGTAGCTCGCAATCTGCGAGCCATGGGGGCAACGGTGACCGAGCACGAAGATGGCTTAACTGTTCCGGGAGGGCAGCGGCCGCATGGCGCTGAGATTGATTCTGAGCACGATCATCGCATTGCCATGGCATTCGCCATTGCGGCACTTAGAGCTGAAGGAGATACCTTGATCCACGGCGCCGACGCAGCACAGATATCGTTTCCGGAATTCTTTGAAATGCTGGAAGGCGTGCTCGAACGATAGCAACGGACTGACGAAACCAGAGAGCCGGGGCTTCGGTGGAAGCAAGAGCTACTGCGTTCCGGTTCTCCGTCGCAGTGTTGGATGTGGACGCTTGCCTCCGTTCAGTGCTCGTCCACGTGTGAGTTTGGAGAGGCGATCGCGAACCTGATCGAATTCACTCGTATCCGTGATGTAGCTGTCCCGGTCAGGAAGATTTTCGAGCATGTGCTCCGCTCGACGAACACGATCGTCAGTCATCGGATGCGTCATGAAGGCGCGGGCAACAAAGTTGTGGGGCTCCTTCTCTTCCCCCTCGAGCTTCTCGAAAAAATCCACGAAGGCAGTGGGATCATATCCCGCAGCATATTGATACTGCATGCCCAGCAAGTCCGCTTCGCGTTCCGCATCGCGGCTGAACTTTAGGAAGGAAAGAGGCATAGCAAAGCTGGAGATCTGGCGCACCGCAAGTCCGACCGGTCCGCCGAGAAATATCAGAGGCAAGGAAATGTACTGTGAGATCTCTCCGCGTGTTAGATTCTTCGTGGCGTGCCGGGCGCACACGTGGGCGATTTCGTGTGCCATCACGCTGGCAAGTTCTGCTTCATCGTCAGCAGCCAAAATCAGGCCGGTATTGACGTAGAAGAATCCGCCGGGGAGGGCGAAGGCATTCACCTCATCGTCGTCAACGATCTTCACGACGAACGGAACTTTGCAATCAGAATGCTGGACCAGCAGTTGTGCCTTGCGGTTCACATATTCAGTGATCTCCGCGTCGGTCAGCAACCGCGCGCTTTGTTCCACCTGGGCCGACAACTCCCTGCCCAGCGCAATCTCTTTCTCGATTGAGAAGAAGTTAATGCCTTGCCCTACCGGACGATTCCCAATTTGGGCAGTGTCGTACTTCGCCGGCATGGCGGCAGGCACATGATGCGGCGGTTCAGCGGCCATACGTTGCGCCGTATTCGGATGACCAGGACGCGGCAGTTCGGGAAGATAAACGAAGTTGTCCGAGTCTGGAGAATCCGAAATGGCCGACCAGTTGAAGGGATCCGGAGTGAGTTTATACGACTTTGCCTGCGGTAAGCTCCGCGTACTCTTTGCATCTTCATTGAAGCTCAGAAACCTGCCGCTGAGGAGCCAGGGGCGCATGAAGGCTGCAATTAGGCGCGGGTCAGCCTGCAAAGGGTTGCGAATTATCGGCAGAGTCCAACCTGAGAAATCAGGGTTGCTTTCGACAACCAGTTCGGGCACGGCGTTGGGAACCGCTTGCGGCGGCACTGTCTGGCAGAGAAGCGGGAGAGAAATGAGAGAGGACAATAAAACAACAACCAGCCCAACGACTTTTGCAGAAGACACGCCACCAGGGAAAACCATAGGGACCACTTCCCGAAGGACTACATTTGCAACGATCCATTGTAGGCCCACAATCAAGAGGGAATATGAGATCTCATGCCGAACTGGAGGGAAGCAATGGCTCATTCAGTGCCTCATACTGGGCAATTGGAATCCTCAGTCAGGCAAGACTGAATAACAATGAAAAAAACAGTGAATTTCTCGCGTTCGACCCAGAACCCCTTAAATTTTGCCCAGAATTCGCGAATTCCTTCTTAGGAACAGTGAATAACAGTGAATTAGCAGTCAATTTCCAGCGATTGTGTTCACCGATTTCGGTCCCCAGAGTTCCCCGATTCCGTGCGGGAAGGCCAAACCGATCGTTCTCGGCACTGAACTAAAAAATATTTTTCGTCGATGCCCATAATCCAAAGGACTAGCCGACGAGATCCCATCAGATCCCATGCCATGAGATGGGATATCCGACAGTCCACCATGGGATCGAGGAGGATATCCCAAATCGCGAATGGGATCGGCATGGGATCGCGATGGGATTCAGTTCCGACCTCGACGCCGCGCCCCGCGGCCCGAAGCCTCATTCCCGATATGGAACTGAAGCTCAACACAGCTACTGCTGTGCTACCACGAAGGGTCAGGCAAGGGGAAGCGGCTAAATTGCCACAGAAGTATCGAAAAACCCACTGGTCTACTCGAAATTCTTCAGCACTCACGCAAACGCGCTTTTCACTTGAGCCCTTATTGACCAACTGATCAATATTGACTGCCGGTCATATTTAGCAGTAGGCTGTTCTTTGGAAATTGACCGGTGGTCAGAGATGCTTTCAGACAGAAAAATTGCTTCCCCGAATGGCAGGCGCGAACGGCGTCGCCGAGAGACTCACATTCGTATTTTTGAAACGGCCATGCGACTTTTCGCGGAGCGCGGCTACGCCAATACTCCGGTTGAGGAGATTACCGAGGCTGCCGATGTCGCGAAGGGAACCTTCTTCAACTACTTCCCCAGCAAGGAAGCGATTCTCCAAGCCTTAGCGGAGCGGCAGCTTGGAGTGCTCAAGGCAGCCGAGGAGCGGGCGCGTACAGCCGCGAGCGTGCGCCCAGTGCTTATTGAGATGATTTACGGGCTTTCGGAGCGTCCCGCACGCAGTCAGCTGCTTTTGCGCAGCCTGATCGGCGTCGCGATGACCAACAACACGCTATCGAACTTTCTGGGTCGCTTATTAGAAGGTGGACGAGGACTGATTGCAAAGATCATGCAGCGCGGGCAGGAGCTGGGCGAATTGCGCACGGATCTCACGCCAGTGGAGCTCGCTCGCGTACTTCAGCACAGCATTTTCGGTACGAACATGATCTGGGCTCTGAGCTCACCGAAGGATCTAGATAAATGGCAGGATCTCACATTTGAAATTCTCTGGCGGGGAATAGCCGCAGAGGGGACGCTACGTTCCCCCACCCTTTCTCAATCGCGCAAGGAGAAGTCAGCATGAAACGCTGGGTGGCAATCGTCGTCGTTTTAGTTGTTGTCATCGCCACGATTGGAGTCAGATCCTGGTGGAAGAAAGATGACACCATCACCGCTTCAGGCACGCTGGAAGCTCGCAACGTAAGCGTTGGATCCAAGGTCGGCGGACGTGTAGCCCAGGTGAATGTGCTCGAAGGTGATCACGTTCAGGCCGGTCAGGTGATTCTTTCTTTCGAGGATTCCGAACTGAATGCTCGGCTGCTGTCTGCGCGCGGCAAGCACGAAGAGGCCAAAGCGAACTACCAAAAGATGCTGCATGGCAATCGCCCCGAGGACATCGCCGAAGCGCGGGCCACAGCGAAGTCTCAGGAACACATGGAAGATACACATCGGGCCGAAGTGGAACGCGCTCAATCTGACCTCGCGAACGCGGAAGTGAACTATCGTCGTGCGCAGGAGCTGGCGCGCAGCGGAGTCGTCTCACAGCAGTTCCTCGATGATGCTCAGAACCGATACCGCTCAGCGCAGGCGGTGCTCGCTTCTGCCCAACAATCGGTAGCCGCGTCTCAAGCCAACACAAGCGCTTCAGAAGCGGCAAAGAAGCGCGCCGAACGTGGATTTCGACGCGAGGACATAGCCGCCGCCAAAGCGCAGATGATCGCCGCAGAAGGGGATTTGAGAGAAGCGGAATCGCAGTGGAACGAGCGCCAGGTTAAGGCTCCGGCGAATGCCGTAGTGGAGGTCATGGACATACGTCCCGGCGATCTGCTGCCGGCAAATACGACGGTCGCCAAGTTGCTCGAGACCGATCAGCTCTACGTTGTTGTCTATGTTCCCCAGGACCTGATTGGGCAAATCTATATGGGCCAGGACGCGCAGGTGAAGGTCGATGCTTTCGATAAGCCATTTCACGCCAAAGTGGAACAGATTCGTCAGCAAGCGGAATTTTTGCCGCGCAATGTTCAAACCAAAGAAGAGCGCGTGCACCAGGTAATAGGGGTAAAGCTGCGAGTTGAGAACCCTGAAGCACGACTGCGCGCCGGCATCAACGCTGACGTGAAATTCCTGGGGTCCAAGTAATGGCGGCGATTGTTGCAGAGAAACTCGTGCGTAAGTTTGGCGACGTCACCGCAGTCGATGGCGTCAGCTTCCAGGTGCAGAGCGGGGAGGTCTTCGGCTTTCTCGGTCCGAACGGCAGCGGCAAAACGACCGTGATCAAGATGCTCACCGGGATCCTTCCGCTTACCTCGGGCCGAGGCGTAGTCGATGGGATCGACGTGAGCGCCGATCCGGATGGAGTGAAACAGCGCATCGGCTACATGAGCCAGAAGTTTTCGCTGTATGACGACTTGACCGTGCTCGAAAACCTGCGCTTCTATGCGCAGATTTACGGACTGAAGGGAAAAGTTGCCCAAGAGAAGATCGAGCAGACAATGCAGCAGAATGGGATTGAGCCATACAAAGACCGTGCCGCCGGCAAACTATCTGGTGGATGGAAGCAGCGCCTGGCTCTAAGCTGCGCCATGATGCACGGCCCGAAGATGCTTTATCTGGATGAGCCCACAGCGGGAATCGATCCGGTAGCGCGGCGGAAGCTTTGGGATCTGCTCTTTGAACTCAGCGGTCAGGGCATCACCTTTTTTGTAACGACGCACTACATGGACGAAGCCGAGCGCTGCTCTCATCTCGCTTACATTTACTACGGCAAGCTGATCGCCGACGGTACTCCGGATACTTTGCGTGAGATTCCCGAAGTCTCTCCCCCCGGCACGCAGCGTTTCGAGATCACGACAAAGGATGTGACCACTGCGCTCCGGCGCGCGCGGACACTGCCCTTCATGCGCAGCGCTACGATTTTTGGCCGCTCGATCCATGCGTTGATGCAGGACTCGATCACGCAATCCGAGTTGCAAGAAGAGCTGGAAACGGTCGGCGTGCATGCCGACGAGATTCGTCCGCTCATGCCCGATTTGGAAGATGTATTTGTGGAGTTGACTTATCGCAAGCAGGCTGAGATGGAGGTTAGCAAGGTTTAACCGCTATGGAAGTGTTACAACACAATCCGGAAAACCAAAATCACCAGGCATGGAGCAAGAGTCCCTTCCGCGGATTCAGCGCGATCTTTTATAAAGAGTCGATCCATCTTCGACGCGATTCGATGGCCATTATGTTCGCGTTGCTTGTTCCTATTGTGGAAATGATCATCTTGGGAGCAGCGATCGACACCAACGTGCGCCAGGTGAAGACTGTTGTCTTTGACCAGAGCGGGCTGATGGAACATGCGGGTGATATAGAAGGAAGCCAGAGCAGCCGGGCATTGCTCGATCGCTTTCGCAGCTCGGATACCTTCAAGTTCTACAAATATGCTCACTCGGACGAAGAGCTGACCCATGAAATGGTTGCCGGTCGCGCCAAAGTAGGAATCAAAATTCCGTATGACTTCGACCGCCAGCTCGTCCGGGGTGGCAGCGCGCAAGTGATGGTGCTGGTCGATGGCTCGGATTCGTCGGTTGCTGGACAGTCCCTGAATGTCGCGTCGGCAATCGGGCTTGACGAATCCCTACGGCGCATGTTGCCGCCGGGCAAGCTACCAGCCATCGATATTCGTCCAAAGATGATGTTCAATCCAGATTCGCGCTCTCCCAACTTCTTCCTGCCTGGACTGATGACGGTGCTCTTGTTGTTCGTCACCACCATGCTGACCGCGTTCTCCATCGTGCGCGAGAAGGAGCGCGGCACGCTGGAGCAGCTCTTCGTCACGCCGGTGCGTCCACTGGGTCTAATGATGGGCAAGATCATGCCTTACTTCGGACTAGCGATGATCGAGATGCTGATGATTCTCGCCTTCATGCGCGTCGCGTTCAGAGTGCCAATCCACGGGAGCGTATTACTGTTGCTGGCCCTGGCGATGTGTTACATGTTCACGCATTTATCGCTGGGAATGCTCATCTCGTCCAAGGCAAACTCCCAAAACGATGCCATGCAGCGCTCCATGGGAATCATGCTGCCGAGCATCTTCCTCTCCGGCTATATCTTTCCTCTCGACAATATGCCCTGGATCTTTTACCTGATGAGCTTCTTCGTGCCCGCGACCTACATGATGAAGATCTCGCGTGGCATCATTCTGCGAGGCGCGGGCTTCGGCGATTTGTGGATGAACGCCGCAGCGCTTCTCGTTATGGGATTCGGCGCGCTAGCTATGGCGGCGCGGAATTTCAAAAAAATGATTGTGTAGAAGGTGAGCCGGGACGCTCCGAAGCTCAAAGAGTCGTTATACGAGCCAGCGCAGAAGGAAATCCTTCAACTTTGTGTATGGCGGGTAAGCTACGGGAATTTCAGGTCGGATTGACTTTCTTACTACGCCGCGTTTGTGGCTGAAGGTCTCGAAGCCGAAGCGGCCGTGGTAGCTGCCCATTCCGCTTTCGCCGACGCCGCCGAACGGGAGCTCGTCATTCTTGTGGTGCAGCAGAGTCGTGTTGACGCAAACTCCGCCTGAGCTTGTGTTGTGCAGAACAAAGTTTTCCACCTGCCGCGATCGGCAAAACAAGTACAGAGCCAGCGATTTTGGGCGGGCATTGACGAATTTGACTGCGGCACTAATGTCGGGAACTGAGATGACAGGCAGGATTGGGCCGAAGATCTCTTCTCTCATCACTGGCGAATCTGGATTGACATTGCAAAGTACCGTCGGAGCAATGTAGCGGGAATCGCGGTCCGACTCTCCTCCGACTACAACTTGGCCGCCTTCCATCAGTTTTTGCAAGCGGTCGAAGTGCCGCTCATTCACGATGCGTCCATAATCCGTGCTGGACTTCGGATCCGGTCCAAAGAACTTTCTGATCGTGGCCGCCAAAGCATCTAGCAGTGCCTGCTCACGAGATTCGTGTACCAGCACGTAATCGGGAGCGATGCAGGTTTGTCCGGCATTGAGAAACTTGCCAAAGGCGGTTCTGTTTGCTGCAGTCCTAATCTCCGCGGACTCGTCAATGATGCATGAACTCTTGCCGCCAAGTTCCAGAGTGACCGGCGTCAGATGGCGGGAGGCCGCTTCCATTACGATCCTTCCAATCGTTGCGTTCCCGGTGTAAAAGATGTGATCGAAACGCTCGCGCAGCAAGGCATTGGTCTCCGCTGCGCCTCCTTCCATAATGGTTACGCACTTCGAGTCCAAGTAGAGAGGAATGAGTCGAGCAAGAACCTTCGAGGTATGAGCGCTTATCTCCGATGGCTTGATGACCACGCAGTTGCCAGCCGCGAGGGCTGCCACGAGTGGCATCAGCGTGAGCTGAACGGGATAATTCCAGGGCGCGATGATCAGAATAACGCCGAGCGGCTCGCGCATGACAAACGACTTAGCCGGCATCAATCCGACCGGGTTGCTGACTCGCTCCGGAGCACTCCACCGCGTGAGCTTTTTCCTTGCCGATCGCGCAGCAGAGCGGACAAGACCCAGATCTGTGACCCAGGACTCGGAGCCGCACTTGCCGAGGTCTTGACGGAGAGCGTCATTTAGTTCCGAGGTGTTTTCTTCGATCAGCCCTTCGAGGCGCTTGAGTTGCTCCCGTCTCCATGCCAGAGGACGCGTAACACGCGCCGAGAAGCTTGCACGCACCTGCGCGATCATGTCGGGAAAACTTGACGTCGCCGGGAGTTCACGAACGGCTGTGCTCATGTTGTCCTCACGTGCCTCTATAGGCGCTGCCGACAGCTATGTTACGAAAACGTGCAGGCGCCGCGCCGTGTCCGGTGCCCATGGTTTGCATCGGCTGTCCCTTGCCACAATTCGGAGTGCCCCAGAGGCGCCATTCGTCGCGGGAGCAGATGGCGTCCATCGAGTTCCAGAATTCGGTGGTGATGCCGGAATACGAAGGATTCTTGAACATACGGCCTAGCTTGCCGTTCTTGATCTCCCATCCGATCTCGCAGCCGAATTGGAAATTGTAGCGCTTGTCGTCGATCGACCAGGAGCGGTTCGTCTCCATGTAAATGCCATCGTCCGTATCGGCGATCAGTTGATCGAGGGTGAACGGTTTTTCCCCGGGAAGGATGCTGACATTGGTCATACGAATTAGTGGAATGCGATTCCAACCTTCCGCGCGCATGGTTCCGTTCGAGCGCTGCTCGCCGATGCTGTGCGCGGTTTCGCGAGACGAAAGATATCCGGTAAATTCCCCGGCTCGGATGATCGGGTTCAATTGCGCGGGTACGCCTTCATCGTCATAGGCGAACGTTCCCAATCCGGGACCATGATGCTCGGTTGCGTCGGCTACTACATTCACAATCGGGCTACCGTAGCGCAGGTTGCGCAACTTATCGATCGTGAGGAACGACGTCCCGGCAAAGTTGGCCTCCATGCCGAGAACGCGATCGAGCTCGATGGGATGTCCAACAGATTCGTGGATCTGCAAGCCAAGCTGCGAGGAGCCGAGGATCACGGTGAACTTTCCTTCGGGACATTGCGCCGCCTGGTGCAGCGCCACCGCTTCTTCGCCGGTGCGTTTGGCGTTCTCGACCAGGCGCAGCTCGTCGATCAATTCGTAGCCTTTGTTCTGATATTGGCCGCCGAAGGAGTTCGGATATGACCTCTTTTGAATTTCAGTGCCGGCGAATGCGAAGGCGTCGTAGCCTACGCCGGTGACGAAGCGCGTCTGATGAATGTCGGATCCTTCGCTCGAATAAAACCATTGCTCGTAGCGGCGCAGGCTCATCTGCGCCTCCGCCAGCGTTACTCCCTGCACGGAGCGGAGTTCCTTGTCGCAGTCCATGAGGAGGGCGAGGTTTTGCTCGACTGATGTGGTGAAGGGATCAATTTTGCAGGGAGTAGTCCATTCAGCGACTACGGAGTTTTCAGGAGCAAGCTGAATCGGGTGCTGCTGCACGCGCGCCGAGGCGCGCGCGATTTCCACAGCTCGCGCCGCGGTGGTCCCGACAGACTCGCGTGATAGATCGTCAGTAGAAGCAAATCCCCACGCCTTGTTGACGAGTACGCGGATGCCAATTCCGAGCGACTCGGAATCGGCGGCGTGACCGATCTTTCCGTTTTTCGTCGCGAGTGCTCGTTGACGATCGCTCACAATGCGTGCGTCGCAATACGAGGCCCCGCGCTTTGACGCAGTATCTAGCGCCCAGTTCGCTACCTGCTTCATCGACATGAGCGCAGTATACAGAGAGGGTGGTTGCGGGCGCGTGTGTCGTCGAAGCTCAGGATGTCAGCCGTTGCTTTTGATACTCTGTTCTTCAACCCCAAGATGCTCTCCCAAGAACGCATTCACGACATCTTCTCGCGCATTCAAAAATTCTCTTTTGCAGGTGAGGTTGAAGCGATCATCGCTGGTGGACGCAGCGCGCTCACACGCTTCGCCAATAACACGATCCACCAGAACGTGGCCGAAGAAGGCTACGTTATTTCGATTCGTATTGCTCTCGATGGCAAAACCGCACGGGCCACTACAAATCGTCTCGATGATGAAAGCTTGAAGAGAGCGGTTCACTCAGCCGAACGGATTGCCCGCGTACAGCAATCTGACCCCGACTTGCTTCCGCTTGCAACTGCTGCCGAGGCAGGCAATGAGAAATCAGTTGAACGTCATTTCGGAGCCACGGCCGCGATCGAGCCGGAAGATCGAGCTGCGGCTGTGGAGCAGATCGTTAACGTAGCCAAGCAGCACAAACAAACGACCGCGGGAATCTATTCCTCTTCCGAGAGCATGGAGGCTCTGCTGAACTCGAAGGGACTAACGAAGATTCATCGTCAGACGAGTTCTGAAGTCTCGATCACCATGTTGGCTGACGATTCTTCCGGTTGGCAGAAGGCGAACTCCCCAAATGTAGCTGACCTGCAGCCGAAGCGGCTGGCGGAAGTTGCCGCGGAGAAGGCTTTACATTCGGCCCATCCCAAAGAATTACCGCCGGGGAAATACACGGTCGTTCTCGAACCAGCCGCTGTCCTCGACCTGCTTGGCTTCATGTTCTTCGACTTCGGGGGAACGGCCCTGCTGGAGCAGCGTTCCTTCCTGAACAATCGCATTGGCACTCGTTTGTTCGGGGAGAACGTCACGATTCATGACGACGTCTATCACCCGCTCCAATCGGGAGCGACCTTCGATGGCGAGGGCGTCGGCCGGCAGAGAGTGACTTTGGTCGACAAAGGCGTTGTTCGCAGCCTGGTATACTCACGCGCCACGGCGCGGAAGATGCAGAACTCGGACTTGGCATCCCAGTTCGGCAAAATTGGTCCTACCGGGCACGGGTTTCCGCTCCCCAACGAGATCGGAGATGCGCCAATGAACATCGTTGTCGAGGGAGGAAATGGGAAAGCCAAGTCTGTTAACGAAATGGTTACTTCGACCGAGCGCGGAATCCTGGTCACACGTCTCTGGTATATCCGTGAGGTCGATCCCTACGAGAAGATTCTGACCGGCATGACGCGCGACGGTACTTTCCTTATTCAGAACGGAAAGCTGCAAGGAGGGGTGCGGAATTTTCGCTTCAATCAAAGCTTGATTGATCTGCTGCAAAACGTTGAAATGTTGAGCAATTCTGTTCGAGCCAGCGGTGAGGAATCATTCGACATGGTGGTTCCCGCAATGAAGGTGAAGAACTTCAATTTCACGGAATTAACGAAGTTTTGAACTTGCCCAGGTAACTTTCCGTAGCTGCCAAAGGTGCATGTCCCTTTAGGAATCTGGCGCTGAGCCGTCTGGACTTTGGTAACTTTAACCGCCGGGAGGCAGGAGATATAACGTGAACCACAGCTACGCTAAGGGAGAGCCCGTGGACGAGTTAAGAAGTTCAGTTCGGTTCCCGCTAAAGCTTCCTGTCCAAGTTCGCGCTGAGCAGAGTGGCGTCAGCGGCCAGACGGAGGATATCTCCGCCGGAGGTGTGCTGTTTTACATGGACGCCGCCATGGACATAGGGTCGAGCATCGAATTTACTATTTCGATGCCAGCCAGCGTACTGGGCACAGCAACAGATGTCATAGTGAAATGCACGGGACGTGTGGTACGCTGCTCCAAACAAGGCGATAGGACGGCTGTGGCAGCAGTAATCGATGAATACCACTTCGATCGTGCCCAGTAAGCCGTTTGTCCAACATGAGCAGCAGCGGCGCCTCTAAACCATCACCGAAATCTGCGCCAGCGAATCCGGGAGATCCCAACATAGCTTCGAATGGAGCTGAGTCAGTTCCCGTCGAAGCTCAACTCGGCACCTCGATTCGTGTGATTCTCGCGGACACGCAGGCCATCTACCGCGTTGGCACCAAAAAGATCTTTGCTCTGGAGGATGACATTCGCGTCGTCGCTCAGGCAGAAAATCTTGGCCAGGTGCTCGCTGCGGCCGCAAAGTTTCCCGCGGACGTTCTGCTGTTCGAAGCAGCCATCTCTCCGAACTCTCCAGAAGCGATTTCTGAAGTTTTGAAACGGGCTTCCAATCTGAAAGTGATTGTGCTTTCGCCGGAGAACGATGAAGACACCACGGTGGAATATTTCCGGCGCGGTGTTCGTGGACTTCTGCCGAGAAGCATTGCCCCGGAAATGCTCGTCAAGTGTGTGCGCAAGGTGGCTGGGGGGGAAACCTGGATCGACAATCAGAGCGTCAATTGGGTAATTGAAGCCTACCGCGCGCAAGCCGCGCAGCTTACCTCTCCGCGTCCCAAAACGAAGCTCTCTGATAAAGAGCTGCTCATCATCTCCTGCGTCACGCAAGGCATGCGAAACAAGGAAATCGCCAGCGAGATTGGTACGACTGAGCAGGTGGTTAAGAATTATCTGCGAAAGGTGTATGACAAGCTTGGCGTCTCTGACCGCCTTGAGCTGGCGCTGTATTGCATCCACCATCGCTTATTGCAAGGCAGCGGACGGGGGCAGATTCCCGACGAATCGGCGGCGATTGCTGCCGCGAACAACGTAGCTGCGATTACCGAGTAGCGATCTCGTTCAGTATCCTCACTGTAGCGCCAATTACTCCTCCGTTTCCCGGCTCCTGGACGAATGCAACCACGCGCAAATTGTCTTTCGCCAAGTCCCTGGGTAAACGGATCTCAAAGTCCTTCTGCAAGCCCTCCTGACCGACCTTCGCAACCTTTTGCAGGCTCCGAAGAACCGCTACATGTCGAAGCTCGCGGCCAGAGTTTTCGCCTCCTTTTACTGGAGTTTCGTCGGAATTATCTGCAACTGCGACGAACAACTCGCCGCGCTTGTGGCCAGGCGGGAGGGCTCCTACTTCAAGCTTCACTTTAAGCTCGCTGCCGTCGACGTCAGCCTCTCGAATCAGCACAGAAGCTTTGGATTGTGTTGCTGCTTTTTCGAGAGCGGCTTGCAACAAATGACCGTTATTGCCAAGTAATTCCTGCTTCCCGTCAACGACCATTTGGGGGGTGTAGGGTTCCCGACTACCAAGACGGCGAGCGTACTCTGCCTGGCGATCGGTATATTCCCGGGATGAGAAACGATCGCGCCATCCAGTACCGTCCCAATAGTCCACGTGCTCCCCGAGAACGACGATCTCGGTTTTCAAAACATTGCGACGTTCGTCAAGTGTGCGGAGGAGTTCGTCGGCAGGGGGACAACTCGAGCATCCTTCAGATGTGAAGAGCTCAACGAGGATTCCGGCAGGCGGTGAGTCGGATGCTTGAGCAACGGTGCCTGAGCTTGATTGCGCTCCGAGTGCGGGGACAAACATCAGACACGCCCAACACAACAAGAACACTGATGCGAGGATCCGTCGCATGTGAGTACGATTCTCAGCCTGCAATGACGTTACATCAAGTTAGGGAAGATTCGCAGGAAGCATGGCACAAGTTGGGACGAATGCACGTCGGCTCCACAAAGCTACGCCCGACTTTGCGATTCCTCAACCGCCAATCGCCCTTCTACCGTTCGGCCGTTGGCTCCTGAACGTCGCTCGCTCGCGCCGCACGGGCACAGAGCCACCGCCAGGCACATGCCTACGCTCCACAGCGCAGTGAGGCCAAACACCCAGCGCATACGCTCTCCTAATAAACATCTGTGGACGATTGGATTTTTTCGGGAAGAGATCGGATTCTGCTATTGGGTAATCCGATAGTAATCCCATTTTGGTGACGTAATTGCAATCTGCTGCAACCTGAGGCTTTGTATTACAACTATCGTCGAATTCCATGCAATCCGGTACACTGCGTGCGCCTGAATTCGTCCCCTCATGACTGCATTCGGTCCACTCACAATCCTTTGCATTGCCAGTTACGAAAAAGGACACGAGTTTCTCCGGGAAGCCAAGCGGCAGGGAGCGATCGTGTTGTTGCTCACATCCGAAAGTTTGATGAAGACCGCAAGTTGGCCATCAGAGAGCATCGACGAGATTTTCTACATGGCGGATGTGAACAAGAAGTGGAACCCGCAGCACACGATCCTAGCAGTGAGCCATTTGGCGCGGAATCGGAAGATCGATCGCATCGTGCCTCTGGATGATTTTGATTTAGAGACTGCGGCGGCTCTGCGCGAGCATATGCGTATTCCCGGAATGGGCGAGACCACCACACGCTATTTTCGAGACAAATTGGCAATGCGATCGCGAGCGAAGTTTGCGAAACTGCCGGTTCCGGATTTCGTGCGCCTGCTTAACGACGGTGAAATACACGAATTTACCCGCGGGGTGCAGTCTCCGTGGATGCTGAAGCCGCGATCCCAGGCGGGTGCCATCGGTCTAAAGAAGATTGCGAGCGAGCATGAGCTTTGGAAATCGCTGGAAGCCTTAGGTGACGAGCGCTCTTTCTATCTTCTCGAACGATATCTTCCGGGACAGGTCTATCATGTCGACACCATCGTCTTTCACGAAAAGCTACTCTTCTGCAATGTAAGCAGGTACGGCGCGCCTCCGATGGATGTCACTCACCAGGGAGGAGTGTTTACAACGCGAACTTTGGCTTCGGACGATTCAAGAACGAAAGAACTCTGCGAGCTGAATTGGAGGGTGCTGCAGGCGTTTGGGTTGGTGCGGGGCGTCTCACATAGTGAATTCATCGTGGCTCGGGACGGAACCACGTACTTCCTTGAAACAGCGGCTCGCGTAGGCGGAGCGAACATTGCCGAGCTGATTGAGGCAGCGACCGGCGTGAACTTATGGCGAGAGTGGGCCAAGGTAGAGCTTGCAGGAGAAGAAGGAAGCTATGCTGCTCCGCCGACGAAGCGAGACGCCGCAGGACTGCTAATCTCGTTAGCCAAGGAAGAATGGCCGAGTACCGAAGAGTTCAAAGATCCCGAAATTGTGTGGCGCATGCGAAAGGCCTGGCACGTGGGTATGATCGTCCGCTCTTCTCACCATGAGCGGGTCGAGGAATTGCTGCGGCAGTACTCCGATCGAGTGCAAGAGAGGTACATGGCGTTTCAGCCGCCTCCAGACCGTCCGATTCATTAATGCCGTCGTTTTCTGCCGCTCAGTCGCATTATTTGCTTCAGGAGGGGCACGGATTCTGCCCGTGCGGTGAGTGGCAAAATATCGTTCCTTTGTGACATTGGCGGCTTAGCCGCGCAAAGGCCGCGGCCGAAGCCGGCTTGAATGCAGAGAATATGGCTCGATTCTCGGCACGGGTAGAATCCCTGCCCCTCGCTAACCAGTTTGCCTAGGAGTGAAGAATGCCTTAGTGTCCGAGCCGCTCTTCTCGCGCCGCGCGTACTCGAGCAAGCCCATTGCGAGCGGTGCTGTTCATATGATCCAGGCGCAAAACGATGGTGTACTCATACCGCGCGAGTGGATAATCGCCGGCTCCGGCTGCAGCGTCTGCCTTGCGCAGGAGATCAGGAATGTCTTTGCGCGTGAAGCCCTCCACCTCCTGGGGCTCTGCAGCTCTTGCCCAGCGCTTCCGAGCGGCGTTAGTGTCGGCGGGCTTTGCGGGTTCTGACTGAGCGTCCTCTTCACCCGAAGCTTCCGATTTCACAAGCGGGTTTGAGCTAGCTGAACTCGTTGCCATCGCTTGGGTTCTGGGAGGATCTGGTGTCGAAGCGGGCTGCTGGACCGCACTTGGAGGCGCAGCGTTGGTGTCTGGTGTCGCGACTTGAGTTGAACTTGTGTGTGTAGCACCGCTGTTTTGCACAGGTGCGGAGGCTGTCGTTTCGCCTGAAGCTGGTGAGCTTTTAGTAGCAGCTGGCGCGTCCGCCTGCCCCGCAGAATTTTCCGCAGCAGTCTTTGCACTCTCGGGTTCCGGATTGGAACTCGGCGCTTCCGAAGATGTCGTGCTCGGCTGATTGTCGGTGGCCGAGGCGCCATCCGCGGGCTCGCTAGCAGATGGTTTCGGCGCTACTCGCGTGATCGTGATCGTTCTTCCGGCAACGGTAGGGAAGGCTCCGGTGCGCGACTTTACGCGCAGAGCCCAGCCGATGGTCGCTAGCAGCATTAGAAGCGCAGTCACAGTCAGCCATCCGAAGGTGTTCGCAGGACGGCGCCGAGGTTCGACTGCCTTGATGCGAGTTGAGCTGAGTGGACGCGGCTGAACAGGCGCCCCGTCTGCAATCTTCTCCGCGGTGACAGGATGCTCAGCGGCAGGCTTTAGTAACGCTGCTTGCTCGCGGAAGGCATCGCGCATTTCCTCGCAGGTTTGATAACGTTCTGCCGGGTTCTTGGCTAGAGCTTTGCGGATAATTGCGTCAATGCCATTCGGCAGCGCCGGATTAATTACCGAAGCGGGAACAGCGTCTTCGTGAATCAGTTTGTAGAGAACTGCCGGCATCTCGCCCTTGAAGGGTTTCTCGCGCGTGAACAGTTCGTAGAAGACTGTACCAAGCGAGAAGATATCGGAGCGTTGATCTAACTTCTTGCCGCTAGCCTGTTCCGGCGCCATGTAAGTTGGGGTTCCGACGACCACCCCGGTCATCGTCATGTTGGTGTCGCCAAACTTCGCGATGCCGAAATCGAGAACCTTTACTATCCCCTCAGCGGTGACCATGAAGTTCGCGGGCTTAAGGTCGCGATGGATTACACCGTGCTGGTGCGCGAATCCAACTGCGCTGCACATCTGGTCGGCATAAGACAACAGCGTTGGAAGTAGAGGGAGTTTGCCGGCATCGAGCAGGCTGCCTAGCGTTTTGCCCTCAACGAACTGCATACTGAGGTACACGAAGCCGTCTTGTTGCCCGATATCGTAAATCGTGATGATGTTGGGATGGTCGAGTCCACCGGCGGCCTTGGCCTCCATCTTGAGCCGATCAACCAGCTCGACGCCATCGCCGAAATTGCGCTGGATGGAGATAGTTTTGAGCGCGACGGTGCGGCCGATCACGTTATCGTGAGCCTTATAAACAATGCCCATTGCGCCGCGGCCGAGTTCCGACTGAAGCATGTACCGGTTCGAAGTCGCAGTGCTGGTGGCTCCAGTTTGACCAGCCTTGCGCACATGCGAATAGGTTGATTCATCGGTCCACAGCAGCTCATAAAGCGCTTCAGATCCCGGCGCAGCAGCACGAAATTCCTTGGGCCCAAATTGAAATCCGGGGATGTTTCTGGCTGTCTCGTAAATCTTCTCGCTCACCAGAATCTGAGCTGAGTTTGCCTCCGCGAGCAGGGTGGCCGCTGGCGCTGCATTGCTGGAAGAGGCAGCTTGCTCACTGTAACTGCGGATCATTACAGCGGCGACGATCTGGCTGCCGCTGGCTGCTGGATTTCGATGGAATGTGAGCAGCTTTACCTGCAGGGTCTTTGCTGCGGATAGGGCGTTAAACAAATTCCCAAATCGGGCAGCAAGAGTGCTCCCGCGCACTTCAGAAACTCTTCCTTGTCCTTCGGCGACCACATGGCGAATCAGTTCCGCTAAGGATTCGTCCGCGGCGCAGTCGAGATCGCGCAATTTCTGTTGCGGTCCTGGGTACTCCCACAGGCGAACGGAGAGCGTCGCTGCAGGAATGAGACGCTCGTCGGTCTGGGCGCTCTCCTGCTTCTCGCGCGAATTGGGTGTGTGCTCCAACGAGTTCATTGCGACTGGAATATGGGTGCCGAGCGCTGGGGGATGGCGCCTGCGTGCTTCTCCCACGGGTAAGAATAACGAGGAATCACGATATCTCCTTGATTACCTAAGTGCCTGATTCTTTAGTTCTTCGACACCGGGCGGATGTGGCCCTATGCTACCGTCAGAATTCTCCCCAGAAGGCGCTTACTCCGGAATGATTTCGCAAAAATACAGCCCAAACCAGGCAGGCGGACGTGTGCTGACAGCACCGCGCCTGCCAAGTCGATTGTTGCGCTTCTTTGCCGTTATTGCGCTCTGTTGTTTTGCTGCATCAGCGCAGGCAGCAAATACCCGGATGACGGCGATTGCTTTGTTTGACGGTTCTGATGGGCCTGCCTACGTGCAGATCAGCGGCGTCACTGTGAACGGCAAGACCGAGCTGCGCTTATGCGATGGTGTCACCAAGATCGAAAAGCGGAATTACGATTTGTTATTTAAGACGCAGCTTGCCGGAGCAAGCTCACTTGAGCGCGGCGCCGACGGCGTGTTTAAGCTGACCGTCAATTCCAAACCTCTTTGCGTAGTTCCGGCCAGCCTGAAATTTGACAAGAAGTCTGAGCTCACTCCCGCAGAAGCCGCTGATCAGGCGGTGTTGCAAGGGCTTGTCGTTTCGTCCTCAACTCAGGGATTAGGACTTCCAGTCTTCAAACCCGGAGTGCGCCTGGTATTCGTCGCCGCTCCCGATGATGAACTCGCCGCTTATCTATCGGCCGATCGAGCGCATTCCATTTCGGCGTGGCAGGCGTTTGTGATGCGCTACGGATCTTCAACGCGCGCGGCTGACGCCAAAAACGCGATGGCAGCAATCTACGAGGAGTCGGCAGCGTTGGTATTTGCGGAATACCGCAGATCGGCAACGCACGGGGATCTCACACGTCTGAAACAAGCCCAGCAGCAGGCAGACGAAGCCGAAAAGAGCGTCATTGGCTATGCTCCGGCGCGCAGGGTGAAGGAGCAGATCAATAAGGAACTGGATGCGTTGCTGGAATCCGATCGCAACGGTCTGCAAAATTTTCGTAAAGCTCTCACAGAGCACACCGCCGGTTATGCGCAGCTTGCCTCAGCGAAGCAGCACA
>Ga0209474_10000091_pt1 | contig 107327 bp, 81 predicted proteins | sample GraSoiAngelo_145_FD_185902 | JGI IMG/M metagenome (GOLD analysis project Ga0209474, IMG submission 185902) | Grasslands soil microbial communities from the Angelo Coastal Reserve, California, USA - 14_1009_05_20cm (SPAdes) (version 2) | ecosystem: Environmental > Terrestrial > Soil >...
GAGCCCGGCGAGTGTGCTGACGAACTACACCATCACCTACAACACGGCCACGTTCACGATCAACAAGGCCACCGCGTCGGTGACGCCGGCGGCGGCGAGCAAGACGTACGGCGCGACCGATTCGACGTTCACCGGCACACTGAGCGGCTTCCTGGCGAAAGACGCCGTAACCGCGACCTATAGTCGCACGGCGGGTGAGACGGTGGCGGGCGGTCCGTACACGATCAGTGCCGTGTTGAGCCCGGCGACGGTGCTGACGAACTACACGATCACCTACAACACGGCCGCGTTCACGATCAACAAAGCCACTGCATCGGTGACGCCGGCGGCAGCGAGCAAGACGTACGGCGCGTCGGATCCGGCGTTCACCGGAACGCTGACTGGCTTCCTGCCCAGCGACGCCGTGACCGCAACGTATAGTCGCACCGCAGGTGAGACGGTGGCCGGCAGTCCGTACACGATCAGTGCGGTCTTGAGTCCGGCGACGGCGCTGGCGAACTACACCATCACCTACAACACCGCCGCGTTCACGATCAACAAAGCCGCTGCATCGGTGACGCCGGCGGCTGCGAGCAAGACGTACGGCGCGGCGGATCCGGCGTTCACCGGAACGCTGACTGGCTTCCTGCCCAGCGACGCCGTGACCGCAACGTATAGTCGCACCGCAGGTGAGACGGTGGCCGGCGGTCCGTACACGATCAGTGCCGTACTGAGTCCGGCGGCGGTGCTGACGAACTACACGATCACCTACAACACGGCCGCGTTCACGATCAACAAGGCCGCGGCTTCGGTGACGCCGGCGTCGGCGACCAAGGTGTATGGAGCTAGCGATCCGGTGTTGACTGGAACGCCAAGCGGGTTCCTGGCGAGTGACGCCGTAACCGCAACGTATAGTCGCACTGCAGGTGAGACCGTCGCGGGAAGTCCGTACGTGATTAGCGCAACGTTGAGCCCGGCGGGCGTGCTCGGGAACTATCAGATCACCTTCAAGACAGCGAGCTTCACCATCACCAAGGGGCAGGCGACGGTGACGGCGCCGACCTCGTCGAACGCGTCGACAACGTATGGCGATGCAGTTACGTTCACGGCGAGCGTGCTGGCCGTGTCGCCGAGCGGTGGGATTCCGACCGGCACGATCACGTTCAACGACAATGGCGTTCCGATTCCCGGCGGCACTGCGGTGATCAATGCAACCGGACAAGCCAGCGTGACCGTTACCGGCGTGAACGCCGGCTCACGACTGATTACGGCGACCTACAGCGGCGATTCGAACTTCTTCGGCAGCGGCCCATCGGTGGCGACAACGCAGACGGTTGCACAGGCCACTGGAACCGCGACGATGACCGTGTCGGCGCTGACGCCGCAGTACAGCGATTTGGACACGTTCACCGCAACGTTCACACCGTCGAAGGCAGGCGGACCTGCCCCGGCGAAGATCAACTTCAAGGTTGGCACGCAGGTACTGCCGGATGTGACGCCTACACCGAGCGGCGGCAACTATGTCTATACGTGGACGGGACAGATGATTGAGCCGTCACCGTTCGGCACGGCGCCGACCGGTCAGATGAAGCCAGGATCTCGTACCGTGACGGCGGCGTTTACTGACCCGAACTTCTCCATGACGAACCCGGCGAAGTTGATTACGATCAGAGCAGAAGACGCGCGCGTCGCCTATGGTGGCCCGACAAGCTTCGCACTTGGCGCCGCAACCGGAACGGTCACTCTCAACCTGACCGTGAAGGACATCACCGCAATGGTCGGGGATCCGGCGTCTGACGCGACTGCCGGCGATATCCGCAACGCGCAGGTCCAGTTCTTCGATCGGGGCACGAACACGATTCTCGGCACTGTCAACGTGTCGTCAGGCGCAGATACGACGGTAGGCACGGCGACATTCAACTGGGCCGTAAATCTGGGCACCGCTACGTCGAAGACCTTCTCGATCGGGTTCGTGGTCACGAACTACTACGCGCGCAATCTGACGTCGGACAACGTCAGCATCACGGTCACGAAGTAAGCGCCATACAGCAGAGCGAGGGGCTCGCGCTCGAGTCCCTCGCGCCACTGCTCACCTTGACGATCGCTCGATCGGCGCTAATACTCGATCGCACCTCCCCTCAATCGATTTTCCGGATCGGGACGATCTATATGATCCTGCGTCCTTGTGTGTGCCGCTGTCTTCGCGCCGCAGCCGCAGTCGCATTCACGATTACCCTGACGACTCCGGTCATTGCGGCGCCGTTCGCGTACATTCCCAGCTCTAACGCCAATGTCGTGACCGTGATCGATCTGGCGACCAATGCCGTTGTGGGCACCGTGGCCGTCGGCCGCGCCCCATCAGGTGTCGCGACAAATCCGGTAGGCACCAGCGTGTATGTGCTGAACGCGCTCGACAACAGCGTATCGGTGATCGATGCGGCGACACGCACGGTCGTCGCTACAGTGCCCGTCGGCAACCTCGGTGGCAATGGGGACGGCATAGCCATCAGCCCTGACGGGACGCGCGTCTACGTTGTCAACACAGAGGACAACACGATATCGATCATCGATGCCACGTCGAAGGCCGTGATCCAACCGGCTATTCGGGTTGGACAGCGCCCACTCGGAATCGCGATCGATTCCTCGGGTGTTCGTGCCTACGTCGGCAACCACGACAGCGCTTCGATGTCCATCCTCGATCTGCCCACGGGCATCAGCGTCACCGAAATTGCCTTGGGCGCCGCGCCGCGTGGCATCGCAATCGATCCGAACGGCAGCCGTGTATACGTCGCGACCAGCGACGGTATCATGCCGATCGACGTCGCGAACATGAGCGCGCTGGCCACGATTCCCTTCAAGGGCGCGCGCGGTGTCGCTGTCAGTCCTGACGGTCGGAACGTCTATGCGACGAGCGACGAAGGTCATTCGCTTCTGACGATCGACACGGCGTCGGGCGCACCTGTGGGTCCTGCGATCGATGTCGGAGCGGCGGCATGCGGCGTCGGTGCGACGACAGCGACCGCTCTTGTATACGTCGCGAACTGCGGCGCCGACTACGTCTCGATCGTGTCGCCGATCGATCGGACCGTCGCGGTGGTCACCGTACCGCCCGCATCTGCGGCGATGGGTCGCTTCATCAGCGACGTGCGACCCGTCGCGCAGGATCAGGTGGTTTTCGGGACGCCGAATGCCGCAACGCCGATCCTCTTGAGCGGAAGTGACGCGAACAACGATGTGCTCACGTTCGCAGTTGTCGACGGACCTGCACATGGCACGCTGACCGGCACGCCGCCATCCGTGTCGTATATCCCCGCAACGGACTACGCAGGGCCCGACAGCTTTACGTTCAAAGTGAACGACGGGGCTGCAGACTCCGAGCTCGCCACTGTCTCGCTCACTGTGCGATTTGCGACATCGACGACGCTCTCGTCGAATATCGCAACGTGTACGTACGGACAAACCGTCGCCCTCACGGCCAGCGTTTCAGCAGCGAGCCGAACGCCCGGCGGTGCCGTTCAATTCTGGGACGGCAGCGTTCCGCTTGGTTCGGCGGCACTCCAGAATGGCATGGCGTCACTCTCGATCGCGAGCCTCGGCGCCGGAACGCATTCGATCACCGCGCTGTTCGTTCCAGATCGGCCGTTCGCGCCCAGCAACTCAGAGTCGCTGACATTGACCGTCAACAAGGCGACCGGCACTGCGGCACTATCCCTGTCGGTTCTGACGCCGCAGTACAGCGACATTGAAACGTTTCGCGCCACGTTCACGCCTGCCGTCGCGGGCGGACCGGCGCCGGCGAAGGTGACCTTCAAGGTCGGGTTGCAGGTGATGGCGGACGCCCCGTTCATATGGACCGGAAACGTTTATCAGGCGACTTGGACAGGCCCGATGGTTGAATCGCCCGTACCAACGCGGCAGATGAAACCAGACTTTCATGTCGTCACGGCCACGTTCACCGATCCGAACATCTCGGTCGTCAATCAGAGCAAGGCGATCATCATTCAGGCCGAGGACGCGCGCGTGATGTACACGGGTCCGACTGCATTCACGCTTGGTGCGAACGCAACGGTGCCGCTGACGGTGACGGTGAAAGACATCACGGCCGTCGACGGCGACCCTGCGCGTGATTCGTATCCCGGTGCAATTCGCAACGCGCAGGTGTCGTTCGTCGACCGTTCGACGAACATGATCATCGGGACGGTTCCGGTAGTCGCGTCTGAGTCGGATCCGACAATCGGTGAAGCGTCGTTCAATTGGCCAGTGACTCTGGGAGCTGCCAAATCGAAGAGTTTCACGATCGGATTCATGGTCGGCTATTACTACAGACGCAACAGCCCGTCCGACAACGTCACCATAGTCGTATCGAAGTAGAAATTACACAGCTCGAACACGCCGTCGCGCGCTGTTCGAGCACTTCTTACACGCTCAAGCACATCATTGCTGCCGAAAGAAATCGCCGATCGCTCGAAACCCTCGACTTTTCATATGTTTTTGTCTGGCAGGCCCGTTGCCCTTTGAATCGGCATGAGGCAACGGAAGAATCCACACGCGATGGCGTTGGGACGACTCGGCGGACTGAAAGGCGGAAGGGCACGTGCGCGGAAACTCAGCGCGCGACGGCGGCGGGAGATTGCGCGGCGGGCCGCTATCGCGCGCTGGAGTTCATAGTAGAACGATAACCGACGTTATGGAACCCACGGCTCTTTGACAACAATCGTCGGCGTCTGCGAGATCGCAAAGGCGCCCCAATTCTTGACGCGAACCGTGTACGAACCAGGCGCCGGCAGCATAAGCGTCGAGCTCGCTGCACCAGGCGCCGTGACGGATCCCGCGACGAGCGCGCCCAGCGCGTTGTAAATCTCCACGGTGATCTGCCCGAGGGGGTTGTCGGCGGCCGCCAGTGCGAGCAGCGCGAGCGTCGTCGACGAAGCGGTCACTGGATAATCGACCGACTGACCCGGATTGAGCGGTGTGGGATCGCCGATCGTCGCTTTCTCGTTCGCTGTCGGCGTGTCGATTGCGTCGTCCTGACCATCGTCGTCGCCGTCACCGATATCCGAGTTGTGCCAGCCGACTGGCTGGATCGGCGAACAGCAACCATCGTCGGTGTCGTCATCGTCGCGTGGGTGCTTGAGTTTCTGGGGATTCGGCAGCCGTGCGAATCCAACGCGATCGGAGCCGTCGCCAGCCAGACCGACAGCATAGAAGAACGCCCCCTGTCCTCTCCACTTTACCGGAGTGATTCCGAGCGGCGATTCCGAATCGTGGCCCCCGTTCGCCCCGACGAGCGCTTCGACGAACACGCCATCAGCTTTCGACGTGACCGTGGCTGGTACGACAACAGCCACCGGGGGAACAGTTCCCGAGTCGACGTTCGCGCGTTCGCCAAGGACGGTTACCGTCACGTCATTTCGCGGGACCTGCATTTTTAGAGGGGTAACGATTACGGTAATCCGACGCGGCAACAACATCGCGACTCTTGGATTCGCCACTTCTGCGTCGGTATACCCGATCACGTCGTCGTCGGGCGCGACGCCAAATGGGTCGGCGGCGGCACCGGCGGGTATCGCGTGCTTTGTCATCTCATTCGTGCGGGGGTTGAGGCTTACCAAGTGACCGCTTCCGGTCACGACCCACACTAAATCCGACGGGTGGATCTTGAGCTGCCGCGGCTGCAGAACAGGGCCGTTCTCATCTGCAGGCAGAGTCGTGAAACACCATTGTCGGAGCGTATTCGTCGAAGTGTTCAATTCAGCGATCGCGCCTCGACCGTCGACACAGCCTTCCGGCTGCGAAAGGTAGACCAGGTTGCGACTGCCGGGCCAAGTATCAATGCCCGAAAGGCATGGAAAGCTCGTCGTCGTTCGACCCAGGTCGGCGCAAAATCCCGCTCCCCCGCCGACGGTCCATCGCGTGACGACGGCTGTTCCGGTCGCACCGTTGGCCGGGACAGGCCCGGGCGGCAACATCTGAACATAGCTCTGTGAGAGATCGGGCGAAATCGAGTCGCCGACGGTACCGGTGTTGAAGACGTCATTGAAATCGTCGACGGCGAGGTCCGACACGTTAGGGGGGATCTGGTCTTGCCATTCGATTCGTTCACAGGTTGCAGGCGTTAGCGCAGTGGCCGGCATGCAGTTCTGAGTGTCGATCCGCTGCAGAGACATTGCAGTACGAACGAAGACGAAACGCCGATCGTGCGAGGCGCGGATTTTCTTCGTACCGCCGGTTGTGAACGAATCCTGCGCCAGCTCCCACGACGTCCACCGCGCCGCATCCTTCATGAACGATTTCGCCGGCTCGACTCGGATTACGCGCTGTGTGCCGAGCCGCGTCACGTACCAGATTCTGTTGTTGTCCTCACCTCGTGTGTCGACGACCATCGCGCCGGGGCTCGCGTCAATCTTAGCGGGAACGTTGAATTCGATGAGGTGTGCGGTCCGCTGCTGAACTACCGGCTGCTGAACTGTGGACTGCTCAACTGTTTGCCCGGATGTAGCTGCCGGCAGGATCAGGCCGGCAGCAAGTGTGATGAGTAAAACCAGTACGCGCCTCATGACTATTCCCCTCGACATTTCCGTCGTAAAAATGTGCTCGTAAGTGAGCCGGACTGTCGCCAGTGTCAGCAACGGACGTACCCGTGCGTGCACGGTGATGCAGGGTGCGTAAGCGCTCAAGCATTTTGAAAATGAGTCGCGCGCTGCGCACTCTCTGACGTTGCGGTGGCTACTGTGAGTAATTTCTGAAATACGGCCTATGCTGAGATGGCACGAACGGGCCGTTTCGGATACCCTAGCGGTCATGCATCCGCGGAAGAATCCTCATGCGGCCGCGCTGGGTCGTCTCGGCGGACTCAAGGGCGGCCGGGCGCGCGCCGAAAAGCTCTCCCCTCAAGAACGAGCCGCAATCGCGACCCTCGCCGCGCGCGCGCGCTGGCACAAACGGAAGAAGCGATCCTAACAATCGTCCCTTCGTCTGCTCAGCCGCAGATCGCCATCGACCCGCTCGCCACATCCCGCTGACTCTCCATCGATGATCGAGCCCGCGTCCGCACGGCTTGCGGTCTCCGCGTCGCTTTTTGTCGCTCGCATCGACACGGCAAACGTCTTGAAAGAGACTTGAAGTGACTTGGAGCCGATGAAGGGTGATGCCACGTCCGCTTTGTTCCAACGGGCCGCTCGATTTGCGATTCAGATCCCGATGAGATACCGCCCCGCCGGGGATATGCAGTGGCGCGAAGGGTACACGGAGAACATCAGCCGCTCCGGGGTGCTCTTCCGGACGAGCCAGCCGATGCCGCTCCTCACGCCGGTCGAAATGCTGCTCGCGCTCCCGTCGGAAGTCGGCGGCGGCGACGATGCCACAGTGATCTGCCGCGGCCGCGTCGTGCGGACCGAGCCCGCCAACCGGCTCGACCCGCGGCCGGCCGTCGCCGCCACCATCGCCGGTTATCGCCTCGCCCATGTTCAAGGCAATGATCCGCGACGCATCTGAGCGCGGCGAGTCGCTCGTCGGCCTCGGCACCGCGATTCGAGCCATCGAGTCGGAAATCGAGTATGCCGCGCGCTCCGATGCGAAAGTGCTCATCACCGGCGAGAGCGGCGTCGGCAAGGAAGTCATCGCGCGCCTCGTGCACCAGCGGAGCCGCCGCGCGCACACCCCGCTCGTCACCATCAACTGTGCGGGCATACCCGACTCGCTGCTCGAGTCAGCGCTCTTCGGACATGTGAAAGGGAGCTTTACCGGCGCATACCGCGATCGCCTCGGGCTGCTCGAAGTGGCGAACAACGGCACGATCTTCCTGGATGAGATCGGCGAGATGAGTCTCCGCATGCAGGCGCTGCTGCTGCGCTTCCTCGAGAACGGCGAGATTCAGCGCGTCGGGTCCGACCGCGTTCAGTTGCGCGTCGACGTCCGCGTAATCGCCGCGACGAATCGCAACCTCCTCGAGCGGATCGCGTCGAAGGACTTCCGCGAGGATCTCTACTATCGCCTCAACGTCATCCACATCACGATTCCCCCGCTGCGCCAACGGCGGGAGGACATCCCGGTCTTCCTGCAGTACTTCCTTCGCAGCTACGCCGAGCGCCACCGCACCGTGCCGCCGGAGCTCTCGCCCGATGCCCTCGCGGCGCTCGTCGCCTACGCGTGGCCGGGCAACGTGCGCGAGCTCAAGAACGTCGCCGAGCGGCTGGTCATCCGCAGTCAGGGGGGCCTCATCGTCACGACCGATTTGCCGCTGGAGATGCAGCGGGCGCCGGTGCAGGTCCGGCCCGCGACGGCCGCGGCGGCGCCGCCGTACTCGGCCGCCGACGCGCTGTTCGATCGGATGGTCACCGGAGGCGAGTCGTTCTGGGATGTCGTCCACGCGCCGTTCATGGCGCGCGACCTGACGCGCCAGGACGTGCGCGCGGTGCTGTGCAGGGGGCTGCAGCAGACGGGCGGCAGCTACAAAGTGCTGGTCGAGCTCTTCAATATGAACGAAGGCGACTACAAGCGTCTCCTGAACTTTCTCCGCAAACACGATTGCCAGGTGCCATTCCAGCGGTTCCGCACCGCGCGCGCTCCCCAGCTCCAAAACGTGTAATTAACCGGCCCGCCTCCAAATTGCCGCATCGCGTTCGGGTGTCCCGACCTGCGTGGCACCAATCCGCACGGCGCCTTCCGGCACGCGCTCGGACAGGCTGACAACAGGTAGCTTTCCGGGCATTCCGGCGCGCGCGCACGCGACGATTCGCGTCTTAATCGCCCGAGTACGCGACCAGGCAGACTTTTGTCTTCGGTGTCCGGCCTTCGGAACCGCCGTCCGGCTCCACGGGACGACACGAGTGATCTCGTACACCCGTACGTGCCTGTATTTCCGCATGTTTCGGAGGCAGACGAAAACTCGCGCTGGTGGCGACTTCCTTGCACAAACGCTGAGCGCACTTCAAAAAACTGCGAACCCCCGGACGGCGGCCGGCGCCGGGGCGGTTTTCGTGACTGGCCGTCGAGGAGTTCGGGATGACTCGGAACGTGTCGGCGGAGTTGATTGGAGCCAGTCCGCAAATCCTGGCGCTCGTCGAAGAGATCCATCGCGTCGCGCGATCCGACGCCAAGGTGCTCATTACCGGCGAAAGCGGCGTCGGAAAGGAGCTGGTCGCGCGCGCGGTCCACTCGCAGAGCAGCCGCGCCCACCGACTCTTCGTGCCCGTCAACTGCGCTGGCCTGCCCGAAACGCTCCTCGAATCGGAGCTGTTCGGACATGTCAAAGGCAGTTTTACCGGCGCCTATCGCGACAAGCCCGGGAAACTGGAGCTCGCCGACTCCGGCACCGTCTTCCTCGACGAAATCGGCGAGATGACGCTGCGGATGCAGGGACTGCTGCTGCGGTTCCTCGAAACCGGCGAGCTGCAGAAGGTCGGATCGGATGCCTCGGTCGGCCGCGTGAACGTCCGCGTCGTCGCCGCCACGAACCGCGACTTGCGCGAGCTGATTGGCCTCGGCCAGTTCCGCGAGGATTTGTTCTACCGCCTGAACGTCATCCATCTCGTCGTGCCGCCGCTGCGCGATCGAAAGGGAGACATCCCCGCGATGGTGGCGCACTCGCTGAAGTTGTTCGCCGGGCGCGGCGACTACGTCGTCGAATCGATCGACGCCGCGTCGATGGACGCGCTGCTCGAGTACCGCTGGCCGGGCAACGTGCGCGAGCTCGAGAACGTCATCGAGCGGCTCGTCGTCACCTGCCGCAAACAGACCGCGACGCCCGACGATCTGCCGCACGAAATCCGGCACCGCCACGACGCGTCGCAGCGGCCGCGCCGCGAGCGGCGCCGGACGATCGCCGACGATCTGTACAAGCGCCTCGTCGAGGATCGGGAGTCGTTCTGGACAGCGGTCTACCCGCTCTACATGCAGCGCGAGATCACGCGATCGAATATCCGCGATCTCGTCGACAAAGGGCTGCAGCAGGCGCGCGGGAACTACAAGATCGTCGCGCAGCTCTTCAACATGGAGTCGAGCGACTACAAGAAGTTCCTGAACTTCCTCCGCAAGCACGAATGCCAGCTGCCGTTCAGGGAGTACCGGGACGGATCGGCGTCGCGGCAGGCGTCATGATGCGACGCAGCCTGGTTCTCGCCGCCGTCGCGGCGCTGCTGCTCGGACGCGAGACGATTGGCCTCGCGCAGGACTCGCAGTACGTCATCGGTCCGGACGACGTGCTCTCGGTGGTGTTCTGGCGCGACAAGGACATGTCGCAGGACGTCGTCGTGCGGCCGGACGGCAAGATCTCGCTGCCGCTCGTCAACGACGTTCAGGCCGGCGGCCTCACGCCGAGCCAGCTGCGCGATTCCATCAAGGACGCGGCGCGGCGCTTCGTCGAAGATCCGAGCGTCACCGTCGTCGTCAAGCAAATCAACAGCCGGAAAGTGTTCATCACCGGTCAGATCGAGAAGCCGGGTCCTTATCCAATCAACGGCCCGACCTCCGTCGTGCAGCTCATTTCGCTCGCCGGCGGGTTGAAGGAGTACACCGACGGCAAGCGGATTCTGATCATGCGGACCGACAAGGCGGGGCGCAAGGTCGCGCGGCCGTTCAATTACCACGAAGTGCTCGCCGGCAAGAATCTCGAGCAGAACATCGATCTGGAGCCCGGCGACACCGTCGTCGTGCCGTAGCCGTGCGCGCGCTGACAATTCTTCTCGTATTCGCCGCGGCCGGCGAGGCCGCGGCGCAGACGCCCGCTCGCCAGCCGCCGCCCGCGCCGTCGCAGACGGTCGGGATGACCGTGAACGTGTCGGCCGCGGCCGCCGACAATTCCGATCTGTTCGGCGACGGACGCACGATCGCCGGCTGGCAGACCGACGCCGACGCGCAGCTCGCCTACGAGCGGCGCGCGGGCAAGCTCACGCTCGGCGTCAGCGGCCGCTCGGTCGTCCGCTACGAACCGCTCAGCGGCGGCGTGACGACGACGCGCCAGCAGGGGACGGTCGACATCTCGATGAACGGCGCTCGATCGCAGTTTCACGCGACCCAGAGCGCGAGCTACTCGCCGTTCTATCAGTTCGGCTTCGTCGGCGCCGAGCCGGCGTCGACGCTCGCCGAAACGTCGCAGTCGCACGCCGATTTCGCCAACGCGCGTCTCGCCGCGTACGGATCGGCGACCACGGTCGACATGCGCCGCGGCATCGGCCGCCGGTCGTCGCTCGCGTTCACCTACGATCTCCATCGCACGACGTTCGCCCAGTCGGATTTCGATCTGATGTCGCAGAACGTCGGCTTCTCCTTCTCGCAACGGTTGTCGCGATACCTGTCGGCGCGAACAGGGTATGGCTATCGGTTCGCCGAATCGGCCGCCGCCCCCGGCGGAGCGATCCGCGTGCACAACATCGACCTCGGGCTCGACTACAGCCGCGCGCTCTCGTTCTCGCGCCGCACCACGTTCAATTTCAGCTCCGGATCGGCCGTGATGCCCGACCGCCAGCGCGTCGCCGTGACGCTCACAGGCGCCGCCGCGCTGACGCGGCAGTTCGGCCGCACGTGGAGCGCGCGTCTGGCCGGCAACCGGTCGGTGCAGGCGCTCGAAGGATTTTCTCAGCCGGTCATCATGAACACGATCACCGGCACCGTCGGCGGCGGCCTCGGCCGGCGCACCTCGATGTCGACGTCGATCGGGCTGTCGAGCGGCAGCGTCGGCGCCGCGAGCGGCAACATGTTCAGCGCGATCACCGGCGGCGTCGGCATCCATCTGACGCTCACCCGCCGCGTATCGCTCGACGGTCAGTATTTTTATTACGGGCACCGGTTCGATCCCGACGTCGTCTTCGCGCCGGGCTTCGCCGCCCAGACGAGGCGGAACGGCGTGCGAGCGGGTCTTACCTGGCGTCCGCTCCTGCAATCGAAAGGATAGCGCGTGGTTCCTGGGAAGAAGTACACGCCGGAAGACTTCCTCGACATCGCGAGGCGGCGCATCTGGCTCATCATCATCCCGTTCGTGCTCGTCTCGACGGCGACGGCGATTGTGGCGAAGCGCACGCCGAATCTCTATCGATCCGAGACGGTCATCCTCGTCGTGCCGCAGCGGATTCCGGAAAGCTACGTGCGATCGACGGTCACCAGCCGAATCGAGGATCGCCTTCAGTCGATCGGACAGCAGATCCTCAGCCGCACGCGCCTCGAGCGGATCATCCTCGACTTCGACCTGTACGCGAGCGATCGCCGGACCGCGCCGATGGAGAACGTCGTCGAGATCATGCGCCGCGACATCGAAGTCGAGACGGTGAAGGGCGACGCGTTCAAAGTCACGTACGTCTCCGGCGATCCGAAGGCCGCGATGGAGGTGACCAATCGGCTCGCGTCGCTCTTCATCGAGGAGAATCGCCGCGACCGCGAGGTGCTCGCCGACGGAACCAATCAGTTCCTGGAGAGCCAGCTCGAGGATGCGCGGCGGCGGCTGGCCGAGCACGAGAAGAAGGTCCAGGAATACCGGCAGCAGTATACGGGCGAGCTGCCCACGCAGGTGCAGTCGAACCTGCAGGTGATTCAGAACACGCAGCTGCAGGTGCAGGCGATCCTCGAATCGATCGATCGCGACCGCGATCGCCGCATCGTGCTCGAGCGCTCGATTGCCGACGCGAGCGCCGCCGACGAGCGGTCTGCCGGCGCGGAGACGTCGCCCGTCGAGGCGCAGACATCTCAAGAGGAAGGGGAGCTGGAGACCGCGCGACGGACGCTTCGCGACCTGCAGGCACGTCTGACCTCGGAGCACCCGGACGTCGTCCGCGCGAAGCGGCAGCTGCGCGAGCTCGAGGCGAAAGCGGCGCCTGCGGCACCTTCGGCCGCGGCGCCAGCGCCCCAACCTGAAATCCGTCCAGCGCGCCCCCCCGCCACGGCCGCACGCATCCGCAACCTGCAGAACGAAATGCAGAACATCGATCGACAGATCGCTTACAAGGAAGCGGAAGAGCGGCGGCTTCGCGGCGTGATCGCCACCTATCAGGCGCGCGTCGAGGCGGCGCCCAAGCGCGAGTCCGAGCTGATCGAGCTGACGCGGGATTACACGACGCTGCAGCAGCTCTACACCGGTCTGCTGGCCAAGCGCGAGGACTCGAAGATTGCGGCGAACCTCGAACGGCGACAGGCCGGCGAGCAGTTCCGCATTCTCGATCCCGCGCGGGTCCCCGAGCAGCCGTTCAGTCCGAACCGCATGCGCATGAACCTGATGGGTGCGATCGCCGGTCTCGCGCTCGGCCTCGGTCTCGTCGCGCTGCTCGAGTATCGCGACACCACGCTGCGTACTGACGACGATGTGTTGAGCACGCTCAATCTGCCGGTGCTGGCGGTCATTCCGCTGCTCGTCACGAGCGTCGACGACCGGCGCCAGAAGCGCAGGCGCTGGGCTGCGGTGGCTGCCGCGGCGTCGGTCATGGTGATCGGCACGGCGGTAGTCGTTTGGAAAGTGATGGCGCATTGATGACCGATCGAAGTGTGCCGCGGTTTCGATCTGCGGCCAGGCGGATCGCCGGCTGTCCGCCGTTCCGGAACTCCCCTCCGGGGCGGCGCCGCCGGCGATCCGTTCGTCTTCGTTTTTCCGATCGAGTGAGGGCATGAGCCGACTGGAAGCCGCGCTGTGGCGCGCGGAGACGTTGAACGACGAACCGGCGGCGCCGCCGACCGTGTCCGGGGGGCAGGGATCCCGGGACTGCGCAACCGGGGGGCAGCGACCCCCGGATCGGACATCCGCAGGGCAGAGGCCCCCGGATAGCGCGAAAGCCAAGCGCGTCGAACAAGCGCTGGCCGCAATTACGGCGCCGGCGCCGGATGCGGCGCCGGCACGAGTGACCCCTGACGGCGTCGTGGCGGAACGGCTCGTCACGACGGACGGGCTCGACTTCTCCACGGTGGAGCAGTACCGCAAGCTCGCGGCAACGCTGCATCACGCGCAGGTCGAGCGCGATCTGAAGGTGGTCATGGTCTCGAGCGCCGTGTCGGGCGACGGCAAAACGCTGACGTCGACGAACCTCGCGCTGACGCTGAGCGAGTCGTATCACCGCCGCGTGCTGCTGATCGACGCCGACCTGCGCCGGCCGAGCGTGCATCGCGTCTTTCAGCTCAAGAACGCTGGCGGTCTCAGCGAGTGCCTCACGGCCGAAATCGAGCGCCGCCTCCCGCTCGTGCAGGCGACGCCGTATCTCAGCCTGATGCTCGCCGGACGGCCCGATTCGGATCCGATGAGCGGCCTCACGTCGAACCGCATGCGCCGCCTCGTCGGCGAAGCGGCCGCGACGTTCGACTGGGTGATCATCGACACGCCGCCGATCGTGCTGATGCCCGATGCGAACCTGCTGGCCGCGATGGCCGATGCGGCCATTCTCGTCATCGGCGCGGGCAAGACGCCCTACAAGCTGATCACCCGCGCGGTCGACACGCTGGGGCGCGCAAAAATCATCGGCGTCGTGCTGAACCGCGTCGATCGGCGGCACGTGGCCGGCGGCTACACGTACGGCTACTACGGAGAGCGATGATGGTGAACGTCTTCATTCAGGCCGTGAACCGCCGCTCGCTCGCGCTCATCGCGTGCGAGAGCCTGTTCATCACCGCGGCGGTCGCGCTGATTGCGTACCTGATGTACGGCTCCCAGCCGGGCCCCTTCCTCATGACGCCGAACCTCGCGCTCAAAAGCCTGCTGATCGCGTTCATGTGCCAGGTGTGCCTGTACTACGCCGACTTGTACGAGTTCGGCATGACGTCGGATCGCCGTGAGCTCTTCGCGCGGATCCTCAAAGCCGTCGGCATCAGCTCGATCATGATGGGCGCGCTCTATTTCTGGTTTCCCGGCCTCATCATCGGCAGCGGCGTCGTGCAGATTACGGCGGTCATCGCGGTGGCGCTCGCGATCGGCTGGCGGATTACGTTCGTCTGGCTCACCAGACGCGTGGCGCCGCGCCAGCGTTTTCTCATCGTCGGCACGAGCGCGACGGCGCGCAACTTCGCGCGCGAGCTGCAGAGCCGCGAGGAAGTGGGCGTGACGATCGTCGGCTTCGTCGACGCGGAACCGGCGACCGACGTCATCGGCTCGTTCGACGACATCCCCGCCATCGTCCGTGCCCGGTCGGTCGACCGCGTCGTCGTCAGCCTCGCGGATGCGCGCGGGAAGCTGCCGATGGAGACGCTGCTGCAGATGAAGCTCGACGGCGTCACCTTCGATCATCTCGCGTCGGTGTACGAGGAATATACCGGTAAGATCGCGGTCGAGAATCTCCGTCCGAGCTGGCTGATCTTCGCGGACGGCTTCCGCAAGACGCGCCGCCACGCCATCGTGAAGCGCGCGGTCGACGTCGCGATCGCCGCCGCGGCGCTGCTCGTGCTGACGCCGGTGCTCGTCGCCATCGCGATCGCGATTCGGCTCACGTCGCGCGGGCCGGTCTTCTACCGTCAGCGGCGCGTCGGCCAGAACGGCCAGCTGTTCCACGTGCACAAGTTTCGCTCGATGTGCCAGGACGCCGAGGCGGCGAGCGGCGCCGTGTGGGCGGCCAAAGGCGACGCGCGCATCACGCCGCTCGGACGCATCCTGCGCCGCACGCGCCTCGACGAGCTGCCGCAGTTCTGGAACATTCTCTGCGGCCACATGAGCCTCGTCGGCCCGAGGCCGGAGCGGCCGGAGTTCGTCGGCGCCCTCTCGCAGCAGATTCGGTTTTACGCGCAGCGCCACATCGTCAAGCCGGGCCTGACCGGCTGGGCGCAGGTGCGGTACACGTACGGCGCGAGCGTCGAAGACGCACTCGAGAAGCTGCAGTACGACCTCTTCTACATCAAGCACATGTCGATCACGATGGACCTCATGATCATGCTCGAGACGGTGAAGACGGTCATCCTCCGGCGAGGGGCGTGAAGTGGATCGGATCGTCAACGCGATGACGATCGACGTGGAAGATTACTTCCACGTCAGCGTGTTCGACGGCGTCGTGCCGCGGTCGCGGTGGGATCGGCTCGAAACGCGCGTGTGCGCGAACACCGAGAAGCTGCTCGCGATCTTCGACGAGACCAGGATTCAGGGGACATTCTTCGTCCTCGGATGGGTGGCCGAGCGGTGGCCGCATCTCGTGCGGCAGATCGCCGAGCGCGGCCACGAGATCGCGTCGCATGGGTTCGGTCACCGGCTCGTGTACGACCAGACGCCGCGGCAGTTTCGGGAAGATGTGCGCCGCGCGAAAGCGCTGCTCGAGGCCGCAGCCGGAACGCAGGTGTTCGGCTACCGCGCGCCCAGCTACTCGATTACGCCGCGGTCGCTGTGGGCGCTCGACGTGCTGATCGAGGAAGGCTTCCGGTACGACGCGAGCATTTTCCCGGTTCACCACGATCGATACGGCATTCCCGTCTCGGCGCGGCATCCGTACCGAATCGAACGGGAGAGCGGCGCGCTCTGGGAAGCGCCGGCGTCGACGGTGCGGTGCGGCCCGATGAATCTGCCGGTCGCCGGCGGCGGGTACTTCCGCATCCTGCCGTACGCGTGGACGCGCTGGGGCATCGCCCGGCTGAACCGCGTCGAGCGGCGCCCCGCCATCTTCTATCTGCACCCGTGGGAAATCGATCCCGCGCAGCCGCGGCTCGAGGCGCCTCTCATCAGCCGCTTCCGCCACTATCGCAATCTCGACCGAACGGAAGCGCGCCTGCGCTCGCTGCTGCGCGATTTTCAATTCGGCCCGCTGCTATCGGTGTTCGCAGCCGCAGATCCCTGCGACGCGCCGTCGGCGGCGCTGGCGCTTCCCTATTACTGGTGATTCGTGATCGTTTCAACGAACGTAACCGAGCGTGAGTGGGACGCGTTTGTCGACCGGCATCCCGGCGCCACGAGCTGCCACCTGTGGCGCTGGCGTCGTGTGCTGGAGCGCGCGTTCGAGCACGGAGCCGTGTACCTCGCAGCCAGACGCGACGGCGAGATTGCCGGCGTGCTGCCGACGGTGATGGTGAAGAGCTGGATGTTCGGCCGATCGCTGGTGTCGCTGCCGTCGCTCAACTACGGTGGCATCCTGGCCGACGACGCCGAAGCCGCGCAGGCGCTGCTCGAGCACGCCGCGGCCGTCGCGGCCGGGCATCGCGCGTCGCACGTCGAGCTCCGACATCGCACGCGTCGGTTCGACCACCTCCCCGCGAAGAGCCACAAGGTGACGATGCTGCTGAAGCTGGCCGGGAACGAAGGCGCCGCGTGGGAGCAGCTCGATCGCAAGGTTCGCAATCAGATCAAGAAAGCTCAGAAGAGCGGGCTGACGGCCGCGACCGGTGGACGCGAGCTGATCGACGAGTTCTACAGCGTCTTCGCCCGCAACATGCGCGATCTCGGCACCCCCGTGTACGGACGCCGGTATTTCGAAGCCATCGTCGACGAGTTCCCGTCGAACGCGCGCATGTTCGTCGTTCGGCAGGGCGACGTCGCGCTGGCGGGCGGGCTCGGCTTCGCGTATCGCGATACGTTCGAGATGCCGAGCGCGTCAGCGCTTCGATCGGCACGGCCCCTCTGCGCGAACGTGCTCCTCTACTGGCATGCGATGCAGCACGCGATTGCCGACGGCCGAACCATTTTCGACTTTGGCCGCTCGACGCCTGGCGACGGACCGTTTCAATTCAAGCGCCAATGGGGCGCGGAGCCGTCGCCGGTCGCCTGGGAGTACCGCTTGCTGCGCGGTGGCATGCCCAATCAGAGCCCGAGCAATCCAAAGTTCAAGGCGGCGATTGCGATGTGGAAGCGGCTGCCCGTACCGGTCGCCACATGGCTCGGCCCATCGATCGTCCGCTCGATCCCATGACGAACGCGGTTGCGGAGCGTCACACCGCGACGTCGTCGCGAGAGGTGTCGACGCGGATCGCCATCCTCCTCGCGCCGGCTTCGGCCGAGAGTGGCGCGTCGCGGCGCGTCGGCGAGCCGGTCACCACCGGTCTGCCGTTCCCGCAAGGATCGTGCGTCGACGCCGAGTCGCTGCAGTTGCTCGATCAGTACGGACGCGCACGCCGGCTGCAGACGCGCGTCCTCGACCGCTGGCCCGACGGGTCGATTCGCTGGGCGCTGCTCGATTTTCAGGCAGATGTCGACGACCGGGTGCGGACCGAATACGAGGTCCTCGTCGGAACGGCGACCCGAACGAAGATCTCCGGTCCGCGGATCGTGATCTCGGCCAGTGAGGATCGACTGACCGTCGACACCGGCGCCGCGGACTTTTCGTTCGCGCGGGGCGCGGCGTTCCCGTTCCCCGCCGTCCTGATCGACGGACGCCCCGCAATCGACCCGACGCGGACCGGTCTCCTCGTCGAAGATGCATCCGGCCGCACGATTGCGCCGACGGTCGAATCGGCGGACGTCGAAGAAGACGGACCTCTGCGCGCCGTTGTCCGCTGCAGCGGCTCGCTCGGCGACGAAGGGACGCGGACGCGGCTCGACGTCATCGCCCGGTGTCATTTCTTCGCCGGATCTGCGACGGTTCGGATCGTCCTGACCGTTCGGAATCCGCAGCCGGCGGCGCACCCCGGCGGCTACTGGACGCTCGGCAGCGGCGGATCGATCTTCCTTCGCGACGTGTCGCTTCGCCTGGCATCCGCCGGCGGCGACGGTGTCTCGTCGGTTCGGTGCTCCGCCGAGCACGGAACGGCCCACGCGATCTGCGAGGCGCCGTTCGAGCTGTACCAACATTCGAGCGGCAGCGGACCTGGCGGCGACGGCTATCGCGTGCGAGCCGGCAGCTTCGAGCGCCACGGCCGGCGGGCGTGCCCCGTCGTTTCGCTGTCGAACCAACTGCAGACGATTGCCATCGTCATGCCGCATTTCTGGCAGAACTTTCCGAAGGGCATCGAGGCGACGCACGGCGAAGTCGCGCTTCGCCTGTTTCCGCGCCAGCACGCCGATCCGCACGAAATTCAGGGCGGTGAACAGAAAACCCATACGCTTTATGTCGCGTTCAATCGCGACGGCGTCACCAGCGCACCACTGGACTGGTGCCGCACACCGCTCGTCGCGCGCGCCGAACCGTCATGGTATTGCGCGTCGGGCGCCGTGCCGTACCTGGTTCCGGCCGCCGCGGATCGCGATCGCGCGTACGTCGCGCTGGGCGAATCTGCCGTCGACGGCGACGACACCTTCGCGCGCAAGCGCGATGTCGTCGACGAATACGGCTGGCGCGATTTCGGCGATCTCTACGCGGATCACGAGGCCGTCTTCCGGACTGAACGCGCACCGCTCGTCTCGCATTACAACAATCAATACGACGCCATCGCCGGATTCGGCTGGCGGTTTCTGCGATCCGGAGACCCGCGGTGGTGGACGCTGATGAGCGAGCTGGCGTCGCACGTCGTCGACATCGACGTGTACCACACCGACGGCGACAAGAGCGCGTACAACCACGCGCTGTTCTGGCACACGTACCATTACGTCGACGCGGGAACGTCGACGCACCGCTCGTATCCGGAGCGTCCCGACGTGGGAGGAGGCGGGCCGTCGGCGGAACACAACTACCCGGCGGGACTGCTGCTCCACTACTTTCTGACCGGCGACGCGCAGTCGCGGGAGACGGCCGTCGGGCTCGCGCAGTGGGTCGTCGACATGGACGACGGCCGCCGGTCGATCTTCCGGTGGCTGGATCGCGGCGATACGGGTCTCGCCAGCATGACCGGGTCGCCGCTGTATCACGGACCGGGACGAGGGGCGGCAAATTCGATCGTGGCGCTGCTGACGGGCCACCGGGCCACGGGCGACGCGAAGTTTCTACTCAAGGCCGAGCAGTTGATCCGGCGGTGCATCCACCCGCGCGACGACATCGGCGAACGCAACCTGCTCGATGCCGAACGCCGGTGGTTCTACACGGTGTTCCTGCAGGCGCTCGGGAAATACCTCGATTACAAGATCGAGCTGCAGTCGCTCGACGCGATGTATCAGTACGCCCGCACCAGCCTGCTGCAGTACGCCGACTGGATGGTCGATCACGAATACCCGTATCTGGATCGGCCGGAGATCCTCGAGTACCCGACGGAAACGTGGGCGGCCCAGGACATGCGCAAGAGCGACGTGTTCGCGTTCGCGGCCAAGCATGCCTCCGGCCGGGCGCGCGATCGGTTCCTCGAACGCGCCGAGTTCTTCTTCCACGCGTCGGTGTCGAAGCTCTCGAGCCTGCCGACGCGAACGTTGACGCGCCCGGTGGTGCTGATGCTGACCAACGGGCTGATGCACGCCGGATGTCCGGCCTCGGCGACGGCGCCGGAGGGTCCGCGGCCGAGCGCCGCCGATTTCGGCGTTCCCATGCATTTCGTCCCGCAGAGAACGCGCGCGCTGGATCGCGCGCGTGCCATCGCCGCGACGATGTCTTTCGTCGCAATCACAGCTGTCATCTTCTACTTCTACATGTTCGGCTGAGTCATTTTCTTGTTCGCGTGGGGCCACCCCCGCGCGCCGACGCCCTCGGGCCGTCGCGCTCGGGCGTAACGGTTTCGAATAGTCCGAGGCTCACCGGATGAACGCCGCATCACTTCGCGCGGAGCCGACGATGATCTCGCCTGTCTTCGCGCCGGTCAGCGCATTGGTGAGCGTCACGTGAATCATGTTCACCGTGAGCCCTGACGCGGTCTGCCCGTCTCCGCGCAGCGTCTGTTCGTTGAGCGTTACCGTCCCCACGCCGGGAAGAGCGATCTGCCGATTCGGCTCCGGCGAATCTCCGACCGCGATGCCGTTCACCAGAAGGTTCACGAACTGCGAGCCGGCGCCGTTGCTGGTTGCCGCGACCCCGTTGCTCGCGCTGCTTGCCAGGCCCGCGACAGCATCTGCCGTGATCAGCCCATCGAGAATGTTGACGGTCTGCAGCGTCGAGCTGCTCTGCGCGCTGGCGGCGTTCTCGCCGACGACGCCGGTCGTGATCGAGCCAAGCGACGTGGCCGCCACAACGCCGGGAACGCCGATGCTGGCCGCTGACGCATCGGCGATGCCCGCCGTGGGATCGAGCGTGGCAACCGGAGACTCGGCGAGCGAACCAAGGGACGTCTGGACGAACGCGCCGTAGGCCTGCCCGCCGACGCTGTTCGATGACTGTGCGAGAGTCGTGTCGCGCGACGGCAGCACGAGGAAGGCCAGAACGACCACGCCCGCTGCGACGCTCGCGGCTTTCACGGAGATGGATGTCATGTTCGTTCCTCCCACCTACCTGATATGCGCCTGAAGGTTGCCGCCCGTCAGGAAACCGGCTTTGGCGTAGACCGGCGCGCCCGCGCTGTTCCACACGGTGATCTCGAAGTAATCTCGATCAACGCCGGGCTGCTTGTGGTCACAGCCTTTGGCGGTGAACGAAAACCCGAAGTCGCCGTTGACCTGTGCCGGTCCCCAGGTGCGCACGCAGGTCTCCGTCGACTCGTGTCTGGTGATGGTGTCGGTCTGAATCTTGAGCCGCTGGCCCTGATCCTCGTACCGCAGCTTCCCGCGCGGCGGAGCCTCATCATCGTCCAAGGAGAACTTGAACCCGAAATGCGCGCTCTGATTACCGGTCCCAAGCTTCCCGCCCCCCGTCATTTTTGAGATCGTCAGGAACGGCTGGAGCGCGACGATGCCTGCCGACGGCCTGCCGCCCGCGCCAACCGCAGGGACCTGCTCGATGTCATCGACGCAGTGACCAGTGCCCGCGGTGTCCGTACGCTCCTCCCGCACCTCTTCGTCGTCGCCGATGCACCCGTTGGGCCTGAAGAGCTGCGGATGATCAAATGGTGCCTGCTCCTGCCGCGTGCGTTCGTCGGTGAGCGCCTGCAGGAAGGCAACGAGCGAGGCCATCTGCGCCGGCGTTAGTCCAAGTGGCTGGATATTGGGATCGAGGTTATCGATATTCAGATTCGCAAAGTCGCCGCCTCGATTGTAGAACTGCACGACCTGCATCAGAGTCCCCTTTCCGCCGCTGTGGAAGTAGGGGCCCGTCAGCTCGACGTTCCGCAGCGCGGGCGTTTTGAACGTGCCGTCGACATTGGCGCGATGGTCGCACTCGACAACGGCACCGAGCGGCGGGTTCAGATTTGGATCGACGAACAGCGGCGGATTCGTCATCGCGCGCCGCGTGTCGGACAGCGGGTTCCCGAACGGGTCGGTGCCGCCGCGAGCGATGTCGTCGGCCGTGGGCCGCACGCCGATGTTGTAGAACCCGTTGTCATAGATGGCGCACCCGCCGTCACCCATGACCATACGTTCGAGGCGCTCATTGCCCGTGTTGCGGACGCTGGCGTTCGTGAGCTCCGCGCCGCCGTGGCAGTTGATGCATCGGCCCGTCCCTGTAAACAGGTCCATGCCCTGCTTCTCCAGAGCCGAAAGGGCGGCCGCATCGCCGTCAAGAAAGCGGTCGACATGCGAGTCGTCGGCCACCAGCGTGGCTTCGTAGAGCTGGACCGCCAGCCCCCAGAACAAAGAGAAGTTGGCTTCCATCTGGGTGAACTGCTCACCGCCGATGGTGACCATGCTCGCGCTGCGCCACCATTGCGGCTGGAATGCCGCCTTGATCATTGCAGGATAGGACGTGGTCAGACCTCGCGATCCCGGGGTTCCCGAACCGCTTGCCAGAGCGCCCAGCACGCTGTCGGTTGGGTCGACAAACTGCTTTGCGAGCGGACGCAGAGACAGAAGCTTCCTGCCAAGCTTCGGAAAGACGCGTCCGTCGCACGACATCTCGAATTTCGAGAGCGGCGGTCCCACGGACTGCGATGCCAGACTACCGGGCTCGATGGAAACGCGCTGTCGCTCGAGATTTCCGTTCGCATCGATCTGCCACACGAAGGCCGTCGGATCGAGGTCGCCGAACGGGCTGACACCGTTGAAGATGTGATCCGCACGCCCGTCCCAGAAGTTGTCGAAGTTGAATACCGCATTGACCATGCTCGGCGTGTTGCGCGGCTCGACTCGTCGGGTGTTGATCTGATGGACTTGAAACACCGGATCGGGATCGCCATTGCAGACATCGGCAGCCTGGCCCGGTGTGACGCCGACAAATGACGTGTTGAACACGCCCTGCGACGAGGCGACATCGTTCGCGTCCGACACGATCGGTGACGGGCCGTTCTCATCCTGGTGCTTCGTGAAAGGAAAGTCTCGAGGCCGCAGCGTGTAGTTGGGTCCCCCGATCTGAAACGTCGTGTCGTTGGCGAGCAAGCCGGGGCTGAGCTGATTCTTTCGGCGGTTGTCGGCGCCGGCGTGGAAGTGACACGACGCGCATGCCTGGACGCCGTCGCTCCCAGCCTGCATGTCCCAGAACATCGCCTTCCCCAACTGGATCGCGGACGCCTTGTCGGCGACGAACCGCGCGAGATCCGCGGGTTCCGGGACGGGAACGGTCTTGAGCGAGGCCAGCGGCTTGGGCGGGTCGGGGGGAGGGACCTGCGCGCGAAGGATTGCGGCGGCGACGATCGCCACGGCTAACAAAACAAGTGGCAAGAAGATTCGTTCTCGGATTGCGCGGGCGCCGTGCGGGGTCATTGGTCCCTCCTCGTTGCTCTCAGATGAACGTCAATGCGAGCAGGTTGAGCGCGTCGCGTAATGTGCGCCCATCGTCAGCGCCGAAACAATCGGGTCAATCCCGCAATCCGTGAAGGGGAAATCCTTGAGGAAGGAGGTGCGGTAACGACGTCAGGCCTGAACCAGGCCGCGTCGGATTGCGTAGCGGACGAGCCCGGCGGTCTGGTGGATCTCGAGCTTCTGCATGATGCGTGTACGATGAGACTCAGCTGTCTTGACGCTGATCCCCAGCAGCGCGGCGACTTCTTTCGTGCCCTTGCCCTCCGCGACGAGCTGAAGGACCTGCCGCTCGCGCGCTGTCAGTGGATCGGTGGGATCGCTGCTCTTGTGCAAGTACGCCTCGACGACCGCGCGCGATACGCCTGGGCTCAGATAGAGCGCTCCGCCGAGTACCTCGCGGATGGCCGCGGTCAGATCCGCAGCCGACTGCCTTTTCAGCACGTATCCCCGAATCCCGACGTGAAGCGCCTCCAGGACGTACTGCGGCTCGTCGTGAATGGTGAGCAGGATGATTTTTGTTCGAGGCGACACCTGTCGAACCTGCCTGGCGGTATCGAGACCGTTCAGCAGCGGCATCGACACGTCGAGAACGGCCACGTCGGGTTGAAGCCGCTGCGCGAGGCGGACAGCCTCGTAACCATCGGACGCCTCGCCGACGACATCCATGCCGCCGCGCTCCAGCAGCGATCTGCACCCCTCGCGAACGAGGAGATGGTCATCGGCCAGAATCAACCGGGTCGACATGGGTTCGCGCCAGAAGGAATGCGATAGCGATTCGGGTACCGGCATCGGCATGTGAGTCGAGGCCGCCGCGGCAGCCTGCTCGCCATGTCCAATCCCATCCACGGGCGGCCACCAGCGCGCCGTCGCGACAACGTTGAATCAGTGGACGGTCGCCCCGAGTCGCGCTCTCCCGGCGCGGGTTGACACCTCACACCCCACTCGAACAGGTCAAGCCTGCTGTCCACTTCTTCACCGTTACTGTCGTACCGATACCAACCTGCGACATGATCTGCTCTATGAGTGACGCGTCCACTCGAATCTTCAGCCCTGAAGCATAATTCCCGCCAGGCCGATGGGCTGCCGATGGAGCGCTCGCTGCGCGTCGCTCCGCTGCGCCGATATTGTCGGGGAGATTCCAGGTCTCGGCGTTCGTTGGTGTGTGCTCAGCCATGATCGAAGCGCCGCGAATGTCAAACGGCCCGTATGCGCGTGGATGCGATCGTGGAATCGACCATGAGCGACAGGATCACGAGGATATCTCAGCCGATCACCATATCGGTCCGGCTGGCGTATCGGCTTATTCCGATAACGGATTATCCGAAATCGGAGATCGTCTTACACGATTTTGCCAGCGGCGCTGTCAGCACTCCTCGAGCGGCTGAATCACGAACATCACCAAGATACAAATCAAGGATTGTTGCCGATCGGCTTGTACCGATGACCGTGGACCTACGCGGTGCGCGCGATGCGCGGAGCGGCGGCTTCTTCGACCATCTCCACGAGCGGCGCGAGGCGTTCCGACCAGGTGAGCGCGGAAAGGTTCGCGCGCATCGCGACGGCGCGCCGTTCGGCGGGTGCGAGGTTCAACAGATCCAGAATCGCCGCGGCGAACGGCGCCGGCTCGGCGGCGACTCGGCAGGCGGCCGCGGCTTCCATCGGCAACCCGGACGACACGGCGGGCGTGACCACGGTCGGCAGCCCGGACGCGATCGCCTCGAGCACCTTGTTCTGGATGCCGCGCGCCGTCATGAGCGGCGCCGCGGCCACCGCCGACTGGCGGAGGTACGGCCGCACGTCGGGCACGGTACCGGTCACCGAAATCGATCGATCCAGCGCCGCGCGCGACCGCAGCCGCGCCGTGGGACTGGCGCCCACCAGGAGCAGCCGCGCGTCGGGGCGCCGGGAGCGGACGATCGGCCACACCGACTCGGCGAGCCACAGCGCGCCCTGCTCGTTCGGCGCGTAGTTCATCACGCCGCAGAAGATGACGGTCGCGCCGGTGGCGGGCTCGGCATCGCGGCGGAACGTGGAGAGATCGACGCCGTTCGGCACGACGTGGACCCGGGCCCGCGGCGCGATGGCGCGCAGGCTCGCCGCCTCGCGGTCGTTCACGACGATCGACGCGTGCGCGTGCATCGCCGCCGCCGCTTCGAAGCCGGCGAGGACGCGCTGTTCGCGGCCGTAGATCCACCGCCGCGGCGGCGCCGTCACGCGCGCCAGATCGCGCCACTTCTCCGAGTCGACGTCGACGAAGTCGACAATCGCCGGAACGCCTCGAAGCGACTCGTCGAACATCAGGCGCGCCATGCCCGAGCAGTACGCGAGCACGACGTCGGGCATCCGCTCCGCCACGAGCGCGGCGAGCCGGCGTCGCAGCCCTGGTGCGTCGAGCAGCACGTGTGTCAGCGGCCGCGACGTCGGCAGCGCAGCCACCGCCCGCGCCAGATTGCTCGCGCGCGGCACGCGCGCGACTTCCACGCGCGAGAAGATGAACCGGAGGTCCGCCGTGCGCGACTCTTCTTCCTGGTCGTGCATCAGCGATAGCAGATCGATTTCATGATGGCGCGCGAGGTGGCGCGCGATGTGGTACGCGCGGATCCGATCGCCGCGGTTCGGCGCGAACGGCAGCCGATGCGTCAGGAAAAGGACTCTCATCCGATGCTTGCGAGCGCCATCGACGCGTCGCGACGCTTCACCACCCGCGCCGGCACGCCCGCGACGACGACACGGTCGGGCACCGATCGCGTGACGACAGCGCCGGCGCCGACGACCGAATCGCGGCCGACGTCGGCCATGACGATGGCCGCGCTGCCAATCCACGCGCCCGCGCCGATGCGCACCCGCTCAGGCGACCCCGGCTGATCGCGGATTGCGACCCCGACGTCGTCGATGCCGTGCGTGCGCCCGCCGCTCGGCACGTGCACGCCGCCCGCGAGCAGCGCGTCGCGCTCGATGTGAACGAGGCCGAGATGGCAGCGGGGGCCGACGTAGGCGTTCTCGTCGAGCCGCGCGCCGGATTGCGAGAAGATGGTGCCGAACTCGACGACCGCGGTGTGATGGCATCGCGCGAGGACGCGCATCAGGAACGCGCGCCGCACGTACTGACCGATGAGGCCGGGAATCCAGGCAAGTGCCTGCGTCGATCCTTCGAGCGCGCGGTCGCGGCCGATGATCGCCGCGCGCACGCGATACGAGATCAAAGACGGCGCGGCGACGATGGTCGCCGCGCCCCTTGCGAGAGCTTTGATCGTTTCGTGTGCAGCCGGACGGGTCATGGGAGCTGCAGCTTGTAGACGTAAATCAGCGGCAGGCTGCTCGTGCCCGAGGCACCGCCGTCAGTTTGGTACTGCGCGACGTAGATGCGGCCATTCGCCGCATCGTAGGCCGCTCCGCCAAGCCGCGTGATGCCCGTTGTCGAGAACGGGAGATTCAGCGACCAGACGTTGTAGGGCCTGACGCTCCACGGGTCGGCCTGGCCCTTCGACACCTTCGCGAGGTCATTCGCGTCGTACGCCCACACGTAGTACTTGTAGGGATAGCCGTGAACGCCCTTTGAAAGGTCCTCCCGGTCATAGCAGAACCGATCGATCTGAAGCGGATCTGCCGGATCGAGCTGTCCCACCAGCGCCGGGTCCGCGGTTCCCGGGCCGTAGCAGAATCTTCCGCCGCCCGGAATGGCGGGCGAATCGCCTGCGCCGCCGTGGCGGCCGAAGAACAGCACGCTTCGCGTCCCTTGCGGGAAGACGACGCCTCTGATCTCGGTCGTGCCGTTGAACAGCGTGCTGGTCAGACTCCAACCGTCGACGATCGACGCGCACGCAGTTGTGAGGCACGGCGTCAAGCCCGGCTCGAGCAGCGGGTGCGCCGTCGGATAGTAGACGAGCGGCTTCGCAGGAAGCGGTATCGTCGACCCGAGAAGCGCCGGGTCGTTCGTAAAGAGCGACGGTCCATACGACGTGCGGCTGATGACGCCGAGACAGCAGTTGCCGTTGAGCACCGGACCGCCGAAGGCCGATTGCCATTCGAGCGGCACCATGCCGAAATAGCCGTCGAAGAATCCGGCGCCGAGGCAGTTCGTATTCAACAAGGGATCGCAGTCGGCTCTCTGCACCTGGAAGGGACCCTGCGCGTCGCCCGTCAGTGCGAGATTCTGATCGGAGACGAAGTGGGATAGCCGCTGACTGCCCGTGCCGTCGTAATACAAGTAATCGGACGCGTAGAGCTTGTTCTCGTACGGCAGCAACCCACCGATCTTCGGCGTTGCCGTCGGATTGCCAACCGGATCGGGATTCACGCTTTCCATCTTCAAATCGGTGACGTCGGAAAACGTCTGGCGGAAGCTCGCAATGTTCAGGCCCGCGATCGTCGAGGAAGGCACGAACGCCGGCGGAATGTCGATTTCTGCGACGAGTTGTGCCTGGTCGTGCCCCACGATGAAGAGCGAGTTGTTCGCCGCGTTGTACGCGAGCGACGTGCCGCCGAAGCTGAAGCTGGCTCTCGCCGCCTGGAAGACGTTCAGGTTCGGGTTGCCGAAGACGCCATCCGGAACGCGAAACGCGCCTTCGAGCACGAGGTTGCTCTGCTGAACCAGCGGCGCCGTCGTCGGATCGCCGGGTGGCGGGGGCGGCGGTGGCGGTGGCGGCGGTGCGTTCACCGTGATGCCCACCGCAGCCGACGTCGTCGTCGCACCTGCGTCGTCGGTCGCGATCGCGTACAGAGTATGCGCACCAACCGGCGCGCTCCACGCCATGCTGTACGACGATCCGAGCGCGACATCGGGAGCGGACTTGACTCCAACCGAGATCGCGTCCGCAAAGAATTCGACCTTCGCCACAGCACGATCGTCCGTCGCATTCGCAGTCAACACGATCGACGCAGGATCGGCGGTGTACGAACTGCCATCTGCCGGAGAGGTCATGCTGACGGCGGGCGGCGTATTGTTCGCGACCTTGACCGTCACCGGCGCCGACATCGTCGTCGCGTCCCTGTCGTCCTTGGCGACGGCTGTCAGAACGTGCGTGCCGAGCTGCGGAAACAACCAGACCTGCTCGTACGGAGCTGTCTCGTCGCGGCCGATAGATACTCCGTCGACGTAGAATCTGACTCTAGTGACGCTGCCGTCCGGGTCCGTTGCAGTAGCCTTGATGGTGAGCGGCACCATCGGTCTGAGGATGGCGCCGATCACCGGCGTGGTGATTGCGACGACCGGCGCCTGATTCCAGCGCCTCGAGCCTTCCCCTTTCGCCTGCGGCGCGAGCCCGGCGACACAAACCGCAAGTAAACCTGTCGCCAGGGCAAGTCTTCGTCTCGAAGTCACGTGGTACACCTTCCTGTTTCCGAAACGTTATGGGCCGAAATGGATCGCCCGCTATATCGCAAGATCAATTCCCGGCACTTCGACGCCTGAATGCCAACAAATGGCGTAAGGGGCGCAGAGCCGCGACAAAAAGTCAGCTGGAGGGCTGACTAAGTTCTCACGGCACGCGAATGACGAGAACTTGGATCACGGGCAGCTCGCCGTCGCCGAACGCCTGCGACACGAAGATGCGTCCGGTCGCCGGGTCGTAAGCCGCGCCGTTGAGCACGGCGCTGCCGCTCGATGAAAACGGCAGCGTGATCTGCCACGCGTCGTACGGCTTGACCTCCCACGGCGGCATGCGTCCGGCCTTGACAGCCGCGAGCTCGTTCGCGTCGTACGCCCACACGTAATAGCTGTACGGATACGCGTGTGTCCCTTTTGATTCACTCGCGGGATCGAAGCACCAGCGATCGACGCCGCCGTCGGCCGGCTGTCCGGCCATCTTCTGGTCGGCCGTCCCGGGGCCGTAGCAGTACTTTCCAAGCCCGTGGCGCCCGAAGAACAGCACGCTGCGCGTGCCTTCATGGAAGATCACACCTTTGACCTCGGAGGTCAGATTGAACAACGGACTCTCCGTGTCGCCGGGCGCGAGCGGGTGCTTCGACGGGTAATAGACGAGCGGCGTCGCGGCCGCGGGCTCGGATCCGCCAATCTTCTGCGGGTCGATCGCGAACAGCGCTGGTCCATACGACGTGCGGCTGATCACACCAAGACAGCAGTTGCCATTCAGCACCGGGCCGCCGAGCGACTCCTGCCAGCGCGCCGGGACGGCGCCGAAATAACCCGACACGAATCCAGCGCCGAGCGTGCCGACCCGATAAGGTCCGCGCACGTCGCCCTGCACGCTCAGATCTGGCGAAGTAATGAAATGTGAGAGGAGCTGACTGCCGGTGCCGTCGTAATAGAGATACGCCGACAGATAAAGCCGATCGCGAAACAGCAGCAGCCCGCCGATCTTCACCGTGTTCGGCCCGACCTTGCCCATCGCGCCTTCGGTCGCGTCGGCAAACGGCTGGATCACGCGTGCCGTTGCGAGCGCGCGCAACGACGACGACGAACGGATGTCGGGAATCGCGATCTCGGCGACGCGCTGCTGCCAGTCGTGGCCGACGATGAAGAGCGACTGACGGGCGGGATTGAACGCGAGCGCCGTACCGCCGTACGCAAAGCTCGTTTCGTTGACGGTACCGGCGGGCAGACGGAATGCGCCCTCGTACACCAGATTGCTCGGGTGAACGAGCGGTCCTTCGCCGGGCGACGTCGCGGCTGGCGGTGGAAGGTGCATCGCCTTCGGCGCCGCGAACAACGAAGCCGCCGATTCGGTGATGAGGCGCGAGTGCCGGAGCTTCACGGCCGCGAGCGTCGACGCGCAGGCGAGCGCCGTCACCGCCAGCACCGTGGCTTCCCGCCACATCTTACGGAGCTTCGAAGAGAACATCGATCGGCGGGCGATCGAGCAAGGAGCTCGCCAGGTGAGCTGTGCGGCGCCACCGGCAAAACGCGCCGGCGACGCCGTGACGTGCGCAACGGGACCGCGCGCCGCAGACAAAAGTCTTCTTTTTGGCTATCAGCTTTCGGCTATCAGCTATCAGCTATCAGCTACTTCCGCGGGATTGTCGAGTCCTGCCACGAAAACTCCGAAAAGCACGAAAACACATTCAACACTTTCGTGTGTTTCGCGATTTCGTGTTTTTCGTGGTCAATTCATCTCGGTACTGATTCAGCGAAAACGCTCCAGTAGCTGACAGCTGACAGCTGACAGCTGATAGCTGATAGCTGACAGTGAACGGCCGAGGACATCGGTAACAACTCACAGCTGACAGCTGACAGCTGACAGCTGATAGCTGACAGCTGACCGCTATGGAACGACGATCTGATACACGCGGATCAACGGCTTGGTGTTGTCCGCGTAGACCTGCGACACGTAAAGACGTTGAGCGGCCGAATCGTACGCGACGCCCTGAACGTCCTGGAACGACGCGTCGAGCTGCCACACCGCATAGGGCATCACCTGGTACGACTGCTTCTGGCCCGCCTTGACGGCCACCAGATCGCTCGCATCGTACGCCCAGACCTGCGATCGATATGGATACGAGTGAATGCCCTTCGATCCGTCGTCCGGATCGTAGCAGTCGCCGGCGGTGCCGCCGGTGCCGTAGCAATAGCTTCCGAGGCCGTGGCGGCCGAAGAACAACACGCTGCGCGTCCCGGCCGGAAAGACCATTCCGGTGATGAAGTCGGCCTGGGACAGGTACTGGTTCCCCGTCGCCGTGTCAGCCAGCGGCGTGCCGTAGGGATAGCCGAGAAGCGTGGCGCCCGCGACGGTCGTGATGCCGTTGACCTGCGCCGGATCGAAGACCGTCGCCGACGGTCCCCACGATTGCAGCGAGTTGATCGCGCCGAGCGTGCCTCCCGCGAGCGCAGGACCACCGAAGGCCGCCTGCCACTCGGGCGGGATGAGCGCGGCGTATTTGTCGACCCAGCCGGGATACCGATCGCCAATCTTCACGGGACCGACGACCTTTCCCTGGCTCGAGAGATCCAGCGGCCTCGAGAACTCGGATCGCGTTTGCGTCGCGGCGCCGTCGTAGTACGAGAACGCGCCGATGAACAGCTGATTGTTGTAGACGAGCGCCGATCCGATCACTTTCGAGTTCGGATCGGTCGGGTTGATCGAGTCGAGCTTCCCCTCGAGCGGATCGATCAGGTTCTGCAGCGCCGTCGCCGTCGGCGTGTCGGTCAGCGACGCCGGAATTGCCAGTTCGGCGACGCGCTGCTCGTACGGATGACCGCCGAGAAAGATCGATTTGCGCGCCGGGTTGAAGGCCATCGCGTACGTCCCAAGGCCGCCGGTTCCGGCGGCATTGAATCCGTACGTGCTGCCAAGCGTCGTGCCCGGCACGGCGAACGACCCGAGGTACTGAAGGCTCGCCTGTTGCACGAGCGGCGCCGTCGACGGCGTCGTCCCCGGTGGCGGCGGCGGCGGAGCCGGCGCCGGAGCGTTGACGGTAACGGTGACCGGGGCCGAACGCGTGGTGGCACCGAGGTTGTCGGTCACGACGGCCGTCAGCGAATAGGTGCCCGCCGCGACGCCCGACCACGCGATTGAATACGGCGCTGTTGTATCGGAGCCGATCGCGCTCGTGCCGGCGAAGAAATCGACCTTCGCGATCGTCGCGCCGCCGTTGGCGGTTGCGCTCGCGGCGACCGTCATCGACGCCGGCGACGTGTAGGTCGTGCCTGATGCCGGAGAAGTGACGGTGACGGTCGGCGGCACGGGCGTCGGCATCGGCGTCGGCGTCGGCGTCGGACTCGTTGCGCCCGGCGCCGGGAGCACCTCGCAGATGGTGAGGTTGTAGCGATCGCCGCTCGGCGCCGTGTCGTTGATCGTCACGCGCGTACCGCTCGTCGCCGTCACGCTCGTCATCCGCTGCGCCCAGTACGTATCGCCGACCGACGGCATGTACTCGTGGACCATCGCCTGATTTGGCCCGAGCGTTCTCGAAGCCGGATGATCCCAGTCGTTGCCGACGCCGAACACCCACGAGTTGTTGCGCGTGGTCGTCAGCGAAGCGGTCGGCGCGCCAGCCTTCGCGTTGCCCGATCCGGTGGCGCCGATCGCGCCGGAGCCGTTGGTCCCCGATGGGTCGGCGCCGGTGAACGTCACCACCGTAATCGATCCCGCCTGCGCCGACGAGATCGTCGCGGTGACCGACACGTTGCTGAGGCGCGACGCGGCGAACGCGCGCCAGATTTCAGCCGTGCCGACCTGCGCGTTCGTCCGCCGCACCAGCTGCCACGTCAGGCCGCCGCCCGCGATCGACGACACCACCGTGCCGCCCGCCGGCGAGTCGTCGGCGGTGACGAACGCCAGCAACAGTTCCGATCCGCCGGCCGTCGAGAACGTGCTGGTCTTGAGCGTACGGCCGGATGCGTTCGTCTGATCGCCCGACGCCACGACGTCGATCGCCAGCGCGGCGCCGGGCGGCGTGGCCGGCGCGGTCGGCACGGCCGTGAAGTTGGCGGTCTGATTTGCGCCGAGGCCGCTGAAGAACGCGTCGGTCGGCGTGAACGTGTATCCACTTTTCGACGGCGTCACCGTATACGTGCCGCCCGCCGCGAGCGATGAAAACGCGTACGAACCCGTCGCGTCGCTCGTCATCGACTGCGACTGAGATCCACTGAGGCTGACCGTCGCCGACGCCACCGCGGCGCCGCTGGCGTCGGCGACGCGGCCGCCGATCCGATACGCCGTCGCCGTCGCGCCGAATTCGTCGGCGCCGATGTCGTACGCGCTGCCCTGCGGCCGGACCTGACCGTCGAAATCCGAGGTGACCGCCGGCGAGTTGAGGCCGCGATCGATGGCGCTCGTGGCCGATGCCACGAGATGAAGGTCGCCGGCCGCGGCGTTGACGAACATCGATGCCTGGGCCCCGGCGAGATTCCCAGCCTCGACGCCCGTGGCGCCGTCGCGCGCCCAGATCGCGCCGTCGAGCAGGTTGTTGCCGATGACGACGTTCTGCGTTCCGGCGAAGCGGTACTCGATGGGAGTCCCGTAGGTGCCGCTGAGGAACACGGTGTTGTTCAGAACCTGAGTGTTCGGAGAATCGGCGACCATGATGCCGACGTCGCCCGGCTGCCCGGCGCCGCGAAAGATCATGTTGTTGCGGATGATGCCGCCCGAGTGATCGAAGCCGGCGACCTCAAGCCCGTACGAGATGCCGCGCGAACAGTTGATGAACAGGTTCCGCTCGGCGATGGTGTTGCTCGAATGATTCCACATCAGCAGCGCGGGGCCGGCGAGGCCGCCGGGCGGCGCGACGAGGTTTCGGAAGACGTTGTCGCGGACGATCCAGTTGGCGCCCGTGTGGACGTCGACGCCGTTGACGTACGAATCCCTGGCGGTCGTCGTGTACTCGATCACGGAGTACTCGACGACACCGTCGTTGACGCCGCCGCCGGCGCCGTCGGGATTGCTCTTGACGAACTGCTGCCCGGCGTCGATCAGGTGCACGTTGTACACGCGCGGACGCTGCGTGCCGGCATTGAAGATGATCGGGTGGTAGTAGAAGTCGCGAATCGTGAGATTCGCTATCGTGATCCCCTGTACGTTGCCGCCGGTCCAGATGCCGTACGGCGCCTCGCCGTACGCGGCGACGTTCATCCCCGGTCCTCTCAGCACGACCGAGTCGCGATCGTCGGCGCTGCCGCGGATGGCGACGTTCGTGTAGGCGCCGTTGATGTACAGCGTGCCGGTCAGCTGATACGTGCCCGGGGCGATCAGAATCGTCGTGTTCGACGCGAGCTGACGTATCGCCGACTGGAGTTGCGGCTCGGTCGACACGGTGACGACGGCGCCGCTCGGCGGCGGCAGCGACGGAACCGCGGTGGCCGCGCGAACGTGCCCGCTGTACGGCGACCACGATGCGGACGTCGACACGAGGAGCGCCGTCGTCACAGCGAATCGATAGCGAATGAACATGCCCGCTGAAAGCGCAAAAGCGCTTCCAACGACCAGCGTGGTCGTCGCGATCAGCAGCAGTGCTCGGGGCGAACAAGGCCGGTGCGCAGAGGCGTGCAGCGGGACGTCAGAGGCGTCACCCCGCGCGAATCGACGTGCAGATTCGTCGCCCGGACACCAATCTGTGAGGCGACGGATCGTGGCGACCGGGCGCGCCATACATCAGGATTATGCCGTCAGGGGGCAGTTTCGTAAGTGCGGCCCGGGACGAACAGCCGCGCGCGGAGATCCGGCCGCGGCGCGATTCGTCTCACGAGCCCGGACACGATGGCGGGAAGCGCGAGCGTGTGCAACGGTCGTCGGCGAGATCCGATGATCCGCAGGCGCAGCCGGATCCATCGCATCGGCGACGACACAATCACGGTGCCCGCTCGGGAGCGTCAATGTCCTATCGGATTGCGATCCGGTCAATTGCGTTTCGTGTTTGCGCGAAGAGTGTTGTCCGCTCGGACGGAGAAATCGACCGTTGGCGCGCTGCGATCGCGTCTGGCCGCCGCCAGTTCCTCGTACACGCCCTCGAGGCGGCGCGTGCGCTCGTCGAACGACAGCTCGCGTTCGACGCGTCCGCGCGCGCACTTCGCGCGAGCGAGAGCAGCGTCGCGATCGACGGAGGTCCGCCCGATGGCCGCGGCCAGCGCCGCGGCATCGCCGCGCGGCACGATCAGCCCGTGCAGGTCGTCGGTGACGATGCCTCGCGTGCCGCCGGCATCGGTGGCGACGATCGGCGTCTCGAGCGCCATCGCCTCGAGTACGGCGTTCGGCGTCCCTTCCGAATCGGAGCTCTGGACGAACACGTCGAACGCGTGATGGAGCCGCACGATGTCGACGCGATGACCGAGGAATGACGCGTCGACGCCGAGCTGTGCGGCCAGCGCGCCGAGCGGCGCTCGAAGCGAGCCGTCGCCGACGATGAACAGCCTGGGCGACGGCGCCTGCTGCTGCAGCCGCGCCACGGCTTCGAGCAGAACGTCGAACCGCTTCACCGGCTCCAGGCGCCCGACCGCGCCGATCGCCAGCTGTCCCGGCTCGAGCCCCAGCTCGCGCCGCGCGTCGGCCACGTGCGCCGGATTGCGCCAGAAGTGGAGCGGATCGATGCCGTTCAAGAGCGTCGTGATGCGCTCGGCCTTCACGCCGGAGGAGACGAGGGTCGTACGAATCACGTCCGAGACGGCGATCACGCGCGGATACCAGCGCAGCAGCCAGCGATCCGCGGGTGAGTAGATGCGCCGCTCGCGCCACGAGTCGTGAATCCAGCCGTGCACGGTCGACAGCGCAATCGCGCCGGTCGCGCGGGCGAGCGCAAGCGCGATGAAGTCCGTCTTGTAATCGTGCGCGTGAACGATGTCGATCGCGCGCGCACGGACGATGTCGACGAGCGGCCGCCAGACGGACGGATCGAACGAGTGCCGCTCGCGGACCTCGACGTACTCGACGCCCAGGTCGGCCGCGCGGCTGTCGATGGCGAAGACGGGATCGCGCTCGTCGCGCAGGTAGCAGACCGTGGCCGCGGCGCGCGCGGGATTCATGCGCGCGGCGCCCGCGAGAATCGTCTTCTCGGGCCCGCCGCCCGTGCCGCGCACGCTTCGCAGCTCGAGGACGCGAATGGGATTTCCGACTTTAGTCATCTCTCCGGCAGACAACCGCCGCCGACCTGACCGTCGGCGCCACGAAAGATCAGGAATGGCGACGCAACGCGATGTGGCCGCTTCTTTGCTCAATCCGAGCAGCACACAACGTGCCGACAACTGCAGAAGCCATCTCAATCGTCGACGATCGACCGTCGCCGCTCGCGCGCGTCGTGCGCAAGCGGGGCGGCCGCGTCGTGTTGCTCACCGAGTTGTACCCGCCGGCGGTCGGCGGCAGCGCGGTGCTGTTTCACGGCATCTACTCGCGCCTCCACGACGCTGACGTCACCATCGTCACTCCGCCGGCGACGAGCCGGTGGGGTGTCATCGATCCGCGCGGCCTCGCCGGACATCTCCGGCTGGCGGCGCAGCTTCGCCGTCAGCTGCCACGACGACAGGGGTTCGTCCACTGTGCTCGCGCCCTGCCGGAGGGCGTCGCCGCGATGATGGCGCAGTCGCTCGGCGGACCCGGCTATGTGTGCTGGGCGCACGGCGAAGATCTGGCGAGCGCGCTCACGTCGCGCGAGCTGACCTGGCTGACGAAAGTGGTGTACCGCCGGTCGACGGCGGCGCTCGCCAACAGCCGCAACACCGCCGGCATGCTCACCGCGCTCGGCGTCCCCGAGACCAAAATTCACATCGTCCACCCGGCGGTCGACGCCGATCGGTTTCATCCCCGTGTGGACGGTTCGGCCGTGCGGCGGCGCTACGCGGCCGACGCGAGCGACGTGCTGCTGCTGTCGGTCGGCCGCCTGCAGCGGCGCAAAGGGCACGATGTCGCGATCCAGGCGGTGGCGGCGCTGCGGTCGCGATGCCCGAACGTGCGGTACGTGATTGCAGGCGACGGCGACGAGCGCCGGCGGCTCGAGCGCCTCGTCGGCGAGCATCACCTCGAAGGCCGCGTCTTCTTTGCCGGCATCGTCGCCGACGCCGATTTACCCGCGTTCTACGCCGCGTGCGACGTGTTCCTGCTACCCAATCGCGTCGACGACGGCGACATCGAGGGGTTCGGCATCGTGTTCCTCGAGGCCGCGGCGAGCGGCAGGCCGGTCATCGGCGGCGACAGCGGCGGGGTTCCCGAAGCCGTCGAGCGCGACGTCACCGGGCTGCTCGTCGACGGCGCCAGCGTCGAGGCGGTCGCCGACGCGATCGCCGCGCTCGCGACGTCGGATGAGCGACGCCGGCGGATGGGCCTGGCGGGACGCGTGCGCGCGCAACAGTGTTTCAGCTGGCAGCATGCCGCGGCGCGCGTTTCCGATCTGCAGCGCCGCATCGGCGGCGGCGCATGAGCGCGATCCATCGATGCTGAGAACCCTCATCGTCCTGTCGATCTTCGTGCCCGGGATGCTGCTGTCGCTGAAGTACCGCTTCGTCGCGCTGCTGCTCTATCTCTGGTTCGCGTTCTTCCGCCCGCTCGACTGGATGTGGCTCGACATCTCGGCGCTGAAACCATCGCTGCTCGTGGGCATCGTCCTCGTCGTACCGTCGTTGCTGACGGGCGTGATGCCCAACGTCACGCATCCGCTGAGCGTCGGCAGCCTGCTGTTTCTCGCATCGAGCATCGTCGCGCAGGTCAACGCGGTGAACGCGGACGTCGGCTGGTCGTGGGTCGACTTCTACGCCCGTCTGCTCGTGGTGTGTCTGCTCGCCGTGACGCTCATCAACACACCGCGGCGGCTGGCGACGGTGATCGCCGTCATGTCGGGCTCGTTCGGCTTCCACGCGGCCAAAGCGGGACTCGCGTCGATGCTCGGCGGCGGCGTTCGGTTCTTCGACGGCTTGTCGGGCGCGTTCGTCGACAACAACGGCTACGCGTGCGGCACCGTCATGATCATGCCGCTGCTCGTGGCAGCGGGCGACAACCTCGATCTCGTCGTGCCGGAGAATCGGCCGAAGCTGCTGCTCTGGGGACGCCGCGCCTTCCGCCTCGCCGTCCCGCTGTGCGCGTTCACGGTCGTCAGCACGTTCTCGCGCGGCGGATTCCTCGGGCTCGCCGCGGCGACGCTCGTGTACATCGCATTCCACCAGAAGCGGGTGCGCCTGGCGCTCGGCGTGTCGGCGCTCGCCGTCCTCGGCCTCGTGTTCGTGCCGATGCCCGACGGCTACGCCGACCGGCTCAACACGCTGAACAGCTACGAGCAGGACGAAGGATCGGCGGTCAGCCGCTTCCATTTCTGGCAGGTCGCGAAGGCGATGGCCGACGCGCAGCCGCTCGGTGTCGGTCTTCGCAACTACGAGTACGCGTACGACGACTACGACTTCTCGAACGGTCGCTTCGGCCACGGCCGCGCGGTGCACAGCAGTCACTTTCAGGTGCTCGCCGAGCTGGGGTATCCAGGCCTCGCGATTTGGCTCGGCCAGTTCGCGTGCGCGTTCCTCATCGCGCTTCGCGTTCGCCGCCGATCGTGGACAGCGGATTTGTCGCCCGCATCGGCGCGAATGATGTCGACGACGGCCACGGCGCTGATGGCATCGATGACAGGGTTCCTCGTCGGAGGCAGCTTCCTCGGGATGGCGCTGAACGACGTCACGTGGCTGACGTTCGCCATCCTCGCCGCGCTCGATCGCGTGTCGGCCGACCTCTGCGCCGAAGCGAAGCGGCAACCGGCGCCTGCGCCGGTCGTAGCGGCCCCGCTGGAAGACTTCTGGTCGACGCGTCCCGTTTACGCACGCGGTCGCGCGGCCCTTCTTGACAACCGCCTTGGCGAAGGCGGTTCAGCGTCGAGGAAACCGGCATGAAGCTGCCGCGCGTCGTTCAAGTCGTGTTGAGCCTCGATACCGGCGGCACCGAACGGCTCGTCGTGGACATCTGCACGCGTCTGCAACGGCGTTTCGAAATGGCCGTCTGCTGCCTCGACACCCCTGGAGCGCTGGCGCGCGATCTCGCGGACAAGGGCATCGAAGTCGTCGCGTTTCACCGCCGGTCGGGGTTCCGGCCGTCGCTCGGCTACCGGATCGCGAAGGTCGCCGAACGGGTCGGCGCCGACATCATTCACTGCCATCAGTACTCGCCGTTCGTGTACGGAAGCATCGCCGCGCTGCTCCGGCCGCAGCTGAAGCTCGTGTTCACCGAGCACGGCCGGCTGTCGGACGGTCCGCCGTCGCTCAAGCGGCGATTCGTGAATCCGCTCCTCGGGCGGTTGCCGGGATCGCTTCATTCCGTCTCGCGCGCGCTGCGCGAGTCGATGGTCGCGGAGGGGTTTCCGCGACAGCGGATCGCCATCATTCACAACGGCGTCGAGCCGGGCGCGGTGCCGACGCCGGCCGATCGGCGGAGCGCGCGGCGCAAGCTGTGGATTCCCGAAGACGCGTTCGTGATCGGGACGATCGCCCGGCTGGATCCGGTGAAGAACCTCACTTCGCTCATCGAAGCGTTCGCGACCGTCCGCGCTCAGTCGCCTCGCTCGATGCTCGTCGTCGTGGGTGATGGCGGGGAGCGCGAAATGCTCGAATCGTTCGCGCACGACGTCGGCGTCGACGGCGCGGTCCGCTTTCTGGGCGCGCGCGCCGACGCGCGCCGCATCCTGCCGGCGTTCGACGTGTACGCGAACAGCTCCGTCTCCGAAGGGGTGTCGCTGACGATTCTCGAAGCGATGGCGGCCGGTCTGCCGGTCGTCGCGACCAGAGTGGGCGGCACGTCGGAGGTCATCGAGAACGGCGCGACCGGCGTGCTGGTGCCGGCGCGATATCCCGCACGGCTTGCCGACGCGCTGCTCGCGCTCAGCTGGTCGGGCGAATACCGGCGCGGGCTGGGCTCCGCGGCGCGGCGCAGCGTCGAGGTGCGGTTCGCGCTCGACAACATGGTGGAGCGTTACGCGGTCGTGTACGACCGATTGGCTGGCTGAAGACATGTGTGGAATCTGCGGCGCGGTCGCAACCGACGGCGAGCTGAATCCGGCGATTCGCGCGGCGATCGGGCCGATGACGGCGACGCTCCGTCACCGTGGTCCGGACGGACAGCACTCGTTCGACGACGTCGCCGCGGCGCTCGGTCACGCGCGCCTCGCGATCATCGATCGCGCAGGGGGCGACCAGCCGATTCCGAACGAGGATCGCTCGTTGTGGATCGTGTTCAACGGCGAAATCTACAACCATCACGCGCTGCGCGCCGATCTGTCGGCGCGCGGCCACTCGTTCCGCACCGCGAGCGACACCGAAGTCATCGTGCATGCGTACGAGCAGTACGGCGCCGGCTGCGTCGACCGGCTCGAAGGCATGTTCGCGTTCGCCATCTACGACGTCCGGCGGCGTGAGCTGTTCGTCGCGCGCGACCGCCTCGGGAAGAAGCCGCTCTTCTGGGCGATCCTCGACGGCGCGCTGCACTTCGCCAGCGAGATCAAGGCGATCGCGGCGAGCCCGGCGTGGGACGGCGCCATCGACACGTCGGCGCTCGAGAGCTACCTGTCGCTCGGCTACGTCGTCGCGCCCGACACGATTTACCGGCACGTGCGAAAGCTGGAGCCGGGACACTGGCTGCGCGCCGCCGGCGGCCGCGTGGAGATCCGCAAGTACTGGGACATCGAAGAGTTCGACACCGTCGGCCTTTCCGACGACGTGCTGGACCGGCAGCTCGAATCGGCGATCGGCAAGGCGGTGCGTGAGCGGTTGGAGAGCGAGGTGCCGCTCGGTGCATTTCTGTCGGGTGGCATCGACTCGGGGCTCGTCGTGTCGTTCATGGCCGACACGCTCGGCGATCGGCTGCAGACGGTGAGCGTCGGCTTCAGCGATGCGGCGCACAACGAGCTGGCGAGCGCCGCGCTGACGGCGCGCGCCTACCGAACGCGCCACGAATCGGCGGTGCTCGAGCCGAGGCTCGACGAAGTGCTCGATCCGATCGTGCGCGCGTTCGACGAACCCTTCGCCGACGCCTCCGCCATTCCGACGTACTACCTCTCCGCGATGGCCCGCCGGCACGTCACGGTCGCGTTGAGCGGTGACGGCGGCGACGAATCGTTCGGCGGCTACGACTTCCGCTACGGTCCGCACGCCGTCGAAGCGCGCGTGCGGCCGATGGTTCACGGGGCGGGGCTGCAGGCGGCGACCGGGTGGCTCGGCAGGCGATGGCCGCGATCGGCGCGGCTCCCGCGACCGCTGCGCCTCGGCACGGTGCTCGAAAACCTGGCGGGCGACGCGGCGGCCGCGTACTACGCGGATCTCTGTTTCCTGAAGCCCGCGTCGGCGCGCGCGCTGCTCGGCCTCGAAGGCGACGTCCGCGACACGGCGCTCTACGAATCGGTGACGGCGCCCTATCGCCGGTGCCCCTCCACCGATCCCGTTCAACGCGCGGAGTACGCGGATCTCAAGGTCTACCTCCCGAACGACGTGCTGGTGAAGGTCGATCGGATGACGATGCAGCACGGGCTCGAGGTCCGCTGTCCGCTGCTCGATCGCCGCGTCGTCGAGCTCGCGTTCCGGATTCCCGCGCGGCGGAAATTTTCGCTCGACACGTCGAAGGTGCCGCTCCGGCGTCTCGCGCGGCGGCGCCTGCCGGCGCCGCTGCTCTCGATGCCGAAGCACGGGTTCACCGCGCCGATCGGCCGCTGGATCGCGAGCGCGCACGCGGCGCAATTTTGCGACGACGTGTTCGGCGCCGGGTCCGCCGTCGGCGGCCTGATGGATGTCGGCGCCGTTCGGCGGATGTTCGACGAACACAAAGCGGGCGCGAGGAATCACTCCTACGCACTCTGGGCGATATGGATGCTCGAACGATGGCACAAATTGCAGTCTCAGCCACACCCTGCGGCGCCGGCGCCGGTCCTGGTTCACGCATGATCAAGGGGCACGACGCCATTCGGCAGGCGTACCGCGACGAGACCGTCGCGCGCGAATACGTCGATACCCGGTTCCGCGAACCGCTCGGCGCGCTGCTCCACGCGCGTCAGGTCGCCGCCATCCGCCGTCTGATCGGCGAGAAAAGGCCAAGCCGCGTGCTCGAGATTGCGCCCGGCCCGGGACGGCTGACGGTCGACGTGTCGAAGGGAATCGACGGCTTCGTGATGATGCCGGTTCTCGTCGAAGCGAGCGCGCAGATGCTCTCCGAAGCCCGTCGCCGCCTGGCGCGGACGTCGCTCCGGTGGCGCACGCTGCAGGGCGACGCGTTCAGCCTGCCGTTCGCCAACGCCTTCGATCTCGTGTACGTGTTCCGGTTGATTCGTCATTTCAGATCGACCGAACGGACGCTTCTCTATCGCCAGATCGCGAAGGTGCTGCGGCCCGGCGGCACGCTGGTGTTCGACGCGATCAACGAGATCGTGTCGGCGCCGCTGCGCGCGTACGCGCCCGGCGAGTACCAGCATTACGACGCGCTGATGCGGCCGGACGTCCTGGAGATGGAGCTCGCCGAATCGGAGCTCGAGCTCGTCTCGCTCGAAGGCGTTCAACGCCGCTACCCCGCCCTCGCGCGCATCCAGACGCTCGTCGCGCCGCGTTCGCGGCAGATGGCACGGCTCGCCATCGAGCTCGTCGATCGGTTTGGCGGCGGAGCCCCGCTCGAATGGATTGTGACATGCCGCCGCAGGTGACCTATTGGACCGGCGTGTGGCAGCCGGGAAGCGAAGCGCTGTCGAACGAAGTGCAGGCGCTGCGCGATCTGTACGGCGGTCGTGCGCCGGTCGTGTCGTTTTCGTCCGGTCAGCGATCCGCGGTCTCCGTGCGGGACCGCGTCGTCCGGCTGTCGAGCGCGCGGTGGGCGGCGCTGCGCGCCGTGGCGGCCGCCGTCGAGCCGCGCGGCGACGTGACGCACGTGTTCGGCGCGATCGACGAATGGCATCTGCTGCGCGCGGTCGGCCGGCGGCCCGTCGTGTTCACGGTCGCGCTGCCGGGCGGCGCGCTTGATTCGAAGCTCGCGCAGAAAGTTTCGATGTTCGCCGCCGAAACCGAGCCGCTCGCCGGCGCGCTGATCGAGGCCGGCGTTCCCGCCGATCGCGTGGCCGTTGTGTACCCGGGCGTCAACCTGCAGCACTTCTGTCCCGAGCCTGAGATCCTCGTCCCGACGGACGGACGGTTTCGGTTGCTCTTTGCGAGCACGCCGGCCGATCCGGCGGAGTTCTCGCGGCGCGGCATTCCGTTTCTCGTCGAGCTCGCACGGGCCCGGCCCGAGGTCGACATCGTGCTGCTGTGGCGCGACTGGGGCAGTCAGCGTGCGGCGAACCGCGCGCTCGCGCGCCTCTCGCCGCCCGACAACATCGTGGTCGAAACGAAGAACGGGCGGTCGATGCCCGATATCTATCGCTCGGCCGATGCGACAGTCATCTGCTATGAGGACGGGTTCGGGAAATCGTGCCCGAACTCGATCGTCGAGGGCGTGGCGTGCGGCCGGCCCGCGCTCGTCGCAGCGACCTGCGGGCTCGCGCCGCTCATCGCGCGCAGCGGCGCCGGCGCCTCCTTCTCGCGCGACATCGACGCAGCCGGCGCCGCGCTGGATGCGGTGCTCCGCAATTACGCCAACATGGCTGTCGGCGCGCGCATGCTGGCTGTCCGTCATTTCGACGTCGATCGGTTTCGGTTGCGGTATTGCGAGCTGTACGCACGGTTGGTGAAGGCGGTCTAGCATGAAGCGCTCGATTCTTGCCGTCACGAGCCAGCTGCCATGGCCGCTGAACACCGGCGGCCATCTGCGGACGTTTCACATGCTCCGCGGTCTGTCGGCGCATTTTCGCGTGCGCCTCATCGCCGCCGCCGACGCCGATCGCGCCGATGCCGTCGCGGCGCTTCGCGATCGCGGAATCGACGTGACGCCGGTCGTCGTCGGGCCGCGCACGGCGACGCGCGAAGCGGTCCGGGCCGCGGCGGCCGCAGCCGCGCGACAGCCGTATGTGATGTACCGGCGGCACTACTGGCCGGCGGTCGCGGCCGAGCTCGTCAGACAGTCACAGCTCCGCGCGACGGATCTCCTCTACCTCGATCACCTCGATTCGTACGCGTATCGACGGTTGCTGCCCCGTCTGCGCGCGATCCTCGATCTCCACAACGTGTATTCGACGATCGCCGGGCGCGCCGCCGACGAACAGACGTCGAAGCTGGCGCGCATGTATCTGCGCCACGAGGCGCGGCTGCTGCGGCGCCGCGAGCGCGACGCGGCGCGCGGCTGCGACGCCGTCCTCGCCGTCTCCGACGAGGAGGCGCGCGTGTATCGCGGGCTCGGGGCCCGCGCCGTGACGCTCGCGCCCAACGGCGTCGACTGCGCGGCGTACGCCGATTTGCCCACGGGACGCCCGCACGCGGCGCCGACGCTCTTGTACGTCGGACCGATGTCGTGGGCGCCCAATGCCGCCGCGGTGACTTTTCTCGCGCGCGAGGTGATGCCGCGTCTTCGATCGGTCGTTCCGGACGCGCGGCTGCGAATCATCGGCCGCGACATGACGAGCGCCGTGCAGGCGCTTGCGGATGGAGACGGCGTCGACGTGCTCGGCATGGTGCCGTCGATGCCGCCGCATCTGCTCGAGGCGTCGGTGCTCGCCGTACCGCTCGAAACCGGAGGCGGCACGCGTCTGAAAATTCTGGAAGCCTTCGCGGCCGGACTGCCGGTCGTCAGCACCGCTGTCGGATGTGAAGGGCTGCGTGTGGTCGACCGCGAGCATCTCGTGGTCGCGGATCGCGCCGGGTTTGCGGAGGCGCTGATTGCGGCGCTGCGCGATCCGGCGGCCGGCGCCGAACGCGCCGCCCGCGCGCGCGCGCTGGCGCGCGACTGCTACGACTGGCGCATGGTCGGCGTGACGGCGTGCGCAAGCATCGAGCGCCTGTGGGCGACCGGCCCCGTCATCGCCTGCTCGTAAAGCGCCTCGACCTCCGTCACGAGCCGCCTCACCGAGAAGTACTCCTGGGCCCGGCGCATGCCGGCATTCCCCATCCGGCGCGCCAGGTCGCGATCCTGGAGGAGCCGCAGCATCGCCGCCGCGAGCGATTCCGAATCGGATGGCGGAACGAGGATCCCGGTCACTTCGTCGACAACCGCCTCCGGCACGCCGCCGACCGGTGTTGCAACCACGGGTTTCGCGCACGCCATCGCTTCGAGCACTGCCAGCGGCAGTCCTTCGTCGAGCGACGGCAGCACGACGATGTCGGCCGCGCGGAGGACGTCGGCGACGTCGGATCGGAATCCGAGGAAGGACACGCGATCGCGAATGCCGAGCTCGCCGGCCAATGACTTGAATCGCGCAAGCGGTCCAGGCCCGGTCGTCTCACCGCCCAGAGCGAGGAACAGACAGTCGGGCAGCTCCCGTGCGATGCGCGCGGCGGCGCGAAGGAACGTCGGGTAGCCCTTGACGTCGCTCACATGTCCCGTGATCAGCACGACGTGGCTGGCCGACCGGCGAAGCTGTTGATGCGTGTCCCAGTTGACCGGCGCCGGCCGGTAGACGCGCGTGTCGATCCCGTTCGGGATCGCAACGACGCGGCAGTCGGGCCGCACCGCGCGGACGTCGGAGAAGACCTCGCGCGCCTGTCCTTCGTAGCAGGCCACGACGGCCTCGGGCGCGAACTGAAAGCTCCAGGCGAGCTCGCCCGGCGAAGGCGGAAAGCCGAGATGGCAGACGCGCGGCAGACCGAGCAGGCGGCCGGCGAGGCCGACGGCGCGATAACACATCGGCGCCATCGCATGGAGGACGCCGATGCGACGCCTGCGCGCCGTCCACGCCAGCGTCGCCGCGCGGCGCACGAGCCCGCCGCGGCCCGACCAGTCGCCGTCGGGAATCGAGCACACGTCGATGCCCTGTTCCACGGCCCACGCCGCGAGCGGTCCAGGGCCGGGGGTGACGATGTGCGGCACGAAGCGGTCGCGGTTCAGCCCGGAGGCGATGTCCATCAGGACGCGGTTGCCTCCGCCGATCTTCTCGGAATTGGCGACATAGAGGACGCCGACGCCGACCGGTTCGCGGGCCGACGCGTCCCACATCGCGGTCATACGCCCACCATCGCGGCGACGCGGGTGCTGCGCAGCAGCTTCAGGCGCATCTTGATGTCGCGCGGCCGCTGCTCGAGCGCCGCCCGATACCACTGTCTCGCGCGCCCCGCATCGTCGGCCTGGTAATACTGGTCCGCGACGAAGCCGTAGGTGACGGAGCGCATGAAGGCGCGCTCGCGCTCGCTCGGGCACTGTTCGGCCAGCGATCGATCGAAGTCCTCGAGCGACATGCCGAGGCGCCAGTCGCGCGAGATCTTGAACGCGACGTGCGTGGCGTAATACCAGGCGATGGCGCGCCGATATCGGCGCGCGACCGCCGGAGCGCGGACCGATTCGGCGAGCGCCTTCATCCGCCACATGACCGCAATCTCGTCGCGGACGAGCGCGTCGGTGCGCCGTTTGAAGTCGAGCGTCATGTTGCCCGTGTGGACGCGGTACGACACCATCGGCTCGGCCAGGTAGACGACGTTCATGTGAAGCGCGAACGCCGACCACAGAAACCAGTCGGCCGCGAACGGCAGATCGAGCGGGAACATCGAGATCTGCTCGTAGCAGGAGCGCCGGACCATGCCGGACGGCGCAGGCACCGAGTTCCCCTCGACGAGGACGCGCAGGAAGTCGTGCCCCTCGAACACGGTGTCGGTGTTCCCCCGGGAGCCGTACACCTCGGTCTCGCGATCGCCCTCGAACTTCATGACGGGACAGAAGATGTAGCCGGCGTCGCGGCGCGCGTCCATCCGCTTCACGAAGCGCTCGACGACATAGGGGCGGCGCAGCCGATCGTCGGCGGAGATCAGCCACAGATACTCGCCGCGCGCGAGCGACAAGCCCTTGTTGTAATTCTGCAGGTGTCCGAGGTTCGGCTCGTTGCGGACGTAGCGCACGCGCGGATCGGTGAACGCTGCGGCGACCCGCGGCGTATCGTCCGGCGAGCAGTCGTCCATGATGAGGACCTCGAGGTCCTCGAACGTCTGCGACAGGATGGAGTTGACGCAGTCGGCCAGCAGATGCGCGAGCCGGTAACAGGGAACGATGAAGGTGACGCGGGGCATCAGGCGCATGCTCCTCGCAGCGCCGCCGCAACGCGCTGCTGATCTTCTTCTTTCAGCGTCGGGTACAGCGGCAGCATGATCGACCGATCTTCCGCGCGCTCGCTCTCGCGCAGGTCGTCGCGGCTGCGCCACACCATGGTGAGATACGCCGGCGAGCGATGCGTGCACATGACGCCGCGCTTCGACGCAATCCCCTGATTGAGAAGCGCCTGCATCACCGATCGCTGATCGGACGCGTCGGGCAGACCGACGCAGTAGCTTTGCCAGTTCGTGCGCGCCCAGGCCGGCTCCCGCGGCAGGCGCAGCCCCGAGACGTCGCCGAGGAGCGCGCCGTAGCGCGCGGCGGCGGCGCGGCGCTTCTCGAGGATTTCGGGCAGCCGCTGCAGCTGCACGCGTCCGACCGCCGCCTGCAGATCGGTCAGGCGATAGTTGTAGCCGAGCGTTTCGTAGGTCTCGAACACGACCTCGGACGCGCCGTGGCGGATGGTGTCGGGCACGCTCATCCCGTGCTGCCGCCAGAGCCGGAAATGGGCGTCCCACTCGGCGCGCGCCGTCGTGATCATGCCGCCGTCTCCGGTGGTGATGACCTTTCGCGGGTGAAACGAGAAGCAGGCGATGTCGCCGTGAGGCCGTCCGACGCGTTCCCACGCGCCGTCGACGAGGAGCTCGCTGCCGATGGCGCACGCCGCGTCCTCGACGACCCACAAACCGTAGCGCCGGGCGATAGCCACGATCGCCGTCATGTCGCACGGCATCCCGAGCTGGTGCACGCACAGGATCGCGCGGGTTCGCGTCGTGATCGCCGGCTCGATCGCCGCGACGGCGATGTTGAAGGTGGCGGGATCGATGTCGACGAACACGGGCGTCGCCCCGCAGTAGCGCACGGCGTTGGCGGTCGCGATGAACGAGTGGCTGACCGTGACGACTTCGTCGCCCGGGCCGACGCCGAGCGCGAGCAGCGCGAGGTGCAGCGCCGTGGTGCAGTTCGACACCGCGCACGCGTGCGGCGCGCCGACGTACTCGGCGAACTCACGCTCGAACGCCGCGACCTCTGGACCCTGTGTGAGCCATCCGCTGCGCAGCGGAACGGCGACGGCCGCGATCTCCTGGTCGCCGATGAGCGGCGCGGTGATCGGAATGCGCGTCACGACGCCGGATGGGGGCGCGGTCATGATGCCTTCGCCAGCTGTTCTTCCTGCCACCAGGCGACGAGCTGCCGCAGCCCGTCCTCGAGGCTCGTCGTGGGCTCGTAGCCGATCATCTCCCGCGCGGCCGCGATGTCGGCGAGCCGCCGCGGCACCGGGTTCACCTTGCGCGCCTCGGCGTGCTGCGGCGCGAGCGGAGAGTCCATCGCCTCGAGCAGCTTCGCCGCCAGCTCCTTCAGCGACGTTTCCGTACCGCTGCCGATGTTGAACGCGCGGTCGCCGACCGCCGCCTTCGCGGCGAGCACGTTCGCCCGCGCGATGTCCTTCACATGGACGAAGTCCATCGTCTGACTGCCGTCGCCGAAGATGACGGGCGGGCGGCCTTCCGCGATGTTGTTCATCCAGCGGATGAAGACTTCGGTGTACGCGCCGAAGATGTCCATCCGCGGCCCGTACGCGTTGAAATAGCGCAGGGCGACGTAGTTCAAGCCGTACATCTCGTTGAAGCTGCGCAGCAGCCCTTCGTTGAACGACTTCGCCGCGCCGTAAATCGTGCGGTTGCCGTAGTGATGGTGCGACTCGGCCGTCGGAAAGTCGTCCGCCGCTCCGTACACCGAAGCGCTCGACGCCGCGACGACCTTGCGCACGCCGGCATCCACCGCCGCCTCGAGCACGTTGAACGTGCCGTCGACCAGCACTTCGAGGGCGAGACGCGGATCCTCGGCGCAGTGCGTGATGCGGATGGCCGCCTGGTGGAACACGACGTCCACGCCGCGCATCGTCTCGGCGACGAGCTGCCGATCGCGGATGTCGCCCTCGACGATCGTCACGCGCGCCCGCGTCCGGGCGGCGGCGAGATTCTCGCGGCGTCCACGCACGAAGTTGTCGAGCACGATGATTTCTCCGACCCCTTCCGACGCGAGCCGGTCGGCGATGTGCGATCCGATGAATCCCGCACCGCCCGTGATGAGAATCCGCTTCAGGTCCATGCCGTCTCCTGTCAGCTGCGCCGAATCCGCGCGCGGTCGCCGTCGATCTCCACGGTCCCGACCTTACGGGCCGGGTTGCCCGCGATATAGCTGTATGGCTTGAATCGTCCCTGCACGTAGCTGCCGGCCGCCACGAACGAGTGCTCGCCGATCGTGGTACCCGGGCCGATCGCCACCATCGGCGCGATGAAGCAGTAGTTGCCGATCGTGATCGGCCCCGTCGCCAGCGGCGCGCGGCCGCCGGTGAGCGCCCGCTCGATCGAGTCGTGCGTGTAGAGCTGCGTGCCCGATCCGATGTCGACCCAGTCGCCGATGACGAGCGGCGCGTTCTGGCCATCGAGGATCGTGTACGGTCCGATCCAGCAGTGGTTGCCGACGCGCACGGTGCCCTTGATGAGGCATTCGTCGTAGACCGACGTCCCTTCCCCGAAACCGTGCTCTTTCGCCAGCTGCCAGCGATCGCCGAGCAGCGTGCCGATCGGCACGTGGCGATCGAACTTGCCCTGCATGCGCGCCCGAAGCAGCGACAGCATTTCCTGCACGTCGCGGTAGATCGGCGACGCGAGCATCGCGGCCCACTTCGCTTCGTCTTCAGGCGACGGCGCGCGAAGCGGTGAAGGCGCGGCGGCAACCGCCTGCGTCGCGAGGTAGTCCTCGACGTCTGATGCCCTGACGACGCTCAACGCGGCGAACGGTTCGAGCGACAGCCCGTGCTGCTCGATCAGCACGCGTGCGCTTCGCGTCACCAGCTGCGACCCGGGTTGGTAGGGGACGGTCTTAAGACGGTCCCCTGCCCCGCGGGACGGCTCCGTCTCGAGAGCGGGACGCGACGGCGTGTCCGATACGACGGCCACCGGCGCGCCGACCGGGACCTCCGTGTCCGGCTCGACGAGCCGGAACAGGTAGCCGGCGCTTTCGGCTTCGACCTCGACACTCGCCTTCGTCGTCTCGACGATGAGGACGAGCGTGGCCGGCTCGACCCGCTGTCCGTCGTCCACGAGCCATCTGAGCACGCGAACCACGTCGTCGTTGGTGCCCATGCGCGGCGCTGACACGATGCGATACGGCGTCGGTGCTGTCATAACGTCTCCGGTCGAAACGTTACAGCATGTCGGCGACAGCACGGACCACCTCGTCAACGGTTGGAAGCACCTCGTCCTCGAGATGCCTGGCGCTCGGAATCGGCACGTGGCGCGATCCGACGGCGCGCGCCTTGAACGCGCTCGACATCTGCTGCGCGACCGCCGCGATGACGGCGGCGGCGACACCGAAGGCCGTCACGCTCTCCTCGACGACGACCAGTCGACCGGTGCGGCGGACCGATGCCGCGATCTCGGCGACGTCGAGCGGCCAGAGCTGCGTGAGGATGACGTAATCGAAGCGCAGCTCCTGTTCTTCGACGAGCGTCTCCATCGCTTTCTCGGCGAGCGCGGTCGTCCCGCCGTAGGTGACGACCGTCACGTCGGCGGCGCCGTTGCGAACCGGCGCGTAGCAGAGCGGCGGATAGTCGCCGTTCGCGCGTTCGGCCGGCACGATTTCGGCGTCGATCGGCGGCGTCGACGCGAGCTTCTGACCGTAGAGCGCCTTCTGCTCGACGAAGACGACAGGGCTCTCGTCGGTCGCGACGACGTCGGTCAACAGGCGCGCGACATCGTGCCGCTGCGAGAGCGCGACGACGCGCAGGCCGGGGATGCCGCAGAACAGCCGCTCGAGGCTCTGGCTGTGAGTCGGTCCGTACCCTCTGCCGCCGCCCGACGCGAGACGCACGGTGACGGGACACGTCACCTCGCCGGCGTACATGTAGTGGAACTTCGCCGCGAAGTTCACGAGCTGATCGGTCGCGAGCGTCACGAAGTCGGCGAACATGATCTCGGCGATCGGGCGGAGTCCCGCGAGCGCCATGCCGTTGGCGACGCCTGCGATGGCGGCTTCAGCGATGGGCGTCGAGAAGACCTGATCGGGAAAGCTGGTCGAGAGGCCGCGACTGACCTTGAAGGCGCCGCCGTACGGATCCAACAGATCCTCCCCGAGGAGGATCACCCGCGGATCGTCGCGCATCAGCGCGTGCAGCGCGCGATTCAGTTCCTCTGCGCCCCGGCCCCACGACATCTGGCCGCGGTCCGCGTGCAGCTCCAGACTGCGCCGCACGACGGTGGACGGCGGCAGCGGCGACACGTCGCCGTGGCGCAACATCGGGCGCGCGAAGATTGCCGTCGCGGCGCGCGCGGTCTCGGCTTCCGCGTCCTCCAGCAGCGCGCGCAAATCGTCGTCTTCGGCCGCGAGCCGCGCGAGCGGATCGGTCCGCCACAGCGCGTCGACCAGGTCCTTCGGACGGTCGTCATCCCCTTTGCTGTGCGCCATCAGGCGGCGCGTGTCGATGATCTGCAGGAACGGTCCGCCGCGCCGGACGCGTTCCACGACTTCGCCGAGATGAGCGGACAGCGCCGCGGGATCGTCGTCGCTCATGCGATGCGTCGGAAGGCCGAACGCGGCCGCCCGCGCGAGAACATGACCCGGTGTCGTGGTGCGGACGTCGGTCGACTGCGCCCAACCGTTCCACTCGAGGAGGAACAAAACGGGCGCGCCGAGGAGCACGGCAAACGTGAACGCTTCGTACACGGTGCCTTCGCCCATCGTGCCGTCGCCGATTTGCGCGACGACGACCGCCCGTTCGCCGCGGCGCTTGAGCGCCCAGGCGTAGCCCGTCGCAACGGGGGTGCTGCCGCCCTGAATGCCGGCCGAGAAGAAGCGCCGGTACCGCAGGTTTTGTGTGCCGCCCCGCCCCAGGCAGAGCGCGCCCTCGCGCCCCATCAGCTCGGAGAGGAGCGCGTCGTCGCTGCCGCCGTAGGCGAGATAGTGCCCGTGTCCGCGGTGCGTCGCGAAGAACGCATCGACGCCCGGCCGCAGGTGTGGATGCAGCGCGGCCGCGCACAGCTCCTGGCCGATGCACGTGTGCACCGTGCCCGACAAGTGGCCCCCCTTGAACAAATCGAGCAGCGCGCGCTCGAACGCGCGGATCCGGAGGGCCGACTCGACGACCGATCGGACCGGCGAGCGACGAGCGGGGGCTGCGACGAGCACGTCCACTATGAGGCCCTCGCCGCGACTCTCTCGACACGCTCTCCGCTTTTCACAGCGGCCGCGACGATTTCGATCTGGCTGTTCGACAGCTCGGGATACATCGGCAGCGAGAGCACCTCGTTTGCCGCGCGCTCCGACTCCGGAAACGTGCCGGCGGTGTAACCGAGGTCGCGATAGGCCTCCTGCAGGTGCACCGGAATCGGGTAATGGATGCCGGTCTGCACGCCGTAGGACTGCAGCGTCCGCTGCAGTTGGGTGCGATCGGTCGTGCGCACGGCGTAGACGTGGTACACGTGGCGCGCGTACGACATCTCGGACGGCGCGACGACGTCGGCGGCCTTCAGGAACACGGCGTACTCCGCGGCGCGGCTGCGGCGCAGCGCCGTCCACGCCTCGAGGTGGCGCAGCTTGACGCGGAGAATCGCGCCCTGCAGCCCCTCCATCCGGTAGTTGTAGCCCCGCAGCACGTGGTGGTACTTCTTCGCCTGACCCCAGTCGCGCAGCATGCGGATCGTCTCGGCGTAGCGGGCGTTGCTCGTCGTGACGAGGCCGCCTTCGCCGCAGGCGCCAAGGTTCTTGCCCGGATAGAAGCTGAAACACGCGAGGTCGCCGATGCTGCCGACGCGGCGGCCGCGGTACTCCGCGCCGTGCGCCTGGCACGCGTCTTCGATGACGATCAGATTGCGCTCGCGCGCGATGGCGAGAATCGGATCCATATCGGCGGGCTGTCCGTAGATGTGGACCGGAAGAATCGCCTTCGTCTTCGGCGTGATCGCCGCTTCGAGCTGCGCGACGTCGAGCGTGAACGACCGCGGATCGACGTCGACGAACACGGGTCGTGCGCCGGTGTAGCAGATGGCCGCGACGGTCGCGACGAACGTGAACGGCACCGTGATGACTTCGTCGCCGGGACCGACGCCCGCGGCGAGCAGCGCCAGATGCAGCGCGCTCGTGCCGGTATTGACGGCGATGCCGTGTGCGGCGCCGACGTAGCGCGCGAACTCCGACTCGAACGCGGCCACGTCCTCGCCGAGGACGAACTGGCCCGACTCGAAGACACCCGTGACTGCCTGCTGAATCTCGTCTTTGATCGACGAGTACTGCGCGCGAAGATCGAGAAACGGAATCATGCGGCACACCCCATGGCGTCGAGCTCGACGATGCGGCCGCGCGCGGCGATGGACCGCGTCGCCGCTTCGAGGATCCGCACCACGCGAAGGCCGGCGTGGCCGTCGGTCAGCGTCGGCCGCCCGCCTTCGACGCAGGAAATGAAATGTCTGGCTTCGGTCGTCAGCGCCTCGGTGATATCGAGCTGCGGCGCGAACATGTCGCCGGACCGGTAGTCGACGAGCATGCGATAGCGCTGGTTGGCGGTCACGTCGCCGTTGTTGGCCTGGCCGTTGATCGTGACGCCCTTGTCGTAGACCTTGACCTTCTCGCTCGGCTCGAGATCGTCGTAGACGATCATCTTGCGGCTGCCGCCAATCAGCGTGCGCCGCACCTTGACCGGCGCGAGCCAGTTCACGTGCAGGTGCGCGATGAGGTGGTTGTCGAAGAAGAGCGTCAGGAACGCGATGTTCTCCGGCTTGCCGGCCAGGTGGCTCATGCCGGTCGCCGACACGGCGCACGGCTGCAGCGGGAGAACGTGGTCCATGATCGCGAGGTCGTGCACCGCGAGATCCCACAGCACGCTGACGTCGTGCTGAATCAGCCCGAGGTTCACGCGAACGGAGTCGTAGTAATAGATGTCGCCGACCTCCGTCGCGATCAGCTCGCGAATCTTGCGGACCGCGCCGGTGTAGACGAACGTGTGGTCGACGCTCAGCACCACGCCGCGCCGGTCCGCCTCGTCGACCAGCCGCGCCGCCTCCTCCGACGTCGACGCGAGCGGCTTCTCGACGAGCACGTGCTTGCCCGCCTTCAGCGCCTGCATCGTGAGGTCGTAGTGCGTCGACACCGGCGTGACGATCGCGACCGCGTCGATGCGGCGGTCGCTGACGAGCTCGTTCGGGTCGGCGAACGTCTTCACTGCGGGGAACCGGCTGCGGACCGCGGCCAGCCGCTCCGGCCGCATGTCGCAGACGGCGACGACCTGACACCCGGGGACCTCGGCGAAATTGCGCACGATGTTCGGTCCCCAATACCCGTATCCGACGACTCCCAGTCGAATCACCGCTCAACTCCTTTGCTGTGCTGCGCCGCTCGCGCTGCCGACAACGCGCGCGGGTACTCCGGCGACGACCGCGTAAGGCGGCACGTCGCGTGTGACGACGGCGCCGGCGCCGACCAGGGCGCCTTCGCCGATGGTCACGCCGGGAAGAATGGTGGCGTTGCTGCCGATCGAGGCGCCGCGGCCGACGCGCGTCGGCACCAGCTCCCAGTCGGCGTCGGTCTGCAGCCGGCCGTCGGGCGTCAGCGCCCGCGGAAAGCGATCGTTGGTGAACATGACGCCGTGGCCGACGAAGACGCCGTCCTCGATCGTCACCCCGTCGCAGATGAAGCTGTGGCTGGAGATCTTGCAGCGCCGGCCGACGATCACGCCGCGCTGGATCTCGACGAACGCGCCGATGCGCGACGCTTCGCCGATGCGGCAGCCATACAGGTTCACGAGCTGCGGATGATGGATGACGACGTTGTCGCCGAGCGTGACGTCGGGCGCGATCATCGAGTTGCGACTCCGTTGAGATTGACGACCGAGGACTGGCCGACCGACAACTGATTGAGCTGCCACCGGTGCTCCAGGTACACGAGACCGAGATCGCGGCGTTCTGAGGTCACGGCAAACGGGTACGCCTGGTACTGCACGTCGTGCGGCCGGACGCCGTGCGTGTCCTGGATGGCGACCGACAGCGAATAGCAGCCGGGCAGCAGGCACAGGCGCGGGATGACGAGGTCGACGTGGCCGGCGCCGTCGATCTCCGCGATCTCGAGTCGATCGATGCGCGTGTTGGTGCCGTAGCAGTGGACGCCGTCGCCGCGCACGACATCGACGCCGAAGTGCGGCCGATCGATCGGCCGCGATGTCTCGTAGTGAATGCGGACCGTCAGCCAGCCGTCCGTTTCGATCGCGTGCGCGGGACGGCCGCGCTGATCGAGGAGCTGGACGCCGGTGATGCGCGCGTCGCCGTCGTGGGACGGCTCGTCGCCCGACGGTCTCGCGCTGCGATATTCCTGAATCGTCGCCGCCGGCGTGCCGTCGAAGCGGACGCGCCCGCGCTCGATCAAGAGCGCCCGCGTGCAGAGCTCGAGCACCGCCAGCAGATTGTGCGACACGAACACGAGCGGCGTGCCGCGCCTGCGCAGCTCGCGCATGCGCTCGAGGCAGCGCTCCTGGAAGCGCGCGTCGCCCACGCTCAGCACCTCGTCGATGATCAGCACGTCGGGGTCGAGATGCGCGGCGATCGCGAAGCCGAGGCGCGCGTTCATCCCCGACGAGTAGCGCTTCACGGGCGTGTCGATGAACTCCGAGACGCCGGCGAACTCGACGATCTCGTCGAACTTGCGGCCGATCTCGGCCTGCTTCATCCCCATCAGCGCGCCCTGCAGGAACACGTTCTCGCGCCCGGTGAGATCGGGATGGAACCCGGCGGCCACCTCGATGAGCGCGCCGGCGCGGCCGCGCACCTCGCATCGGCCGCGCGTCGGCTTGAGGATCCGGGTCAGGAGCTTGAGGATGGTCGATTTGCCGGCGCCGTTCGGCCCGATGATGCCGAGCGCCTCGCCCGCGCCGACCGAAAACGACACGTCGCGCACCGCCCAGAACTCCTGGTCGACGAGCTCGTCGCGTACGGCGCGGCCCGACACGCGGCGGACGATCGACGGGATCAGATCGCGCAGGCTGTCGTGACGCTCGCCGCGGCGGAACTTCTTCCAGACGGATTCGAAGACGATCGGGGCGCGTTCCATGTCAGATGTTCTCCGCGAACTGGAACTCGGCTCGATGGAACGACACCCACGCGACGGCCAGCATCGCCATGGCGACGACGGCGGCGTACGCGAACGGCGCCGCTGCGGGCAGTTCCTGGCGCAGCAGCGTCGCGCGGTACGCGTCGATGATCGGAGTCATCGGGTTCAGCATGAGGAGCGCGCCGAGACGGCCGCCGACGCGGTCGATCGGGTACACGACCGACGAGGCGAACATCCAGACGGTCAGGACGATCTCGAAGAGGTACTTCACGTCGCGGTAGAACAGGTTCGCCATCGCCAGCAGCAGCGCGACCGCCGTGGTGAACGCGACGTGGACGACGACGACGACCGGCAGCAGGAGGAGCGGCCAGCCGACCCCGATGCGGTAATAGGCCATCAGCCCGGCCAGCACCAGCGACCCGACCGCGAAGTCGACGAGCGACACGGCGATGGCGGAGAACGGGAACATCTCCCGCGGGCAGTACACCTTCGTGACCAGGTTCGTGTTGCTCGTGAGCGACACGACGGCGAAGCGCTGCGACGCCGCGAAGAAGTTCCAGGCGAGGAGCCCGCAGTACGCGAACACCGGATACGGGAGGCCCGCGTCGATCGGCGCCACGCGCATGAAGATCAGGGAGAAGACGGCGGTGTTGACGAGCGGCATGAACATCGCCCAGCCGACGCCCATCACGGTCTGCTTGTAGCGCAGGAGCAGGTCGCGCGCCGTGAGGCGCACGAGCAGCTCGCGATACTCACGTTGTTCGCCGACGATCTCGCAAACGTCTGCCGCCAGTTGTGAATGTCGATTGGTCATGTGTCGATGAACGCCGCCGCAGCGTTGAGCAAAGAGTTCGCCAACGCGTCTTTCTCGAACATTGGGCGGCGATGAACGGCGTGAGCTCGAAAAGGTCTGCTTCGCAGTGGACTAAGGTCTCGGTTCGCCCGAATTCAGTCGTGCACGAAAACAGTCGGCGGCGTGCGTGTCTAATTCTGCGACCCGCGACAAAAGTCGGCCCGGCGTGCGTCTTCGGACGCGCGTCGTTCCGGCCAGCGCGCGAATTGCGAATGGTTCCGACAACATCCCTTATGGCGTTTTTCTTGCTGAGTCGACGCGCACTCCTATGAAACTTCTCTTCGATCTCATCTCGGAGCCGGGCAGCCTCTTCGCCCTTGGTGTGGGGTTCGTGTTCCTCTCGAACCAGGTACGGCGAAAGAAATCATGCTGAAACGACTCGTCCTCCTCTTTCTGGTTGCCGCCGGGATCGCGATCGGCACGGGGCCCGATCCGCACGCGCAGTCGTGCGGATCGAATGCCGTCGTGTGCGAGAACAATCTGCCCGGCAATCCATCGTCCGAGTGGGACATCACCGGCGCCGGCGACGCGAGCATTCAGGGATTCGCGACCGACATCAGCGTGAACCGCGGCGGAACCGTCCATTTCAAGATCAACACGACGGCGGCCACGTTCCGCATCGACGTCTATCGACTCGGCTACTACGCAGGCCTCGGCGCGCGCAAAGTGGCGACAATCCCGACCGTGTCGGGCCAGAGCCAGCCGGCCTGTCTCACCAACAACACGACGTTTCTCGTCGACTGCGGGAACTGGAGCGAGACGGCGTCGTGGGCCGTTCCCGCCACCGCGGTGTCGGGGATTTACGTCGCGAAATCGGTCCGCTCCGACACCGGCGGCTCCAGCCACATCGTGTTCATCGTCCGCGACGACGCGAGCACGTCGGACGTGTTGTTCCAGACGTCCGACACGACGTGGCAGGCGTACAACCAGTACGGCGGCTTCAGCCTGTACCTGGGCAGCCCGCAGCGCGCGTTCAAGGTGAGCTACAACCGTCCGTTCAGCACGCGCGGACAGACCGGCGGCTTCGGTCCCTCCGACTGGCTCTTCTCGACCGAATATCCGATGCTGCGGTGGCTCGAGGCCAACGGCTACGACGTCACCTATTTCACCGGTATCGACACGGCGCGCAGCGGCGCGTTGATCAGGAACCACAGGGCGCTCCTCTCCGTCGGTCACGACGAGTACTGGTCCGCCGAGCAGCGCGCAAGCGTCGAAGCCGCGCGGGCAGCCGGCGTCCACCTCGCGTTCTTCAGCGGCAACGAAATTTTCTGGAAGACGCGGTGGGAAACGAGCATCGACGGATCGGGCACGCCGTTCCGGACGCTCGTCTGCTACAAGGAAACGATTGCGGGCAGCGCGATCGATTCGGCCGATCCGCCCACGTGGACCGGCACCTGGCGCGATCTGCGGCTCAGTCCGCCCGCCGATGGCGGCAAGCCTGAGAACGCGCTGAGCGGTCAGCTCTTCACGATCAACCGCGGTTCGGCCGCCATTACAGTGCCGTCCACGTACGCGAGCCTGCGGTTCTGGCGTAATACGGCGGTCGCGCAGCTGCAGCCGGGACAAACGGCGACACTCGCGGATCAGACGCTCGGTTACGAGTGGGACGAGGACATCGACAACGGATTCCGTCCTGCCGGCTCGATGCAGCTGTCTTCGACGAGCGTGCCGATTACCGACAATCACCTGGTCGACTTCGGCAACACGTATCACTCGGCGACGGTGACGCACCACATGACGCTGTACCGACACGCCAGCGGCGCGCTCGTGTTTGGCGCGGGCACCGTGCAGTGGGCGTGGGGTCTCGACCCGAACCACGACATCGGCCCGGACACCGGGTCGAGCACCGCCGATCCGATCGTTCAGCAGGCGACGATGAATCTGCTCGGCGACATGGGCGTTCAGCCGCAGACGAGGCAGGCAGGACTGTTCCCCGCTTTGCCGAGCAGCGATTCGACGGCGCCGACATCAGCGATCGCCTCGCCAGCGGCCGGCGCGGTCATTGCGGCCGGCACGCGCGTCGCGATCACAGGTACGGCGGCCGATGGCGGCGGCGGCGTGGTCGGCGGCGTCGAGGCGTCGGTGGACGGTGGGGCGACGTGGCATCCGGCGAGCGGCACGAGCAACTGGTCGTACAGCTGGCGGCCCAACGCGACCGGCACCGCAAACATCCTCAGCCGCGCCGTCGACGATACCGGCAACCTCGAGCAACCGGTCACACAGACGACGGTGACGGTCGGGCCGGTCAACTGTCCGTGCAGCATCTGGGACGACGCCTTCGGGCCGTGGGACATTGATTCGGCCGACGCGAACGCCATCGAGGAAGGCGTGAAGTTCCGATCGGACGTCAACGGACAGATCACCGGGATCCGCTTCTACAAGGCGCCGGCCAACACCGGGACGCACACGGGACATCTCTGGGCGAGCGACGGCACGCTGCTCGGCAGCCTGACGTTCTCGAACGAGACCGCGTCGGGATGGCAGCAGGCGAGCTTCGCGACGCCGATCTCGATTGTCGCGAACACGACCTACGTCGCGTCCTATCACACGAACGCCGGACACTACTCGGTCGACGACTTCTACTTCGGCCGATCGGGCACCGACATGGGACCGCTGCATGCGCTCCGCAGCGGCGTCGACGGCCCCAACGGTGTCTTCATCTACGGCGCGACGGCGTTCCCGACTCAGAGCTTCGAGTCGGAGAACACGTGGGTCGACGTGGTGCTCGGCCCTGTCGACACGACGCCGCCGACCGTCTCAATCACGGCGCCGGCCGGCGGCGTGACCGTGAACGGCACCGTTGCGGTTTCCGCCACGGCTGCCGACAACGTCAGCGTCGTCGGCGTGCAGTTCAAGCTGGATGGCGCCAATCTGGGCGCAGAAGATACGGCCGCGCCGTACACGATCAACTGGAACTCGACCACGATCGGCAACGGCAGCCACACGCTGACGGCGGTCGTCCGCGATCCGTCGGCCAATACGACGACATCCGCGCCGGTGACGGTGACCGTGAACAACCCCGACGTCACGCCGCCGACGGTGTCGATGACGGCGCCCGTCAACAACGCCATCGTGTCGGGCACTGGCGTCACCGTGTCGGCGAACGCATCGGACAACAACGGCGTGGCCGGTGTGCAGTTCCTGCTCGACGGCGCCGCGCTGGGCGCCGAGGTGCTCACTTCGCCGTTCACGATGTCGTGGAATTCGATGACCACGGCCAACGGCGCACACACGCTCGCGGCGCGCGCCCGCGACGCCGCCGGCAACGTCGCGACGTCGGCGAACGTCACCGTGACCATCGGCAACGGCGCCCCGACGCTCGACGTCAACGTGTTCACCGACAAATCGACGACCACGACGACGATCACCTCGCCGACCTTCTCGACCAACGGCGCCAGCGAGCTGCTGGTCGCCTTCGTCGGTGCCGACGACCGGACGGCGGGCAATACCGTGAGCGGCGTCACAGGCGGCGGACTGACGTGGACGCTCGTGAGGCGCACGAACACGCAGCGCGGCGACAGCGAGATCTGGCGCGCGTTCAGCGCGTCGACGCTGAGTGGCGCGTCGGTGACGGCGACGCTCACGCAGGGCGCCGCGGCGTCGCTGACCGTCGTCAGCTTTGCCGGCGTCGACACGACCGGCACGAACGGTTCGGGCGCCGTTGGCGCCACCGGCTCCGGCAGCGCCGCGACCGGCGCGCCGACGGCCTCGCTGGTGTCGACGCGCGCCAACTCGTTCGTGTTCGGCGTCGGTCTGGACTGGGATGCGGGACCGGCCCGCACGCTGGGCGCCAATCAGACGATGGTGCACCAGTATGCGGCAACGAACGTCATCACCGCCTGGGTGCAGCGCACCACGAGCCCGGTCGCCGCCAGCGGCACGACGGTCACGATCAACGACACCGCGCCGACCGCCGATCGCTACAACCTGACGATCTGCGAAATCCTGCCGCCAGGGACGCCGACGTGGACGGTCTCGGGAGCGGTCACACCGGCGGCGAGCGGCGTCGGCACGACGCTGGCGCTGAGCGGCGCGGCAACGGGAACGGTTACCGCAGACGCGGCCGGCAACTTCACGTTCACCGGATTGGCGAACGGCACTTACACGGTGACGCCGTCGAAGACCGGCTTCACCTTCAGCCCGGCGAGTCAGTCCGTGACGGTGAGCGGCGCGAACGTGACCGCCGTCAACTTCACCGCCGCGCCGGTGCCAACGTGGAACATCTCCGGGACGGTCAGTCCGTCAGCCAGCGGCGCAAACACCACGTTGACGCTCAGCGGCGCCGGCACCGGTACGGCGACGGCCGATGCGTCAGGCAACTTCACGTTCACAGGACGGCCCAACGGGACGTACACCGTAACGCCGTCGAAGAGCGGCTTCTCGTTCAGCCCGACGAGTCAGACCGTCGTGGTGAACGGCGCGAACGTCGGCGCGGTGAATTTCACGGCGGCCGCGCTGCCGACCTGGAGCGTGTCCGGAACGGTCAGCCCGTCAGCCAATGGCAGCGCCACGACGTTGACGCTCAGCGGCGCTGGATCGGGAACGACGACGGCCGACGCGTCGGGCAACTTCACGTTCACCGGGTTGAACAACGGCACATACACGGTGACGCCGTCGAAGAGCGGCTTCGTGTTCACGCCGGCGAGTCAGTCGGTGACCGCGAGCGGCGCCAACGTGACCGGCGTCAATTTCACGATCGCGACTGCGCCGCCGCCGAGCGGGATCAAGATCGACGCGAACGTTTCGAGGGATCAGCCGACATCGGCCACGACGGTGGCGTCGCCCGCGTTCTCGACGACATCGGCGAACGAGCTGGTGCTGGCGTTCGTCGTGGCCGACTATCTGTCGGGCGCGAACACGACGGTAACCAACGTCACCGGCGCCGGGCTGACGTGGCAGCTCGTCGTGCGCAGCAACATCCAGTCGGGAACGTCCGAGGTGTGGCGCGCCTTCGCCCCCTCGACGCTCACGAACGTCACCGTGACCGCGACGCTCTCGCAGTCGGTCGATTCGATGCTGACCGTCATGAGCTTCTCGGGCGTGGATACGTCAGGCACGAACGGTTCGGGCGCGATCGGCGCGATCGCGACCTCGAACTCGATCTCAGGCGCGCCATCCGCGTCGCTCGCCACGACGCGCAACAACTCCTGGGTGATGGGCGCGGGCAACGACTACGACAATGCGATTGCTCGAATCGTCGGCGCGAACCAGACGCTCGTGCACCAGTACATGCCGCCAGTCGGCGACACGTACTGGGTCCAGCGTCAGAACGCACCGACGCCGCTGGCTGGCACGAACGTGACGATCAACGACACGGCACCGACGAGCGATAGATTCAACCTGGCGATCTGTGAAATTCTTCCGGTGCCGGGCACGTAGGGCCTGGGCGCTGAGGGACGGCAAGTGACGGCAATACGATTGCATCCGCATAGCGATATTGTCGCGATGAGCACAGTACCTATCGGCAAGAGAGCGCTCGTTGTCGACGACGATGAGGCTGTGCTGCGGCTGATGACGCACTGGCTCACACGCGCCGGCTACGCCGTCGTCCCCTGCGAAACCTTCGAACAGGGGAAGCATCAGCTGACGACGTCGCCGCCCGATGTGCTGTTGACCGACTTGCGGCTCGGCGCCTTCAACGGGCTGCAGCTCGTCATCCTGGCCCGAGCGCAGAGTCCGGAAACGATTGCCGTCGTGATGTCGGCGTTCGATGACGCGACGCTCCGCGACGAGGCGGCGCGCTGTGGCGCGCATTACCTGATGAAGCCGTTCTCGCTGACCCAGCTGTTGGAATTGACGAACGGCGACACAATACAGGAACACACCTGAACACAGTCGTCTGGCTGGAGAAGCTGCTGCCGAGCACCCGCTCGACTGGTTTGGGATCGTATGCGGTTTGCATTGTTCAGATTAGTGCCGCGTCAGAAAAACGCTGCGTTGGCCGTGGAGTTACTGTGGTGTCGGCGTGGCGTACTCGATCCTGATCGTCGATCAACGACCGACGGCTGTGGCGCGGCTCGCGAAACCGCTGGCAGGGGCAGGCTACGCCGTCACGACTGCGACGACGTTCGAGGCCGCACGCGAACGGCTGGCCGCGCAGCCGCCCGATCTGCTCATCGCGGCAGAGCGTCTGGGCCTCTTCAACGGACTGCAACTCGTCTTGCGCGGGCGGTTCGATCATCCCGAAATGGCCGCCATTGTCACCGCCGACGCCAACGATCCTGTACTTCAGGCTGAAGCCAGATCGTTCGGCGCCGCCTGTGCTGTTGCGCCTATCAGCGCGTCTGAACTGCTGTCGCTCGTCTCTCGAACGTTTGCGATACGGCCGATGTAACGACCTCGGCCTTACCGCGCCGAATTCATCTCGCCGCAGCGCCCGCCTTGTGCGGCCACGCGCCCTCGCCGCTGCCATTCACCGCAGTCACGACGTAGTTGCAGGTCGTTGCAGATTGTCAAGCGATGCGGCCTTCACTTTGTCGGCGCCGTTGTTGCCGACGGCCGCAATCGTCCCGAAGACGTGCGTGCCGTGATCGAGCGAGCCCGCAGCGCATGTGATCGCCGCGCCGCCGATCGTCACCGTGAACGCAGTGGCCGCCTTCCAGACGTTCGCGGCGAGATCCGCGTGTGTGTAGTCGATGCCGGTTATCGATGACGCCCCGACGTTCGCGCGCGATCCGCGCGTGACGTCCCACGCCGACGGCGCGTGAATGGCCGGCATGCCCAGGGAGTGCCGAACTGCGGATCGGTTGGCGTGGCTTCGGCCTGGAATCCGCGTGCACGACGTAGTTCGGGCTCGAACTCGACCGCGTCATGGAACCGCAGCAGCGAGATCAGCTGATCCACGTCCCTGGAGCGCGAATGCAAATGGTGAAGCACGCCGGTCAGCTGCTTCGACGTCATCGGCGTCGCGATTGAAGGTGAACAGCGCGTGCCTGGCTCCGTCAGCGGACGGCGGAGCTTCACGAGAGTCTTGCTGGTTGTCGGCTGCTGGTTGCTGGTTGATAGCCTACCAACCGATAGCTGCGCGACGCGATCGTGGAAAACATACGCGGCCGCGGCAGCGCCGAGGCCCGTCATGAGAGGAGAAAGCCGCCGATCGCGAGCGCGATGCGGCCGCGGGAGGATCCCGTCCGGCATGTAATCGTCGGGTTGTGGCTCATCCTCGTAAGGATGAGCGCTTCAGTGCACGCCTCGGAATCGAAACCGACTCCTTTCTTATGCTTGCGGGGCCCCCGCTCGCTCTCACTCGGCGACGCCCGCCTTCGCGGCGGTTCGCTCCGCCGCCTCGCTCGGGCCGCAGGCGCTCAGCGCGAGCGAGTCTGTCAGCGGACGACGATTGGCGAGCTGGCCTCGGAAAGGAACAGACGCGACGGCCCGCTGCCGTCGGTCGGCGCGACCCAGACGTCGGATGCCGCCGATGAAGGCCGCTGGATGGCGTAGAGGACGTGGTCGTTGTCGAGCCATTCGACCTGATCGTCGACGTACCGCGATTCGGCGTCGAGCGGCCGATCGCTCATGCTCTTCACGTCGAGGACGTAGAGACGCCAGGCATCGGGCCGCGGCGCCACACGACGCTTGAAGACGATCGACTTCTCGTCGGGCGAGAGCGATGGGCACTCGACGTCGTTGTGGACGAACGTGAGCTTGCGAAGTCCAAGATCGCCCCTGACGAGATAGTTCTTGTTCTGGCTGCCGAGCGTCGCAAAGAAGACGTTGCTGTTCTGCCCGAACGTCACTCCCCAGAGATTGATGTCGCGCGCAGTGTACCGCGCGCCGTCGCGCCATGCCGTGAACTGCTCGAGGTCTCCCAGCTCCTCGCCGGTCGACATGTCGATGAGGCTCGTCCTGGTGGAGAATCCCGTCGCGTTGTAGCCGTGACCGGCGAGGAATACGGTGACGGCGCCGACGCGGCCGTCCGGCGACACCCGCGTGCGGCTCGGACTGCCTTCGAGCTTCAACGTACCGATCTTCGCGAAGTTGCGATCGAAGATGACGGCGCGGTAGGTCGTGAACACGCCGCGGTCCGACTGCAGGCAGATGCCGCGGCCGTCGCCGAACGAGACGCGATCGCATTCGAGCGACGTGGCGACGCGTGCGGACGGGCGTTCCAGCGGCGCGAGGCTCATCGCGCTGTAGCTCGCATCGAGGCCGGTGTGCCGAAACAGCAGGTGCGGCGACGCGGCGATCGCCGGCACCGCCGGCGGGTGCGGCGTGGCGCCCGGCGATCTCGCGGCAACTCTCTGGGCAACGGCGGCGAAGAGAACCGCGGCTGACGCAAGGGCGACCGCCGCCACGACGCGCCGCCGGATGCGAATCGGCCCGATGGCGGCAAACGCGAACGGCACGACGACCAGCGCGACGCTCAGTCCACGTCCGTAAAGACCTTCCGGTCCGTACGGCTCGCTCGCGGCGTGCAGCGTCTCGCTCCATGGCAGCAGACGAGCTTCCGCGAGTTCGTGCAACGTGTAGATCGACGCCTGGACCACGAAGAGCGATGCACAGGCGGCAATTGCACGCCGCCGACCGGCCGCCGGCAGGCGCTCGACAGCGCGTCCCCATGCGAACGCGGCGAAGGCGGCGGTCGCAGCGGCGCCGACGGACGAGACGATCGCATCGCGCGATCCGAGCGTGAACGCCGCCCGCAGCACGACGTCGATTTCCATCGTCTGGCGCACGACGACGAGCACTGCGGCGGCGGCGAGGATCGCGCCCGTCAAACGCGCGGCCTGCCATGCGGCGATGAGCGCGGACGCCGCCAAGACCGCTTCCCACTGCGACTGGCGCGCGGACGACTGAAAAAGAGAGCCGGCCAGGAACGTCAGCGGCAGGGCGGCGACGAGACCCAGTCGCACCGGGGCGACGCGATCGCGGCGGCCGCTGCTGCGCGCGTACGAAAGGTACACGGCGACGGGCATGAAGGCCTGAAGCCCCTGCGACAGCGTTCGGACGAAGAGTTCCTGCACGGAAACAAGGTGTGGTGCAAGGGACCTGCCGGCCGTTCACGCTTGCAGTTGCGACGCACGGCCGTGCACGTCTGCACGCTGGCTGACAAATGTCTGCCGATGTTCTCCCTGCCGGTCACGTTCAGCGTTGAACGCAGAGACCGGCGAGCCTGCAGAGTGTTTTTCTCTGCGATCTCACCGATCTCCGGTTCATCCGTGTCAGAGAGACTTCAGGAACGTGACGATCTGGTTCTGCTGATTCCCGCTCAGCGCGCGGAAGTTGTTGGTCACGAACGTCGCTTCGCCTCCGTGGCGCAGAATCGCGTCGGTGAACGTCAGCGACTCGCCGTCGTGCATGCGGCGGCTGTGCGTCCGCACGCCCCAGAGCGGCTGCGTGCGCAGCTTATTGGCGGTCGACTGGCCGCCGTTCTGGACGATGCCGTCGCCGCTGCCGACGTCGTGCAGCAGGAAGTCGCTGTACGGGTGAATGATCTTGTTGCCGAGCGCGGCGGGCACGATTAACGCGCCGCCGTTGATCGACGTGCCGACGGCCGCGGTCGTGATGTTCGGCACGTGACAGATGCTGCAGCCGATCGAATTGAACAGATTCGATCCTGCAACGGCGTCCGCGGTACCGGCGAGCGCGGCGTCGCGCGGCGGCGCCTTGGTCGAGCGCAGGAAATTGGCGAACACGTCAATGTCGTTGCCAGCGTCTTCAGGATCGGGGACCCTGTCGAACTCGGCGACGGAGCTCCCGAGCGACGTGTTTTCCGTCGGCTGCAGACGGCTCGTGACGCCGATCTCGTTCAGGTACGCGTCGGCCGAGAACGAGAGCAGACTCGCGTGCTGATTCTTCCAGCCGAAGCGTCCGACGCGGACGGCGCCGGGCGCTTCGCTCACCGGCACCTGAATGACCTGTCCCGCGATGCGGCCGCCGCTCTGTCCGGGCTGGCTGTTCGCGATGGCGACGAGCGTGTTGGAGTTGATCGCCTCGACGAAGCCGTCGCCGAGCGCGTTGGTCGACAGGCGGAAGGTGCGGACGTTTTCGGCGCCCGGCACGCGCTCCTGGATCGACGCGTCGATCGCGCGATCGTTGATCAGCGAGCCACCCGGTGCGTCGACGAAGTTGCCGACGCCGTCGCGGTGACCGGCGCGCAGCTCGCTAACCTGGCTGATGGCGCCGGTGATCGGATTCTGGTGGCACTCGGCGCAGGATTGCGCGTTGTACACCGGGCCGAGGCCGTCCGGGATCGTGTCTCGTTCTTCGAACGTCGCGCGCGCGGCGTCGAAGTCCGCCTGCGTGAGGAACCCGTTGGTCAGGTTGTCGAATCCGGTCGGCGCCGGCGTGGCACCCGTCTGCCCGTGGACTGCGTACGACGCCGCCATCACCCAGGCGGCGGTCGCGCCCGCCAGCAACACCATGACACCGCGTGCACGCTTCATGACGATCCTCCTTGATGGTTGACGTGGTCGTGATCGAGCGTCGCGTGATGACTGCGGTGTCGGATGATGCGAACGCGGCGCACATTCAACAGCCGACGCTCGGACCGATCAATCGAAAAGGCGAATCGCTTTCACGGAAATTTTCTGGAGACGATTTGCGGCGTGTTCGGTCGAACACCACGGATGCGCATCGAGTGAAGCGCGTTGGTGTTCGACGCGACTCCACGAGACCCGCGCCCGGAAGAGCTGGAGCACGCGACGTGATTCGTTTTGCAACACGACGTGCAATAACGGCGATGCGCGTCGCAGAAACATTCTGTTCGCGTCGGCGCGCCACGAATCAACCTCACGGTGAGTCACCCCGTCGACGTTGTGCCGGACTACGATCTGTGCCGCTCCGGCGGGCGCGCTCACGATCAGCATCGTCGGCATCAACGGCTCAATGTCATTCTCCCCGAATCCGGGAGAGAGGCTGTACCCGCATCGACTCACCCGACCACGATCTGCCCGGCCATCCTCGGATGAATCGAGCAGAAGTACTTGTAAGTGCCGGGCGCGTCGAAGCGGTGCGAGAACTGCTGATCCGTGTCGAGCACCGGCGACTTGAACTTCTGCTCGAGGCTGACGACGTTGTGCGGCACGTCGTCGCGGTTGGTCCAGGTGATCGTCGTCCCACCGGCATCGACGCCATCGCGCGCGAAGCCGAAGTTATCGACGACAACGTCGTGAGCGTCCGCGGCAGTCATTTCAGCCTCGAGCGGTACATCGGTGATGGCGATCGGGTGGTTGACGTCGTGGAACGACACGCGCGACAGGCCGAGGACCTTGCGCAGGCGATCGTCGGGCACTTTCATCGGCCCCGGCGACGGCGCCGAGCCGGGCGCCGGTTGCGGAAACGCCGTCGACATCGCGGTGGAACGTGACATGCCCTTCCACCTTCTGCATCACCTGGTGGATGTGGCCGTTGAGCACCGACACGGATCCGAAGCGCTTCAGATACGACAACGCGCGCGCACTGTCGTCCGTGCCCCATCCCCATTCCGGATACACGGACGAGAGCGGGATGTGCGCGAACACGACGATCGGCGTGCTGCTCTTCAGCCGCTTCACGTCCTTCTCGAGCCATTCGAACTGCTCGTTGCCGAGCGTCCCGAGCCCGCCTGCCTTCAGATCGACGACGTTCACCAGGCCGACGAAGTGGACGCCGCCGTGGTCGAAGCTATGCCAGCCGGCGCCGCTGGTCCCCTTGCCGAATCGCTGCAGGTAGCTCTTGCCGTCGTCCTCGAGTACGTCGTGCTCGCCGGGCACATAGAACACAGGCATCGACAGGTCGGAAAGGACCTGCTGCACCGTGTCGAATTCAGCAGCCTTCGACAGTGCGTCAGATCGCCCGTGTGGAGCACGAATGCCGGCGGTTCCGGATCGGCTTTGATATTCGCGATCGCGGCGCGCAGTGTCGCCGTGACATCGGTGTTCGCGGGCTTATCGAACCCGATGTGAGTGTCGCTGATCTGGACGAAGTGCAATACTCCGGCGCCGTGCGACATCATCGATCCCCGGCGACCGATCTCGCGTCGATCGGGTTTCCACTCGTCGGTGGACGCCTCGAATATCTGGCAGGACGTCCGGTGGCTGCCCTCGTCTATCAACGACAGAAACACACGATCTCCATACTCCCAATCGCCCGACAAGGCGGACGTGTCGGCCAAGCCACTGTACGCCTGCGCGTAGTGTGGATCGCGCTGGATCGCCTGGTTGAAATACTCGACCGCCTTTTCAAAGTCGTCACCGGTTCGCTTGTTCCAGAAATACCGTCCCTTCAGGTACGCCTCGTACGCGCGAGGATCCACGACTTTCCCGTGCGTCAGCGTCGCCCGTTCCTGCGCGTTGAGATTGATCCGGATCTGTTCAGCGATCGTGCGCGCGACGTTGTCCTGCAGCGTGAGCGTTTCGCGCAGATCGCCATCATAGGAATCGGACCACAATGTTGGCGCTCATCTGAAACCGCGTAAATCTATCTGGACCCCGGGTCATTGTAGTTGTTCTTCGTCGTTGTTCTTCTGAAGAAAAGAGAACGGCTGTGGGCGCTCGTGGGAATCTCGCGTTCTGCAGCGGGATTTCCACACAGCGGTGGACGCGTTCTGTGCGTCCACGGCTGCGTCAGCGTCCAGGCCCCTTCGCTCTATTCGGTGCGAATTGTGGCGAACGGCGCGAGCCGCGTAAGCTGACGCCACGGCGAGGTGAGGGCCTGGAGCTTTGCCCCTCCAGACCCTCGGTGACCGCCTCGATGCTCCGACGGACCGAGACCGGTCGCTGTCTCTTGTGTCACGGTTTCGCTGCGTGTCCAGTTGGAGTGTGCCGCTGCTCCGACGTGGACGCGCCGCTTCGCCAGAAAGTCTGCCGGCGCTGCAACCGCCTCTTCGCGATCTGCGCGTCGTGTGATCGGGGCCACGCGTATTGCTCGTCGGCGTGTCGGATGGCCGCCCGTCACGACTCGGTCGGCGCCGCGCGCCGCCGGCATCGGCGCAGCCCGGAAGGCCGCCTCGATCATCGTGATCACCAACGCGCGTATCGCGCCCGCGTGAGGGATCAAACTTCCGGCCCCGCGGCACCGCCGGTCACACTGCTCGCGGACACGGCGACGGATCGATCGCCGACTGCGCCCCTGGCGGGCGCGTTGCGCTGTATGGTCTGCGGCCCCGAAAGCGCGTGGCTCCTTCCACCGCCCTGGCGAATCCGTCGCGTGTCCCCGGAGGCCCGCCATGATCACACCCGAGCAGCACGCCGAGATTCGCCGCCTGTATTTCGGCGAGCACTGGAAGGTCGGCACCATCGCCGCCGCCCTCGGCGTCCACCATGACACGGTGCGCGCGGCGATCGCGCACGACACCCGCGCCTTGCCGCGCGGTCTGTGCCGCCCGACGCAGCTCGACCGGTATCTGCCGTTCGTGCGAGACACCCTCGCGCAATATCCGCGGCTCCGTGCGACCCGGCTGTTTGAGATGGTCCGCGCGCGCGGCTATCCCGGCTCCGTCGTCCAATTGCGGCGCGTCGTCCACACGCTGCGGCCGAGCGTCACGCCGACGCTGTATCGGCGCTTGACGACGTTACCAGCGGAAGAAGCCCAAATTGACTGGGGCGCCTTTGGGATGATCCGGATCGGCCACGGCACGCGGCCGCTCTCGGGCTTCGTGATGGTCCTCTCCTACTCACGTGCGCTGTCGGCGCTCTTCACGCTGGATCAGACGCTCGAGAGCGACAAATTCAGTACCTCCGCGACGCGTTCTTTGCCGCGCGGACGTTTGCGGATGTCGATGATCTGAACGCGCAGTTTCGTCGCTGGCGCGAGGAGATTGCGCATCAGCGTCCCCATCCCGAGCAACGCGATCAGACCGTCGCGCAGGTCTTCGCGCAGGAGCAGCCGCGCCTCCTCCCGCTGCCCGCGCATCCCTTCGACACCGAGGTGTTGCGCGCCGTCGTCTCCGGCAAGACCCCGTACGTCCACTTCGACCGGAATAGCTATTCGATTCCGCACACGCATGTCCGCCGGCCGCTCACGCTGCTCGCGAGCGCGACGACCGTGCGCCTCGTCGCCGGTGCGGAGGAGATCGCGCGGCACGCGCGGAGCTACGACACGGGGCAGACGATTGGAGATCTGGCGCACCTCGAAGGCTTGCTCGCGGTCACGCGCCAAGCCAATCCGTCGAGCGGGCGCGATCGCCTCCGCGTCGCCGTCCCGCTGATCGCCACGCTGCTCGAGCACCTGGCGGCGCGCGGGGAATCGCTGCGCGTGCACACCGCCCGCTTGCTCGCGCTCCTCGACGACTACGGCCCGCAGGAATTGACCGCCGCCGTCGCCGACGCGCTCGCGCGGGGCTTGGCGCGAGTGCCATCACGCACATCCTCGAACCGTCGCCGACAACGCGGCCAGAAACCCCCGATCCCGCTCGCCTTGCCCGACCGGCCCGGCGTCCGCGATCTCGACGTCACCCCGCATCCCTTGGAGTCCTACGATGACCTCGCTCGACCCGATCCCGACGACCCTGAGTGATCACCTCCGCCAATTGGGACTCTCGCAGACCGCCGCGGATCTGAATGACCTCATCGCCCGCGCCACCCAGAAGCGCTGGAGTCCGGCGGTCTTGCTCGAGACCGTCGTGCGCGCCGAACTCGACGCCCGGGCGCGGCAGCGTGTGGAACGGCGATTAAAAGAGGCCCGCATCGGTCGCTTCAAGGCCATGGCCGATTTCGAGTGGACCTGGCCCAAGCAGATCCATCGCCCCAGCGTGGAACGCGTCTTGACCCTCGACTTCGTCACCAAGCGCGAGAACGCGATCCTCGTGGCCGCTCAAGGCCTCGAGAAGACGATGGTCGCGAAGAATCTCCTCCATCAGGCCGTCCTCGCCGGCCACTCCGCACGGTTCATCACCGCCTCGGATCTCGTCCTCGATCTCACCGCCCAAGAGACGGCGCGCGCGCTCGAGCGGCGACTCCGCGTCTATGCCCGGCCGTCACTCCTCTGCATTGACGAGATCGGGTATCTCTCGTACGACGCCCATGCGGCCGACCTCCTGTTTCAGGTCGTGAGCCGCCGCTATGAGCAGAAATCGATTGTGCTGACGACGAACTGAGCCTTCATGGAATGGAGCACGATCTTCCCGAATGCGTCGTGTGCCGTCGCGCTGATCGACCGCCTTACTCATCACGCCGAGATCCTGACCATCGACGGCGAGTCGTATCGAAAACGCGAAGCCGAACTCGCGCAGAAAGCGAGACGCTCTGCGACCTAACGCCGCTCGTTTCAGCGTGCCACCATTCGTCGGCCCAGATTTACGCGCTTTCTCGTGAGCGGCAACAAAATGAACGCCGACCGAGTTTTTTAGCAGGGACACGAACGCGTTCTGCAGCTCTTGATGCTGCGTTTCGGTCAGCCCAGTTCGAAGAACTCGAGGTCGTGGTGCTCCGCCATCAGCTCGGCATCTTGTGGCGCCAGATCGCGCGACCGGCGCTCACGACCGCCGACCGCGCATTCCTCTCGGCCGCCAGTCGACTGCTGCCGCGCGTCAATTGGACGGCGTCCATCATCACGCCGGCGATGCTCCTTCGTTAGCATCGACGTCTCGTGGCACGACGCTGGACGTATGGGCGACGAGCCGGTCGTCCACCCATTATTAGCCGAGACTTTCGCGATGATCCTGCCAGTGGCCACGGAGAATCCGCGATGGGGCGACCGGCGCATTGTGGGTGAACGGAATGGTGACCATCGAGGGGCTCTATGCAGAAGTCGCTCTGAAGGCGTCGCATTGAAGGCCGTCGCTAAAAGCTGATCCAGCGGCGCGCAGGCGGTGTCGCGGCGCGCAGGCGGTGTCAAGGACGGCGAAGCCGCCGAAGGGAATCCTTCGCGCCAGTCAGATTCTGCCCACCACACTGAGCAAGTCACAGTTCACTATCCCTGGCATCCGCTGCATGGCCAGACGATTCTAGTCCAGCGCAGCGCGCGTCATGGCCGGGAGGTCTGGCTCTGCGAGCACGATCTGCGGACGGCTGCGATTCCGGTGTGGATGACCGACCGCATGGCGTGTGCCGCCCTGTCGGTCGGTCCTGTCGTTGTCTCTGTCGAAGCGCTCAGTGAGCTGGCGTTATTGGTGAACGCCACACGCTCGGCGCACGATCGCGTCATCGATCTTCCTCAGGAGGAGCACGATGCGACGTCGACAGCCGAGACAACGCCCATGCCGTTCGAGCGCGAGGTATCGACGGTCGTTCTGCCGGCGCAGATCGCACAGGAGTTGGTGAGGACGCTCGCCGATCTGCTGCTCGCCAGCGCGGTGGCCGCCGACCATGATGAGGAGCGGGACGATGCGCGCGAAGATCACCGCTGACCATCTGGAACGGACCGCCCTCGTGTACGTGCGCCAATCGACGCCCGGCCACGTCCGGGTCACTGCGAGAGTCGGCGGCGACGCCAGTATGCGCTGGTCGACGTCGCGCGCGAATTGGGCTTCTGCCCGCGTGGAGACCATCGACGATGACTTGGGCATCCCCGGCAGTGGATTCGGTGATCGGCCGGGTTTTCAACGCCTGCCGACGACCGTCTGCTCGGGAGCCGCGGGCGCCGCGTTGGCGCTCGAAGCCTCGCGGCTCGCGCGTAATGATCGCGACTGGTCGCAGCTGGTGGAGCTCGGTGCGATCACGAGGGTCGTACTGATCGATCAGCGAAACCGTCCACTGAATCGGATCAGGCCCACTCCGTTTCGCGATAGATCGTGACGCCCTGCAGGCGTCGGGGGTCGTAGTTCACCGTACGCTCGTCGTCCGTTCTGACCGTCACCTGGTTCCTCTTCGCGTCGGTGTGCTCGACACGGGCGTAGTCGCCAGCCTCGATGCCGAGCGTCTTGCTGCCGCTGCAACGTATTCGACTCGATGCCGACCTCGGCCAGCTTGTGGGTGGCACGGGAGGTCGGCGCGAAGCCCTCGACTTGGTAGCCCTCACGTTCGGCCGCGTCGCGAACCGCCGCGAGCGCCGTCGTCTTCCGGCGCCGGCGGTGCCTTCGAGCACCATGACTTGATCGCAATTCGCCAGAATCTCCCGGACGGCCGCGCTCTGCCTCTCATTCAGGTGCTCATGCTCGCGCGCGATCGCCTCGCGGGTGCTGTCGGTCACAACTCCGCATATTGCCCCTGGCCGGCACGCATCTGGTCGATCGGTCTCTCGTTCAAGTTCGATCATCGCTGGCGTCGTGAACGATCGGCCCGGCATTCCTGGTTGCTGTTGCACGCGATGAACTCGCCTCTCTCGACGCGACGATCGACCTCGTGCTTGATGTCCTCAACACGCGCCTCTACGATCTGCGCTCGACCTACGCGACGCGCCTGAGCGCCGGCGGCGTGGCCGACGAGTGGGTCACGCACCTCCTCCGCCAGGGCGATGCGAAGGTCTTCAAGAAGTACTCGCAGATGAAATTGCAGATGAAGCGCGAGGCGCTGCAGAAGCTCAATCGTGTGGCCAACGAATCGGCGGGCGTTTTGGGACAAGTCGGATGATGAATCGGGAGTTCTGGGACAGTGAATTGGGTTTCGGGACAGTTCTGGGACAATTTTCGCCAAGAAAGCGAAGTACGCGAATGGGCGAACTGCGGGAAACCGCAGTAAAATTGAGGATCTCTAGAGTCGGGGCGTAGCGCAGCCTGGTAGCGCACCTGCCTTGGGCGCAGGGGGCCGCCGGTTCGAATCCGGCCGCCCCGACCAATAAAATGCAGCTATAGCTGAAAGCGTCACGATTCACCGCTTGGGCTACAGGCACACTTAAGGCACACCTCGTTCCAGGTAGAGAGAAAAGTTCCATGGCGCCGAAAGGGGTAGCTTTTTCGCATTAGGCGCAGGGGTCGCTGGTTCGAATCCAGTCACCCCGACCACTTTTCAAGGTTCCCCGGGTAACCACCCGCAGCAGCTTCGGTCTGGCGGACGTCGGCGGCGCGGCCCCCTCCTTCAGCACAGGGAGCCGGTCGCGGCGTTCGAATCCAGTCGCCCCGACCACTTCTCCAATCTGTAGGTCACATATAGGTCACACCCGGGTCGGCGCTGAACCGCTGGCCAATTGTGACCTTCAGCCCGGCGCAAGCGCGGTTCTCCTAATCATATTTAGCGCCATCGCATGTGCGCGCCGCCGCTGAACATCTCTGCATATCGATCGTAGGCGAGGTCCGCGGCGTCGTCATCAATATGCAGCGTCGCCGCGATGTCGCGGTACAGCACGCGATCCTGCGAGATCGTCGGGATTCGACGCGGTATGGGGTCGGAAATCATTCCGTCGCGCTCAAGGCGTATTCCACGCGGGATCGCAAGATGGCTTCTCAAGATCAACATCCCGAATATGATGCCGGTGAGTTGGCTCTGAGCACCTGCCACGGGCGCTAGCTGCTCGAGCGCCTTGGCGCTTCCGAGCCGCTCATAGATTGTCGCGAGCACGCCCCTGTCGCCTGCCAAAACCACCAAGTGACCGCGGCCGGGCAATGCGATGGCGAGCGCCCGGTACGGCCGCGGCACGTCGACCAGCGCGAAATCGTTGCTCTCCGCCGGAAGAAACATCACCGAACCAAATGGATCAGGCGAAAATCTGAAACCTGGACGATCCAGGCTGAGCAGCCCGTGCTTGAGCAGCGCTGCTGTCTCGACAAACGAATCCGGCGGCACGACGGTGCCCGCAGCCGGATCACTGCGGTCGAGAGGCAGGGTCGAGTCTCGGTAGCTCAGACCGGTCGTAATCTTCAGCGCCCAAAGAAAGTAGTCGCGTGCGGACGCCGTGTTGTCCTGAATACGGCGCTCAAGTGGCGCCAGCCGCTCGCTGTTGCAGTGGCGACACGCTGGAACGACAGTCTGTCGATATGTGAGGGTCGTCTGATTCGAGAGCAACAGACGCTGGTTGTACAAGTCGAAGTGGCGCAACAGCCACTTCGGCACGACGTGTTCCTTCGTTTCACTTGGCTGATCGCAAAACACGCAACTCGGTTCTGCGGCGGCCAGCGGCGACGCGGCTGACATCGGTTAAGCGTACATGCGATCACCGCGGCGAACGCTAAGAATTGGCGATTGCGCAGAGTGCGTTTCTGCTATTCTGGTCGGCTGGCCTGGAGGTAGTTTACGCATGCGTGGCGACATGGCCAAGGTTGTGACCGAGCGTCCACGACGCGGTCACGCCGAGAAGAGCAAGAAAACAACCGGACGCCCAATCCGCCGCTACGATCCAGACGCCGACTACGACGAGCCGATGCGGCTGCCGATCAGCCGCGGCCGTCAGTACGGCTGGAATGCGAAGGAATTCTCCGACCTGATCAACCCGCTGAAGCGGTATCTGCGCTCCTGCATCGGCAGGCCGTGGAACAAGGTGCACGGCGAGCTCTCGCAGAAGCTCGATCGGCGCAGCGTGTCCGGTTCGCACATCTGGGATCACGTGATGTGGGAAATCGAGACCCACTGCTACATCGGGCCGGATGGTCGGGCGTACAGCAACAACCGAAGATTTCGCCTCTCGGGTTCGCCCATTGTCGGTTTGTACGTGCATCCGAGGACGGGACTGGTCCGGGAGCAAACGCGTCGCTTCGATCGACGATAAGGACTGCCGACGGTGACAACATCGGTTAGCCTGCTTCGATACGTTGAGGCCGCCTACAGAAGGGACCCCTGTGAGCCCCGCTGATGCTGGTCCGGTCGGAAAGGCGGGAACGGCGGTGGAGCTGAATGAACGACGAGTTGTTTCGCAAAATCACCGCGGCCGTGCGTCCGTTCGACGCGTTGGACTTGCTCGTATCGGTCGCGGCTCTTCAACTCATTCCGGGCAACCTTAGCAGCACGGTTCGACTGGAAGTACTCGCGCACGCCATTGCCACTCACCAGGTGCAGCGCACCGGCAAAAAGGCCACCGGAGGTACGCTGCAGCGGCTGACGAACACCGAGCCCCTGGCTGACTTCGCCATCGTTCGTCGTGAAGATCCTCCCGAGTGGCACTTTACCGCGCCTTTGGTATGGCGGGGGCAGCCATGCGTCGTATTTCCTGGCATCAGCGATGACGCCCTATTCACGTTCCACCAGCTGACCCGCGCCGTCGACATCGCACCAGAACTTCATCCACACTCCGAGTGTCTTATCGAAGTCCACCGCACAATCGCCGCGGTCCTTCGTCTCAGCTCGGAACTCGCCCGGCGAGCGGGATTGAGTCGTTGGACACGAGCTGAGTACCGAGGTCGCCACACGATTGTGCCCGCCACGCGAGAATTGGGTCGGTTGCAGCGCTGTGTGCTCTTTGATCGAGGAGAGCTCGATCAGCTTCTTTCGGATGTCGGTGGATCGGCGGCGTTGGCGTCCTTGACCGTCGAGTTTGGATCAGTCCAGCCGTCCTACGATCAACATACGGGCGCTCTGCTCGCGAAACCAATTGTCCGCGACGGCGAGGCCTACGTCGTTGCGCTTCCTGGCCTGTTGCTGGAAGCCGCGCGGCACAGCATCCTGTCAACAGCGTCAGTCGCAGGAGCCATTGAAGACATCGGTGAACGGTACTGCGCAGCGGTATGGGCGGCGACTGCAGATTCGACTCGGAAATTGGGAATGGACAGAGTTTCGAAGATCTCCAGCTTCGACGAGATCCCGAACTCACGGGCGGCGCTGTACCAGTTTGATCTCGACAAGTGGGCGCAGGTCATCTTGTTAACTGACCCGTTTTCGAACTATCGCCCAGAAGTCATATTTGATCGATGGCCGCTCGACGAACTGGGCGCCACTATCTCAAAGCGTGCGGCTGAAGGCGCATCTCGGGCGCAACAGCACGGAATCAACGACCTGGCAACGCTCGTCGTCGTGCAGGGAGCGGGTCGGGAGCACTTCGTGCGGCTCGAAGGCGACCTGCCCCAGACTCTGGTTCTCCGTGCTGCCGAGTTCGAAACGTTCGGATACGTCGAAGGCGGACAGCCGCTCGCACTCTGGAAGTACATGCAGGATCGCACGCGCCTTTCGAACACGACGCACATTCAGGCGACTAGCTTTCTTGACGAGTACGAGTTGTACCGCAGCCGCAAACATAGCTTTTACATTGGCGATGAAAAGCTCCCCGATGGACTGATGGTCGAAGTCGGCACTGGCTTGGGTGCCAGAGAGTACGTCGCATCCCGCTACGACCCTCACTGGGAGCGCAATGAGCAAGGAAGCGATGCCAGTTTCGTCGTCAAGATGTTGTATGCGGATGTGCCGGTCTACGGAGATCTTGACCGGGCCGCTGATCGCGTAGCCTGCTTCGTCGATGGCGCGACAGTTCCGATTTGGATTCTCGGGCCCCAGTACGAAGCCGCCGACACCCGCGCTTTGCGCTCGCTCTGCTATGACGTCGTTCAGGGTGTGGCCTACTGGATGTGGCAGGTCACCCCAGGACTGAATCGATACTTCGCCGTCGGCGCGCCGCAAGTGGCGCTGTCCGTCAACATCGAAATCGGATCCAACGTCTTGAACGCCGCTCAGCACAATTCGGGAGAGCAGCCATTCGATGCAGCGGTCGAGGGGAGTACCGTCACCGTTCGATTTAATCCGACGGCGGTTCCGCTGTTCCTGCGCGCTGACAATGCCGGTGAACGCGGCGTGCTTTCCGCGATTCTATCGGTGGTAGGTCAGACGCCCAGTGCAGTCAATCTCGAAGCGGCAGCAGTGGCGCAGCTCGTCGACGAGTTCGCTCCGTTGGGACCCAAGAAGCAGATGTTCTTCCTGCAAATCGATCGAGCGCCGGATCTGGACGACGCAGATCTGCGTGCAGAGGGTCTACTTCAGAATCGAGATGTTGACGGTCTCCTCGACGATCTCGGTGAACATCTCAGAACGGTCAAAGCGAGACCCATAGGACCAATCGACGCTATCCAGGACCGCCGAGCGGTGCTAAATGAAAGCGTCGCCTTCTTCTATGAGCTGCTGCGTGAGGAAGTCGCTCGCCTGGACCCTGCCGGAGCGCTCGAGACACTTGTTCGGCGCCACGAATCGTTGATCCAACAGACGGCCTACCGTTCCCTGACCGTTCCGACGCGATTGGCGTGTTATCGAGACGTACCGGAGGTAGCACGGGATATTGCGGAGGAGATTCCTGAACGTAGCAGAACCGCCCTCGCGAGCCGCTTTCTGATCGAATTCGTGGCAGCGCAGCCCCCGCATGGCGAGAGCGTCCTTTCGGACGCGACGTATGACAGGCTCTTGGCGATTTCCCATCACATCACAAATTTCGGCTTCAGCAGCGACCTTCTGCATTTCGGTCTCGCAGACACGCACCTTTCGATTCTTGGTTCAGGCCGGTTGGGCATCGAGCGAGATGCCTTCAGTGAAGGCCTGAAGGCTTACATGTCGGCGTACACGTCAGATGTGGCGAGACGATCTCTGCGAGAGTTCCCACGTCATTGGCGTCGGGGTGCTGGCGATGGTCCAACGGGTGTGCTCGAACGATTCGCCGAAGCGTCGACGGCCGAGTTTGGCGCCACGCTCGCAGAATTCTTCGACGTCATGATCGCGGCGGTCGACATACCGCGTTTGTCCAGACATTCGGTCGGCCTCATGGCTCGAGCGGAATTGGTGGATCAGATCGCCACGACGCTCTCTTGGCCAACGGAAAAAGTCGCACGCATCATCGATCAACTCACGATGGTGCCGCGTCGAGATTTCTTGGTTCCCGGAGCGTCCTTTAAGCTCAGGGATGTCTATCCGTGGAAGTTTGGGCGAGCGCTCTCGTATTTGCGGCGACCGTTCCTGCAGATCCGTCATAACGGCGACGAGCGGTTGATGTGGGGATTTCGGCACTTGTTCCATGCGACAGGATACCTAGGGATGATCTGTGCTCAAGGTCGCCTGGTCGCGAGCTCGCCGGAAATGCGCACAGCGATTTCGGAGATGAACGATGTTCGCGGCGATCAATTCACCGACGAGGTCGCTAAGTTGATCGAGCGCCCAGGCCGAATCGTTCGAGTCCGAATCAGCGATTTCGGCGAGGTACGAATGCCATTGGAGCGTGGCGACATCGACGTGCTCGCCATCGACCGAGCAGCAAAACTCCTTACAGCAATTGAGTGCAAGGACCTCGCACTTGCACGGACGCCCCAGGAGTTGGCGAACCAGCTTGAGGGCCTAATGCGCGGAGCCGATAACTCTGAGGGAAAGACCGTTACGCGCCATGGCAAGCGCCTCATCTGGATCCGCCAGAATCTGCCAGCCATCCTGCGCCACTTCAACGAGGACGATCCAGACGGGTGGACAGCCAGAGGCATATTCGTTGTTGACGAACCTTTGTTTGTGGCGCACCTCCGCAACATCGGAATGGAAGTCGTTTCGCTGGAGTCGCTGCATGCAGAGGGGTTGTGACCTGCTGGACTGCGCGTCGTGTTGATGAAATGCTTCGAGGCGAGATGTGAAGGCAGGGTGCCAGTCCGTTCCTTGGAGCTGCGCTTTGTCGTGGGGAAGACAATCAATGGGTGAATTAGGAGCCTTTGGTAGCGCTGCCGACGGACACGTTCATCGGTCGGCTGGTCACCCTCCGCTAAGATAAGCGACGACACGCCGCCGGGAAGTGTGACGCGGGAGCTCACTAGAAAGCGGCGCACCTGGTTGCAGTGCGTGCTGTCCTGGATTGTGCCGCGCGGAGAAGCCTCCGTTTGGCTTCATCTGCGGCCTCGACGCGCTTTTCCTCCTGATGGCGGGCCCTCTTCACGCGACCTCATTGCTCGCCACCTCGCGGTCTCCGTTCCGACCTCGAGGTCCTGCTGCCATCGAATGATGTCCGACGCTCGCCAAGCAACGCGACGCCGGCCGACCCTTACGGGTTGCGGGAACGTACCGCCGCTCATCTTGCGGTAGATCGTCGTGATGTCGAGCGACGTCATCTTCTCGACCGCATGCTTGTCGAGGAGTTGCCTGTCGTCCCTCGGCGTGTCCGTCGACGCCAGGCGGCTGCTCGTCGCGTCCTCGTTCGAAGCGTCGGGCTGACCGGCAGACGGCGCGGTTGGTATCAATCGTCGCTTGCCCCGTCCGCTGCGGACGGGCGCGAAATCGTCTGGCTTCTCAACGGCTGCGGCCTCGAGTACCCGGAGGGCGCCTCGCTTCGTCCGCTGAAGCCGTGGTCTGATAAGAATCTCGACGTCGTCGCCAAGCCATGTCAACATCCGCAGGAGCTGGTCGAGCGAACAGGTCGCGAGTCTTCCCTGGAAGAGTCCCGTCAGATCCGACTCCGGTACTTTTAGGAGCGCAGCCGCTTCCTTTGTTGTTAGCCGTCGTTGCTCGGCGAGTCGATGGATCCGTATCGCCAGATCCGCCTTTGCGAGTTCAACATCCGGCTCGGTGATACCCAACTCCGCGAAGACGTTGCCTGAGCTTCTCGACATGATAGGGCCGTCCATCCACACATCGTACAGCGCACTCCGCGTCTCTTGTCACGTTTAGGGAATCCTGACCTCCCGGGACGCGACCGCTCCAAAATCCGCCGTGGGCGTTTCCTGGAATTCGCGGCACGAGGCGTCGGCGTACCCGCGCGATTCCCCTAGCCCGATGCTTTGCTATCGGACGCTCGCCGATTCTTGTCGGCGCGGCGACCTGTCGGCTGCGGGTCACGAGAGCAGTCTAACGACACCCGGGTGGATTACTTATGCATTTTGCGAATAATTTACGCGTAATGCGTAAGCCTTGCCGCGTTATTTCCTGCCGTCCGGCTGGAGGTGCTCTCAGCTACGCTGTTGCAGCCTGACAAGTGGTGGGACTTGTCCGAGTTGGCGCGGTTTCTCAGGAGGACTCCGTCGAGCCTGCAGAGGGAACTTAGGGCGAACTTAGGGCGCTTGTTCAGCGCGGGATTCTCCAGACGCGTCGGGAAGGGCCACTGGCATACTCAAGGCCGATAATCGATCGCCGTGGTTCCCCGAGCTGCATGGACTGATCGAAAAGACCGCCGGCGTGGTGCCGACACTCCAGCACGTGCTGCAGCGTTCCAACGGCGGATCGTGTGTGCTTTCGTCTACGGTTCGGTGGCCCGTGGCCAGGAACATGCGATCAGCGACAGCGACGTCCTGGTAGTGGGCGACGTGGGCCTCGCGGACCTCGCTCCCGTACTAAGAAAAGCCGAGAGGCGGCTCGGACGAGAGGTTAGTGTCACCACCTTCTCGGCGCGGGAATTCCGCAAACAGATATCAGTGAAGAATCATTTCCTGTCGGAGGTCGTGCGTAGTGCGAAACAGTTTCTGAAGGGCAACGAGAGTCACGTCGACGACCTTATTGGCAAGCCTCGAACGCTCAACGCCATCGGACGTCAAAGCTAGAGCTCAATGAGATCGGGGCCGGGTCGGCCGTGAGATGTCCGACGCAAAGGTCCAGGCCTGTCCGCTCGGCGTGTGAGCAACGCCACCGCCTCACCGGAACGGCTACGCGATGAACGGAGGAGCGGCAGCGTCCCCGAATGCAATGCGGCTGCGACACCAGCAATCTGCCCTGGGCGCACTCGTGGCTGTTTCGCGAGCGTCGCCCAACAGACCGTCCACCCAATATCCCGCCGGCGCCACCGCGGCATCTTCAGCAAACAGGCCGATCAGTGCGCAAGTCGCCAATCCCGCTCCTAAAACCGTCAATGCAACGACGCTTGCGGCGGGTGTGTCGGTGCCGCCGACAACGTATCCTTCCCGCCGCAGTCGTTCGCGTTCGGCTGCCGGTAGGTTTTCGACCCGGATGGCATCGGCGCTGATCGTCTTGCGACACCAGAGGCACGGCGTCGCGGCAGTCAATATCCTCACCTCCGCGAGCAGTCCGCTGAGCACGCGGTCACCGCGTGTGCCGACCCGCACGCCGACATCGATCACGGGCAGCAGGTACGCGCTCGCAAGATCGTTTAGTACCGCACGGCTGCCGTGTGTGTCGGTCCCGGAGATCACTACGTCCGCATCCAGCAGGTGGCGAAACGCATCCTCCGTTCGGACGTCGCCGTCGATACGTCGGATCTCGGTGTCGAGCCCAAGTTGCTGCAGATGACGGCCAACGACATCAACCTTCGGCGGGGCGACTGCAGCGTCCAAATCGGCTGCTACAGCACCGAACACGCGCCGAACGTTCGACGGCGTATCGAGTCGGTCAAGATCGTTCAGAATCACCGACCTGGTTCCAATCCGGACCAACTGTTCGGCGACGGGCGACCCTAGGCCTCCACACCCCACAACTGCCACATCGACTGTGCGCAACTGGTCGTGTATTGCGCCGAGCGCGTCGCGCTGCCGGTCGTCCAATTCGGCGGGTGCCGCAGGCACGACTGGGCTCAGCCATCGAACGGTGCGACCGACAGACCAGATGCGGTCGATGGCTGTCAGACCACCATCTCCCCATATCGCTCCGGCCGAGGCCTCGGGGTGCGCCACAAGGGCGGCGAACGGACCGTCGAGGATCGGGGCGAGTGTGCGACCCAGATCGTGGAGGGCGTCTCGATCAGTTGGACTGAACCCACAAGGATGCCCAGGGTTCGGGTGGGAATGGACGAATAGTAGCCCCGCACGGCAGCGGACCGCCTGACTTACCGCGGCCGACACCCACTGGGCGGAGGGACGGAGGAGGTCCTCCTGCTGAACCTCCCAGGCGCCGGCGGGCGGCAGCAAAACGGTGTCAACGAGCAACCGGCGGCCGGAGTGTCCTCGGCCTTCGTGAATAACACAGAAAGCTCCTTCCTCGAGAGGAGCACTGGCGGCGAGATGTGCCGAAAGTTGGCCGAAGGCGGATTCGGTAAAAAGTAGGCGAATCATGATCGTGCCTCCGTAGCCCATCCGGCCTCAACGAAGGCGAAGTGATCGAGTACCCCGTTCCGAGTCGGATTCCACACACCGTTGCGATGCCAGCTGAATCGGCGCCATTGACGGCCTTGGTAGGTTTCGATTGCGCTGGCGCCTTGCGGAATGCGGCCGTCGGCACGCGTGAGGCCGACGTCGGTCCAGAACATGTCCATCGCGGACATCGGATACATCTTGTCTGTGATGAACAACATCTCGGTAACCGCCAGCGCGAACAATCCCGCCGGCGGTCGAACGCCTTTCAGCATCAGAAAGAGCTGTGAACCCCCTTCAACAACTTCTGTCGCAATTCCGGTTATCCCGGTGAACTCCTCGGCGTGCGCGCGAAGTGTGTCCACAGCGGCCATCAGAGCGCACCGAATGTACGATTGCCCGGGATCACACGAAAATGCAGACCGTTCTTCAGCGCGATGGGCTGCGTCGCCAGCAACACCGTCCCGCCGGTTGGATCGGCTTCGCCCTGCAGCTGCAGGAGATCCCATTCACTGCCAGCGAAACCCGCGCGAGTGAGCAGCTCCGCGCCAGTGACTTGCGACTGCTCGAACTCCACCTTCTTGCGATTCACGAAAACATGCCGCTGTTCCATCTCAAACACCCTCTCGGAGGCGGGACCTCCCGCATCTGATTTGGTGGAACAGCGATTCGGCGGCCGACGCGAAGGGCATCGCGTGAGGGCGACTGCCCTAAGGTGCGGCTTCCGGTTCTTGCGGGCGATGCTGCGAATCGCGGTTCTATAGACACGAGTCCGCTTTCAGAATGAACCGCGCGCAGATGCCGGTCCACCCGATCAACTTCCGCTGCTAGAGAGCGAACGACTGAGTGCCATTACCGCCCGAACCGCTAACCGCTCCGACCAAGGCGCCTGTGAACGTGCAAGTCGGCGACGTGTGGTGGGTTCCCGAAGACGTGAACGGATATCCGGGTGGAAAAGGTCGCTTCTGCCTAGTAGTCGCCCTGGAGAGCGCCGCCGGGTCAGCTCTGCCGGCTCGTGCTCATTACGTCGCGGGTTCGACCAACAAAGGCTCACGGCCGGAGATCGTCCTCGAGCCCGGGGACGCAGGCCTGGACAAGCGCGGGTATTTCAGTTTCTGGTGGAGCGGAGACCTCGGCGTGACGACGTTGGTCGCTGTCGGCCGCTATAAAGGGCGGCTTGACTCGACGCGTCACGACGACATTAGGGCCGCGATTTGCGCGAGCAAGAGATCGGTTTTGAAGAAACTGGTGGCCTGTTGATGGACGCCCTGGAAACGCTGCGCGAAGAGTACCGGCAGCTTGGCATTGGGCCAAGCCTTCACGAGCTCTTGGGAAAAATCGTGTGGCCGACGGTTCGACAGTATCCTCCATCAGAGTACTCACCGTACGGCGCATGGGATCAATCCACGTGTGAAGACGTTCTCAGCGACTGGATTACCGAGCGGCTGTGGGGCCGAGCAGACTTGCTGGCGATGTTGTCCTCGGCGATGACACTGCAGCAGCTTCGTGCAGCGTTGACGACTTCGCTCCGTCAGCATCTGACGAACAAACGCCGGCGCTCGATCGCTTCGAATCTGTACAAGAGAGTTCGGACGATACTTCGCAATGATCCCATGTTCCGCTCCATCAGCTCGTCGTCGCTAGGCGCGGATGAACGCTGGACGGCGACCGCGAGTGAGTCACCGACACCATCATCGCTCTCAGTCGGCGAGCTCGCTCAGATCGCTTCTGAGCTGAGCGACAACGATCTCGAAGTAGTACGGTACGGGCCTTTTTCGCAGAAGCTGTCACCGATACTTCGCGACCCACAGCTTCGTGAGTTCATCCATCATCTCCTTCGACGAGCCGGGGGAACCGTGACGTTGAGCACGATTATTGAGGTGATGCGGTTCCGATTCTCACTGCCAATCGAAGAACACACGGAGCTTGACGAGAGTTTTCGGAGCCTGACGCGCGGACCCGCCAACGAGGCTTTGATAAACGTCAGCGCGCGCAGCGTCGTGTCGCGGCTAGACGTTGAAGAGGCGGCAATCGTGAACAGCTACTTTCGCTCGGGTGGCTCTCTTTCTGAGACTGCGGAGCTGTGCGGGTATAACGTCCAGCTAGTTCGCAACGTCGTCTATCGCACATTCGAAATGGTATGCGAATGCTCAGAGTCAGAAGATGACGCGCGTGCCATTTTACAAACTGTGGAATCGCTGTTAATTCAGCATGGTGGCCGATGATGAATTGCCCCCTTCCGATCGATTGGATTGAGTACTTGGAAGGTGCGGTTTCAGACGAGTTCACTACGCACCTTCCGAAGTGCCGCCCATGTCAACTGCTTGTTGAGGAACTGCGGCGCGAGAAGCGTCCTCGTTTGTCACGTGCTCCGTTTGTCGAGTCGTGGCCACGCTGGACTGAAACCAGAGATGCTGCTCCGGCTTTCGGAGATATCTGGTGGACGTCTTCAGAGTCACCCGAAGCACAAATTAGTATCGGATTCCGGATCGTAGTGCTAGTCGTGTCAGATGTGTGGCAGGAACATGGACGTTTGTGGTGTGAGGTGGTGCCGCTGTCGACGAATGTAGAGGACGCGACATCGCTTGATGTCGTCCTGCTTCGCAGGGACACTGACACCGAGGTTCCCTGGACCGTGCTCCTTCGGAATCAGATGATTGCCGAAGTCCGTGATCTCGACACGCGGTTTGGACGTTTAACAGATCCAGGTCAGGCGCTGATTCGCGATGTCGTTGCTGGCCATGCTCCTCACGATCGCTTTGGTTCACCAATCGATGGACCGGATGATCCTCGCGCCAGCATTCCACAGGAGCTTCATCGTGCTGTCCGACTGCTAGGGCAAAAATACGCGCGACTTCTGGACGACCAGACAAGCACACGCTCTGCTCGCATCCTGGCGTTTCCAATGCAGCGAACTTCGTTTGGGTCGGGAAAGGCTGCGGCCCAGTTGAGTTTGGCGGCGTCAACGGCCGTCGAGCAGACGGCGAGACAATGGGCCATCGAGCTTCCGGAGAGAGGCCGACTTCGCGGGAGGATCGAGCACCGTTACATGGAAGACGTGCTGCTTTTTGTCGTCGAGGAGGTCATAGAAGAGCAGCTCGGTCTTGGTCCGATCGCGTGGATAGCTGCTTGGTCCGATCGATTGAAAGCACCAGTTACATCGCAACCGTTCCATCCCACAGTCGATCGAGAAATTGTGATCAGCAAGGACATGGAGATATTTCCGCAGGAAGTCAGTCGCTTGGAGTTGAGGTTGTCCGATGAAGCCTGAAGCGCGGGAACTTGATCAACTCGTTCGGGATTGGTGCGTTGCGGCATCGCGCAACGAGGCTCTGTTGGGACAGATTGCCGCGCGCGCCCTTACGGCGCCGCCGACGAGTGTCGTTCCTTTCGCCCGGGCATTGCATATTCTTGAAACGCAAGGCACCGCGCGGTTTCAGACGCGGATCGACGAACGTCGAACGCAGCTGAATGCACTGCTTGCCCGCGAAAATCAGATCGATGAGCTGGGAAACCCAGATAATGAGCCGCAGGCGGTGTTCGACATTCTCGGCGACGAAGTGGCGGCACTTCAGGGGTTCGATGTTAATCGGATTCGCCAGGCACGACTGGCACACCAAGACCGAGCCGAAGCCGCGCGGGCTTTCCTTCAGACGCTGGGTTGGGAACACTTGCCGGCAGAAGCGAGCGCCATGCTCCAACTGGCCATCGAGGATCTGGCGGATCGCGAGCAGTACGACGGGTGGGGTCTCTTTGTGGATCACTCTGCCGCAGAAGGGTGGGCGCTAGGCATTCAGGTTATTCCGAGAGCAGCTGGCGAGACAGTTCTTTGGTCGGAGGCCGACAACGATATCCGCGAGCAGGCCGGGATTGCTCTTCAGGCGGCCTTACCGGGACAAGGCTGGCAAGCCAAAATCGAATGGCCAGCTTCATACGCCGGCGAGTCGATCGGGCTTCCGCTCTATATCGCGGGTCTCGTGGTTCGAAGTCTCGTTCCGCGGCACGCGCTCACGGCGTCGACTGGTCGTGTTGACTTGGGCGGCCGTGTGACCGGTGTTGCCGGTATAACGAAGAAGATCGAAGCCGCTAGACGTATTGGCGTTCGGCGCCTACTTGTTCCGAAGGACAACCTTGAGGAAGCCCGCGCCGCGGCGGGCTCCGATCTCGCCGTCCTGCCTGTCGGGAACGTCGCCGAGGTGGTTGGAGTTCTGCGGCAATCGGCATCTTCAGTCCAAGTTGGCTACTCCGGACTGATTCGGCTTGTTCGGGCCTCAATCCCAGACTACGGGCTGGCAATCGCGAAGGAAGTGACAGAGCCGAGTGGGTTCCGTTTCGTTGTTGCCAACGCACAGGGTATGGCGAGCCTCTGGGTTCATTCGAACGGTCGCGTCCGCACTGACGGCGCGCCAGGGACTGCTCGCGTTTCGGCGGATCGGCTGATAATCGAACGGATGCCTGCAGAATCAGAGCCGCGAGAGACCGAGACGTTTCAATTACCAACTCCCCAATTTCAGGAGCCATATCGGTTGGCTCTGCAGGACCTGGGGGGCGCCTCTGACCCAGCTGGCGCTTACGAACGTTGGCGAATGCGGCTTTCTCGTGGGCGCAGCAGAGCTACCATCGTCTTGTACACCTCTGGAAAGTGTGTGCTTCAGGGGAATGCTCCTGCGTGGGAAGAAGCTCGTTCGGCCGCGGAGCAAATCCTTCAGCCGATCGGAGGATTACCCTCGCGACGCCAATCCCCTGCGGCGCCCAAAGCGACACCGCAATCGAAAGAAGATGAGATCGAGCCGCACATAGGCACTGACGAAGCCGGTAAAGGTGATTACCTTGGTCCACTAGTCAGCGCCGCCGTGTTTGTGGATCGAGATACTGGCGCAACGCTTCGGCAGCTCGGGGTTCGAGACAGCAAGACGCTCTCGGATAAGCGAGTCAGAGAGCTCGCGGACGAGATCCGCCGATTGCCAGACGTGCGCCACGCAGTAACCGCGATCAATCCAAGGAAGTTCAACGAGCTTTATGAGCAAATGCGCCGGGAGGGAAAGAACCTTAATTCACTGCTCGCGTGGGGCCACGCCAAGTCGATTGATAATCTTCTGACTACGCGCGCGGGCAAGCGAGTCGATGCAAAGTTTGTTGTTGTCGACCAGTTCGCCGACAAGCACTACATCGAGCAACGTACACGAAAGTTCGGAATGCCCATTCATCAGCGGCATAGGGCCGAGGAAGACATCGCCGTTGCGGCGGCCTCCGTACTCGCCCGAGATGGGTTTCTGCAGTGGCTCGAGCGATGGTCTGCACGAACTCAGATTCCGCTGCCGAAGGGCGCCTCTCCCCAGGTGATTGCGGCGGCAAAGCAATTTGTGCGGAAATGGGGTGCAAGATGGCTAGGTGAGATCGCCAAGCTGAACTTCCGAACGACGGCCCAAGTACTCGAAGGTGAAGACGTCAATGCCGACAAGCGTCCGCCACACTGGATCAGTGAACAACCAGAAAGCCCGAGCGAAAGCTGACCAACTGCGAAAGGCGGGTCGTTTCGAGGAAGCAGCCGCTGAGTACGCGGCGTTGTGGCCTGATGGAGATCTTTGGACCGGATGGGGATACGCCCACTCTCTTCGCAAGAGTCGTCGTGCTGCCGAAGCGCTCGAGGTCGCGCGCGCTCTTTACGTCTTGGATTCTAAGTTTCCTCCCGGTCGGTCGGTTTACGCGTGGGCCGTGTACGACCTTTGCATTCGAACTGCAACCGCGCCGGAACCGGAGGTGCTGAAAGCCGCCCACGCGATCATCAGATTGAGTGGCGGCGAGCACGCCTACGATCCGACCAGCCCCTTTGCGAAAACGGTGCTCCGCGTTGCGAAGCTCTACGCCAGCAATGCGGCCGACGTGCGTGCGCTTGAATGGCTGGACAAACTGGATGTTACTCGACTTGCCACGGACCCCGGCAAGCGCCAAGGAGATGGAGACCGAGAGCAGGAATTTGCATCCTTGCGCGAGCAATATTACGGAATCCGCACTGGCTCGCTGGCGCGTCTCGGTCGATGGCAACCATGCCTTGAGACAGCTATGCGTGCTGTGTCTGAATGTGGTCAGCTCCACCACGACAATCATGTCTGGTTCGCGAGGCGAATTGCACTCGCCAAACAGAGGCTTGGTCGACCGCAAGAGGCGTTCGACGAATTGCAACAGCTCGCGGCACGCAAGCCCACCGGCTTCATGCAGGCAGATATCGCCGCTGCCGCGTGGGCAGCCGGTGATCAGGTGTCAACGTTCAAGTATGCGCTGCAGGCTTTGTTGACCCCCGATGACATTGGTTACAAGCTTCGAGCCGTCCAGCTGATGGGTCAAGTGCTGTGGCAGCGCGGCGACCTGGAGCACGCTCGGACTCACCTTTGTCTTTGTTTAGCGGTCCGTGAATCGAGAGGATGGAAAGCAAGCGAAGAACTCATGAAGCTCGCCTCCGACTGGGACGTAAGTGGACCGCGACGAGACGCGGAGGCCATTGTTCGAGAATTGCGATCGCTGTGGAAAGACTGGAGCGATGAACTCAGTCCCCGAAGGACGGGGATTATCTCGAAAATGCTCTCGCATGGCCGCGCCGGCTTTATTCGCACGAATGAAAAGGAGAGCTTCTATTTTGCGATCAAAGATTGGAAGGACCGCAAAACGCACCCGATAGAAGGAGTGCAGGTTACTTTCGTGACACGACCGGGGTTCGACCCAAAACGTCAGCAGTCAACGACAGTAGCATGTGAAGTCCGGACCGCGCCGTGTCTCGAGGCGGTCAAGCGCGTCACCGATTAAGCCACGTACTTCGCCAGAGCGCCTGCTGGCTCGAGCAAACGGCTGAGAGGCCGCACGGGCAACCAGTTCGCGGCTCTGAGAACAATTCGTCGCAAACAGCGGCAACTTCGCCGGCCGGCAAAAAGACTTCCCGACGCCAGATGCCTCTGACACAGCTTGGCGGCACCCACCACGCCTTCACATCGGTGTCGACCGCCGGACCGTAGATTTCAACAATCCACAAATGTGCGCGGCGCTCCAGAAACGCGGCTCGCGAGTCGTACCCGAGCACGCCGCAGCATTCGCCGCCTGCACCCGTCCAGCACCCTGGCGCGAGCCCTTGGACACACGCGAGACACGCCACTCGCTCGGTGGTTCCGTGAAACCAAGTTCTGGCCGGCGGAGAATGGCCTGCCAAGAGCACCAGGCACTCCTGCGGATCGTCCGTGAGGTACGTGACGGGGCCGGCGTTTGGAAAACTGCCAGCCGGTTTCACAATCGACATCCCTTGATGAAGAACCACGATTCCGCCTGAAGCCGCTGCCAAGCTCATCCATGTTACAATTTGGCAACCACTGGAATCTGTTAGCATCCATTAGCCGCTCGCAAGTCACATGCCCAATGATGAGATTCTCACGATCGTCGAGCTAGCTCAACTACTTAAAGTGGCTGAGAAGACCGTCTACACGATGGCCCAAAACGGCGAGGTCCCGTGTTTCAAGGTGCGCGGACAGTGGCGCTTCCGTCGGCACGACATCGATTCCTGGATCGCTGCGCAGGTCGAGAGTCCACAGACGAAAGGGTCATCCATCAAAAAGCAGGGTTCTCGATGAATACGTCGACGGGACATCTCATCGGTGCTCGATTGCGGTCGGCGATCCGCAATCCATTTCGGGAGAGGTGCGGCTGGTGAGCCCCTCAGCAACAGCACAAATACTGCCGGAGCGTTGGCCGGCCGTCGGCGAGCTTGTTCAAGTGCGATCGCGACGGTGGCTCGTCGACGAGGTCGTTCAGCCTAGGACGTCTGGCGAATCAGCGCTGGTGCGACTGGCGTGCGCTGATGATGACGCTCAGGGCCAGCTACTGGACGTGTTCTGGGACTATGAACTGGATCGGCGGATCCTGAAGGACGAGGGCTGGAGGGATCTCGCAGTCAAAGGCTTCGATCCACCGCGACAGTTCGCCGCATTTCTCCACACACTGCGCTGGAACTGCGTCACGGCGACCGACCCGAATCTGTTCCAGTCGCCGTTTCGCGCCGGGATCAAGATCGATGCATACCAGATGGAGCCGTTGCGGAAGGCGCTCCGTTTACCCCGCGTCAATCTGTTCATTGCCGACGATACCGGTCTAGGCAAAACGATCGAAGCCGGCCTTATTGCGCGCGAGCTTCTCCTCCGCAAGAAGGCAAAGACCATCGTTGTCTCAGCACCGCCCTCGGTTCTAGAGCAGTGGAAAGGGGAACTTGAAGACCGGTTTGGCTTGGTCTTCGAGATTCTCGATCGTGCGTACCTGGCTCGAATGCGCCGCGAGCGTGGGTTCGGCGTCAACCCGTGGCGCACCCACAGCCGTTTTCTCGTTTCCCACAATCTGCTCGTCGATCCGACTTACGCGGATCCGTTGCGCGAGTGGCTCGGACCGCTCTTGCCGGGAAGCTTGCTCATCCTCGACGAGGCGCACCATGCGGCGCCGGCGAGCGGCGGGCGTTACGGCATCGAGACGAAATTCACACGTGCCTTGCGCGACCTGGCCGGCCGCTTCGAGCACCGGCTCTTCCTGTCGGCCACGCCGCACAACGGGCACTCCAACAGCTTCTCGACGCTGCTCGAGCTCCTTGATCCGTATCGATTTACCCGCGGCGTGAAAGTACGCGGGAAGAAGGCGCTCGACGAGGTGATGGTCCGACGCCTGAAGGAGGACATCCGAGCGGTCCAGGGTGGATTTCCGAAGCGAAACGTGGTGCGGCAGGTCATCGAGGGACTCCCTGACGGTGCGCCAGAACTAGTCCTGTCACGCTTTCTGGACGAGTACCGGGAGGCCCGTGAGCAGCGGCTGGCCGGCACCTCGCGGCGAGCGCAGGCAGCGGCGGGGCTGCTGGTCGTCGGCCTGCAACAGCGGCTGCTGTCGTCGATCGAAGCGTTCGCGCGAAGCCTGAAGGTCCATCGTGCCACCGTTCAGCGGCAATGGGAGAAGGGCCTCGAAGCGGCCAGTGGAAGCACTGAGCTGAGTGGCGCCGATCTGCAGCTCCTGACGACCGCGCCGGATTCTGACGATGAGCGCGCCGACTGGAGCGATGAGGAGCTGGAAGCGGCAGAGACCAGACAGATCGAAGCCGCGACGGCCGCTGCTGAAGCCGGGACCTCGCGGGACGCTGCGGCGGAAGCCATGTGGCGTGCGGAGGAGCGGCTCCTCGATCACATGGAGGAGATAGCGGGACGCTTCCGCCATGTGCCAGATGTGAAAGCACAGCGCCTGATCGACTGGATCCGCGAGAACCTGTGCCCCGACCTGCCGCCGTTCGGACAATCAAATGGGGCGTCCCCGAAGTGGAACAACCGTCGCGTGCTCATCTTCACCGAGAATCGCGAGGGGACCAAGCGGCATTTGAAATCGATTCTCGAACAGGCGATCGAGGGCACTGACCGCGCCGACGAGCGCATCGAGGTCATCGACGGCCTCACGAGTGGAGCACGCCGCAAAGAAATTCAACAGCGCTTCAACACCGATCCGGCAAAGGATCCGCTCCGCATCCTGCTGGCGACCGATGCCGCGAGGGAAGGCCTGAATTTCCAGGCTCATTGCACCGACCTCTTCCATTTCGATCTCCCGTGGAATCCAGGTCGCATCGAACAGCGAAACGGCCGTATCGATCGCAAGCTTCAGCCGGCCGCCGAGGTTCGCTGTCACTACTTCGTCCTGCCTCAGCGCGTTGAAGATCACGTGCTCGATGTCCTGGTGAAGAAGACCGAGACGATCAGGAAGGAACTGGGCAGTCTCTCAAAGGTGATCGACGACGACATTGAACGCCGGTTAAGTCACGGCATTCGGCACAAGGATGCGGAGAGGCTGGCGCGCGAGATTGAAGAAGCCGATCTCGACGCGGAGAAAAAGCGCGTCACCGAAGAGGAGCTCGAGGCCGCGCGCGAGCGCCAGGACGATCTGAAGGCACAGACTGAACGCTGCCGGACCCTACTGGAGGGGTCGCGCACATGGACCGCCTTCGAACCCGCGGCGTTTCGCGATGCGCTTTCGTGCTCCCTCGAGCTCCTTCGTGTAGAGCCGCTGGCCGAGACGACAGATGAAGACGGCCGACGAGTCTGGACGTTCCCTCCGCTCGACCGTCGGGCAGAAACGGATGCGAGCTGGGCCGCGACGCTCGACACGTTGCGCGCACCTCGCAAAACGAATCAGAAGCTGGCCGACTGGCGTCGCGAGGCACCGATCCGTCCGGTAGTTTTTGAAGATGCCGGCGTGCTGACCGAGGACACCGTTCACCTGCACCTCGAGCAGCGGGTTGCACAGCGGCTGCTGGCGCGGTTCCGCTCCCAAGGCTTCATCTTTGGCGATCTGTCACGCGCCTGCCTTGCCCAGGTCGCCGACTCCATTCCGCGCGTGATCCTGCTCGGGCGCTTGTCATTGTACGGCCAAGGAGCGGAACGACTCCACGAAGAGCTCGTGCCGATCACGACCCGGTGGGTCGAACCATCGCAACGAAGGGGACCGTTGCAACCGTTTGCCCGAGACGCGGAGGCGAAGACGCTCGATCTTTTGGAACGGTCGCTGACGGCCGACGTTCGGCGTTTGCCAGGGGAGGCGATTCAACGGAAGCTGCTCGATGCTGCGCCAGGTGATATCGAGGAGCTTCTGCCTGCGCTTACGCCACGCGGAGAGGAGCTCGCCGCGATCGCGATTGACAAGTTGCGGAAACGTGGAGAGCGCGAGGCGAAGGATTTTCGGGAAACCCTCGAGCGCCAACTGGGACGCGTGCGCGAGGAGTTGGCCAGGCACGAGGGCGCTTTTCAGCAGCTCACGCTTGGGTATGACGATGACGAGAAGCGTCAGCTCGAAACGAACATGAGCGCCTGGCGTAAGCGCCTGGAGCAGTTCACGCACGATCTCGAGCGCGAGCCGCAACGCATTCGGGACTTTTACGAAGTGCGCGCCACGCGTATTGAGCCAGTGGGACTCGTTTACCTCTGGCCGGAGACGAACTGAGGACCATGGCAAAGCTCGATCCTCAGATCGCCGCACATCTTGAATGGATTGGGTTCGTGCGTCCGACGGGCCTTGTCGTGTCCGCGCCAGCGCTCGTTCGGGCAGGGGCGATTCTCGATCGGCGCGATACCGAAGGGCAGCAGCTGCTTTGTGCATGTGTGCAAGAGCGTACCTTCCACCAGAAGGAAGGCCCTGTTCCGTACATTTCCGACTTCCGAACCTTCGCGTCGTCCGCCATGGGATGGAGTTTTTCGCCAAAGGCGTACGCGGGCACACCAGAGAGTCCCATCCCGACGGAGCTGGAAGTCGCGTTGCCGGAATATGGCGACGTGCTTCGACCCGATTACGCAGTCCGGGAACTGGAACCGCAAAACGGATGCGCGTGGCAGCTTCTCGTACGCGTCCTTGAGCCGAATGAAGACTTCGATACGATCGGAGATCGCAAGGACGGACTTGAAGCATCCGAGCACAGTCGCCTGGACCGGCTGTTGCGGCAGACTCGAGCGCCGGCAGGTGTGCTTTTCAATGGGAGGGCGCTTCGTCTTATCTCGGCGCCGTACGGTGAGAGTTCGGGCTGGATTGACTTCCGTGTTGCGGACATGGCCCAGACCGCGGGGCGGCCGATTTCGACGGCGTTGCGCCTGCTGCTTGGGCAGTCCCGCCTCCTCAGTCTGCCGCGCGCGCAGCGATTGGCGGCGCTTCTCCACGACAGCCGCAAGTTTCAGAATGAGGTCAGCGAGCGACTCGCTGAGCAAGTACTGCACGCGCTGTACGAGTTGCTCCGCGGCTTGCAATCAGCACACGACGCCTCGGGCGGCGAGCTGCTTCGGAAGCCGCTGACCGAACATCCGGACGAAGTCTATCGAGCGCTCCTCACCGTGATTCTGCGGCTAGTGTTCCTGCTGTACGCAGAGGAACGCGACATGCTACCGGAGGACGAGACGTTCCTCCAGCACTATTCGCTCGCGGGCCTCCACGAGCGCCTGCGTGAGGATGCCGCCCTGTTCCCCGACACGATGGACCTGCGCTACGGGGCGTGGGCGCAGGTGCTGGTGTTGTTCCGCATGATCCATGACGGCGCCGAAGCAGGCTCCACGCGTCTTCCCAGGCGCCACGGCGTACTCTTCGATCCCGATCGCTTTCCCTTCCTCGAGGGCCGGAACGCCGGAGGCGCGCGCCAGATCCACGAACGCATCGAACCGCCACTCCTTCCCGACGGTACCATCTACCGCGCCCTCGAAAAACTACTCGTTCTCGACGGTGAGCGAATCTCGTATCGGGCGCTCGACGTGGAGCAAATTGGTTCGGTCTACGAGACGATGATGGGCTTCCGGCTCGAGACCGCGACCGGCCGGTCGGTGGCGATCAAGGCGCAGAAGAAGCGTGGTGCGCCCACAGCGGTGGACCTCGAGGCGCTGCTGCGCGAGCCGCCGACCAAGCGAGACAAGTGGATACAGGATCGCGCGGACCGGAAGATCACCGACAGTGTCAAGAAGGCTCTAGTCGCGGGGACATCAGTCGAGGATCTGCACGCGGGGCTTCTGCCGGTTATCGATCTTGCCGCTACGCCCGATCTCGTGCCGAAAGGCGCGATGGTCCTCCAGCCTAGCGAGGAGCGGCGCCGCTCAGGTTCGCACTACACACCGCGCGAGCTGACGGAGCCGATTGTTCGCACGACCTTGGAACCGGTCCTCGCGCGCCTCCGTGGTAGCGATGGCCAGCCACTGCGACCGGCTCAGATTCTTGATCTCAAGATATGCGACCCGGCCATGGGATCCGGTGCGTTCCTGGTCGAGGCGTGTCGGCAGCTCGGCGACGCACTGGTCGAAGCATGGCACGCCCACGGCGAGGTTCCCACCATTCCACCCGACGAAGATGAAGTGATTTTCGCGCGGCGGCTTGTCGCGCAGCGCTGCCTATATGGCGTCGACCGGAACCCGGTGGCCGTCGATCTCGCCAAGGTGTCGCTGTGGCTCGTGACGCTGGCTCGAGACCACGCCCTCACCTTCTTGGACCACGCACTGCGGCATGGCGACTCGCTCGTCGGCCTCACGCGACGGCAGATCGAGGCGCTCCAATGGGAGCCGACGGGCGCCGTCGTCAAGGGCCTGAACGTGAGGGAACACGTGGATCGCGTGTTCGAACTGCGCGAGCGCATCCGCGAAGCGGATGAGAAAATCTCCGATTGGACACTCCGCGACCTGTGGGATGAAGCATGGTTCGAGCTGTCAAAGGTCCGACTCTTCGGCGACCTGGTGCTGGCGGCTTTCTTCCAGGGCGACAAGCCGCGAGACCGTGAGCGCAAGCGAGCCGAGTACGCCACCGCGATCCTAAAGGGCGATGCCGAGCGTCACCGCGAGTGGCTCAATGAGTGGCGTACCGCGGACAAGCCGCTTGTTCCATTTCACTGGGAGATAGAATTCCCTGAGGCGTTCGAGCGCGAGAATGCTGGGTTCGATGCAGTCGTCGGTAATCCACCGTTCCTCGCCGGCAGAAGTATCTCAAGCACGTACTCGAATGAGTATCTAGACTTTCTAAAGGCAGATATCGACGAGTCCGCGGGGCAGGCTGATCTTGTCGCGTACTTCTTCCGCCGCGCGTTCCAGTTAATCAGAGAACACGGTGCGATCGGCCTGCTCGCGACGAACACAGTTGCACAAGGTGATACGAGACTAGTTGGGCTGACAGCCCTGACGAAGCTGGGGGCGATAATTTATGCGGCCACCAAACGTATCCAATGGCCTGGATCCGCTACTGTCATCGCCAGTGCTGTGCATCTTACAAAGGGGGAATATTCAGGAACACCCATGCTAGATGCACAACCGGTCGATCGGATATCAGCGTTTCTTCTTTCGAAAGGCCCTGACGACAATCCTACCGAACTGGGTGCTAATCGAGGAATCTGCTTCAAGGGTGTTATGCCAAGTGCCCCCGGCTTTTTGTTTGAGGATGAGAAGACCGACGCGAACCCTCTAGCAGACATGACGCGGCTGATCAGTCAGAATCCATCTAATGCTGAGCGCATCAAGCCGTTTATCGGCGGCGACGAAATCCTCACCGACCCTCAACAGCGGCACTGCCGATTCGTGATTGACTTCTATGGCGTCCGAGAGCATGAGCGGCAGAAGTGGCCAGATTTGCTCAAGCTGCTTGAGGAGAAAGTTTACAAGCTTCGAAGGAATGGACGCTTGGCGGATCTCATGCCGTGGGAATTTGAACGTGATCGTCCAGACCTTCGTGAGAAACTGAAGGATTTAACCCGCGTTCTTGTGTTTCCTTCACCCTGTGGACATGCTGTTTGTGCTTTCGTCCCTAGGGATACGCTGGTCTCGAATCCACACTGCGTGTTTACGCAGGAAGACTTTGCCTTTTTTGCGTTGATTCAGAGTCGCGTGCACGAAGTCTGGGCTCGCATGTTTTCTTCGTCGCTGAAAGATGACCTTCGGTATACGCCGAAGACGACATTCCAGACATTTCCATTACCACCACAATCGGGGCAGCAGCAGGAGTTGGAGCGCGTAGGAAAGAACTATTATCAGTTCCGTGTCCAACTAATGGTTAAGAACAACGAAGGCCTCACTGCAACTTACAACCGTTTCCACGAGGCGACTGAACGTGATCCGGACATTATCAAGCTTCGAGCACTGCATGCCGATATGGATCGCGCGGTGCTGCAAGCGTACGGCTGGACCGACATCAAGACGGAATGCGAGTTCCTCCTCGATTACGAGATCGACGCGGACGAGTGGGGTGACAAGAAGAAACCGTACCGCTACCACTGGTCCGATGATGTTCGCGAGGAAGTGCTCGCACGGCTGCTGGAATTGAACAGGGAGCGCGCGAAGGAAGAGGCCCGCTCCGCGGCCACCGCGACCAAGCAACGGAATCGCAAGTCTAGAGAGAAACGAGCATCAAGGATCGTCGACAGCGGGGATATGTTTTCATGAGCACTCGAAGCACCTCTGTCTCCCGCGAGATCGACGGCAAAGGCCGAACCGTACGAGAACTCCTGGCCGGCCGCAAGTACTCGATTGATTACTACCAGCGTGAGTACAAGTGGCAGCAGAAACAGGTCGCCGAGCTTCTGGACGATCTCGCCAACAAGTTCCTCGAGAGTCATGAGGAGGGCAACGACCGGAGTGCCGTCGCCGAATACGGCCACTACTTTCTCGGTTCCGTCATCATCAGCGACAAGGACGGTCAGAAGTTCATCGTCGACGGTCAACAGCGACTCACGACGCTTACCCTGCTGCTGATCTTCCTGCACCATCAGCTCCAAGATGGCGAACAGAAGGGACAACTCGCGGAACTGATCTTCTCTCAGAAGTATGGTTCGCGGTCGTTCAATCTGGACGTGCCCGAGCGTACGGCCTGCATGGAGGGGCTCTACAAAGGTGAAGAGTTCTCGGATCCCGATTCGTCTGAGTCCGTGTCGAACATTCTCGCCCGCTACGCGGACGTTGGGGACCTCTTCCCCGACGAGCTGGAAGGGGACGCGTTGCCCTACTTCGCGGACTGGCTCGTCGAGAACGTGCATCTGGTCGAGATCACCGCATATTCAGACGGCGACGCGTACGCGATCTTCGAAACGATGAATGATCGCGGCCTGTCGCTGACCCCAGCCGACATGCTGAAAGGCTACCTGTTGGCGAACATTGGCGATGCTGAGAGGCGCACGCGAGCCAGCGGCATCTGGAAGCAGCGCGTTCAGTCGCTAGCAGAGCTCGGCAAGGATGAGGATGCTGACAGCATCAAGGCGTGGTTGCGAAGTCAGCACGCTCAGACGATCCGGGAGCGGAAGCGCGGCGCGGTCCCGCAGGATTTCGATCTGATTGGCACGGAGTTCCACCGGTGGGTTCGCGACCACGAGAAGGCACTCGCCCTTAAGGGGAGCGCCGATTTCGCTCGATTCATTGAGCGAGATTTCGCTTTTTACAGCGCTTGGTACGAGCGGTTGCGCTGCGCGGCGGAGACGCTGACGCCTGGTCTTCAAAGCGTTCACTTCAATGCGCAACACAACTTCACGCTTCAGTACCCGGCGCTCCTCGCGCCGCTCCGTGTGGACGACGACGAGGCGAGCGCGCTGCGCAAGATTCGCGTCGTAGCGGCGTATCTCGACATTCTTATTCATCAACGAATCTGGAACTGGCGTGCGATCGACTACTCCACGATGCAGTACGCCATGTTCCTGGTCATGCGTGATGTCCGGGGGAAGACGTCCGAGGAACTGGCGGAAACATTGAGCGGCCGCCTTCGTGCGGAGACCGAGACATTTGCGAGCAACGACCGGTTCCGCCTCCATGGGACGAATGGTCGCCAGATTCACCGGCTGCTCGCGCGGATCACCGACTACGTGGAGACGCGCTCCGGCCAGGCGTCGCGATACGCGGAATACTCCCAACGTGGCCGGCGAGGCTACGAGATCGAGCACATTTGGGCGAATCATTCTGACCGCCACCGCGACGAGTTCGCCCATCCAAGCGAGTTCGAGGAGTACCGAAATAGGATCGGCGGCCTCCTCCTGTTGCCAAAGAGCTTCAACGCGAGCTACGGTGACTTGCCGTACGCGAAAAAGCGCGAGCACTACGTTGGACAGAACCTGCTCGCACGAAGTCTGCATGAGCGGGCGTACGATCACAATCCAGGGTTTACGCGCTTTGTTCAAGAGAGCGGAATCGCGTTTCGTCCGCATCAAGAGTTTCGAAAGGCGGATCTTGACGCCAGGCAGAGCCTCTATCAGCAGCTCGCGGAGACGATCTGGAGTCCGGAACGCCTCGCCCGCGAGGCTGTGTCGTGAGCGCGCCACAGACCACGTCATTGGAGGTACGGGAGCAGCTCGTCGAAGCGCTCCGGCTTGATCTCGTCGGCCCCTGGCCAGGACACGGTCTTGCCGAAGAGAGGCTGCCTGGTTGGGTGAGGCCTTCGAGCTGGTATCTCACCGGATTCTTGATTCCGTCCGGTACGCCGCCGGAGAAAAGCAGCGACGCGGATGAAGACGATGACTTCGAGCTCGTCGCGGAGTCCGCCGGCCTGGCCGAAGAGTCGAATGACGATCGCAAGGCCGCGAAGAAGGGCTTCTTTCCGTCGTCGATGGGTCTGAGTTTCCTCCTGGCGAGAGAGGCCGCGAGCCTTGATGTCTTCGTTCGTTGGGGTGACTACTCGCAGGCGGAAGTACAGGACTCGAATGGCAAGGCTGTTGCCGTCTGGCAGCGGCACCGACGGGAGCAGCGCGTCCCGGTGCCAGTCTCCAACGGCTCCGAGCCCGTGGTGCACGATGTCCCCGAATCTGGCGGACTTCAACTCCACGTGCTCGTTCAGGCGATCTCGTCATCGGAGATCGAAGCCCATATTCCTCAAGGAACGCGCTCGGTTTCGGTGTTCCTCGTCAATCGCCGTCCTCCCTCCACCGCCGACGAAGGCAAAGCCGATCTCGCGTACGCGTTTCAGCCAGAGATCGAGATTCGCAGCCAGCCTCCGTTCGTGCCGCGTCCGGACCTGCGCGGCGCGTATGCCGCCGAGTGGGATGAACAGGTGGCCGATCTCCATTACGCCGACGCGCCCGAGTTCGCGACCGGGCACGGCGTGTCCGCCGAGTGGGAGGTCGTTGACGGCGCGTGCCGCGTTATCAGAACCGCCTGGATTCCAAGCGCGGACGTAGAGAAGACATCGACGGTGGAAGTGCCAGGCGTCGAGAACTCGATGGAGAGGCTTGGCGAGCTTCCGGATGGCGCCGCAACGGCGAGCGCGCTCCGTCCCTTAGTAGCGCAGTATCGAGACTGGATTGAGCGGCAACGGGCGGGTGTAGAGAAGCTGAGCGGCACACGGCGCGACACGGCGGAAGGACTGCTCCGCTTCGCCGGCGTCGCAGCCACTCGCATCGCTCGAGGCATTGAGCTCATTGAGCAGGACGCGAACGCGTTGGATGCGTTTCGTGTCGCCAATCGCGCGGTTGCGCGAGCACTGAAAAGGCGTCTCGCCATCGAGGCGCCGCGCTGGCGCGCATTTCAGCTCGCTTTCATTCTGCTCAATCTCCCTGGACTTGCGGATTCTCGCGATCCTCACCGTGACACGGTCGATCTTCTCTTCTTTCCCACCGGTGGCGGTAAAACGGAGGCGTATCTCGGCCTCGCAGCGTTCGCAATGGTGCTGCGCCGCCTCCGTCATGCGGGCGCCAACGACCTGGGCGGCGCCGGCGTGAGCGTCATCATGCGCTACACGCTCCGACTCCTCACGCTCGATCAGCTCGGGCGCGCGGCGGGTTTGGTATGTGCGCTCGAACTAGAGCGCCAACAGGACGAGGCGCGGTACGGGAAATGGCCTTTCGAGATTGGCCTGTGGGTTGGAAAGGCTGCCACACCCAACGTGCTCGGGTACAAAGGAGATGGGCGCTCAGACTCCGCCCGCACAAAGGTGAGGCAGTTCAAGAACGACCCGAAGGGCAAGCCGTCACCCATTCCGCTCGAGAACTGCCCCTGGTGCGGAACGCGATTCGCACCCGAGTCGTTCGCCTTGCTGCCGAATGACGACCAGCCTCGCGAGCTGCGGATCGTCTGCACGAACTTCGAATGCGACTTCACACGCGACAGGCCCCTTCCGATTGTCGCCGTGGACGAACCGATCTATCGCAGGCTTCCGGCGTTTCTGATTTCGACCGTTGACAAGTTCGCGTCCCTCCCGTGGGTCGGCCCCTCAGGCGCGCTGCTCGGTGGCGCCGACCGTTACGATGCAACAGGATTCTACGGCGGCGCCGAACCTGGCACTGGTACGCGGCTATCGTCTCCGCTTTCGCCACCTGACCTCGTGATCCAAGACGAGTTGCATTTGATCGCCGGTCCGCTCGGCACGATGGCCGGCTTGTATGAGGCGGCCATCGAAGCCTTGTGCGCACGTCAGGTCGACGGCCGCGCCGTGCGGCCCAAGATCGTGGCTTCGACTGCGACTGTTCGCCGTGCCCAGGATCAGATCCAATCCCTGTTTGCCCGATCATTGACTCAAGTCTTTCCGCCGCCTGGACCAGACCGGCGGGATTCGTTCTTTGCTGAGACCCTGCCCTCGTCTAAGGCACCCGCTCGCCTGTATGTCGGCATCGCAGCACAAGGCAGGAATCCGAAAGTCGTCATGCGGAAGGCTTGGGTCGCGCTCATGGGCGCTGCCGAGCGCGCGTATCGCGATGCGGGAGGGCACAAGAACCCGCATAACCCGGCCGACCCGTACATGACTGTGCTCGGCTACTTCAATTCGCTCCGTGAATTGGGCGGCGCCCGTCGGATCCTCGAGGAGGAAGTCCAGAACACGATCAAGGGATACGGCGCGCGCAAACGTGTCCGCGAGGAGACCGGGCTCTTTCAAGACCGCACCACGTTTTCAGAGGTCCTGGAACTGACGTCCCGAGTCCCCACCAACAAGGTCGCGGAGGCCAGACGACGACTGGAATGCAAGTTCGATGATCAGCAGCGAGTGGATTGCGCCATCGCGACCAACATGATCTCGGTGGGCTTGGATATTCCGCGGCTCGGGCTGATGGTCGTGCTCGGGCAGCCGAAGACGCATGCCGAATACATTCAGGCTACAAGCCGTGTCGGGCGCGACGACAATCGACCTGGGCTTGTCGTTACACTGCTCAACATCCACAAGCCACGCGATCGGTCTCACTACGAGCGGTTCCCTTACTATCACCAAACATTTTATCGGGCTGTGGAGGTCGCGAGCGTCACGCCGTTCGCCGCGCGGGCTCTGGATCGCGGCTTTGTCGGCGCGCTTGTTAGCCTCGCGCGTCATACCCAGTCGAAGCTCACGCCGCCTCGAGGTGCTGAGCAGATCGGAGACGTGCGCGCGGTGCTCGAGAAGCGGCTGCTCGACGTGTTTCTCGAGCGCGTGCGCCAGCAACCGATGGCCGATGATGCCGAACGGGAAGAGCGGCTTCGCAGCGTTCAGAACAGGGTGGTCGATCTCCTCGACTCCTGGCGAAAAATCTTTGACGACTACCAGTCTGCCGGGGTCGCGTTCCAGTATCAGAAATACGAGCTGCCGCAGCCGCGGCCCTTGCTGCGCGAAATGCTCGACACACAGTTCGAGTCCGAACACCACCGCAAGTTCCGGGTCAATCGGTCGCTCCGCGATGTGGAGCCCGACGTGAACCTGTTCCTAAAAGATCTGAGCGGCATCGACGTGGAGGACGTGAAGTGAGCCGCAAGGCGCACGGGCAGGTTCGATGCAGTCAGGTGATCACCACCTACGGCCCCGGTGCCCTCATCGATCTGCCTCGCCATTCGGCCATTGTCGGTGGGCTCGACACGTGGCCCAAAACGAGTGACCTTGAAGAAATCCCCGAACCGCGGCTCTCGCACAAGTTAGAGATCATGACGGCGGTGCCTGCACCGAGGCTCTATGCGCCGCCGCCAGACGCGAATGATCCGCGCGAGCCGGCCAAGGGCATCGGTGCGTGGCGGTTTCCTGAGTGGTTCGTCGTCCAGGAAGCCGGTATCGATGGCCGGGAGCGATCCCGTCGCCTGGTGAACCGCAGGGGTCTCGATGACAAAGGGCGGTTCGATAGTCGGCCCGTTGTCGCGACCCGTTTCGTTCGCGCCTGCCCCAAAGGCCACGTCGACGATCTCGATTGGTGGCGATTCGTTCACGGACCCGACGACAATTGCCGCCGTCAATTGTGGCTCGACGAACGGGGCACGAGTGGCGATCTGGCGGATCTCGTGGTGCGCTGCGAGTGTAAGAAATCGCGCGGGATGCACGAGGCGACCATCCTGGAACTCAGTCCGCTGGGTACGTGTCGCGGCGCCAGGCCGTGGCTTGGCCGAAATGCGAATGAGGCCTGCAATCAGCCGAGTCGGCTCCTGATCCGTACCGCCTCGAACGCGTACTTTCCCCAGGTGGTGAGCGTGTTGTCGCTCCCCGACCGAGGAACTGGCGTCCAAACATCGGTCAAGGAACTGTGGGACGACTTGCAGATCGTCGACGGCGCGGTTGATCTCGCTTTTCTGAAGAAGAAGCCGAAGATCGCGGAAAAACTCGCGGCCTTTACAGATGATGAGGTGCTGGCCGCCATTGACGAGGCCAAGAGCGGACGCGTCGGTGAGAAGCCAGTCAAGCAGGTGGAACTGGAAGCGCTGCTCGCCGCACCCGAGGGTTTCGGCGACGATGTGCCTGTTGATCCGGACTTTCACGCTCGTCGTCTTCCGGATCACGTCTGGCGGCGGTCCGGCCGAAGCGATGGCATAGCCGCTGTCATCCAGCTCCACCGACTGCGTGAGGTTGTCGCCCTGGTGGGCTTCACGAGACTTGAAGCGGTGGCGCCCGACATCCATGGAGAGTACGAGTCCGATGTCCAACGCGCTCAGCTCGCGCTCGACCCCAAGTGGTTTCCTGCGGTGGAGAACCGCGGAGAGGGCCTATTTGTGCAGCTTCGAGCTGACGCAATCAAGTCATGGCTCGAGCGACCCGCCGTGAAACAGAGGCTCGAGCTCCTTGCTGCGGGTCACGCTCGTTGGGCCAAGGAGCACAAGAGCAAGCGCCTCTTCCCGGGCGGCCCATACGTGCTGCTCCACACGTTCTCCCATTTGCTCTTGCAGTCGCTCTCCATGCGTTGCGGCTACCCGACCAGTTCGCTGCATGAGCGGATCTACGCGGATTACGACGCAAAGCGGTTCGGCGTGCTTGTGTACACGGGGAGCCCGGATGCCGAAGGAACGTTGGGCGGACTCGTGCAGCAGGCCCGGCACTTCGAAGATCATCTCGGTGAAGCGCTGCGCATTAGCGCGCTTTGCTCGAACGACCCGATCTGCGCGCAGCATGCACCTGGCCAGAGCATGGAAGGACGGTGGCTGCACGGGGCGGCATGTCACGGCTGCGCACTGGTCGCCGAGACGTCGTGCGAGATGCGTAACGACTATCTCGATCGCGCACTTGTCGTACCCGTGCTCGGTGTGCCGAACGCCGCATTCTTCCGCGCCGCCGCTCTATGATCGACGCGCTGCTCGAACTTCCACCACACCTGCGCGATCGGCTGGCGAGTGCGCTCGAGACTGGAATGGTCGCCGCGCCGTACTCGCTGGCGTCGTTGCGGTCCACTCTCGGTGCCACTCACGTTAGCGATCCTCTGCTCACGGCACTGCTAGAGCTCCAAAACCAAGGGATCGCAGGTCCGGCCGCCGGGATTGTGATCCGAACGGTCGGTGAGGTGACACGCCGATCGACGAAGCCCGACCTGGTGTGGTCCGGCCCTGAGGTGCCGGGACTCCACGCTCGTGACACGCGACGTGTATTCGACGAGTTGCTCGGCACTGCGGAACGCTCGATTTGGGCGAGCACCTACGCATTCTTCGATGGCCCTCGAATATTCGGGGGTTTGTGCCGTCGTATGGAAGCTTGTCCAACATTGCAGGTCACCCTGCTTTTGAACATCGAACGTAAGAGGGGCGATACCACTGCTCCAGAGCAGCTCGTGCGGCGGTTCGCCGATCGATTCTGGTCGACGGATTGGCCGGGTGCATGCCGGCCGCGGGTGTTCTACGATCCACGGTCGCTCGAAGCCGAAGGCCCTTCTGGCGTGTTGCATGCGAAGGCAGTCGTCGCCGATGATGAACTGGTACTCGTAACGTCGGCCAATCTGACGGAGGCTGCGCTCGATAGAAACATTGAGCTCGGATTGCTTGTTCGAGATCGCGCATTAGCAGCAACTGTATCGAGGCATTTCGGCGTCCTCATCGAGCGGGGCCTACTCCGACCTCTCCCGCCTGCCTGAAAGTTGGATTCATTGAAACTTGTGCACGCCATGAAAGCAGCGGTGAACATCTGGGATCTCCGAGCTGCATGTTGAGGCAGCATCGCGCGTCAGTCCTTGCGGAGTCAGATGCGTCATTGATGGCGGGGTTATGAACGCGACGAACGCGAAAACGTCACTGCTTTGTTGTCGCTTGGCTTCTTGATGACAATGCGGCTGACGATCCGCCGCCGTTAACCCGAAGCCAATCGTCGCAGCTCGAGAGGGCTCTCGACCGCCATGTCCTCAGAAAAGCGCGCCCGCACGCGAGCTCTTCTGTAAGGCCTGCTTGCCCCAGAAGCAGTCTCAGTTGTAGAAACATCGAACATCGGCGGCGCTATACGAACGCAGGAAGGGAATCATGACGTGCGGCCGTCTTCATCTGGTTGGCAACGTCGTCGGTGTTGTCGTGGTTCTTCTCTTCGGCTGTCCTGCGATCGCGCAGGAATCTGATCCTCACAAACTGCTCGCAGAAGCCGATCGGCTGGCTTGGCTGAGGGCCTGGACCAAGGCGGAGCCGCTGTTCGCCGCTGCGGAACGCGCATTCGCTGCACAAGGCGACGAACGGAATGCAATGTACGCGCGCGTAAGCGCGCTGCGTGGACAGTTGCCACGACTGCCCGTGGCGGAGGTCTCCGAGCATCTCGGGGTCTTGCTTGACGATCCAGTCGTGCTCGGCGACGAGCATTTGCGGCTTCGAACGCTAATAATAAAAGGTGAAACGGATACGGATCTCGATCCATCTCTCTCGGAACAGTCATGGAGCGAGGCGCTCTCTCTCGCCGAGAAGCTCGGTGAGAGGGCTTGGGCTAATCGAGCTCGAGGAGAGCTGGGCCTCATTGCATTTCTGCTGGGCGACACGGACACCGCTGTCGTCCGACTCGGGCAAGCGATGAAAGTGGCGGAGTCGAACGGCGACATTCCCTCGCTCGTGCGCTGGATGACCCTGTTTGGAGACGGCTACTTCCAAC
>Ga0209474_10000094_pt1 | contig 106589 bp, 106 predicted proteins | sample GraSoiAngelo_145_FD_185902 | JGI IMG/M metagenome (GOLD analysis project Ga0209474, IMG submission 185902) | Grasslands soil microbial communities from the Angelo Coastal Reserve, California, USA - 14_1009_05_20cm (SPAdes) (version 2) | ecosystem: Environmental > Terrestrial > Soil >...
AAGCCGCTGCATGACGCGATGAAGGCGCTGAACGTGATCGAAGAGGTCGACGGGCGGCAGAGGTCGGTCGACGAGCTGCTGCCTGAGGTCATCGAGCGGCTCGCCACGGTCAAGCGCAAGGGGCAGCAGGCACACATCGCGCAGGAGCTGCTCGGGCTGCTCGATCTGGCCAAGCTGGACAACCTCACCGACGCGGCGACCGCGGAGCGTCGCCGGATCGCGAACGGGGCCCGGCCGCGCGTTCGGGCGGAGGCTTTGGAGTCGTACCGGATCGCTCGCTACCGACTAACTGAGAGGTATGAGCGCGCGTATGAGGCCAAGCAGCGGCTGACCGAGGCCAACCTGCGGTTGGTCGTCTCGATCGCCAAGAAATACATCGGCCGCGGCATGTCGTTCCTGGACCTGATCCAGGAAGGGAACATGGGCCTGATCCGCGCGGTCGAGAAGTTCGACTACCACAAGGGCTACAAGTTCTCGACGTACGCGACGTGGTGGATCCGGCAGGCCATCACGCGGGCGATCGCCGACCAGGCGCGGACGATCCGCATCCCGGTGCACATGGTGGAGACGATCAACAAGCTGGTGCGCGTTTCGCGCCGGCTGCTGCAGGAGCTGGGACGCGAGCCTTCCGATGACGAGATCGGTGAGGAGATGGGGATCACGCCCGAGAAGGTGCGCGAGATCGTGAAGGTCTCGCAGGATCCCGTGTCTCTGGAGACGCCGATCGGTGAGGAGGAGGATTCGCACCTCGGGGACTTTGTCGAGGACCGCGAGGCGGTCTCGCCGTCGGACGCGGCTTCGCTGACCATGCTCCACTCCGAGGTGGAGGACGTGCTGGACACGCTCACGCCGCGCGAGCGGCGCGTGCTGCAGCTGCGGTTCGGGCTGATCGACGGGCACCAGCGGACGCTGGAAGAGGTGGGGAAGCGGTTCGGCGTCACGCGCGAGCGGATCCGCCAGATCGAGGCGAAGGCGCTCCGCAAGCTGCGCCACCCGTCGCGGTCGAAGAAGCTGCGGGACTACCTGGAGTAGCCCCGGGGCCACTTCGGATAGTCCGGACTAACCGGCGTTTCCGGTTCCGTTGAACCTTGATAGTCCGGCCTATCCGGGGTTAACCCTTTCGCCTGACAATTACCACCGTGCCGGTGATCACGGTGGGGCGGCAGTTCGGGGCGGGTGGCGCGACCGTCGGCCGCATGCTCGCCGATCGGCTGAAGGCAGACGTCCTCGACTCCAACATCATCGACGAGGTGGCGCGGCGGCTTCAGCTTCCCAAAGAGGAGGTGGAGGCCGAGGACGAGCAGCCAGGCTCATTGCTTGCCCGACTGCTGGTCGCGCTCGGTTCGGCGAGCACCGAGCCGCTCATCCCACCCGAGGCGACCGCCTGGACACCGCCCAACGCCGCACCCACATTCGACACCAGGAAGGCGGTCTTGCAGATCACGCAGCACGTCATCGAGGAGGCAGCCCGCGCGGGCAACGTCGTGATCGTCGGGCGCGGCGGCGCCTACATCCTGAGAGACTTTCCCGGCGCCCTGCATGTGTTCCTTCGTGCGGCCGAGGCGGCGCGGGTGAAGACGATCATGGCCCGCTTCAAGATCTCCGAAGAGGAGGCGCGCAAGCGGATGAAGCAGACCGACGAGAACTGGACCTCCTACATCAAGCAGGTTTACGGCCACGATCGCAACCACCCGGCGCACTACGACATGGTCCTGGACACCGGCCGGCTGGGCTACGACGCGACAGTCGACGCCATCCTTTCGGCGCTCAAGACCCGCAAGCCGATAACCTAGTCACCGAATGGTCCACTCCCTCGGCTCACGCACGTCCGGGGTCGATGGCTCGAGCGAGGGTGGGCGCATCAACACGATCAACATTCCGGGCGCGCTGGTCATCTACGGCGTCGCCCTGCTGCAGTCGCTGCAGCCCAGGAATCCGAAGACCAAGCTGAGCGTCGCCCCTGTCCAGGTGGATGGGATCTGGTGCCTGGAGCTCACCTACCAGGGCGACGAGCCGGCCGGCGTGCCCGAGCGGTGGCACGGCCACCGGGTGATCCTCAAGAAGACCGAGCCGCCGCCGCCGAGTGCCTGACCGCTTCGGCCCGCAGAGCAAGGTCCGGCAGGTCGTCGATGGGCTCGGCGAGCGAGGTCGGGAGGCCTTGCGCAGGCACGGTTACGAACTGGGGGAGGGCTTCGTCGACGTGCTGTCCCAGTACCAGACGCTCGAGCACGCCGCTCGCCAGGAGCGGCTGCGGGACCTCGGCGGCTTGCTCAAGGAGCTCAACTCCTCCGGCTAGTCCCTCCTCGTGGCAAGTGCACGAATTGTCGGCGTTTATTTACACACTTTTGAACAGTCCAATTCGAAGTCCGCGGGTGTAAGCTGCCACGAAACTGGTTTCTGGTTCGTTATACCGGTCGAGGTTTACGTCATTGCAAAGCTCAAGATTGGAACCGGAACGAGGTAGATGTGCCTGCGGCAGGCGTCGAAAGGACGCCGCCATCTACACCTATCGCTCACGCACCGATCGCTTTCTCTTTCACCGCTGCGAATGCGGGGCCGAGTGGACTGAGCACCAGAACGACATCGACCCGATGGACCCCGTGACTTCGGACGAGGTGATCGAGGTCCACAAGCAACTGGCCAAGTTCGAAGGTTCGATCGCGGAGCTGCTAACGCCGCACTCCGCCTGAATCCTCGGTTGCGAGGTCAGTAGGCGTACATATGAACGCAGCCGCCCGGATTCAGTGACGCGCTGAGGCTGTACTCCTCTCCCGGCGGGATGTACATCCAGTCGCCCGACCGGAGCTCAATCCCGTTGTAGAGAAGTCCTCCGGAAAGGACCATGCGGAACTGCGGCACCTTGTGCCCGTGCGACGGAAGGATGGCGCCAGGGGCGCTCGAGGTCAGGAAGAAGAAGGTGGCCTCACTCATCAGATAGACGGGCAGCTGCCATGTGTCCCAGCCCGGCGGCATGTTTTCCCGCCTGAGCCGAAACCGAATGTCATCCATGCCTTCGTCGCGCGAGGTGACAATCCGGTCTGGGCGCTTGAGGGCGGCATCCACTCTCTCCCTGCCGCCGCTTCTCTTGTTTTCGAGAAATCTGTCGTCAGGTTTCCATTCCGAACCCATCGAGTAGCCCTCCCGGTGAGTGACGAGCCGACTGCACGGTGCCCCGGTCAGACAGTACACACGACCGGCGGGTTGTCAAGGTTGCTGGGGCACAAGTCCGTGCGCGACCGCCCAGGTCGCGACCTCGGTGCGAGACCTGACGCCGAGCTTGTTGCGGATGCGCTCGACATGACCCTCAGCCGTCCGTTCCGCGATGAACAACCGCTGCGCGATTTCGCGGTTGGTCAAGCCGCCGGCCACCATCGCCGCAACCTCCCGCTCTCGCCGGCTCAAAGGCCCGGACTCGGCCGCCGCAGATGCGGCCTGAGCGCTGCCGCCAAGCGCGTACTCGAGAGCCCTGGTGAGGTTCATCGTCTGACCCCCGGTCCAGACGGCCTCGCTCTTGCTCGGCCCAAGCTTGTTCCGGATCCGATCGCTCATTTCGTTGAGCTCCTTGACCCTGAACGACCAGGTGCTCAACAAGGACTCCCGTGACAGGCGGTCGACGACAGCAGCGAGTCGCAGCGCGCGTTCGTCGTCCTTTCGCGCGGCGGCGACGAGCGCCAACCCGCCCACTGACCAGATGATCCCGAAGCGATCGTTGAGGTCGCGCAAGATGGCGAGCGATTCCTCCCAGCTCGCCGCGGCGCCGTCCACGTCGCCGAGGCCGAGCTGAGCGTTGGCCAGGCTCTCCAGGTGGCGGGCCATCTCCGGTTGATCGCCGGTGGACCTGCTGAAAGCCACGCACTCCCGAAGGATTCCGGCCGCGGTCGCGAAATCGCCTTGCTCGGTGGCGATCATGCCGATCTGGTTGCGGACCTCAACCGCGGCCTGGCGGTCGGCTGACTTTTCCAGCAGAGCCAGGGCTTCGTCGTACATGCGGGCGGACACGTCGATCTGATCGAGGGAGTGATAGACCGCGCCTGCGCCGCGGAGCGTGTACGCGGTCAGCTCGGCGTCGCCCAGCTCGCGCGCGAGCTCGACACTCTCATCGGCCAGCGTCTTGCTGGCCGCATGGTCGGCCTGCCTCGAGGCAAGGCGCGCCGCCAGATTCAGCGCTCTTGCCCGCCCCGCGTCCCGGGTGGGGGCGAGTTCGAGCCGGTCGAGCAGCGCATTGCGCAGGCGTACCTGATCGAAAAACTCCGACTCGGCAAGCTTGATCGCGAGCGCCAGCCCGGCATCGTCGACCTTGTCGCGCGCCCAGCCAAGGGCGGCCCAGAAGTTCGCCGACTCGCGCGCCTTCCATCTCTGGGACAGGAAGTGCTCGTAGTGTCGGCGCTGGATCTCCTCCAGCTCGCCCGATTCCTCGAGCTTGCCATGGGCGAAGTCGCGATGCGACTCCATCAAGCGGTAGCGGGTGCTGCCGTCCTCGAGCCGGTCCGCCACCGCCATGGATTTCTGCACGAGGCCTGTCAGCACCGCGAGCGCGTCGCCGTCAGCGGCATCCGGGTAGACGCCACGGACGGCCTCGAGCGTGAACCCGCCCTGGAACACGCCAAGGCGCCGGAACATGGTCGCTTCGTTTGCTTTCAAGAGGCGATGGCTCCAATCGATCGCCGCCGCCATCGTCTGCTGGCGCTCGGGTACGGTCCGCGCGCCCGACGCGAGCACTCGAAACCGATCGTTGAGGTTGACGAGCAGCTCCCGCTCCGACATGAGGTCGAGCCTGGCCGCCGCCATCTCGATGGCCAGAGGAAGACGGTCGAGCCGTTCGCAGATCGCAGACACGGTCTCGCGGTTGGGCTGCGCAACCTTGAAGTCCGGCAGCACGAGCCGGGCGCGCGCCTCGAACAGGTTGAGCGCGTCAGGGTCGCCGAGCGAGGACACCGGCCAGCGCACCTCACCCGGCACGCCGAGCGGCTCGCGGCTGGTGGCCAGGATGGTGAGGGTGGGGCAGCGTTCGAGGAGTGCGTTGGAGAACGATGCGCACTCGGCGACGAGGTGCTCGCAGTTGTCGAGGATGAGCAGAGCGCGGCGCGATGCCAGCCAGGAGGACGCGACCTGCCGCGGAGAGCCGCGACCCGGCAGCTCGAGATTCGCGACGACCGCAGCGCCGACGTCGCTTTCCGCCGCCAGCGCCACCCACCAGACGCCATCGGGCCAGGCATCACGGGTTGCCCCCGCAACCTCCACGGCGAGACGGCTCTTGCCGGCACCGCCGGTACCGGTCAGAGTGACGATCCGCGCGCTCCGCACCAGCGACTTGAGCGAGCGCAACTCGGGCTCGCGGCCGACGAAGGTCGTGAGATGGAGAGGCAGATTGCTCGGAACAGCCTTCGACTGGTGGCGCTGGCCGGCCACCGTGCCCATCCGGGTATCTTCGCCCAGCCCGCCGGCAATTCACAGTCCCGCCGGGGACCGAAAAAGGAGAGAGGGACGGCCAGGTCCCTCTCTCCGGTCGGCGCACCCTGGGGGATAGAGGGTGCATGTCGGTGCCTTAGGGCAGCTCGCGGTGGCCGGTCGACTGAACGCTTGCCGGCTGCTGCTTGTACTGGTTGATGAAGGCGGGGTCGTCCACCAGGATCCGCGGGTTTCCGTTCGGCGTGGTCTCGCGATAGGCCCAGCTCGGCAGCACCGCCGCCGGCGCCCCAGCCTCCGCGCCTCGGTCAAGAAGCGCCCCGCTGGTGCCCTTGTCCTGGCGAAGGACAGTACCGGGCGCCGCGTGAACGGCCGGGTTCTGGGTCACGGCCGCGCCGCTTCCCTGGACGCTCTTGGCGATGTAGCCGCCCATCGCGGCAAGGCCCATGGCGACGATTACGAGGACGGCGAAGACGAACGTTTTCGAGACTGACGCTCCGCGCAACGATGCTCTGGCTTCCATTTCTCTCTCCTAACGATTTTTTGATTTCGGCTGCCGGTGCAGAACCGTTGAGTCGAGAGTAGGAATCAGGGGGTATGCCTCAAAAGGCTGGAAACACCTGAAAAGGGTCGGGGCAGGTACCTGATTTCAGGTACCTGCCCGGTCGGTTACGAGTTCGCCGCCAGCGTCGACGCCTGGTCCAGCAGGTGCCCGCCCCGGGCGATCATGTCCTTCAGCTGTTGCTCGCTTGCGGTGGAACCGCCGAAGGCGGCGTTGGTAAGGGCGGTGCGCATCTGTGCCTCGAGCTCGTCTCGTTGCCCGGTCAGCGACGCGATGCTGCTTTCGACCGAGGAGTAGTGCGCGTCGCTGGTCTCGGTGCCGCTGGCGATGGCGTGAGTCGAAGCCACCAGCATGTTGTGGGCGAAGGGTCCGAACGGCGCCGCGATCTCCTTGTAAACGTCGCGCAGCCGCACGAGCGACGCGTGGTGCGCCCGAAGGTCGCGCGAGACCGCCGAGGTCTCGAGGAAGCCGGCCAGCACCGCGCCGTCGGGCTCGTAGCTGTCCGTCAGCCCGAGTAGCGCGAGCATCGTCGGACGGGTGTCGGCGTGGTCCACCCACGTTTCGCTCGTGCGTCCGAGGTGCTTGACACCAGGCCCTACCAGGCCGAGCCAGGTGCGACCTATGTCGTCGGTCGCATCGCCGTGGCTGTAGGCGAAGTGGTAGTCGATGCAGGTCGCGACATCCAAGGTGGCGGGCTTTTCGATGCAACGGTTGTTGCCGGTGGTGAGGAAGTAGTCCGGGTTGGCGAAATAGGTGAAGCTCGGGGTGCGGCGCGGGTCGGCGTTGGTCATGTGCAGCGCCTGCTGCCCCACGGGATCCGCCATGTAGAGCATGACGGGGCTTGGTGACGAGCTGACGTACGGATCCACAGACGTGGCGACGGCGAGGTCGCGTTCGAACTTACGCAACCCGGCATCCGTGCGCGCGGGCTGACCCGCCACATACACCGTCGGAGCGGAGTCGAAGTGGATGTCGAAGGCGGGGGGCAGGTCGGCCGCCGGCACGAGAGCCTTCATGTTCTGGTCGACCTCGCCGATCTGGTTGGCGGGGCACGTCACGCCGCCGCTGATGTTGCAGTAGGTGTGGCTCCACGTCCCGTTGGTGGAGCTGCCGCCGGCGAAGTGGTCGTTCTCATCCGAGGTGAAGACAAACAGGGTGTTCGACTTGTTGATGCCGTCCGCGGCAAGGCGCGCAAAGAAGGCACCGAAGGCCTGGTCGTAGGAGTGCAGCTGGGCGACGTAGTCAGCCTCGCCCGGACCAGAAGCGCGAAACGCTGTGTGGTTGTCGTGCGCGTCGGAGATGTACGCGAACGTGACCGGCACGCCCGCTTCCTGCATCTGGGCGACGTAGCCAAGGCTGACCCTGGCGTACATCCCGTCGAATCCAGGGAAGCCCGGGTTGCCCGCGGGGTCCTTGATGTTGTTGTTCTCGGTGTCCTTCACCGCTGCGTTGCCGCCGGTGATCGCCGGGTTGACGTACTTGGCTCCGAACAGGCCGCTGAAACCGTTGTAACCGCCCGGCTCATCGGGAAGCACGTCCGCCTTGGCATGGCTGCTCGTGTTGCAGATGCCGCCGCCCTGGGCGCAGTGGATGGCGATGCCGACAAAGTCGGTTTGCGCCAGCGCGGCGTGGTCCCTCGCCTCGATCCACTCAGCCGAGTCCTTCCCGAAGACCCTGGTCATGTCCCCGGCCGGCGTGATCTTGGTGTTCTCGACCACGACGTTGGCGGTGGAGACGGCGCCGTAGTCGCATCCCGCGCGGGTGTAGGGCACCCATGGCGCCGGGGTGTTGAGGCCGCCCGTGGTGACCATGTTGGGCAGCGGGTCGTTGACGCCGTCTGCAGTCACGTCATCGACCTTGTCGGTCCAGTACTTGAAGGCAGTCGAGAATCCGGTCGAGCCGTCCGGCTTGAAGTAGCCGTAGGAGTTGGTGACGGTGAGGCCCTGGCGGTCCGGATAGAGGCCGGTGAGCGAGGTGAGGATCCCACCCGCGGTGTGCGAGATGAGGATGGTGTGGTTGTTGTCGGTCAGCGTGCCGTTGCCGGTCATGAAGTTGAGCAGGTTCGGCATCTGCTCGAGGTCGGAGGGCACGCCGGCGCGGTCGCGGAAGAGGTGCGTGTTGTCGAACGTGATGGAGATGACGTGTTGGATTCCGTTGTCGAGCGAACAGTTTTGCGTTACCGTCGCCGTAGTGTGCGCCGCCGCGGTGCTGGGGACCAAACCCTGCATCGCGAGGAGCGCCGCGACGGATGCGAGCCGGATCAGCCGTCTCATACCAAACCCCCTAGTTCCTTGAACCGCCGCCTGCATCGGCGAGTCACGCCAGGGCTCGCCTCACCGACCGTAACCCGCGCCCCGTTATCCGCGGGTTAGGGGTGGTTTAGGAATCGACCATATTGAGTCGCCGCGCGCCGTGTCAAGTTCTCGGACATTGAGACCTCTCGCGGCTCTGGGGCGCTAGGGTTGATCGAGCGCCGTCTGCATATCGGTGGCGGTGTTCTTGAGGATTGTCTCGAGCGCGTCTTTCGGCATCGGCTGTTTGCCGGAGGCCACGCCATTCCAGATGTTGGCGAGGTTGGTCGCCATCACTTTTTCGAGCGCGGGCCATGCGGCCAGCGTGGGGAACGTGCGACCGAGCGACATCTGGGATTTGAAGGCGCCCTCCGGCGCGGCCGCGACCAGTGCGGGATACATGCCTGTCTTCTTGACGTAGGTGGTCTGGCCGGCGCTGCTCACAAGCCAGCGCACCCACTCATAGGCCTGGGTGGCGCGCGGGCTGCTTTTTCGGATGGCCAGGTCGCTGCCGCCGAGGTAGACCACGTGGCCCGCGTGACCGTTTGGGAATTGCTGGACGCCGAACTGCTGGCCCTGCAGCTTGAGGGCAAGCGAGGGCCCGGCGATTGTGACCGCGAACTTGCCGGCCGCGAACATCGATTCCACCTCGGTGTTGGTCCGCTGCAGCACCCCCGGATCGACGTACTTGCCACCGAAGCGCTGGTACTCGTCGACCCCGTCCACCGCCGCGGGCTGGTTGATCGTCGGCCTGGTTCCGTCGTCGCTCATCAGCGAGCCGCCCGCCTCCCAGATCCAGGGCGCGAAGCTCGCGACGACGCTCGCGTCGTTCTTGCCGGGGATGCCGAGTGGCGCGATCTTGCCCGACGCTCTGATTGCTTCGAGCGTGTGGTCGAGCGCCTCCCAATCTTTGAACCCATCGGCAGGGTCGATACCAACCTGCTTGAGGATGTCGGTGCGGTAGTAGATGGCGCGCGTGTCGATGAACCAGGGGATCGCCGTGATCTTGCCGGTGTTGAACGCGGCGGAGGTCGACCATGCGGCGGGGACGAAGGCGGTGCTTCCGCCGAGGTTTTGGACGTCGTCCGCCGTGAACTCGCGCATCGCGCCGGTCGCGGCGAAGGCTCCGACCCAACTCATGTCGACCTGCATGACGTCTGGTCCGCCGGCACCGGCGCCCGTCAGCGCGGAGCGCATCTTGGTGTAGGCGTCGCCCGGCGCGATCTTCGTGCCTTTCACCTCGATGTCCGGGTGCTGCGCGTGGAAGGATTTCGCGGCGTCCTGGAAGTACTGGTCGGGCTGCGCGCCGCTGGGCACGTACCAGAAGTCGATCGTCGTCGCTGTCGAGTTGGAGGCAGGCGATCCGCTGCAGGCGGTACCCAAGATCAGCCCAGCCAGGATCAGCCCAGCCAGGATCAGCGCGGCAGTGCCCGAGGCGAGCCACCTCATGTCTCTAAGCCTCTAACGGCGATCCTGCCCGTCACCTGTGCGGTGCGGGCCGGGCTTAGAGGCTCAGTCGCGGGGCGTGGCGGGCCACCAGCTCGTTGGCCGGTCGGCGTCGGCAGGTCGCGAATCGACACCCCAACGCGCAGACAGCAATACAAGCAGGACGATCACCAGGACGGCCATGAGAACCTCCATGACCTGAGTCTTCCCAATCCGAATCTCCGAAGCAACATGAGTTTTCCTCGTAAAATATCGGAATGCCGGACAATTGGCGGAGCGTCGAGATCAAGCATCTCAGGGCTCTTCGAGCGGTCGCGGACACCGGGACCTTCTGGGCTGCGGCGGTGGAGCTGAACAGCTCGCTCTCCACCGTGAGCGATCACATCACGGCTTTGGAGGCGCTCGTCGGGCAGCGGCTGATCGAGCGTTCTCGGGGCCGGCGCACGGTCGAGCTGACCGAGGCGGGGCGCGTTTTGCTCGGCCACGCGGAGGCAATCGAGTCCCGCTTGCGAGCGGCCGAGGCCGACTTCCGCGCGTACTCGTCGGGCCGGTCGGGCAGCTTGCGCATCGGCATCTATCAGAGCGTTGCCAACAAGGTGCTGCCCGAGGTCATGCGCCGTTTCAAACAGCGGTGGCCGGACGTGGATGTCCAACTTACCGAGGCTGCACATGACAACGACCTCATCGACGCGGTGGAAGGCGGCGATCTCGACCTGACGTTCGCGATCCAGCCCATCCCTGCGGGTCCGTTCGAGGTGCGAGAGCTGATGCGCGATCCATACGTGCTCGTCACGCCGGCGGGTTCGGCGATGGCGCGGCACCGACCCCAGATCGGGGACCTGGCCGGGTTGCCCATGGTTGGCTACCAGCATGGAAAGCACCAGGACCTGGCGGAGGATTTTCTGCTCGGACGCGGTGTTCGACCGCGCATTGTTTTTCGCTCCAACGACAACGGGACAGTGCAGGCGATGGTCGCATCGGGTCTGGGCTTCGCGCTCGCGCCGCTGCTGGCGGTCGATGAAACCGACTCGAAAGTGCGGCTTCTTCAGCTTGCCGAAACCGTGCCGCCGCGCGTGCTTGTGGTGCTCTGGCATCGCGATCGTTACCGTCCGCCCGCCGTGGCTGCGTTCGTCGAGACGGCGATCGCGGTCGCAGGGGAGGTCGAGCGAGCGCACGCGGCGTTCCTGGCTAAGGCTGTTGGGGCGGCTGTTGGGGCGGCCGCTCGATCGCGAACACGAACTCGAGGCCGTCGATCTCGTCGTCCTGCGTCCCGACCTGCTTGAACCCGACCCTGCGCACGACCGCAAGGGACGGCGCGTTGCCGGGCGAGACGCTGGCGTAGACCTCGCGCTGACCCTGCGCGAAAGCCCACTCGACCAGCGCGCGCGCCGCTTCTTTGGCAAAGCCTTGACCCCGGAACGGTGCGAAGACCGTGTAACCGACTTCCGCTCGGCCGATCACGTCGGGGGGTCCGTGAAAGCCGCAATGCCCGATGATGGTTGCAGGACGGGCGACCATCAGGCGCGCCATCCACTCGCGGCGATCAGGGGACTCCTCCATGCGCCGGAGCTGGATGGCGAGGAATCCGGCGACATCCTCCGTGGTTGGAAACTCGTGCGGCACGGTGAGGCCCAGCAGGCGCTCCGCCGCCTTGCGTCGCCCGGTCATCAGATGGCGGATGGCATCGGGTTCGAGGGGTACGAGGTCGAGGCGCTCAGTCCGAATTGGGCTCACCGACATTGCGGGTTGGAGCGTAGCGCTCGTCTTGGAGTAAGTTGAACTTCTGATGGCGAAGCTCGTCGTATCGGAATTCATCTCGGTTGATGGAGTCATGGAGGATCCGGGTGGATCTGAAGGATCCGCCCGCGGCGGATGGGCGTTCCAGTTCAATCGCGGCGCGGAAGGTGACAAGTTCAAGCTCGACGAGGTGACGTCGGCGGATGCACTGCTGCTTGGACGCAAGACCTACGAGGGGTTCGCCGCCGCGTGGCCGGGCCGCACGGACGAGACGGGGTTCGCGGACAAGATGAATCGAATGCGAAAGTACGTGGTGTCGAACTCTCTGAAGAATCCGGAGTGGGACAACACGACGGTCATCAGTGGAGACGTTGTGGGCGAGGTCTCAAAGCTCAAGCAGCAGCGCGGTGGCGATGTCCTCGTCAACGGCAGTTGCGAGCTGGTTCGCGCGCTGATCGAGAACGACCTGGTCGATGAGCTTCGCCTGATGGTGTTTCCGATCGTGCTGGGCATGGGCAAGCGGCTGTTTGGGGACAGCCCGCACGCGTGGTCGTTCCGTCTCGTAGACTCGCGACCCGTCGGGGGTGAGGGCGTGCTGATCGTGACGTACGAACCAAAGCGGGACTAGCGGCGCGGGTACTGCCGCAGGCGGGCCTCTCCTAGAATTCGAGTTCTGAATCCGGGATAGCTCAACCGGTAGAGCAGGCGGCTGTTAACCGCAAGGTTCAGGGTTCGAATCCCTGTCCCGGAGCCAAATTTGAACTCAAAGTTCGTCTGCGTGCTGACCACCGACGGTGCTAGTGCAGCAACAGTGCAGCAACAGTGCAGCAACCGCCACCTTATCGGTCCTCCGCTACTCGACTAATCGCTGGCACTTTCTGCTCGCTCGCTGGCTCAAATAGTCCGGGGATTTGGGCCCAACCGACTCCCACTACCTCCTTAGTCTGCTGTCGTGAGTCGCGAATATCGACGCGGATTGGTCTCCAGGCTGACCGAGCCAGGTGTATGGAAGAGCCGCCGAAGCGCATGGAGTTCTCGCAGCGCACGCGGAGGGGTCAGCGGAGCTGACGTCTCATGACCTCGGGCGCCAATCGGTCAATGGATCGATCGTGAGAACGATTTGGACTCTGAGGTTGAGTTGGTCCAGCAACACACATTGCTGGTGATAACCCAGTGGATTCCCAGAGCAAGCTCAACGGACGCGAACTTGCAGCCATCAGCTAGGGATGAGGTCTTCGGGCAGTGTGACGGGAAGAGTTGCTCGACCGACCGACACGAACGCCGAGTAAAAGGGTTCGAACATGTTGCCGATTCGTACGCGAGCTGCGGCAGACAGGTACTTGATCGCGTCTGCCTGAGTCATGCCCAGCCGAGTAAGGAGCTCGCAAAGTTCGACGAATGCCGACCGCACGCAAAGGCTGGTCGGCAGGCCCTGAAAGGCGGCCACGACTCCGACTTGCTCGGCATCGACGAGCAGCGGCAAGCGCCGGACCTGAGTCTCACCGCGCGGTGTCACGTCGACTCTCAAGGTCACCCTGGCGGCGATCTCGACCGCCACACCCGCCACCTCGCCATCGCCCTGCGCCGCGTGGACATCTCCAATCGAGAGAAGGCCTCCATCGTGGTTGGCCCGCACGTGGATCGTGCTTCCGGCGCGCAGGTCGGGGATGTCCAGGTCGCCGAGGTAATCGGGCGACTGGGAAAGCGTCATCCGCCTTTCGTAGGTCGGTGCCACTCCAATGGTGCCGATGAACGGCCGGCTTGGTAGGCGCACGGCACCCGTAGGCAAAGGCAGGATGACCTCGTCGCGCGTCACGGGGCATATCGTTGTGCTCGGCGCGATCTGCTCGCCCAGCCCGCGTCCATTGTCATAAACAAGCGCGCCGAAACCGGGCACCACGGCGATGAATCCTTGATGTGTGTCAGGAGCCGGGTCTATGTCGACAACGGTCACCCGTAAGATGTCGCCCGCGCGCGCTCCTTTGACTGCGATCGGCCCGGTGACGTAGTTCATTCCCCCGAGTTGAGAGATCAGGTCGTCGAGGCTCCCAATCAGGTCATTTTCAGATTTGATCAACCCTCCGGTGCAGTCGACCGTGTCGACGACAAACGTCTCGGCCGGCGAAACCTCCCTCGTGGGAGCTATGTCGCGGTCGAAGTAGAGCCGTGGATCAACATCACGGGCGTGTGACGATGGCGAGTCTCCGTGACTGTGGTGCGGCGTTCCGCACATGGCATGAACCTCCTTCAGACTTACCCAGATGATCGCCGCGCCCCTCCCCGACCTCGTGGCCGAGTCGCAACGCGTCCTTGCGGCCGCGCGCGAGCGAGGCGTAGTGGTGCGGCTGGCGGGCGGTCTGGCCATCCGCCATATTTGCCCCGCGGCGAGCAAACCGCCCTTGAACCGCCAGTACGCCGATCTCGACCTCGCGATTGCCGGCGGCGGAGCGCACAGGCCGCTCAGCGATCTCCTGCGCGGTCTCGGCTATCAGCCGGAATCCACGTTTAACGCCCTGAACGGAAGCACGCGACTCCAGTTCATCGACGCGACCAATGGCCGCCACGTCGATGTGTTCGTTGACGCAGTGCGCATGTGTCACGTGATCGATTTCAAAGACCGCCTGCTGCTGTTGGAGGACACGCTCAGCCCCGCCGACCTTTTGCTGACCAAGCTGCAAATCGTTGAGCTCAATCACAAGGATGTCCTCGACGCCCTGGCGCTTCTGCATGACCTCGCACTTGCCCGCGGCAATGGTCCTGGGATAGACATCGATCACCTCGAGCGGGTGTGGGGCAATGACTGGCCGCTCTGGAAGACGTCTCAGCTGACCCTGGAGAAGATCCGGTTTGTCGCGCCATCGATCGTCGATGGGCCGGCCACGACCCGCATCTTGAAGACTGTTGCCGGCCTGGAGGCGATACTCGACTCTGGACGCAAGAGCCTGCGCTGGAGGCTTCGCGCCCGCATCGGCGAAAGGATCCGCTGGTACGAATTGCCCGAAGAGGTCGGCTGACAGCTTCAGGACGCCGCGGTTGTAGTCGGGCCCAGCGTGGCGTGCGCGGCAGCCGCTGCCTTGAAGCACTCGATCGGCGCCATCAAGACGCCGGCTCCGATTTGACCGCCGCCCTTACCGGCAAGCCCGCCGTCGATGAGCGGGACGATGCCCGTCTCGACCACCTTGAGTACGTCGATGCCCACCGGAGATCCTCTGAAGCCGAAGTATGGGATGCGAAAATCGGGGTGCTCGCCGACCGTGATCCTGTACATCGCCAGGTTGTTCGCGACCATCGCCTCCGCGGAACCACCCTGGTACGCCTGCAGCCCGAACGCAGCCGCCTGCGCGAAGGCCCCGAGGCCGATCGCCTCGGTGTGATGGCTCTCGCCCCCCATCCATTCCACGTCATGCTCTGAGAAGCCTTCGAAAAAGCGGCCTTGCAGCGTCGGATGCGGGCCATGAAACCATTTCTCACCAAGTCCGCTGACCCGGATCGCGAAGTCGCGGCAGCTTATGGTCATGCCGGTCACGACCGACGACCCCGCGATGCCGTGCGCTGCGTTGGCCGTCGCTTTGGCCGTCGCCATCGACAGGCGGAGGAAGAAGTAATCGCTTTCGCGGATGAAAGCGAGTGTTGCGTTGACGTCGTCGAGCTTGTGTCGCGCGACCTCGACGATTTTCGGAAAGAGCTCGCGCGTGAACAAGATGGTCCCGGCGGTGTTCCGGCTATGCAGCTCGTCACCCATGTGCAGGGCCCGCTGAATCAGCGGCTTCAAGGGCAGTCCTCCCGTCAGACGGACCGCATCTGCCAGGACTGGGCTGATGACCTCGGCAATGTGACGAAGGTTCTCGTGCACCTCTTGGCTGTAGGCGCCGTAGTTGAGCCGGTACCGGCTCGGCCCCTCATAAAAGTTGCAGAAAGCGCGCGTGCTTGTTTGCCGGTCCTCGACGATGAACACAGGCATCGACGCCGTGTAGATGCCTGCTACGGAGCCGATGCAATCGTGCTCGTGACAGGAGTTGACCGTGATCTCGCCTTCGTCGAGCTTTGCGATCGCCTCCTCGCGTGTGCCGGCGAGGCCTTCGTGCAGCGCGCCGCCGATGATTCCGTCACGCTGCCCGCCGAAATACTCGGACCAGCGCATCGGCGGGCCTGAGGTGAGCACCATGTGGCGTGTCATCCCAGGCACTACCTCGATCGCTGGCCGGATGTCGACCAGCACCGGCTCCGCCTTGGTCAGCCGCTCGAATGCCGCCTGGTTGGCCTGGGCCGTCGTCATAGGCACCTCAGAAGAACCGGATCCAGCGCTGCCGCTCGGGGTCGGTAACCTGGTTGTGGAACTCTGCCCACTCCATCGACTTTTCCTTCAGGTACGCCTTCTTGAGCTCCGGGCCCAGGACCTTCTCCGTCAATGGGTCGCTCTCGAGGTGGTCCAGCGCTTCGAGCAGAGTTCGCGGTAGGACGTCGATCTTGCGCTCGGCCAGCAGCTCGTCGCTGGCGAGGTAGAGATTGTCGTTGGTGGGTGCCCTCGGATCGAGCGCCTCTTCAATCCCTTCAAGCCCGGCCGCGATGCTGAATGCGGCTGCGAGGTAGATGTTGCACGAGACATCCGGCGCGCGGTTCTCCAGGCACGGCCGGTTTCCCGGCAAGCGGAGCATTGCGGATCGGTTGTTGGAACCGTAGGCGATGAACACCGGAGCCCAGGTGATGTCTGGCATGAGGCCCCTCGTGATCAGCCGCTTGTACGAGTTGGGCAGCGGGCAGGTGAGCGCGGTCAGTGCCTTCGCGTGCTTGAGGACACCCGCGGTGAACGAGAGCCCGAGCTTCGAGAAGTTGAGCCCATGGGGGCCCTTCGGGTCGATGAACAGATTCTTCCCGTCCGCGTCGGCGATGCTCATGTTGAAGTGGGCCCCGCTGCCGAAGTCTTCGGCGAAAGGCTTGGGCATGAATGACGCCACCATGCCCATCTGCTGCGCCACCTGCCTCGCCATCAGCCTGAAGAAGGTGAAGCGATCGGCCATCGTGAGCGCGTCGGCATAGCCGAAGTCAAACTCGAACTGGCCGCGGCCGCCTTCGTGGTCGAAGGAGTAGACGCCCCACTCGAGTTCCTTGAGATGCGCGACCATCGTCGAAAGGAACGGCATCGAGTCGAACGTGCTGCGCAGGTCGTAGCCCGGCATCTTCAATGTGTCGGTCGGACTCAGTGGCGCATAGCGGCCATCGATCTCCCGCAGCACGTAGAACTCTGGCTCCACGCCGAGATTGAACGTCCACCCGCGCGCTTCGACGTCTCGGAGCGTACGTCGGAGGATGCTGCGGCTGCACAAGGGATACGGCTCGCCGTGCCAGCTCAGGTCGCAAGCAGCCCACGCGTAATGGCGATCCCACGGGCAGACCACCGCCGAGCGAATGTCCGCGACCGCGGCGCACTCGTCTTCTTCGGGCCCGAGATCGCCCATGCCGTCCAGCGCTCCTACCGTGTAGAGCTCGGAGCCGCGGCACATGCGGGCGAAGCAATCCGCGGGAACCATCTTCGCCTTCGTCACGCCATGGACGTCGACGTACGATCCGACGCAGTACTCGACGCCGCGCGCGATCAGGTCGGCCTGCATTGCGTCGAGGTCGTCGACCGAGCGCCCGTCCGCGATCAACAATGACATCCGATCCTCCTTGCCCTTCACGGCCCTGGCCGGGGGGCTGCTTCGCCGCCGAGCGACCCGGTCGACTCTTCTGGGATTTCCCATTCGTACGCGAACTTGGTGACCTTGAGGATGACCGACGTGTCGGTCTTGATGATTCCCGGAATCCTCGCGAGCTTTTTCGAAAGCAGGTCGAGCAGCTCCTCGTGGGATCGGAAGAAGACCTCGATGATCAAGTCGTAGGGCCCTGTGGAGTAGCCGACGTACCGCGTTTGCGGCAGCGCCTCCAGGGCGGCGGCGACGTCACGGTGAGCGTTCATGTCCACGGTTATCCCGACGATGGCGCTCATCGTCATGCCCACGACCTCGGGGCTCGGCACCGCGACCACCTTGATCAGGTTTTCCGACACCAGCCGGCCGATCCGCTTGCGCACCGTGGTCTCCGTCACGCCCAGCTGGTGGGCGATCTCGGTGTTGGGCCGCCGGCCGTCCTGTTGGAGCAGACCAATGATCTGACGGTCAAGCTCGTCGTACGGCTGATTGGCTTGGCGGCTCGAAGCGCGGAGCCGGGGTTTGGGGGACATCACGTCACTGGCCATTTTAGGGCGAATTCACTCACCTGATCTCCTCTCTAATACGGATATCGTCGTCATCCGGACGTGAACTGGTGTCTCTCGATCTGATCGCCCTTGAGGCTGAGGAGCACCCCGCGGAGGATCCCTTCCGTGTACTCGCTCCCGGGGTTGAATGCCACGGTGCGGCCGATCCGGCTCATGCCGCGTGACTCGTGAATATGGCCGTGCAGCGAGGCCGCGGGCTGCAGGCGGGTGAGGATGTCGCGCACCGCGCTGCTGCCCGCGGATGTCAACTTGGGTTGGCCGAGCTCGCTCACGACCTCGAGCCGCTCATTGACCTCAAAACACGTGTCGAGACCGCTGTCCTTCGGCGGAACGTGGAAATTGAAGATCGCTTTGTGCGGGTCTGTCATGCCGGCCAAGATCCGCTCCAACCGCTCGAGCAACTCCGGTTCATCCAGCTCTCTAGGTGTGTGCCACGGAGTGCGGTTCGTCCAGCCCGTGCTGTAAAGACGGTAGCCGCCCGGAAGCTCGACCTCCACTGCCTCAGCATTAATGAAGTTGCGGCTCTGGGCGAGAACATCGTCCACGTACATGTCGTCATCGTTTCCCGGAGCGACGTAGATGGGTAAATGGCCGGTAGCCAGCTCGTCCCACATCTGCAGGCGGCGGATGACCTGCTCCTTGAAGACATGGTCTTTCCCTGCCGCGCCTTCGTGGTTCAGCTGCTCCACCGTCGTGCGGAACGGGTAATACCCCGCATCCGAGACCGTCTTCTCGAATGCGCGCACCCCGGACTCGCCATCGAGATGCACCGTCGAAGACAGATACCTGGCTTCCCATCCATCGTGTGCCTTCAGGACGGGCACGATCATCTTGCCAGTCAAATCTCCCCCGAGCACCACCACATCCGCCTTGTAAAAGTCGGGAGCGGCAAGAATCTTCCTGAAGCAGACGTCCGATCCGTGAATGTCCGTGGCGAAAAAGATCGTCAGGTCGAGCCGGGGGCCGGACCGCAATTTGAACATGTGGCTCCGCTAAGGTCCGGCGCCCGCCCTCACTCGACTGGGATTTCCTTGAACGCATACGCGATGTCGACGCCGCGCCTTGCCCGGACATACTTCACCGCCAGGAAGGCGACGAGGCCTGCCGCAAACAGGCCCAGCTGCACTCCGACGCTCAGGTTCGTGTGTCCTGCGGCGACCGTGTCGTTCCATAGGAGGTAGATCACGTAGGCGAATGCCGCCGTACCCAGCAGGCCCGAGATCGTGATCAGCGGGACGCCCGCGATCTGGTACTTCGCGGCTGGGGACTTCGCCCAGACGTCGCGCTTGAGGTAAGGCATCAGAGCGCCCACCAGCATGCACGCGCCCCAAATGATGCTCAACGCCTCAATGAGACTCAGCGTGCCGAACCACGGTGTGAACGCGTACAGCGCGAGGAAAGCGATAGCCACGATCATGCACACGACGATTGCCACCACCGGTGTGTGGTACCGGTCGCTCACGTAACCCAGCTTCTCGGGCGCCATCCTGTCCAGGGACCACGCGAGCATGCTGCGGTCGACGTAGGCGAGCTCGAGCGGAACCCAGAAGAACGGCCAGAGGCACATCGTTCCCGCGATGATGATCGTGATCACGGGGTTATTCGCGAGCAGGCTTGCCAGCAGCGTGAACCAGGGTGTGATCGAGGTGGCCGGGGAGACGCCGCTCAGCGTGTTGAAGGCGATCGCGCCCTGGAAGTCGGTCCCGAAAACCCGGTCCGACAGCAGCGCCACCGCAACCAGGAGAACAGTGGCCACGGCAAGAGCGGCGAAGATGCCGAGGATCTGACTTCGCGTGACCCGTTTGATCTCACCACCGATGCCGATCGACTGGATGGCGCCGAGCAGTGGAAGCAGCGGCCACACGAGAAGCGTGAGGGTGGCGCCGAACGCGACGGGTGAGCTGGTCCATCCCGCCTTGGTCGCGGCATCGATCACCGCCTGGTAGCTGCCGGGCTTGCCAATGTAGGAGTCGAAATTGTTCGTGAATGAGCTGCGCGAGCCCGAAAGCAGTACGCCGATCGTGACCAGGGTGCCGAGAATGGCGAGGCCGAGCAGGATGCGCTGCACAGTGAAGTACCGAGCCATGCCTGAGATGAGGAGCAGTCCGCCGATCACGATGATCACGGTGCCCACCGTAAAGATGCCCCACTGGCCAGCCACGTTGGCGGACACGCTGGTGAGCGCTGAGGACCCGGTCTCGTAGCCAAGGATCGCAAAGAGGGGCGATAGGCCCATGGTCGCGACGAAGGCCGCAGCCACCGCGCCATAGAACAGAAGGATGAAGCTCTCTGTGACGCTGAACGCAAACCCAAGTAGGGGATGTGCGCCGCGGCTCAGATAGACGTATGGCCCGCCCGACCGCGGATAGGTGACCGTCCAGAAGTAGAACGTGAGCCCGATCGGGATCATCAAGATGGCGGCCACGACCGAGGCGCCGGCGACGCTGCCCCCGGGATAGAACGCCGGCCCGAACAGCTGGTCGAGCGCGATGGCGATGCCAACGCTGATGAGGCCTAGGTTGAAGAAGAAGACATCGGCCGCGCCCGCGCTTCGGACAAGCCCGGACGATTTCCGTAGGAATGCCTGCTCCGGCTGCGGACTGGCCGCAATCGCTCTTTGCATCGCGCTTCCCCCTAGAACGAGCTGCTTTGGCGTTGCCGGCTAGGCTAGCACCCCCAGGATCGAAGGTCAATTCGTCAGGCGCCTCCAAAGACGAGATTCGGCGCGAAACGACCCCCTGATGTTGACAACCGTGCTTTGACGCCTTACTGTGCGCGTACAGCGTCGAGGATGGCGACGCGCTTGATGAGGCTGGGGCCATGCGCCCCGGGAGGGGAGCAACCATGTCCGAGTCCAGGGCAGGCCATGATGATGACGTCTATCTGAGGCAGTTCGGCGTCGAGCCGAAGCTCAAGCGAGCCATCGGCTACATCTCGAGCTCGCTGTTCGCGATCGCGTTTCAGGGCCCCACCACCGGTGCTCTGTTGATCACCGGCGCCACGCTCTTCTTCGGCGGCCCGGCGTTCATCTGGTCCATACCTCTGATCTTCCTTTTCCAGCTGCTCGTGGCTCTGTCGTGGGCGGAGCTCAGCTCCCACTACCCGCTCGAGGGCGGGATCTACCAGTGGGCGAAATACCTCGGCGGCGAAGGCGTGGGTTGGGCGACCGGCCTCTTTTATCTCGTCGCCATCATCCTGGTGATGCCTGCGGTAGGGCTGGTGATCAACATCGTTCTGGCCGGAGTCTTTCCTGACCAGATCAAGTTCAACTCGACGACTGAAATCGTGATCTCGTTCCTCACGATCATCGCCACGGCCTTGATCATGAGCACGTCGGTCCGTGTCGTGGCGCTGATCAACAACATTGGCGTGACACTCGAGCTCATCGTTCTACTTGGGGCGGCGATCCTCCTCCTCGGCCACGTCCATCAGCCTCTGAGCGTGCTTTTCACAACAGGTGGGGTGGAGGCGAAGGGGAGCTACATCGTGCCGTTCCTCATCGTGGTCGCGCTGGTGATCACGCAGTTCGTGGGATTTGAGACAGCGGGTACGTTCGCGGAAGAAACCAGGAACTCGCGAGTGAGCCCAGCCCGGGCGATCGTCACCGCTTTGGCGGGCGCTTGCTTGTTCGTATTCGTCTTTGACTTCGCGCTCATCCTGTCGCTGCCCGACGTGGCCAAGGGGATGGCGGAGCCCGAAGGGGTGATCCCTGCGACGCTGAACGAGAATCTCGGTTCGTTCGGCGCCAAGGCGTTCCTCATCGCGGCTTTCGTCGCCGTATCCAGCACCTCGATCGCAACCCTGGCCGCGATCGTGCGCATGATGTACGGCATGGCGCGGGACAATCAACTCCCAGGCTCGCGCTTCCTCACGCGGTTGGCGGGAAATGGTGAACCGGTCATCTGCATCGTCGTGGCCGCGCTTTTGAGCATGGTTCCGCTGCTGTTCGTTCAGCAGATCCCGGTCCTGATCGCAGCAATCACGTTCATGATCCTGATCCCGTACTTCCTCGTCCTGGCCTCCTTGATCAGGAGGCGGCTCGCCGGGTGGCCGACGACAGACGCACCTTTCAAGCTGGGTGCATGGGGCACGCCGCTTGCGGTCATCGGCATCGTGTGGGTGGGCTTCGTCGCGATCGACGCAGCCTGGCCGAGGGCGGCAACGAACCCGAATCTGGGCTCGTTCCCGATCCTCGAGGAAGCGTTCGTGGTGACCGCGGTGCTGGGCGCGCTGTGGTGGTTCCTCGTCCTTCGCCGCAGGGTCAAGCAGCCGGTTGGGCCTGACGCACCGATTGGCGCCGAGGTGACGCGGGCCGCACTGCGCTGAGCGAATCCGGCAGGCCGTGATGGACCTCAACGGGCTGCTCGAAACAGTCGCAAGGTCGCGGGCCGAGCCGATCGCGCTCACCGGGCGAAATGCTCCCAACCTGGAGTTCTCGCTCGGCGAGTACGCACTCCGATACACGGCCGCATCCGGCTTGATGCGCGAGTTGAATCTCGACGCGCTGGTGCTCGCGCAGCCGAACACGATTCGCTACATCAGCGGCCTGCAGACCTGGCTGTGGATCCTGCCGCCCTTGCTTCCGACGGCAGCTATCGTGACCCAGGATCCGGGGCAGGCCGCCCTTGTGGCCACGGTCGTCGAGAGAGGTGGGGTGGCGGGGACGAGCTGGATGCAGCCTTGCCTGTACGCGCTGGACGACGATCCCATCGCAGCGATCGTGGGGGCTATCGCTGAGCGTGGCCTCGATCGCGGCCGGCTGGGCCTTGAGCTTGGCCTCGGCCAGCGGCCCAACCTGAGCCCCCACGACCACGAGCGGCTGGTGGCGAGCCTGACCGGCGCGCAGATCGTCGACGTCGCGCTTCCGATCTGGGCGATGCGAGCTCTCAAGAGCGGAGAGGAGATCTCGCGCCTGCGCGAGGCGGTGCGGCTTTCCGAGATCGGCTACATGGCTGCGCTCGATGCGCTGACCCCCGGCGTCACCGAGGCGTCGCTGACCCGCATTGCGGCGCAGGCGATGCTCGCCGCCGGGGCCCGTCCGTCGGTCACACCGATGACGCTCATCTTCCTCGCAGGTCCGGAGCGGTACCGGCAAGTGCTCCAGCCGGCGAGCGACAGGCCCATCAACGAAGGTGAGCAGGTGTGGCTGGATGGCGGATGCTCGGTCGATGGATACCGCGCGGACTTCATCCGCTCCGGCGTCATCGGACGGCTGAGCGACAAAGCGGAGCACTACTACGACGTCGCGGTGCAGGCGCTGGACGCGTCGGTGGAGGCGCTTGGGCCCGGCCGCAAGCTGGGCGAATCATGGAGCGCTGCGCAGGCGTGCTTCGATGACGCAGGTGTTGGCGCCTTCACGCTCATACCCGGCCAGATCGGGCACAGCATCGGGCTCGACCATTGGGAGCTGCCGCTCGTCGGCAAGCCCGGCACCGAGCAGGGGGAGGTGGTCGCACGGCCCGGCATGGTGCTCTGCGTCGAACCGACGATCGTGGGCATGGACGGCGACGATGAATGGAGGAGCGGAATCTTCACCGCCGAGGACCAGCTCCTCATAACAGATCAAGGCGTCGAGGTCCTGACCAAGCAGATTCCGCGCACGTTGGTCAGGCGATGACGTCAAAAGCGTCCGGGCGCGTCCTGTACCTCAACCCCATGGACTACGGGACCAACCCGGGCGTCGACGCCATCGCTCATGGTCTGCATCACCGTCTTGAGACTTCGGGTCTCGAGCTGCGTGTTGTCTTCAACGACTTCTCGCGGGCGGACTGGCGCGAGCGAGCCGCCTCGACAATCGACGCGGCGATCGCGGCGAAGTTTCGCGCTGTCGTCATCTACGTGCTCGACCCGATGGAGCCGGCGGCCGCCGTCGCTCGGGCGCGCAAGGCCGGGCTCCAGGTGTTCAGCTTCGAGCGCCCGCGATTTCCTGTGGACGGCTCGCTCGTCTACCCGAACTTCAACCAGGGCACATACATGGCCGAGCACCTGGCCGATCGGCTGCGCACCGGTGCCGCCGTGGCCGTGGTCGGCGGCCCGAAGATCATCGACGACGACGAGCTCGTCGCCGGAATCGTCAACGGCGTCGACCGCAGCGGATTGAATCGTGTCAACGATCCCACGGAGGACAAGTACCGCAACGAATCCGACCTCCGGCCGGGAGGACGCGTCACGGCGCTGCGAATCCTGGCCGATTTTCCTCAGCTTGACGGCATGGTCCCGTTCAACGACGAGACGATGCTGGGCACGCTAGACGCTCTCGACGAGACCGGACGCGAGAGCATCAAGGTCGTGTCACGCAATGGAACGCCAAAGGCGGTGCAGGCCGTTCGCGAAGGGCGCTCGGAGGGCACATGGGACATCAACGCGCCTGGAATCGGCGGCGCGTTGGGTGACGTCATCGTCCGTCACCTCGCATCTAGCGCGGTAGACGGTGAAGACCTGGCGCTGGGACCGATCGGGCAGATGATCGACGCCTCTAACGTCGCTCGCTGGAAGGCGTGGTCGGAGCGGATTCCGTTCGCTCCGCTCGCCGAGGGGCTGGGCGATGACTAAGAAGGTGCAGGGCCGACACCCAATCCTCGCCGGCGATCGATCGGAATACGAAGCCAAGCGCGAGGAGCTTACGAAGGCGGGCATCCGCTACTGCCTGGCTGCGTACACGGACGTCCATGGCGTGGGCAAGGCGAAGTGCGTCCCCATCGACCACTTCAGCGGCATGATGCGTGGCTCCGAGCTGTTCACGGGAGCCGCGCTCGACGGTCTTGGGCAGGAGCCAAACGACGATGAGCTCTCCGTGCGACCAGATCTGGATCGCATCGTGGAGCTGCCCTGGATGCGTGGGTACGCGTGGGCCCCGGGCCATCTTTATTTCCACAATCAGCGGTGGCCCATGTGCAGCCGGGTCGTGCTCCAGCGCGCGGTAGACCGCGCTGCCGGGCTTGGCTACGTCTTCAACCTTGGCATCGAGACCGAGTTCTATCTCGTGCGCAAGGAGGACGGCGCCGTCGTCCCCGCCAACCCACGCGACGTGCTGGCTAAGGCCGCTTACGACATCTCCGACCTCCTGGCCAACATGCCGTTCATGGACGAGGTGATCGGATACATGAACCAGCTTGGCTGGGACGTGCACTCATTCGATCACGAGGATTCCAACTCGCAGTTCGAGTTCGACTTCTCCTATACGGACGTGATGTCGATGGCCGACCGCCAGACGCTGTGGCGGATGATGATGAAGGAGGTCGCGCGACGCCACGGCTTCGAGCTCACGCTCATGCCGAAGCCGTACGCGAATCGAACTGGGACCGGCGCCCATTTCAACATGTCCCTGGCTGACATCCACTCCGGGGCCAACCTGTTCGCGGATCCTGACGACCCTCGCGAATGCGGTGTCTCGAAGCTCGCGTACCAGTTCATCGCAGGGGTGCTCGCCCACGCGCCCGCTTTGACCGCGGTGGCGGCGCCGACGGTCAACTCCTACAAGCGGCTGGTCAAGTCGGGCTCAATGACCGGGTTCACTTGGGCGCCGATCTTCCGCTCCTACGGCGGCAACAACCGGACGCACATGCTTCGGATTCCGCTGACCAGCCCTCGGGTCGAAAGCCGGGCCGTGGACGCGACCTGCAACCCCTACCTCGCAGCCGCCGCATACCTGCAGGCGGGCCTCGACGGGATAGAGAACGAGCTCGATCCCGGTGAGCCCAGGCGGGAGAACATGTACCTGCTCTCCGATGCCGAGCTGGCCGACCGCGGGATCAAGACGCTCCCGCGGACGCTTCTCGAGGCGGTGGAGGCGTTCGAGGCCGACCCGCTGATGGAGAGGGTCTTCGGCCCGGACCTGAAAACGGCATACGTCGACCTCAAGTCACATGAGTGGTGGGACTACCACAACCAGATCTCCCCCTGGGAGATCGAGCGGTACCTGACCTTCTTCTGATGCGTTGACGCCGCGGGACAGCGCCAACACCGAGGCGGTCCACCGCCTGGCCGCGGCGGACCCTGTGCTGGTCGACGTGCTGCCACTGTCGGAGGCGGTGCCAGATTTCGACCGGCGCACGGTGCTCGCGTCGGGAGCGTCGCTTCGCTGGGAAGGGTACGTCGGAGGACAGCGCAACGGGATCCTGGGCGGCGCCGTGCATGAGGGCCTGGCGGAAAACATGGCCGACGCGGCGGACAAGGTCGCGTCCGGTCAGATTCAGGTCCGTCCATGCGGCGACTATCGATGCGTGGGATCGCTGGCCGGCATCTACACCGCATCGATGCCGGTGCTCGTGGTCGAGAACCGAGCCGGATCGAATCGGGCATTTTGCAATCTGTTCGAAGGCGTCTCCCGCCACAGGCTGAACTACGGTGTTTACAACTCGGATGTGGAGCGGAATCTCTGCTCACTCCGCGATGTCATCGGACCGACCATCGGTGAGGCGGTCCGGGCCGCCGGCGGTGTGCCATTGCTGCCGATCATGAAGCGGGCCCTACACATGGGGGACGAGCTGCACAGCCGCAACACGGCCGCAACGCTCCTGTTCACGCGCGAGCTGTTCGAACCGCTCATGCAGCTGCAGCAGCGAATGCCCGAGCCCGTGAAGCAGACGATGGATTACCTGCGGTCGAGCGACTACTTCTTCCTGCGGCTCTCGATGGCGTCGTCACGCGCCGCTGCCGACGCCGCGCACGGCATCACGGGGTCGAGCGTAGTCACCGGCATGGTCTTCAACTGTCGCGAGTTTGCGATCCGCGTGAGCGGCCTCGGTAACGACTGGTTTCGTGGCCCGCTGCCGAGGATGGCTGGAGCCAGGCTGTTCGACGGATTTACGGAGTCGGATATTGAGTTCATGGGGGGCGAGAGCACATTCAACGAGACGGCTGGCCTGGGAGGTTTCGCACAAGCCGCAGCCTTCCCCCTACAGGAGTATCAGGGCGGCTCGGCACAAAGGATGGTCGAGGCGAACCTTGCGATGTATGAGATCACCCTCGGCGAGCACCCCGAGCTGAGGATTCCTTATCTTGGCTTTCGTGGCGTCCCCATCGGGATCGACATCCGGCTCGTGGTCGAAAAAGGCATAACGCCAGTCCTGGACATTGGAGTCGCCGGCAAAGATGGCGGTCAGATAGGGGCAGGCAGCTTCACAGCTTCGATCGAGTGCTTTGAGTTGGCAGCGACCGCCTACGCAGAACTTACTGACCGATGACTGGTTTGTGCAGCAACGTGAGCATGTGACGGATCCGATTTACAAAATCTCATGGGTCATTTTCGTGGGCGTGCTTCTCGGCGTTGTTGTAGTAGTCGTGTAGTAACCCGTCGAAAAGACGTCTCAAATCTGGACGGAATACGTGCGGGCCCTCGAAGAATCGAATTGAAATCGATCGTTTCCACCATTTCTGGACGAGAATTCTCAGAGTTCTAAGCTGCTGATAATCGACGTGTATCGCCGGCGTTGCGTCCCCGGGCGACGAGAGATTACCTATAGACACCGTTGTGGCCAAGGCTATGTAGGCCGACGACATGGCGTCGGATCGCCTCGCGGGGTCAGGTGCCACGGAGCATGAGCCCGATGGCTCCGGTGGCGAGAACCCGAACCGGTTCTTTGAGTCTGAACCTCAACCGCCACGCTTGAAGTTGGTGAACTGTTCCTTGACATAGAAGAAGAGGCCGTTCTCGTCTGGGGCTTAACAGGCCACGGGCATCCGCACGACCACGGTTCCGGCGCCGAGCACGAGCCACACGACGGGCACGACGAGCACGACAGCCAACATCCTGACGAGCACGACGACGACTGTGTTGGCGTGGGCGGTCACCACGCCCACGACTCAGCTATTCATGGGGAGCAGGAGCACGACCATGTGCACACGGAGGGCGTGGCTGCGACCGCCGTCCACGCCCACGAACACACTCATTCGGGCAAAAAGCATTCGCACCGGCATCATCACGAGGCGTTTGTACAGGCACGAGCTGAGCTGATCGTCACTCATGCAAGCCGGGGCACGCTGGTCGGCCACTTGGCAGCTGTCGCCGTACCTTTCGGGGTTGCTGCATCGCCTGACCTATCCTTTCTGCCTCTCGGGCTTGCTGCCAGCGCCTACGGAGCGAGCGCAGTCGCTGCGGTACTCGGGGTATTCGCAATCCTGACCATGGCCACCTTCGTCGGGCTGACCCTCATCGCCACCGCTGCGGGCTATCAAATGCAAGGCGAATGGCTGGAGAAGCACGCCAACACGGTGACGTCCCTGGTCCTAATCGGCATCGGCATCGTTGCCTACGTCGGCTTTTAGAGCCGTTGATCCCAGTCCGGACTAAATAACCGTGAGACGGTAACTTTCAAGGATCTTGGACTGACCTCCCGACGTTGCGGCCGTGATTGCTAGGCCGCTGGCGAGGAGGTGGTGCTGGACACCAGGCAGCTTCTTGGAGAACGGTACTAAGCCCCTCCGACTTCTGGCAGGCGACTGGATCGAGCCCTGCCTGGGTATCAAGAGATCCGGCATGCCGCCATCAATCTTCCAAGGCGTTCAGCGGCCGCAGCGTCTGCCGCGCTATGCGACGTTGCGCGACCACCTGCTCCTCGACTACCCCGCCGCCGCTCGTCTGAGGAGGATCGTCGATGCATGGGTCCGCGCTGATCCGCCGGCCCTTCGGTCGAAGATCCGAACCGATCTGCTGGGGGAGAGCAACTGCCCAGGCACGTTCTCGGAGTTAGTTCTTCGCGAAGTCCTCAAGCGAAAATTCGGCCCCGTTCAGCAGGAGCCGAAAGGACTGCCTGTGGGTGGGAAGACGCCCGATTTCGCAGTCCGCGTAGGACGCCTCGGCAAGCAAGTCGTCTTTGAGTCAACGACCATTGTCGAGAAGGTGAATCCGCTTATCCATCGGCGCCGCGACGTCATGCGGCGGCTGGATCGGATCTCGGGGCCATGGCACCTGATTCCGCATTGGGTTCCCAGCTCGGGCCTCGAGTCGGTTCGCCCGAGCCTCATCGAGGCGGCGGTGAGGAAGGCGATCGCTGGATTGCCGCCGGCGGAGCACGAACTCGAGATCCCGATTGGCACGGCCTTCTTGAGAGCGGTTCTCGTTCCGGCCTCACGGAACCTTGAGAGCATCGTCGCCATCGATGCCAGCGCGCCGGTGGTCACCAATCCTGGGGTCGCATCGATCAAGAAGGACATTGAGGCCAAGGTCGGTCGGTATCACCGACTGAAGGACGCCGGCACCAACAGGCTCCAGCAGGACACGGACGGACACGAAGGCGCGGCAATTTGAGCTCAGGCGGCACCCAGGGGAGTCGGCAGGACATGCAACCAACACGGTTCGGGACCGTGCGTCCGAAGCAGGCAGAGATCCTGACAGCCAAGTTGACAGCCATTCTGTCGGACATTGGCGCTTATCAGCGACCGTCAGCGGATCCAAGCTGTTGCGTCTTCATCTTGCGCGGATATCGCTGGACGTTAGCGGACCCTAGAACCGCGGTCTTCAAAACCGCGGGGAGTGGCGCCGCGCCTCAGGGCCATCGACGAGTGTTGTCGTACAGCAACGCCGGTGGTAAGTGGTGGCATTTGGCGGTACTCAGCGGCTCTCAGCGAATTCAGACCGCCAGTTTTGAACGGGCTGCAGCGATCTGTTAACCGCAAGGTTCAGGGTTCGAGTCCCTGTCCCGGAGCCAAATCTCAACAAACAACGTGCAGGCATGACGTGGCTTGACCAGCCCAATCGCCTCGACGATCTCTGCCGCCGAAGCGCTCCGGGCCCCCCGCACATAGAGGACGCGTAACAGGTCCGCGCCGCCGTCCACGACTCGAATGGTGAGATTCGTCACGGAGAGTGACATTCGTCCGGTTCATTGGGCGCGTCCATAATTCGTTGGCGCGCACGCTCGTCAAGTCAAAACGACCAAGACCTGATTCTCAGCGACGACATCGCCTTCCTTCACTCGGACTTCCTCCAGTCGCCCCGCGCGCGGCGCGAGCACCGGGATCTCCATCTTCATCGACTCGAGGACGATCAGCTCTTGTTCTTCGGTCACCTGGTCTCCTGGTTTGACCAGGACTTTCCAGACCGTTCCGACCAGTTCCGCTCTCACGTCCATCCCGAGGTTGACCTACCTGCCCTTGAAATTCGGCTTGCGCTTTTCGAAGAAGGCCTTTCGCCCTTCAGCTGAATCTTCGGTCAAGGTCACCAGGGTGACCTGGCTGTGCAGATATTCGAGCGCTGCTTTGAAATCCAAATCGTGCTGTCGATAGAACGCATCCCGGCCGAGCCGCATGATCGCCGTGCTTTTCTCGGCGAGGCTAATCGCCAACTTACGGGACTCGTCGTCCAATCGGTCGGCTGGGACGACGCGATTGACCAGGCCGTACTGCTGGAGTTGGGCGGCGCTCCACCTATCGCCGAGCAGAATCATCTCGAGCACCACGTTCATGGGCAGCTTCCGGCAGATAATCGCCTGGATCATCATCGGCCATACTCCGACGTTGATCTCCGGGGTGCCGAACGTTGCGCTCTCCACTGCCACGACAAGATCGCACGCGCATGCAAGACCAAAACCCCCGGCCAGCGCGTGCCCGTTGATCCGGCCGACGATGGGCTTGCCGAGCTCGTTCATCTCCATGAAAAGCTCGGCGAGAGCGTGCCTGCCGTGATGGAGCTCCAGCGGCGACTGCTCGCCTCCGAAACTCGCCAGATCCGCGCCGGCGCAGAACGCCCGATCACCCGCACCGGTAAGTACCACAACCGAAACCGCGGCTTCGTGCTTGCACCAATCGAGCGCTAACCTGAGTTCGCGGATCATCGATGACGACAAAGGATTTCGCTGCTCGGGACGGTTGAGCGTCACTGTTGCAATCGCGCCGTCGACCTCGAGCAGAACGTCAGACAGCGAGGGCTGAGCGGTCATCGTTCGCAACGTCGCTCGAGGTGAGAGGGGACGGAGTTAGCCTCCGTCCCCGGGCGCGGTGTCTTGAATTCGATCCGAATCGCTACGAAGGGTGCACCCAGTTCAGGCCAAACGTATTCGTGTACATGCCTGGAAGCTGAGCGTTGTCGATGTTGTATGAGATCCAGTTGTCGAGCCAGCGCCACCACAAGTAGTCGCCGGCGAGCACACCCCAGCATCCAAATTCGGTCGCCACGCCCGCACCGTTGTTCATCAGAATGACGTTCGAGTGTTGCGCGACGAAAGGCTTGGCGAGGTAATCCTCGACCAGACAGGCGTCGGCCTTGCCCGTGGCGACGGACAGCAGCGCCTCGTCCTGGGCGAGTGGGGTCACGGTCGCCTTGGGGAACAGGAGCTGCGCCCGGAAGAATGCGGTCGATGCCGTCAGGGCGGTGATCTTCTTGCCAGGCTTGTTGAGGTCGGCGACCGATGTGGCCCCACCCACCGGAACCATGAGGATCTGCGTGTAGGGCACGTAACCCTTGGTGAAGTTCATCACCAGGGCGCGCTTGGGCGTGTTGACGAGCCCGGCGCTCACCATGTCGGCCTTGCCCGACTGGACGTTGGCAATGTTGGCCGCGTTGTCGGGTACGTCAATGATGTTGAGCTTGACGTTTAGGTCTTTGGCCACCATGTTCAGGACGTCGATGTCGTAGCCCGCGGGCTGGCCGTTCTTGTCCTTGAAGAACTCAGGTGGATACAGGAGCGAAGTCGTGACATTGAGCTGGCCGCGATCCTGAATTTTCTTGAGGAGCGACGTCGTGCCCGCCGCCGTTGCGCCTTGATCGGAGGCGTTGCCGCCCGTGGTGCAGGCCGCCAGAGCCGCTCCGCCGATCACGACGGCGGCCCCGCCCAGAAGTGTGCGGCGGGTCAATGGCGATCTCAGGGGCCCAGGGGCTACGAGCCCCGTAGTTCCTTCTTCGCGGTCGTCGGCCATCTAACTCCTACCTCCCAAATTCAATGCCTGGATCAGGCTGCGGTTCCAAGAGTTCGCGCGGTGCGTGGGCCGCGCCGCGTCTGGACGCTTAGGCTGCGGGCGGCTCGCTGCTCAAGCACGCTCGAGAAGCGCGCGATCAACAGCGTTAGCGCGATGTAGATGACCATCGCGGCCGTATAGAGCTCGAACGGTCGGAAGCTCAGCGATACGGCGATCTGGCTCTGCCGCATCAACTCATTCACGCCGATGATCCCGACCAGCGATGAGTCTTTGAGGATGCCGACGAAGTTGTTCGCGAGCGGGGGGATGATGATGCGCCACGCTTGCGGCCAGATGACCTTCGAGAAGGCCCGGGTCCGGCTCAGCCCGGTGGAGAGGGCCGCTTCGCGCTGCCCTTTGTCGATTGCCTGCAGTCCGGCGCGGTAGATCTCGGCGAGCCAGGCGGCGTACTGCAGCGTCAGACACAGCACGCCGGCCGCGAAAGCGTCGATGTTCAGACCCGTCACCAGGGTGACGCCGTAATACATCCAGAGGATGAAGACGAGCAGAGGGATGGCGCGAAACACCGAGGTGTATAGGGACGCGAACGTACGAAGCGGCCAGATCGGGGACATCCGGCAAAGCGCGATCACAAGGCCGAGCGCCATCGCGAAAAGCATTGCGACCGCGGCTACCTTGAGGCTCAGAAGGACGCCTTCCAGGAGCCACACCTTGTATTCGGAGACCACTTCCCACGCGAATTGGTAGCCCGTTGGGTTCCAGCTCATGGCCGGAAGAGTGGGTCAAATCGGTGCGCCTGTCAAGCCAGAAATCTAACGAGCGTTCGTTCTGCTCGACCTACAGGACAGCTTCCAGAAACGCCTTCGTGCGCTCGTGCCGCGGCGCGGTCAGCACGTCTCGGCCGCCTGACTCCACGATCGTTCCTCCTGAGATGAACAGGAGCCGGTCGCCCACGTGGCGGGCAAACCCCATCTCGTGGGTCACGACCACCATCGTCATGCCCTCCCGAGCCAACCGTTCCATGACGCCAAGGACCTCTCCGATGAGCTCCGGGTCGAGCGCCGATGTAGGTTCATCGAAAAGCATGAGCTTCGGGTCCATGGCCAGCGACCGCGCGATCGCTACCCGTTGCTGCTGTCCGCCCGACAGCTGCGACGGGTAATGGTCCATTCGATCATGCAGGCCGACTTCGACGAGGCTCGCCTCGGCCTTCTCGCGCGCCGCTCCTCGCGACATCTTCTTGACGTCGGTCAGCGCGAGCGTGACGTTGTGCAGCGCGTCGAGGTGGGGGTAGAGGTTGAAGCGCTGGAACACCATGCCGATCTGGCTCCGCAGCTGCTGCAGCCGGCGCGCCCGGTTCATCACGTTGTCGGTGTATGGGAAGTACTGCTTATCCTCGAACGTGAGCGTGCCCGAGTCCGGGACCTCGAGCAGGTTCATCATCCGCAGCAGCGTGCTCTTGCCTCCTCCACTCGGGCCGAAGATCACCACATGCTCGCCCTTGCGGACCTTGATCGTCACGCCCTTGATCACGTCCACATGCCCGAACGATTTGTGGACGTCGTTCAATTCCAGAAGAGCCGCGGAAGCAGGCGCGCGGCCGGCGCTCACGCTAGAAAAGGAGCCATCCACCGTCTGCGACCAGCGTGTGGCCCGTGATGTAGCTCGCCTCGGGCGAGCACAGGAACAACACCACCGACGCAGTGTCATCCGGCTGACCGATCCGGCCCATTGGGATCCGCGCGAGCTGCCACGCCATGCCTTCGTCCGTCGCGAGCGCGCCTTTGGTCATCTCGGTCGCGGTCGTGCCAGGCGCAACCGCGTTGACGTTGATTCCGTGCGGGGCCAGCTCCGCCGCCATCGACACGGTCATCTGGCGCACGGCACCCTTGCTCGTGTCATACGCGACCTCAGGCTTCGAGGACGAGACAAAGGCAGATGTGGACGCGAAGTTGACAATCTTGCCCTGCCGGCGGGGAATCATGAGCCTCGCCGCCGCCTGCGAGCAGAAAAACACACCCTTGACGTTGACACCCATCTGCCGATCCCATTCCGCCTCGGTGTATTCGATCATCGGCCGGGCCACTGCGATGCCAGCGTTGTTGACGAGAATGTCGACCGTTCCGTAAGCCTCCAGCGCCGCGTTAAACATCCTCTCGACATCGGCAAGTACTGACACGTCGCCGATCACCCCGGTCGCCGACCCACCCGAGTCTCGGATTTCCGCAGCGACCTCAGATCCGTGATCCGGGTTGACCTCCGCGACGACTACGCACGCCCCCTCGCGAGCGAGACGCCGCGCCACCGCCCGGCCCATGCCGCGCCCAGCGCCGGTGACGATCGCCACCTTGCCGTCGAACCGGTTTGTCACGAAAGTTCGACCCGGTGGAGGATCGAGGGATCGATGGCATCGATCGATCCGCAGCCGGTGATCGACATCGTCCGGGTCAGCTCCTCGTAGAGGGCCTCCATCATCGCCCTCACACCGTCGCGGCCGCTGCCGGCGCACGCAATCAACAACAGCGTCGCGAGCCCGACGCCGTTCGCTCCCAGCGCCAACGCCTTCAGGACGTCGGCGCCGCGGCGAAACCCAGTGTCGACGAGGATGGGCAGGTCGCCGACCTCGGCACGGACCGCCGGCAGCGCTTGCAGCACCGGCATGGCGTAATCGATCGTCTCGCCCCCATGAAAGCTGACGATCACACCGTCGGCCCCTATCGATTTCGCCATCCTGGCATCGTGGGCGCTCAGCACACCCTTGATCACAAACGGAAGCTTGGTCGCGGCCCGGTAACGTCGCATGTCGTCCAGCGTCTTGTGTCCAAGGACGTCCGGTCCCGGCACCTCATCCCACGCCTTTTCGAGAAAGAACACGTCGACGTCCATGCCCACGGCAGCGCAGCCAAGCTCTGCCGCGCGCTCGATATGGCGCAGGACGAGCTCGTCGTCCTGAAACGGCTTGACCACGTGCAAGACGGGCGCGCCCTGGTCGACGATGCGGCCCAGCTCCTCGAGGGTAACCATGCCCGTCGACATCATGCTTCCCGCGTCGGCGAGCCCGGCCGCGATCTGTTCTAGGTAAGGGGGATCCCATGGCGCCAGCCGCTTCAAGATCCGGGACTCGCAGATCGCGGCGGCCACGATCGGAGCGCGCAGCTTGGAGCCGAAGAGTGATGTGGAGGTTTGCGCGGCCACCGACCCGAGAAGCCGCATCTCGAAAACGAACGAGTCCATGTGTATTCGGTTGAGTCGGTTCTGGGCGCGTGTCTCGGCGCCAAGGTCGAGGTATTCGTCCATGCCGATCGAGCGGATTCGTTCGAGACCCTGCTCGTAGATTTCGCGATAACCCAATTCAGCGCGTCTCCGCCACGCAGTCGATCTGGACGCGCACCACCTCGCGTCCGGGCTCGGCGGCGAGAAATTTGACACCCCATGTGGTGCGCACCGGTAGCGGCGCGTGGAAGCGGCGCGCGTACACCGCGTCGATCATGTCGGCGTCGTCGGGATCCGTGTACATGATCTGGGTCCGAATCACGCGATCCAGCGAGCTGTCGCAGTCCTTCAGGATCGCCTCGAGGTTGTCGATCGCCTGGTTGAGTTGGCCCTTCATCGCACCTGGAACGAGTTCGCCGCTGCCCGGGTCGCGTCCGGCCTGCGCTGTGACCCACACCATGCGGCCATGAACGTGCGCGTGGGTGTAAGAACCCGTGGGCCGCGGCCCGCGCCGGCTGACCACGCCGCGATGCGTGCTCATCAGTCAAGCGCGGCGATGCAGTCGATCTGCACTTTCGCGCCCTTCCACAGGAACGCGACCCCGAAGCTCGTCCGGGCCGGGAGCGGGTCGTGGAACCGTTCGCCGTAGATCCGGTTCATCGCGTCGAGGTCATGCTCGTCGACGAACTCGATCTGCGCCTTCACCACTCGGTCCAGCGACGAGCCGGACGCCTTGAGGATCGCCTCGAGGTTGTCGATTGCCTGCTCGAACTCGGCCTCGAAACCGCCCTGGACGAAGTCGCCTGTCTTGGGATCGCGTCCGATCTGCGCCGTGACATAGACGAGGCCGCCGTGCTGGCGGGCGTGGACGTAAGGTCCCCGCGGCTCCGGCGCGTCTTTGGTGACGACGGTCGGGTCTGAGCCCATCGGTCTGCCTCCCTGTGTGTTCAAGCGACGGCCGCGCGCAGCGTTTCAAACGCCCGCGCGGGCCCGTCGTCGCGGTCCCAATCCACGTCGACGATCACCTCGGTCGCGCCTGCCGCGGCCAGGGGTCCCAGGCGGCGGCCGAGCTCGTCCAGCCTCCGCTGAGCGCCGGTCACCCGGACGGCGACGCGAAAATTACCTTTCCCCTTGCCGGCGGACGCCGCGCGGAGCGCGTCGACACCTTCTCCGACGACCTCCTCTGAGAGGTCCTCCATGGAGAACTGGGCCAGCCACCCGTCGGCGCTCCGGCCTGCCCGTTCGAGCGCCCTGCGCGACATTCCGCCGATCAGCACCGGCGGCGCCCGAACCGGCACGGGGCGGCAGTAGATCGGCTCTTCGAGGCGGTAAAACCGACCCTCATAAGGCCCCGCCGATCCCGTCCAGCAGCGGCGGGCGATGTCCAGCCACTCGTCTAGCACGGCGCCGCGCGACTCGAAGTCGGAGCGGAGGGCCGAGAACTCTTCGCGCAGCCAGCCCGCTCCCACACCCAGGACCAGGCGTCCGCCTGAAAGCACGTCGATGCACGCCGCCTGTTTCGCGAAGAGGACCGGGTTGCGCGTGGGCAGGATGAGGACCGAGGTGCCGATCTCCGCCCTCGAGGTCACGGAGGTGATCGCCGACAGCGCCACGACCGGCTCGATGTAGTCGATATCGACCGGCCAAGTGACGCGGCCGTTCGGGGCAAACGGGTATCGCGAGCGCACGGTATGCGGGAAGACGACGTGGTCGCTGACCCAAAGGGAGTCGAAGCCGGCCGCCTCGAGCTTCGCGGCCATCCGTACCAGCCCCAGTCGCGCAACAAGCGGTCCGCTGTGAGGCAGCTTCGCCCCGAGGCGCAGGTTCACCAAGCGGCGATGGTGCCGCCGTCCACGGGGACGTACGCGCCGGTCATGAACGAGGAGGCGTCGGAGGTCAGGAAGGCGATCACCGTCGCGATCTCCTCTGGGGGCGCCGGACGGCCGAGCGGCGTTCGCTCCATCATGCGCGCACGCCGCTGCGGATCCGCGAGGCTCTTCGCCGACATCGGCGTGTCGACCACGCCCGGGCCGACGATGTTGACCCGGATGCCGTACTGCGCCCAGTCCAGGGCCAGCGTGCGGCCGAGCATCAGGACGCCGCCTTTGGATGCGCAGTAAGCGCTCGCGCCCGGATTGCCGCGAACCGAGTTGATCGACCCGATCATGACCATCGTGCCGCCATGCCCGGATTTGATCATGGCGCGTGCGGCTGAGCGCGCAGACAGCCACGTGCCCTTGAGGTTCACGTCGATGATGACGTCGAAATCCTCCTCGCTGAACTCATGTCCTGGGCCGTGCTTCTCGATGCCGGCGCACGTGACGATCGCATCCAGGTCGCCGAAGCGCCGGAGCGATTCTTCGACCATGTGGTCGCAAGACGCTCGATTGCTCACGTCCACCTCGACCGCGATCGCATCGCGGATCTCCGACGCCGTGCGCTGGGCGGCTGCGGCGTTGACGTCGGCGCAGACCACGCGGTCGCCGCGTTCCGACAGGACGCGCGCGGTCGCGGCGCCGATGCCGGACCCAGCCCCCGTGACGATCGAGACCGCCATCGGTTCCCCCTATAACTAACGAGTGTTTGTTCTTGTCCTGAGCGCGGGTATTATGGTCGGGCCCATAGCATCGGTCAACCCGTACATGGACTTGCGGAGGAGCATGCGCTTCGGAGTCGGACTTTTCAGCCTGCAGTGCACGGCCATGCAGCCGCGACACTGGGCCGGAGCATACCGTGATATGCGCGAGCTCGCGGTGTTGATGGAAGCCCTCGGCTACGACGAGCTGTGGCTCTCCGAACACCACTTCTTTTACGACGGGTACTGTCCCGCGCTGCTGCCGGCCGCCGCTTCGGTCCTCTCGGTCACGGAGCGTCTGCGCGTCGGCACCGGCATGCTGCTGCTGCCTATGTACGACCCTCAGCGGCTGGCCTCCATCGCCACGGATCTCAGCGTGCGCTCGGGCGGCCGGCTCGACCTCGGAGTTGGCATGGGTTACCGAGACATCGAGTTCGACGGCCATGGTGTGTCACGCAAGCAGCGACTGCCGCGCATGCTCAAAGGCCTCGAGGTGCTCGAGCAAGCGGAAGCCGCCGGCGGCGCTCCGGTGTGGATGGGCGCGCAGCTCATCGATCCCGTGAAGCGCGCCGGCCAGCGCGGTCACCCCATCCTCTTCTCGGCGGCGCTGCCGTACGAGCGCTGCGTCACGCTGGCCAAGGTGTGGGAGGAAGGCTGGACCGAGTCCGGACGGCCGGCGGATGCGAAGCCCGCGCTCGGCGCGCTGCGCAACATCTGGCTGACCGAAGACAAAAGAGAGCGCGAGGCGGCGCGCGACTGGGTACGCGCGAGCTATGTGCAGTACGCGGGCCTTGGGTGGACGCTGCCCGCGGTCGGGGACCATCAGGTTCAGGACTACGCCGAGGACACTGACAAGGCGATCGCGGACACGGTCGAGACGACCATCACCGGCTCCGCCGAGGAGTGCATCCGCCAGCTGCGGATGTTCGACGAGATCGGCATCAAGAACATCGCGTTTCGCCTCATCCTCGACGGCGAGCCGCGGCCGGCGCTCGAGTCACAGCTCCGCCGGCTCGCCGAGCACGTGATACCGCACCTTCGGGACAGGGTCGTGGCATGAGGCTCGGTCTCGTTCTCAGCGAGGGCCGCGAGGCGGAGATGGCGCGCCTGGCCGAGGCGCACGGGTTGTTCGGCGTGCTCGCCGGCTCGGCCAACCCCCTGACCGCGGTCTCGAGCGCGGTCTACGCGTCGACGGCGACCGACTTGGTGCGCGTCATCGCCCGCGTGCAGCTCGGGCTCGAGCATCCGGTCACGATGGCCGAGGAGCTGGGCGTCCTGGACAACGTGAACAACGGCCGGACGGTGATCCTCGCCGACACGGGCCAGCTCGACGCGGCCGACGCTGCCGAAGAGGTTGAGGTGTTGCGCGCGGCGCTCAGCAACCGGCCGCTCCAGCACGACGGTCGCAAGTGGAAGGTGCCGGCCGGCCTGCCGGCAAACGCAACCGCCCCCAAGTCGATCGCCGTCACACCCAAGCCGGCGCAGCTCGAGATCCCGTTCTGGCTGACGGGTGCGCGGGCGCGGGAAGCAAACGAAAGCTTGCGTCTGCCGGTCGTGGCGCGAGAGCCTTCATCGGTGTCGAATCCCGGCGCGGTGCAGCCGGCGATAACGCAAATCGGGGGCGAGCTGACGCAGGACCGCGAGCGCGTCGCGGCGTGGGTGGCGGCCGGCGTGACCCACCTCCTGATCGAGCTGCCGCGCGACGGCGACGACGCTGCGCTCATGACGATGATCTCGCGGCACCTGGCGCCCGAGGTGGGCATGCCGCATTTCCCTCGCGTGATGTCCCAGTCGCGGGTGCCGCTCCCGTGGCCCGGCGAGCGGGGCTAGACTAGGCGACCGTGTTCGACTACGCCGCCCGGCGACGGCGACTCGACGCGGTGCTCGAGAAGGAGGGCGTGGACGCGCTCTTCCTTGGCTTGTCCTCCGACCTCGAATATCTCACCGGTCTCGAGCGCAACATCCCCACCTTCGGCAACGTCTCCTACGCGCATGGCTGGGTCGGCGGAGCGTTTTTCCGCTCCGGCCACGAACCCATCATCGTTGTGCCCCGCATGTTCGCCGAGTTCGACCTTCCACACGGCGCGCCGGGCGAACTGGTGGTGGTGAAAGAGACAGACGACGGGCGAGCGGTCTTCGACAAGGTCGCGAAGGGCGTGGGCGAGGTCAAAACCCTTGCCATCGGATCGCGTCTCTGGGGTGAGACGGTGATGAACCTGCTTCGCGTTTTCGGATCGCCGCGGCTCGTCAACGCGGAACCGATGGTGAACCTCTTACGGCGCGTGAAGTCGAGGGAGGAGCTCGAGGTCATGACGAAGGCGTGCGAGATCGTCGACGGGACGATGGGCGCGGTCACCAACTACGTGGAGCCGGGCGTCACGATGCATCAGCTCGTCGAGCACGTCGAGCATGAGATGCGCGCGCGCGGATCGCGGACGCCGTCGTTCACGACCCACATCAACACCTTCGGCTTCGAGGACGACAGGGAGTCGATAGACGAGCGGGGGAAGCTTCCGCTGCGGGAAGGCGAGTCCGTCCTGTTCGATTTCGGCGCGGTGCTGGACGGCTACTGCTCAGACTTCGGCCGCACCATCTTCTGCGGCGAGCCGACCCCGGAGTATCGGCGCGCCCACCAGGCCATGATCGACGCGCAGGCGGCGGGCCAGGCCGCGGCCAAGCCGGGCGTCACGTGCGCCGAGGTCAACCGCGCGTGCCGGAAACCGATCGAAGAGGCCGGCTACGGCCCGTACTTCCGGCATCGGATGGGCCACTGCATAGGCATGGACGTCCATGAGCGGCCGTTCATCTCGGAGGAGGATGCGACGCCGCTCGAGGTCGGCATGACATTCACCGACGAGCCTTCGATCATGTGGCACGGCAAGGTGGGCGTGCGCATCGAGAACATCGTGGTGTGTGAAGAAAAAGGCGGCCGCAAGCTCAACTCATACCCCATCGACCTGGTCGCCAGCGCCTGAGGACTCACGCGTCCTCGACGCGAAAGTCGACGGCGCCCGTTCCGCATCTCCATGTTCGTGCAGCCAGCACGCCACGCGCCGTCCGCTCGCAACCTCGAGCAGCGGGGGCGATTCGGAGCGGCACTTGGCGAAGGCGTACGGGCATCGCGGGTGGAAGCGGCAGCCGGCGGGCGGTCGCGCCGGATCAGGTACCTCGCCGGGCAGCGACTCCGGCAGCCAGCCTTTGCCGTCGGCACGCGGGATGGCCTCGATGAGTGCCTCGGTGTACGGGTGCAGGGGCGCCGACCACAACCGGCGCGTCGGCGCCGTCTCGACCAGGAGCCCGAGGTACATCACCGCGACGGTGTCCGCGATGTGGCGCACGATCGCGAGGTCGTGGGAGATGAGCAGCAGGCCGACGCGAAGCTCGCGGGCGAGGCCGGTCAGGAGGTTGGCGACCTGAGCCTGGGCTGACGCGTCCAGCGAAGACAAAGGCTCGTCGAGCACGATTACCGACGGCTGCGCGGCGAGGGCGCGCGCGATGGCGATTCGCTGGCGCTGGCCGCCGCTGTACTGATGGGGAAAGCGCAGCGCCGCGGCGGCGGGCAGGCCCACCTGCTCGAGGAGTGCGGAGACCCTCTCGCGGCGGCGGTTCGCCGGAACTAGTCCAAGGATCGCCATGCCGTCGGCGATCTGGTCTCCCACGCGCCGGCGTGGGTTCAATGAGCTGAAGGGGTTCTGGAAAACCATCTGCAGGCGGGCGTCGGTACGGGAGCGCGCGCGACGGCTGATGGGCCGCAGCTCGCGCCCCTCGAACCAGACCGACCCCGCGGTCGGCGCGACCAGGCCGACGGCGGCACGTGCCAGAGTCGACTTGCCGCAGCCGGTTTCGCCGACGAGGCCCACGATCTGCCCCGCGTCGACGGACAGGCTCGCCCCGGCAACCGCGCGCACCGGCGTACGTCCGGATCGCGAGTACTCCACCTCGACGTCGCGCAGTTCCAGCACGCTCATGCGTGCACCACCAGCGGGTCGACTGGGCAGGCGAGACGTCGCCCGTCGCCGACCAGGATCAGGTCGGGCACGTCCATCGCGCACGAGCCAATGGCGTATTTGCATCGCGGATGAAAGGGACATCCACCAGGCCTCGCCTGCGGGCTCGGCGGCGCACCGGCGATCGACACGAGCGGCGTGTCCTCAGGGGCCTCCGGATGCGGCAGGGCGGCGAGAAGGCCGGCCGTGTAGGGATGACGCGGGGCGCCGAGGACGTTAGCGGTCGGCCCAGACTCGACCACTCGGCCTGCGTACATGACGGTCAGCCAATCGGCGATCGACGACATCACCCCGAGGTCGTGCGTGATCATGATCACGGCGAGATGCGACTGGCGGCGCAGCCGGTCGAGCAGGCGAAGGATGCCGGCCTGAACCGTCACATCGAGGGCGGTGGTCGGCTCGTCGGCGATAAGTGCACGTGGTCCGCAGGCGAGCGCGATCGCGATTGCTATCCGCTGCCTCATTCCTCCGCTGAATTGATGCGGATAGGCGCCGAGCGCGCCCAGCGCGTCGGGGATCCGCACCTCCTCGAGCAGAGTGGCGGCGCGGGCATTCGCGGCAGCTCGGCTCAGTCCCAGGTGAAAGCGCAGGTGCTCGGTGAGCTGCCGGCCGATCGTCATCATGGGGTGAAGCGACGTGAGGGGATCCTGGAAAACCATCGCGATCTCCTTGCCGCGCACATCGCGCATCGCTCGCCTGTCGAGGCGCAGAAGGTCGCGCCCATCGAACATCGCGGTGCCTTCGACCACCGCCCCGTCGGGCAGGAGGCCAAGCAAGGCGAGGACCGAGATGGTCTTGCCGCTCCCGCTCTCGCCGGCCATGCCGAAAACCTCGCCAGGCCCCACGTCATAGTCGATGCCGTCGACCACCGTCACGAGGCCGGTTGCGGTCGGCAGGCTGACGCGCAGACCCCGCACCGCGAGCAGCGCTTTCATCGGTTCTGCTCCTTGACCGCCCATGAGGATCGAGGATCGAGCGCGTCGCGCAGGCTGTCGCCCAGGAAATTGAAGGCGAGCACGACGGAGAGTATCGCGAAGCCGGGAAAGGTTCCCAGCCACCACCTCTGGAAGTACTGCGTACCGGTGTTGACCATGGAGCCCCATTCCGGGGTCGGTGGCTGGGCACCAAGACCGAGGAAAGACAGACCGGCCAGCAGGAGGACGGCGTTGCCGAGGTCGAGAGTCGCGAGAACCAGCACCGGTCCGGCGACGTTTGGCATCACGTCGACGAGCAGCGCTCGCCGCGAAGAAGCGCCGAGCAACCGCGTCGCGCTGACGTAGTCGGCCTGTCCGAGCGAGAGGACCAAGCCCCGCACCACACGCGCATAGGAGGGCCAGAAGACGACGACCACCGCGAGAACCGCGTTGCGCAGGCTCGGGCCGAGGGCCGCCGTGACGGCCATGGCCAAGATGATCGTCGGGAAGGCGAACACGAGGTCCGTCGCCCGCATGACGATCTCGTCGACCCAACCGCCGAAGTAGCCGGCCAGGCCACCGAGCACTCCGCCGATCGCCACCGCCATCGCGACCAGAAAAAAGGCGAGCGGCAGGGAGAGCCGGGCACCCCACAGCACGCGGCTGAAGAGATCACGGCCGAGTTCGTCGGTGCCGAACACGTGCGGAGAGCCCGGAGCGAGAAACAGCTGCGCGCTCTGGGCAAGAGGGTCGTAGGGAGCGATCAGAGGCACGAAGATCACGATCAGGATCCAGGCGCCGGCGAGCGCAAGGCCTGTGATCGCGAGCGGCTGTTTCCACGCCGAACCGAGGGTGCCGGGGCGGCGTCGCAGCCCGATCCGAAAACGCAGCGGCAGACGTTGAATGCTCACGTGACGCGGATCCGCGGATCGACGACGCCGTACAGCACGTCGACCAGAAAGTTCACGACGATGTAGACGACCGCGACGAAAAGGCTGACGCCCATGATCGCGGGCAAATCGAGCGTCGTCGCCGAGTGAAAGGCGTACTGTCCGATGCCGGGCCAGGAGAAGATCGACTCGACCAGCACCGTGCCCGTCATCACGTTCGCGAAGGCGAGGCCGCCGACCGTGATGATCGGTGGAAGGGCCGCCCGCAGCACGTGCCGCAGGATCACAGTACGTTCCGGCAACCCTTTGGCCCGCGCGGCCTGGACGTAGTCGTTGTTGATGACTTCGAGCACAGACGAACGCGTGAAGCGGGTGAGCAGCCCCACGTTGTACGCGGCGAGCACGCACGCCGGGAGGATCAGGTGATGCAGTGCGTCTCCAAACACATCGAGCTGCCCGGCGAGCAGCGCGTCGATCGTGTACAGGCCGGTGACGTGGTGCGCCGGCAGCAGCCCTGGGTCGAGCCTGCTGCTGCCCGGCACCCAACCGAGCTGAAAAAAGAAGACGTAGAGGGCGACCAGGCCGAGCCAGAACGTCGGCATCGAGATTCCGCCGAGCGAGATGACGCGCAGCACCTGGTCCGTCAGCGTGTTCCGGCGCACGGCCGCTATCACCCCGAGCGTGATCCCCAGCGCCAACGCGATGAGGATTGAGGTCAGGGCAAGCTCGGCTGTGGCCGGAACGAACTCGCTGAGGTCGGTCCTGACGGGGCGGTGGCTTTGCTCGGACTCACCGAGGTCGCCGCTCGCGAGGTGCTGCAGGTAGAGCCCGTACTGAATGGGCAGTGGCTTGTCGAGCCCATAGTGCTCGCGAAAGGCCCGCACCGCGGCGGGGTCGCCGATGGCGCGCTGGCCGAGGTTGGCCGCGGCGGGGTCACCAGGGACCAGCTCGGTGAGGACAAACGCGACGAAAGTGATTCCGAGGCCGAGGAGGACGAGGGCGGCGAGGCGCCGGCCGAGGAACCTTAGGAAGTTCCGGGACGGCAGCCGGAGCCGCCGTCCCGGAACTAGCTGCCTGTTAGCCGCCGACGCCGGCGACGTCAATGGTCCAGGTGGGGTTGTAGTCGGCGCCGGTCACGCCTTTGCTCGCGGCCACCACCTGACCTGGCTGGATGAGAGGGAAGAAGGGTCCTTCCGTGTTCAGCTGGCGCTGGATCTTCTGGAAGAGCTGTCCCCGCTCAGTGTTGTTGGTCGTCGAGCCGGCCTGGGTGCCGAGAGACTCCAGGCTGGGGTCTGCTCCGGCGGCCCATCCGGCACGCAGGCCGACCAGCTGGCCCGGGAGAAACACGAGGTAGTCGTTGGGGTCCGGATAGTCCGGGCCCCACAGCCACAGTCCCAGCTGCTCCTTTCCAGCGCGGTAGTCGGCTAGGGAGACTGAGATTGGGCTGCCCGTGAGATTGACCTTGATCCCCACCTCTTGCAGGTTGGCCTGAACCTTCTGGGCGAGCGTGCTGAACGACAGCCCGTTCAGCGTGAAGTCACTCGGGAACCCTAGGTTCACGGTCGGGTTAGAAATGCCGGATGCCGCGAGCTCGGCCTTCGCTTTGGTGAGGTCTCGCTTGACCGCATCTGCCTGCGAGAGCGCTCCCAGGAACATGCTCGGCACGACTCCCGGCGTCTGGATGGCGCCCGCGCCGGCGAGCTGGACGAAGGACTGATAGTCGAGGCCGTAGCGGATCGCGTTCTGGAAATGCTTGTTGGGCGTGATGGAAGAGATCTGGGAGTTGTTGTTCGAGAAGAGGAAAAAGACGTTCGGCCCGGGAATCGCTTTGACCTGCACGGAGCCGGCGCCGCTCAAGGTGGAGGCCTGGTCAGGGGAAAGGTCGAGGGCGACCTCGTCGGTGCCCTTCTGGATGTTGATCAGCTGCGCGGGCGCCTGGATGTTGCGAATCACAACAGTGCTGTAGTAGGGCTTGGGTCCCCAGTAGCTCGGGTTGGCCACGAGGTCGACCTCGGATGTGGTGCTGAACGACTTCAACGTGTACGGCCCGGTGCCCTCCGACTGGCCGTCGAGAAAGGATTGCGCCTGGTCCGCCTTGTCCGCGCCAGGCTGGTCGGTCCCTCCATGCGCCTTCACGACCTTGGAGTTGACGATGCCGAGCGCCGGGTTGGGGATGATGAATGGAATCGCCGGGTTCGCCTCCTTCGACGTGAGGACGACGGTCGATGCGTCCGGAGCCGAGACCGTCACGTCCGCGAGGAGGAACGACGGGTTGCCTTTGATGTTGATCAGGCGGTTGAAGGAGAACACCACGTCCGCCGACGTGAGGGTCGTGCCGTCGGAGAACTTGATGTCGGTGCGCAGCTTGAACGTGTATGTCTTGGCGTCGGAGGATGCGGTGTATGACTTCGCGACCGACGGGACGGGCGTCGCCGAGTCAGCTCCCTTGAATGTGAGCAGCGTGCTGTAGAGGGCCTTGGCAACGATCCCGCCGGAGACCTCGAATTCGCGTTGAGGATCGGCGGTCTTCATGTCGAACGACTTGTCGACGACAAGGACGTGGTTCGCGGCCGGCGGGTTGTTCCCGCTCGCGCAAGCCGTGACCGCAATGAAGGCTCCAAGCACCGCGCTGAGGGTGACCGAGCGACGAGTCCGTCTGGCGGCGAACATGGCTCTACTCCTTCTCTCGATGTTGCGTGAGGGTTGCAATAATATGCCCCTCGAAGATGGGTGAACGCTCGGGCTCCGCTCGGCGGACATCGTCGCTTTACGACCTTCGCGTCACGGTCGAGCGGATCGAGGGTCGCTCGGTCTGCGGCCTGGCGGTCGGCGACTACTTCGAGGTGACCGAATCCAGCCGCCTGCGCATCCCTGACGGCAAGCACTTCTGCATGTTCGCCATCGCCGCCGCCCTGCCCCTACTCGCGGCGAAGCAGCGCCAACAGAGTCCGGACGACTGGCTCGAGCAGGACTCGATGGTCATGTGCCCAGACCCCGATGAGCGGCTCGTGATGCGGATCGACCGCACCCGGTTGAGGAGGATCCCGACCGAGGCCGTCACGTGAACGCGCCACGCTTTGGCGTGGGCCTGCGCGCGGATCGATCGCCGGCCGATTGCGCGCGCCTCGGGCGTCTGGCCGAGGACCTCGGTTTTGACGTGGTCAGCGTCTTCGGTGATCTGGGCGACCAGCCGCCCCTCCCCGCGCTCCTGGCGATCGCCCAATCGACCCATCGTGTAAGGGTTGGACCCGCCTGCCTCAACCCCTACACCACACACCCTGTCGAGATCGCGGGCCAGATCGCGGCCCTGGACTTCGTTTCGACGGGGCGCGCATACCTCGGCCTGGCCAGGGGCGCCTGGCTCGACAAGGTCCACATTCCCCAGCCACGACCGGTCCGCGCGATGCGCGAGACGGCTCGCATCGTCGAGACGCTTCTTGCCGGCGACCTGCGCGGCTATCGCGGTGAGATCTTCACGCTCGAGCCCGGCTTCGGTTTGGGCTACCCCAGGGCGAGAGCGAGCGTGCCTCTGCTGATCGGTGGTTGGGGTCCGAGGACGGTAGCCCTGGCGGGCGAGATCGGCGGCGAGCTCAAGGTGGGCGGCAGCGCCAATCCCGACATCGTTCAGGTCATGCGGTCGCGCCTCGCGGTTGGGGCGGCCCGCGCTGGTCGCCCGGCGGGCGCGACAGAAATCGTCCTCGGTGCCGTCACGGTGGTCGACACCGATGGGCCGGCGGCACGGCTCCTTGCCCGGACCGCCGTCGCCAGGTACCTCGAGGTCGTGGCCGATCTCGATCCCACGATCGAGCTTCCCGGCGGCGTGATGCATTCCATTCGATCCCGCTTGGCGGCCGGCGACGCCGTGGCAGCGGGCGGGGCGATGGGCGACGAGCTGCTGGACCGATTCGCATTCGCAGGCACGCCGGCGCAGGTGAGCCGCCAGGTGGGGGAGATCTTCGCCAGGGGCGCCTCGAGAGTGGAGTTCGGCGCGCCGTTCGGCCTGGATGCGGACGCAGGGTTGCGCCTGCTTGCGGAGCGCGTTGTGTCCGCGTTTCGTTAGGTCGCTATGACTCGAGCGATCGCCTGAGAGCCGCGGAGGTGCCGAACAGCATGAGCTCGTTGTTGCTGACCGTGACAAACCGCACGCCGTGCTCGACCCAGGAACGGGCCGACGGCGCGTCCGGAACCCAGATTCCCACCGCGATATTTCGGTCGGCAGCTCTGCCGACGATTTCGGAAATGGCCTCCCGAACCTTCGGATGGTCGAACTGACCGGGCAAGCCCAGCGAAGTGGAAAGATCGTACGGGCCGATGAAGATCACGCCCAGGCCGGCGATGTCCAGGATGCTCCGGAGATCCGAGGTTGCAAGTCGGGCCTCGACCTGCAGCACGACGAGAGGCTCTGGCGCGTCCGCCGCGGTGAGGCTGGCAAACGGTATCGCCGAGTAATGAAGCTGCCGCGTGGACGGAGAGGAGCCGCGAGACCCGTTGGGCGGAAAGCGCGTCCGCCGCACGGCCGCGTCGCCGGCGGACGCGGAGGTCACTCCCGGCGTGACGATTCCGGCAGCCCCGAGATCCAGCGCCTTCGCCACCTCATGGGGAGCGCCTAGCGGTACGCGGACGAAGGGCGCGGTGCCGGACGCCTCCGCCGCGCGGATCAGGTGCGGCAGCGACTCCGCTCCGTATGGACCATGCTCGAGGTCGAGGATGAGGAAGTCCCAACCTGACCAGCCCAGTATTTCCACGACCTCAGGGCTTGGCGTCTGCACCCATGTGCCGTAGACGACCTGTCGCGCTTCGAGCGCCTGCCTCAGGCGCTCTGTGTTCATGAACGGGGCGTTTTGTGCAGCAGGAGCTTGATCGTGCCGGCGACACACACCACGTTGTGCTGGTTGCAGATTTGAAACTCGACGTCGGCGAGGCCTCGGCCATCGCCTTTGGGCTCGAGGGCGGCAATCTTCGACGTGTAAGTGATGGTGTCGCCGAGGAGAACCGGTTTGACGAACCTGACTTTCTCGAATCCATACAACGCGACCACGGCCTGCGCCGATATCGGCGCCATGCCTGTCATCATCGAGACAAGCAGCAGACCGTGGGCGACTCGCGTGCCGAACGGCCCGCTGGCGGCGAACGCGGCGTCGTTGTGAAGGGGGCTCCAGTCGCCGCTGACCGCGCTGAACATCGCGAGATCTGCTTCCGTGACGGTGCGGCCGCGAGTCCCCGGAAACACATCCCCGATGGTCAGCTCATCGAAATACTTGTCCAGCAAAACGCCTATCCCTCTCTGTCTGACTGTCAGCTCTGTCAGGCGCCGAAATCATATATCGCCGACATCGTGCGCGCCCTCCTAAACAAACGCTCGTTAGCCAATACAATCTGCGCGTGAGCTTCGCCGGGCAGACCGCGATCGTCACCGGCGCGGGTCGCGGCATGGGACGGGCGGTCGCTCTCGGGCTCGCCGCGGTTGGAGCGAGCGTGGTCGTCGCCGACGTGGATGAAGGAGCGGCCGACGATTCGGTAGCGGCGATCAAGAAGGCTGGCGGTCAGGCAGCGGCCGTGGTGGTCGACATCAGCCGAGTGGACGATGTGCGGCGCATGTTCAGAGCCGCGATCGCTCAGTTCGGCACCGTCGACATCCTCATCAACAATGCCGGGATCGGCATCCCGAAGCCGCTACTCGAGTACACCGAGGAGGATTGGGACAAGCAGCTCGGTGTCAACCTGAAGGGCATGTTTTTTGCCACGCAAGAAGCCGCGCGGGTGATGATCCCCAAGCACCGCGGCAAGATCGTGAATTTTGCCTCCACCGCGGCTTTTGTCTCGTCATCCACACCCGAGACGGCGTATGACATCAGCAAGGGCGGCGTGCGGCAGCTGACGACGTCGGTCGCAGCGGAGCTCGCCCCCCACCACATCAACGTGAATGCCGTCGCGCCCGGCACGATCATGACCGAGCTCACCCTGAGTGTCCTCGACACCGATGAAAAGATGTCGCGCGCGTCGGCCAAGATTCCGATGGGCCGTTTGGGCGTGCCGGAGGACATGGTGGGCCCGGTGCTCTTCCTTTGTTCGGATGAGGCCGATTACATCACCGGGCACACCCTGGTCGTCGACGGCGGGTGGTTGCTTTTCTGACCTCCATCTCGCCGGTGCGGCAGGGCTCGCTGCTGGGCCTGCTCCCGCGAGTCTGGCTGATGACGTTCGGCCACCTGGTGATCGACTCGAACGCGGCGCTGCTCTTTGCTCTGCTGCCGGTAATCGTCACGCATCTTCGGATCGATTTCGCGCACGCGGGCGCGCTTTCCGCGCTGCTGCTCGTGACGTCGAGCGTGACGCAGCCCCTGTTCGGCATTTTCCAGGACCGGCGTCCCCGGTTTCCGATGTCGAGCCTGGGCTTGCTCGTCGCGGGCTCGGCCATGGCCGCGACTGGTTTCGTGACGACTTATGCGCAGATGGTCGCGCTGGTCCTCGTCGCGGGAATTGGCGTCGCTGCGTTCCACCCGCAGGCGGTCGCACAGGCTGGGCAGGCAAGCGGAGGGCGGCGGGAGTGGGGCATTGCAATCTTCTTCACGGGTGGATCGACGGGCACCGCGATCATGGCCATCATCATCGTGCCCCTGGTGGCCACGTTCGGCCTGCATGCGACATCGGTCGCGCTGATCGCGGCGGTGGTGGCGGCCGTGCTCTTCGCCCGGGCGTACTCGACCTGGATTCGGCCCGAACCCCGGATCGAGGGCGCGGCGACCGCGATGGCTTCGATGCGTGCGGTGGCGGTTCCCCTCTCGATGCTGCTCGCGGTTTCGATTCTGCGATCCGCCGTGCTGACCGCGTATCTGACATTTCTTCCGACGCTGGTCGTGGTCCGGACGGGAAGCTTGACCCTCGGGGCTGCGGCGCTTGCGGCGTTCTTGTTTGCGGGCTCCGTCGGCGCGCTGCTCGGCGGCGCCGCGGCGCACAAATTCGGCAGCGCGCGTGTCGTTCTCGTGTCGCTCGTCACGGGCCTCTTCGGGCTTCTGCCGGTTCCCTGGCTGCCCACGTCGCTGCTCATACCCTGGATGTTTATCGCGGGCACGCTCATGTTTGCGTCCGAAGCTCAGGTCACGGCGCTCGCGCAACGGCTGCTCCCGGCGTTTGTCGGCGTGGCCTCGAGCTTGATGATGGGGGTGGGGTTGGGTCTGGGCAACACGGGCGCGCTTCTCGCAGGCGTGATCGCGGACCGGCGGGGCATCCAGGTGGCCATCACCGCGACGACGCTGCTGATGGCGGGGGCGATCGCCGCCGCGGTCGGGTACATGGCCTCCATGCGCAGAGTCGCAAAGTAACAGTGCGCTTCGGGGTCGGCATGTACAGCGCCCAGCGGCCGCCGGGCTCCCCGTTCACGCACCGCGAGCTCTACGACGACATGCTGAGGCAGGCTCGGCTCGCCGAGGATGTCAGCCTCGATTCGTTCTGGATCGCCGAGCATCACTTCGCCGGCGACGGCTACGCGGCGGCGGTGATACCTGTTTGCGCCGCAGTCCTGGGTGCAACGCACCGGCTGATCGCCGGCACCAGCGTCGCGATCGCGTCGTTCTACAACCCCCTCCGGCTGGCCGAAGACGCGATCGCGCTCGACCTGTTGAGCGGCGGCCGTTTCGTGCTCGGTCTGGGCACCGCCTACCGACCCGAAGAGTTCGCCGGCATGGGCATCGAGCCGGAGACCGATGAGGCTCGCCTGGACGAGGTGGTGGACATACTCGAGCGGGCGTTCACTGGCGAGCCTTTCTCCTATCGCGGCCGCTTTTACGGCATCCCGCAGGTCACGGTCACGCCGCCCCCGTTCACTGATGGAGGGCCGCCGATCATGCTTGCCGGCGACGGTGTGGCCGACCGCGACGCATTACGCGCCGGGGCCCGCGGCAAGCGGTACATGGTGGACCCGTCCCTGCCGCTCGACGAGGTCACGCGCCTGGTCGCGCTCTACGACGGCGCATATAAAGGACGTGAGCAGCTCGACCTGCCACTGTTCAACTACGGATTCGTATCCGACGACGCCGACCCGTGGGCCGAGATGCGAGAAGGATTCACATACCTCCGCCAGACCTACGATCGTTGGGGAGGTCGGCCGGTTCGAGACGTGCGGCGCGAGAATCACCGCCTGGTCCTCGGCGACCGCCAGGCGGTGGTCAGGGAGGTGCTCGCGTATCACCACCAGTTCGGCGACCGCCTGCACTTCATCCTGCGGGTGAACTACCCAGGCCAGGATCCTTCGCGCTCCGACCGAGCGGTGGAGCTGTGGGGGGACGTCGCTTCGATGGTGAGGCGCGAGATCGGTCGTTCCGCATGACCGTCAGCTTTGTCGAAACGATCGACACCCATACGCTGGGTGAGCCGACGCGGATCGTGCTCAGCGGTTTTCCGCCGTTGCGTGGCCGCACGCTGAAGGATCGCTCCCGCGACCTCCTGCACCGTCACCGGGCGATGCGTCAGGCGCTCATGTGGGAGCCGCGCGGCCACGTGGTCATGTTTGGCGCCGTCGTCGTCCCGCCCGCGGATCCAAATGCTGACCTCGGGCTGGTCTTCATGGACGGCGGCGGGACCGTCGACATGTGTGTGCACGGGACGATCGGTGCGGTCACCGCGCTGGTCGAGACGGGGCGCCTCGACCTTGGCCGTGATGGAGTCGCGGTGGTCGACACGCCGGCCGCTCCCGTCAAGGTTCGGATTCAGCGCTCGGGCGCTCGCGTGACCGCGGTCGAGCTCGATGGAGTTCCGAGCCGGTCGATCGCCACCGGGTTGCGGGCTCGCTTGGGCCGGGCCAAGGTCTCGTATGACCTCGCCTACGGCGGAAACCTCATAGCGATCGTCCGCGGATCCGACCTGGGAATCAAGGTAGAAGCGCGCAACTTCCGCGCCCTGGTCGACGCGGGCATGCAGGTGAAGACCGAGGCGCAGGTGGCCTGGGCGACATCGCGGTCGCGACCCTGGCCCGAGGTCGTTTCCGCGCTCATCTACGCGCCGTTGGGCAAGGGGCGCTACCGCGATCTCGTCGTGTTCCGCGAGCACTCCGTCGATCGCTCGCCGTGCGGCTCTTGCGTTTCCGCGCTGATGGCGCAGCTCCACTCGCTGCATCGCTTGAAGGTCGAGCAGTGGATCGAGTGCGAGAATCTCCTCGGCCTCGCGTTTCGCTCGCGGCTGGTCGAGCGCGATCGCGAGCTGATCCCGCAGCTATCGGGTTCAGCATTCATCACCGGCGAGCACCGTTTTCGATTTGACTCGCGCGACCCGCTTCGCCACGGATTTCAGCTCGTGTGAAGCACTTCTCGCGGGAGGAGATCTTTGCCCTCGATCCGTCTCACGTTGCGGACGCGCTGTCGGTCGCCCTCGGCGTGGTCTCGGGCGGCGCGGCGCTCGCACCCATTCGCTCGCACATCGACCTCGGTGGGGGAGCGGGAACCTTCTTGATCTCCGGGGTGTTGACCGAGCTCGACCTCCTCAGCGTGAAGGTCATCAGCGTGCGCCCTTCCAATCCCGCCCGCGGTCTCGAGCGGCTGCAGGGGGCCCTTACCGTCTTCGAGTCGAGCAGCGGCGTGCCGCTCGCGACGCTTGACGCCCGCGCTGCGACCGAGGTGCGAACCGCCGCATGCAGCGCGGTCTCTTTTCGCCTCATGGCCCGGCGAGACGCCTCCGTGCTGACGATCTTCGGCGCGGGACCGCAGGCGTCTGCGCATCTGCGTGCACTGGCGGCGGAACGGCAGTTCGACGAGGTTCGGATCGTGGGCCGGCACAGGGCGGCGGCGGAGAAGCTCGCCGGACTGCATCCGCGAGCCAGGGCGGTTGATGCTGCACAAGCTCTGCGCGGCGCCCGCGCTGTTGTGACCGCGACCAACTCCGCGGCGCCGCTCTTCTCGTCGGACTCCGTCGAGCCCGGCACACATCTGATGCTCGTCGGCAGCGGCAGCGCCGCGGCGTCCGAGATCGAGCCGGCTCTGCTGGCGCGGGCCGCCGCGATCCGCGTCGACCACCGCCCGACCTGCCTGCAGGAGTCGGGCGAGATCGTGGCCGCGCTGCGCGAGGGCCTGATCGAGGCATGGGATGTGCTCGAGCTGGGCGACGTCGTGCTCGGCCGGGCCCCCGGCCGGACCGATGAGGACGACATCACCGTCTACAAGGCGGTCGGCAACGGAACGCAGGACGCTGCGCTCGCGGCACTGCTGCTCGGCGTTCGCGCTCCCCGATGACGCTCCGGCTCGGGCTCGGCGTGTTCGGCATGCAGTCGGTGCCGCAGCGACCTGACCATCACGTGAAGCTCTACCGCGACCTCCTCGAGGACGCCGAGCTCGCGGAGGCGCTGGGCTTTGAGGGGATCTGGCTCTCGGAGCATCACTTCTGGTTCGACGGTTACTGTCCCGCGGACATCGCCGCGGCTGGGGCGATCCTCGGCCGCACAAAACGTCTCGGCGTTGGGACCGGGGTCATGCTGCTGCCGATGCATTCGGTGGAGAAGGTGGCGGGCGACGCGACCACGATCGCTCGCCTCGGTGAGGGCAGGCTTACTCTCGGCGTCGCGCTGGGCTACCGCGACGCCGAGTTCGACGGCTTCGGCGTGCGGCGCAAGGATCGCGGCAAGCTTATGGATTCGATGCTTCCGCGGCTGGCGTCTGCATGCCGGACGGCTGACCCGGCGGTGCCGCTTTACGTGGGGGTCGCCAGTGCGGTCGCGGCACAGCGCGCGGGTCGCCTTGGACTCCCGCTTTTCGCGGATTCGACGATGAATCCGGCCGAGCTGCGCCAGATGCTCGACGCATACAACGACGCGGCCTCGGCCGCCGGCGTGACGCCGCCCGCATCGCATGCGCTCCAGCGCGACGTATTCGTGACCGACGACCGGGAGCGGGATTGGCCGCGCCTCTTGCCCGAGCTGCGTTACATGCGTCTCCAGTACGGAGGGTGGTCGTTTCCGCCGGAGCCGGCCGAATCGGTGCAGGCATATCTGTCGCGGCTGGAGTCGGACGTCGAGGCCAAGCTGAAGAACCTGATCATGGGCGACGCTGTCGAGGTGGCCGCGCGACTGCGAGAGTTCGCATCGCTGGGTTTCGACCTGATCGTCTGCCGCAGCCAGTTCGGCAACCTCCCGCGCGATCTGTTGCACAGCGCGGTCGAGGGTCTTGGGCGGGTGCGCGCGGAGGTGGAGTCTTGAAACTGGGCCTCGGTCCAATCCCGCTCCAGGGCATGGCCCGCCACGAGCTGGAGCGACTGGCGACAGCCGCGGTGGAAGCCTCCTTTGATTCGGTGTGGGTGGCGGAGTCGCGCTCGCAAGGAGTCGGCGGCGGCCTTGCCGCGGCGGCGTTGGTGGCGCAGCTCGTGCCGATTCGCGTCGGGGCACTCGTCGATGCCGGCGTCTACCACCCCCTCCACATGGCCGAGGACATCGCCATCGCGGACCTCACGTCACAGGGGAGGTTGGAGGTGCTTCTCCGCGGCGGCTCGGACGAGCATCTGCAAGTGCTCGTGGCGGCCTTGAGCGGCGCCCACCTTCGGTTCGACGGCCGCGAGCTCCGCGTCCCCGCGCGGCTGGACGTCAACCAGCCGGTCCCCGCGACGCTGTCCCTCAACCCGCGCCCGGCGCAGCCCATCGTCCCGATGTGGGCGCTGCAGCGAGCTGGCGCGCTCGCTCATGATCTCGGCCTCGGCCTGGCGTCGGCCTGGAGCGACGGAATCAAGGTGCCTCCCGCGACGGGCCGCGTGCCTGGCATGCTCCTGTGCCGGTCCGGCGCCGACCCCGCCGATCTGCTTCGCGCGGCCGGCGAGTCAGCCGGTTACTTTCTGATCGCTGCTGGGACGCCCCCGGATGTGACCGCAGCAGGCAGGCGCCTGGCCGGGCCACTGCGCATGCCGGGATTTCCGGAGTGGATAAACGCGCAATAAACGAGCGCTCGTTTGCCCAATTTGGCCTGTGCTATCGTGACCCCGATGCGAGCCCCCGCCGAGGTTGTCCTCTACACGCTCAACAGCGGAACGACCGACCCGACTTGACAGGAATGCTGCAGGGTGAGGGAGTTTCTCTCACAGAACTCGGTCGATTACGAAGAGCGGAACATCGCGAAGGAACCGCGCTGGCGGGCGTCGCTGCAGGCGCTCACCGGTGAGGCCGTGGTGCCGGTGCTCCTCGTAGGAGGCAAGCAGGTGATCGGCCTCGACGAGCACCGCATGGCCGAGGCTCTCGGTCTCGACCACGTGGAACGTGAAAGCAACCGCGACGGCCTCGCCGCGCCACCTGAGCTGGCCGCGCTGCCCAACCAGTCGGACGATCCGACGAGTGCGGCTCTGACGCATTTCGTGCGCCGTCTCCAGCGCGAGATGGAGTACAACGCAGCGAAAGAGGGGGCGCCGTATCGGGACGGCCAGCACGACGGGATGCGATTTGCGCGCGACACCATACTTCGCATCCTCACCGGCACGTACGAGCCGGAAGAGATGGTTATCGAGCGCGACAAGCCCTGACAGCGGAGAGATGAAAGAAGCGGCCCGCGCCGCACCGGCTAACCTCGATGGCGTGTCGTCCGCATCGATGCCGCCGCTGGTCAGGTATCTCGACCAGGACGGTGAGCTGCTCGAGGACCAGCCGATGAGCGACGAGATGGCGCTCGAGGGCTACCGCGTGATGCTGCGCGGCAGGCGGTTCGACGAGCGGTGCGTGAGCCTGCAGAGGCAGGGCCGGATGGTGACGCTCGCGCCTGGCATTGGTCAGGAGGCGGCGACTGTCGGCGCCGCGATGGCGCTCGACTCGGACACCGACTGGTTCGTGCCGCAATACCGTGAGCTTGCGGGTCAGCTGTGGCATGGCTATCCGCTCAAGCTCGCGTTTCTGTGGCACGTCGGTCACCCGATCGCCTTCCAGGTGCCGGGCGATCTGAAAATGCTCCCGTTCCAGGCTGCGATCGCGGGTCAGCTGCCGCAGGCGGTCGGGCTCGCGTGGGGTCTGAGGCTGAAGCGCGACTCCGGCGTTGTGTTGGCGGTGTTCGGTGACGGCGGCACGTCGCAGGGCGATTTCCATGAAGCGGCCAACCTCGCCGGTGTGATGAAAGCGCCGGTCATCTTTCTGTGTCAGAACAACGGTTGGGCAATCTCGACGACGATCGAGCAGCAGACGGCTTCCGAGACGCTCGCCCAGAAGGCGATCGCGTACGGGTTTCCCGGTATCCAGTGCGACGGCAACGACCTCTTCGCCGTGTACGCGACGGTGCGTGAGGCGGTTGCCCGTGCTCGCGACGGCAAGGGGCCGACGCTTGTCGAGGCGGTCACGTACAGGCTCGGTCTCCATACGACGGCCGACGATCCATCCAGGTACGAGCCGCGCGAGATGCATGAGCTCTGGGTCGACCGCGACCCGCTGCGCCGCATGCAGCGGCACCTCATCTCGCGCGAAATCGTGGACCGCGCCGCGCTCGATCGCATCGAGGATGAGGTCAAAGAAGAGCTCCGGGTGGCCTGGGACGAGGCGCAGAAGGAGCCGGCTCCTGATCCTTCGTTCTATTTCGCTCAAGTGCACAGAGACACATCGCCGCGGCTGCGCCGCGACCTGGAGCGCTTCGATAGGAACAGGCGTGGCTGAGCGGACCGTCGTCGAGGCGGTCAACGACGCGCTGACCCTCGAGATGGCGCGCGATGATCGGGTGCTTGTCTTCGGCGAGGACGTCGGTGTGACCGGTGGAGTCTTTCGCGCGACCGAGGGCCTCTTCACGAAATATGGAAAGGAGCGTGTCATCGACACGCCTCTCTCCGAGGGGGTTATCGCGGGCGCGGCCATAGGCCTGGCAATCGCCGGATGGGTGCCGGTCGCCGAGATCCAGTTCCTCGGGTTTGCGCACAACGGCTTCAACCAGTTCGTCGACCAGCTCGCGCGTGTCCGTTATCGCTCGGCCGGCCGCTTCTCAGCCCAGGTCACAGTGCGCGCGCCCTACGGCGGCGGCGTTCGCGCTCCGGAGCTGCACTCGGACGGATTCGAGGCCCACTTCGCGCACGCGCCCGGCCTCAAGGTGGTCGCGCCGTCGACGCCACACGACGCGAAGGGTCTTCTCCTCGCCTCGATCCGTGACCCGGACCCGGTCCTCTACCTCGAACCGCTGCGCGGCTACCGCCAGGTGAAGGGCGACGTTCCGGATGGTGACTACGTGGTCGAGCTTGGTAAGGCGCGCATCGCGCGGGAAGGGACCGATGTCACGCTCGTCGCGTGGAGCGCCGCGGTCCAGGTTGCGCTGCAGGCGGCCGACGACGCGCAGGCGCAGGGCATCTCGGTCGAGGTGATCGACCTCCGCACCCTCGTCCCCCTGGACGTCGGGACGCTCACGTCGTCGGTCACTAAGACGGGGCGCGCGGTCGTTGTTCACGAGGCACCGCTTACCGCTGGATTCGGCGCCGAGGTCGTGGCGACTATTCAAGAGGAGGCTTTCTTCTCCCTGCAGGCGCCCGTGCGGCGCGTCGCCTCGCCCGACGTCCCCTATCCGGTCCAGATGCTGGAAGAGCAGTACCTACCTAACGCCGAGCGCGTGCTGCAAGCGATCATCGCCACCACTCGAGACTGATGCCGCACTACGAGTTCCGACTCCCTGACATAGGCGAAGGACTGGCCGAGGCCGAGGTCGCGAAGTGGCTGGTCTCCGTCGGCGACCGCGTGGCCGAGGACCAGGCGGTGGTCGAGATGATGACCGACAAGGCGTCGGTGGAGCTGCCCGCTCCAGGCGCCGGTGTCGTCGTCGAGCAGCGCGCCGCCGAAGGCGACGTGGTCAAGACCGGAGCCGTCCTGTACGTGATCGACACCGACGCGCAGGTCGGCGTGGCCCAGGCCGCGCACGAAACCTCTGGCGCGAAGTCACCCGCGACAGTCGGCACCGCGCCGCCGGAAGCAGGCGGCGTGCTGGCGCCGCCCGCTGTGCGCAAGCTGGCACGAGAGCTCGGCGTGGACCTGGGCCAGGTCAAAGGAACCGGCCCGGGCGGACGGATCTCGGCCGAGGACGTGCAGGGTCATGTCGCCGGCGCGGCCCGCCCCCGGGCGGTTGCCGCGGAGCCTGGCGGCAACCGCCTCCGCTTGCGTGGCGTGCAGAAGCGAATGGCCGAGACGATGACGTTGTCCGCGCGAACCATCCCCCATGTGACGGGGTTTCACGAGCTGGACGCCGCGGAGTTCTCGCAGCTCGTCACGAAACTTCGCCAGGCCGCCCAGGCAAGAGGCAAGCGGTTCCCGTTCGACACCCTTCTCGTTCGTGCCGCGGCTCTTGCGCTCCGCCGGCACCCCATCTTCAACGCATCGCTCGACGAAGAACGTGGGGAGATCGTGATGCACGATGACGTCAACGTCGGCGTCGCCACCGCGACCGGCGATGGGTTGATCGTGCCCGTGGTCAAGAAGGCCGACAAGCTCTCGCTCGACGATCTGGCCCTCGAGGTCGAGCGCGTGACCGCCGCGGCCCGCGCGGGTAAGTCGGCCCTGACGGACCTCCAGGGCGGAACTTTCACCATCAGCAACACCGGCGCGTGGCGCGGTGGCCTCGGAACGTCGCTGATCCGTCCGGCCGAGCTTGCCATCGTCGGCTTCGGACAGATCGAGGACCGCGCGGTCGTGCGCGAGGGCAGAGTGGTGGCCCGCCCCGTGATGCCGATGTCGGTCACATTCGACCATCGGCTGATCGACGGCGAGCAGGGATTGAAGTTCGGCCTTACCCTGCGCGGCCTGATCGAAGATCCGTCGCAGCTCGCCAAGTAGGTGGTAGCGGGGGACAAGTCTGACCCGGCCGATGTCCTGATCATCGGCGGTGGACCCGCCGGCTACGTTTGCGCGCTCCGCGCCGCGCAGAACGGCCGCTCGGTAACGCTGATCGAGCGCGACCGTCTCGGCGGCGTGTGTCTCAACGAGGGATGCATTCCGAGCAAGCAGCTGGCCGTATTCGCGGCGGCCAAGGCCGGCGCCGAGCGGTTGGCCGCGGCCGGGATGCCCGCCTTTGCCGGTGCGCCCGACATGCGTGCGTTCCAGAAGAGCCGCGCCGCCACCATCGCGACACTCGTCGAAGGTGTCGCTGCGCTGCTCGCCGCGGCCGGCGTGAACACGGTCGCGGGCAATGCATGGTTTGTGGGGCGCACCCGCGTGTGCGTCGAGCTGGGCGAGGAATCCGTTCGTTACTTCGACTTCAAGGACGTGGTGATCGCGACCGGGTCGTCCGCGGTCGAGTTGGAAGGGCTGCCCTTCGACGGCGACCGCGTCGTCGAGCCTTCCCGCGCTCTCGGGTGGCAGTTCGTGCCGGAGAACCTGCTCGTCGCCGGCGATGACTACGTCGCGCTCGAGCTCGCGGTCGCGTACGCGCGGTTGGGCAGCCGGGTCACGCTCGTCACGAAAAGCGAGCGCCTGCTCCCTGACTTCGATCTGGACATCTCTGCCGCCGCGCAGCGCGGTGCGAAAGCCACCGGCATCACCGTCAGGTTGTCTGAGGACCCGGCTCCGCATGCCGGCGGCGCCGAGCGCGTGATCGTCTCCACGGCGCGGCGACCGAATCTCGAGCAGCTGCAGCTCGGCGCGGCCGGGATCGCGCCCTCGACGACTCAGTTGGTGGTCGACGATCACCTTCGGATCGACCGCCATGTCTTCGCAATCGGCGATGTCACGGGCGGTTTGCCGCTGGCGCATCGCGCGATGGCGCAGGGCCGCGTGGCAGGCGACGTCCTCGCGGGCAAGCCTGCCGCGATGGACGTTCACGCCTTGCCGCGCGCAGTGTTCGCCGAACCCGAGATGGCCGCGGTCGGCTCCACTGAGGCAGCGGCCGGGGAAGTCGGCGTCGAGGTTGACGTCGGACGCTTCCCGCTGGGCGCGCTCGGCCGTGCCGTCGCGGAGTCGGCCGTGTCCGGTTTCGCCAAGCTCGTGTTCGCCAGGCAGAGCGGCATGGTGATCGGCGCGCACCTGGCCGGACCGCGGGCGACGGAGCTTATCGCGGAGATGGCGCTGGCGATCGAGATGGGTGCAACCGCCGAGGACATCGCGCTCACGGTTCACGCGCATCCGACATTTGCCGAATCGTTGATGGAGGCGGCCGAAGTCGCGGTCGGCCGCCCGGTTCATATTCGCCTCCCGAAGCGATGATCACGCGCGTCTTTTTCGGTGCTCGTCGCTCGGACCTGACGACCGAGGCGTGTCTCGCCCACTGGCGCGGCACGCATGCCGCGATCGGGGCACGGCTGCCCGGCGTGCGCGCGTACGTCCAGAACCACGGGGTGCTCTCGGACGGACGTTTCCTCTTGCCGTATCCCGGCTTCGACATCATGCCCGAGCTCGACTGGGACGACCTCGGCGCAATGGACGTCGCCATCGACTCCCCGATTCACGAACGGGACTCGATCGACGACGAAGCAAACTTTATCGACACCGCCCGCACCGGGTACGCGGTCACGACGCGCCACGTGCTGCGCGAGGGCGATCCGCCGAGCGGCGCTGTGAAGCTGATCACCCTCCTGCGGCTGGCCCCGAATGCCTCCTCGCACGCCCTTGACGATGCGCTGACCGGACCGTACGCAGCGGCGGTTGCCCGCATCACACCACCGCGTCACGAGGTCCTCGTCACGCTCCCTGATCGAGAAGGCCGGCCGGCGTTCTCGGTCCAGGCGGTCGACATCTTGTGGTTCACACAACCCGCGGATGCCGTGCAGTGGACCGGTTCAGATGCCGCCCACGCCGCGGCGTGGCATCTCGCGGGTGTCGCGCTCGGCTCCGAGCGCCTGATCGCGCGGCCGTACAAGGTGGTTTGAGGTGAAGTTCGGGGTCGGCGACTTCAGCGGCCAGCGTCCGCCCGGCTCGCCCATCACCCACGCGCAGCTTTACCGAGAGCTGCTCGAACAGGCCGAGGCGATCGAAACGGTGGGTCTCGACTCGATGTGGATCTCGGAGCACCACTTCGCCGAGGACGGCTACATGCCCGCGGTGCTTCCGATCGCGGCGGCGCTGGTCGCGCGAACCAAGCGCATCGTCGTCGGCACGGATCGGCTTGCCACGTCGCTGCACAGCGCCGTGCGCCTGGCCGAGGATGCTGTCTCTCTAGATCTGCTCAGCGGCGGCCGTTTCGTGCTTGGTCTCTCGTTGTGTTATCGCGACGAGGAGTTCGCGGGGTTTGGCGTGGATCCAGCGACGGACGGGCGTCATCTGGAGGATCTGGCCCAGTTCCTACGCGACGCGTTTCGTCACATCTCGCCTCCACCCTACTCTCCGGACGGCCCGATGCTGATGATCGCGGCCGACGGGGATGAAGGCGCGGATCGCGCGGCGCGCTTGGCCGACATACTGATGGTCGATCCGACGGAACCTTGGGGCGCAGTCGACGGTGCAGTGGCGCGGTTCGACCAAGCCCGAGGCGACAGAAAAGGCGGACTTGTCCTCTTTACCTATGGCGGCCTCTCAGAGCATGGTCCGGATGCGGCATGGGCGGAGGTAGCCGACGGTTTCCGTTACATGCGGCACACCTACGACCGGTGGATGGGCCGCGAGGCTACGCGTGAGCTGCCACCGGCGCATTACCGCCTTCTCCTGGGCACGCCCAACGACGTCGCAACGCAGGTGCTGGAATACAACCGGCGTTACGGAAACCGCGTTCACGTGGTCCTGCGCTGCAACTATCCAGGCATGGATGCGGCTGCCGTGACGAACCAGGTGCGGTTGTGGGGCTCAGCCGCCGCGATCGCTCGTTTGCGGACGAACTAGTGCGCGTTCGTTTACTTCTTGACACAGAAACCGTTCGGGCTATCCTTACGCCGACGCCGGCCAGGCATAGGGCGATTTAGGGGAGGCACAGATGTCAGTCGACGAGCAAGTACGGGAAGCACCGTCGGAACCGTCAGCCCTCCCGAGCCGGCGGTCGCTGCTCAAGCTGGGCGGAGCGGCCGCACTAGGGGCGGGCGCGTGGGCTCTCGCCGCGTGCGAGACGAGCACATCGTCGCCGGGGACCACCGCCAGCGCCGCCGGAGAGAATTCGGTCCTCGACAAGTGGATTTCGAGCAAGACGGCGAAGCTTGGAGTGGACCTGACGTTTCCGCCGATCCAGTTCAAGGACTCGAGCGGCAAACCAAGCGGCTATCAGATGGAGCTGACGGAGGCGATGATGGCCGACCTCGGCGTCACACCGCAGTACGTCGAGATCCCATTTGGTCAGCTGTTCGCCGGCCTGGTCGCCAATAAGTTCGACATGATGGGAATCTCGGCGACCATCCTGCCGAGCCGAGCGCTGAAGGGACTCTTCTCGAGCTTCCCGGTCTTTTACGAATCCATCGTCGTGCTGCTCAAGCCAGGGTCGAAGATCGCAGCGGCGAGCCAGCTCAACGCGAACGGCACCAAGATCGCGGTGCTCCAGGGCAGCTCGCAGGAGTTCAGCAGCAAGGGGCTGTTCCCGAGCGCGACCTTCTCGCCGTTCGCCGGTGTGGCAGACGCGGTGAACGAGGTGGCGACGGGCCGTGCCGAGGGGGTGGTCCTGTCGGAGTTCGACGTCGACGATTCCAAGAAGGCGCACCCGGATCTCAAGATCCTTCCAGGGCCGCCGCTCTGGGTCGACGCCAACACGTACCTCATGCCGCTGGGCGACTACAAGCTCCAGGCGTGGGTGAACAACTGGCTTCGCTACAACGCCACGCACCAGCGCTTGGTGTCCAGCTGGAAGAAGTGGCTGGGCCCGGGCCTCCAGAAGTACAACCTCACGACCTATGGCGTCGGGCCAGGGGCTGAGCCGGAGCTCGTCCAGGTCTGATCGAATCGAGGTTAGGGTGGCCGGCGTGATAGCGCCGGCCGCCCGCCGTATTTACTCGCCGCGATGATCTTCCTCGCCGGATACCAGTTCGACTGGAGGGTCGTCACCGATCGGTGGCATCTCTTCGTCGCGGGCGCGTGGGTCGACCTGTGGGTGGCGATCATCGGTTTCGCCCTGGCGTGCGGCATCGGCCTGATCAACGCACTCTTGAGGACGTCCGGGGTCCCCATTTTCAGCATCCCGTCCTTTCTCTACGTCCAGGTCATGCGCGGCGTCCCTCTGTACGTGCTGCTGCTCTGGGTCTATTTCGGGATCGCCAACATCACGGGGCTCACCTTCACCTCATTCCAGGCGATCGTGATCGCTCTGGCCCTGACCGGATCCGGCTACACGACCGAGATCTTCCGCGCGGGGCTCGGGGCGATTGACCGCGGGCAGATGGAGGCGGCGCGCTCGATCGGCCTTAGCCGGGTGCGGACGTACGGTCACGTCATCCTGCCCCAGGCGCTTCGGATCGTGGTGCCGCCGCTAGGAAACACTTTCGTCGGTCTCCTGAAGGGCGCGACGATCATGGCCGTCATCGCCGTGCCGGACATGGTCTTCCTGGCCAACGAGCTGAACGTGACGCTCTTCACTCCGTTCGAGGTGTTCGCCGCTGTGGCGGCGATCCTCATCGTGATGGTGCTGTTCTTCTCGGCGGTCGTCTACCTGCTGGAGCGCAGGCTCCGCATCGGATGAGCGGCATTTTCCTCACCTACTCGTACGACTGGAGCGTGATTCCGAAGTCGATCGCGTTTTTCGAGCGCGGTCTCGGGGTCACCGTGAGGATCGCGATCCTCTCCGTGCTCTTCTCGCTCGTCCTGGGGCTCGTGGTGGCGCTGGTGAGGATGGCGCCGGGCCCGATCGGCCTGATCGGATTCTTCTACGTCCAGGTCTTTCGCGCCCTTTCGTTGTACGTCTACATCCTGTTCGTCTACTTCGGGATCGCCGCTGCCTTCAAGCTGGACTTCGACCCGATCACGGCGGGCGTTCTGTCGCTCACCCTGCTCAACAGCGCGTACATGGCTGAGATTTATCGATCCGCCATCCAGGCGATCGAACCGGGTCAACGTGAGGCGGCGAGAAGCCTCGGATTGGGCACGATCGGCACGTTCGTCAATGTCACGTTTCCCCAAGCCTGGCGCATTGCGGTTCCCTCGCTCGTCAACCAGTTCACCGACATCATCAAGGACTCATCCGTTGTCGCGTTGATTGGCGCGCCAGACCTCATGTACATCACGACCGAGCGCGTGAGCTTCTATCAGCGGCCGTTCGAGTTCTACACGACTGTGGCCGGCATCTACTTTGTGATGGTGGTCATCGTCGCGCAGCTGGCCTGGCGCCTGGAAAAGCGCCTGCGAAGGCACCTGGCATGAGTCGCGCAGCCGTCAGCTGACGCCGCGGCGGATCGCGTCCTTGATGAGGTCGACCTCGCCGAGGTGGCGGTGCTGGTGCGTAACCGCAACCGAGGTGAGAAAGACCCAGACGGGCAGGCCGCCTTTACGGCCGACTGCATCGTCGTGCTCGGGCCCGCTGTCCATCTCGGCCCGGAATCCCGCCGTCTGATATTCCGCGTGGCGCGCATCGTGCGCGGCGACGTCAGGGATCTCGTCCAGCAGGGATTCGGACTGAGTCCGCAGCCATTCGACAGAGTCTGCGTGGACGGCGTCGGCGTACGCAAGCAGGTCCGGCAGGTCGACCCGCCGGGCCACCTCGTCAGCCTCGCTCGAGTCGAACCCGGTTCCAATGCCAGCCACCGCCACGGAGCTGTAACGCCACGGCTCCCGGGTCACGACCTCGGGCAGATCGCGAATCGCCGTGTTCACGGCCCAATCCTGACTTCGCGCCATATGCCAGACGATGAAGCCGATCGTGTTGACACCGGTCACCGCGCGAGCGGTCAGCTCGGAAGGCAAAAGGTCGTCCGCCGAATGGTGAAGGCGGAGGTTCACCGTGTCGAGGAGCTGCGTCAGCATCTCGATCGCGTTCACCACGGTCAGCTTAGCGCTGGCTCTGAACTAGCGCTTGTTCGACAGCGATCTGGCCGGGGCTAGAATGCCGGTCAGGCGCATGGAAGAGAACAGCCTCGACCTCGACCTCGCCGCGTCGGCGGCGAACGCCAAGACGATCCTCCGGCTCGAGGGGGTCAACAAATGGTTTCATCGCGGCACGCTCCGCAACGCGCACGTATTGAAGGACATCAACCTCGAGGTCACCCGCGGCGAGGTGCTTGTCGTGATCGGCCCCTCCGGTTCTGGCAAGAGCACCCTTCTCAGGTGCATCAACTTCGTCGCGCCGCCGGAAACTGGCACCGTCGTCTTCCTCGGACGCAAATGGACGAAAGACAACGTACCCCTCAGCCCAATCGCTCGGCTCAGCTACGAGCGGGAGCTGAACGTGCTGCGCACGCACATCGGAATGGTCTTTCAGCACTTCAACCTGTTCCCGCACATGACCGCCCTGCAGAACGTCACACTTGGACTCACGCGAGTCCTTGGAGTGCCAGGGAAGCAGGCCCGTGAGCGTGCGATGGTCGAGCTCGAACGCCTCGGCCTCGGGGCCAAGGCGAAGAGCTATCCCAGCCAGCTCTCGGGCGGTCAGAAGCAGAGGGTCGCGATCGCCCGCGCCCTGGCCATGAAACCGCAGTTGATGCTGTTCGACGAGGTGACCTCCGCGCTCGACCCCGAGCTGATCGGGGGCATCCTCGAGGAGATGAAAAAGCTCGCTCTGGAGGGTATGACGATGATCGTGGTCACCCATGAGATGGGTTTCGCGCGCGAGGTCGGCGATCGCCTGATGTTCATGGACGAGGGCGCGATCGTCGAGGAGGGCCCCGCGCGAGAGGTGATCAAGAGCCCCAGGAACGAGAGGACTCAGGCCTTCCTGCGCGCCATCCTGTGACCGGGCGGTACACCGGAAAGGTCGCGCTGATCACCGGTGGCGCCTCGGGGCTCGGTCTTGCGGTTGCGCGGCAGATGTCAGCGGAAGGCGCGCATCTCGTCCTCGTCGACTGGGACGCGAGTAGCCTCGATGCGGCAGCGGACGGAATCCAGCATTCCGGCGGCGAGGTGCGGCGACTGACCGGTGACGTCTCTGAAGCAGCGACCGCGACGGCCGCGATCGATCTCGCGCGATCAGAGTTCGGCCGCCTCGACGTGCTCTTCAACAACGCGGGCATCGACCCTCTGAGGGCCCGGTCCGTGATCGACACCGAGATCTCGGACTGGGACCGCATCCTGGCGGTCAACGTCACATCCGCCTACCTCATGTCCCGGGCCGCCATCCCTTTGATGCGCGAAGGTGGTGGAGGATCGATCGTCAACACGGCTTCGATCGCAGGCCTCAAGCCCGCCGTCGACGAGGCCGCGTACAGCGTGTCGAAGGCGGCGATGATTTCGTTCACGGGTACGCTCGCCCTCGACTTCGCGGCGGACGGGATTCGCGCCAACTGCGTGTGCCCCGGTTTCATGGAGATGGTCATGACCGACCGCCGTCGCGACCTGACCGAGGAGCAGCAGGCCGCGCGAGCGGCCGGCGCATCCGAGCGGGTCCCCCTGGGCCGGCAGGGTAGGTACGACGAGGTTGCGAAGGCGGTGCTGTTCCTGGCGGGGCCAGACGCTTCGTACATCACCGGCGCCGCCCTGGTCGTCGACGGCGGGCTACTTCTCCGCTAGCTCTTCGATCCTGTCGATCATTCGCCCGATCCCGACCGACAGGTCCTCCGGCGAGCTGGCAAGGCTGATCCGGACCGCCCGGCGCGCCGAATTTCCGAAGGCCGTACCGGGGGCGACCGCAACCTGCTTGGTCTTGACGAGGTCGAACGCAAACTCGCGCGAGTCCATGCCCGACTTGCCGACGTCGGCCATGATGTAGAAGGCGCCCTGCGGATGGCTGATCAGCATCCCTCCCTCCTCGAGGAGGCCGACGCAAAGGTCGCGCCGCTCGCGGTACGCATTCACCATCTCGCGGATCGGTTCGCGCGGCCCATCGAGCGCGGCCTCGGCGGCCTTCTGGCACACCGTCGGGAGGCAGGAAGAGTTCGACTCGAGGATCTTCGTGATGCTGTCCGAGATCTTGTCATTCGCGACGACATAGCCCACCCGCCAGCCCGTCATCGCGTAGGTCTTGGAGAACGTATAGGCGGAGATGACGCGCCCGTCTGTGCAGAACGACGCGGGGCTGACGTGCTCACCGTCCAGGATCACCTCGTCGTAGCACTCATCCGAGAGCAGGTAGAGGTTGTGGCGGACCGCGACGTCGACGAGCTGTTCCAAAAGGCGCCGCGTATACACCGCGCCCGTCGGATTGCACGGGCTGTTGACGATCATCAGCTTCGTGCGCGGTGTGATCAGCCTTTCGACCTGGCGCGCGTCGGGCAGGAACTCGTTCTCCGGTGCGCACTCGTAGGGCACCAGCACGCCGTGCGCCCACGCCAGCATCAGCCGGTAGTTCGGCCAGGCCGGATCGGGAACCAGCACCTCGTCTTTTGGCTCGAGAAGCGCCGCCACCGCGGCTGCGATGCCACCCACCCCGCCCACGGTGCAGTTGATGTTGTTGACGCCCACCTTGATGTTGTTGACCCTTTCCAGCTTGGCGGCGAGTCGCTCGCGCAAGCTCAGCAGCCCGGCCGTCGCCGTGTACTTGACCGCGCCTTTGCGTGCGAACTCGACCGCCGCCTCCACAATGTGGGATGGTGTCGAGAAGTTTGGTTCTCCGACCTCGAGCCGGATGCAGCCCGGCGTTACCAGAGCTAGGTTGACGAGCTCGCGGATGCCGGAGTGCGCAGCTTCAGCGGGACCCGCCGCAATCGCCTGGAGGGGAAGGGTGGCCATGGAATCAGACTCCTCGAACACAGTTCCGCCGGGAGACTTTGGCGCAGCATACGCTAGACTCCTCGATGACAAAAGTGAACGTTCGTTCGTTCGTTTTAGACGTGACGCCATGCAGGTGAAGGACATCGCCTACGCCCGCTCCGGCGACAAGGGCGACGTGGTCAACGTGGGCTTGCTCGCCCTCGACGACGCCGCGTACCAGAGGTTGGTGAAGGCCCTGACCCCAGAACGGATCAAGCGCCACTTCGGCGACTGGGTCCGCGGCGAGGTTGAGGTTTTTCCGATGCCGAACATCAACGGATTCAATCTCCTTCTGCACAACGCTCTCGGTGGTGGCGCAACCAAAACGCTGCGCTACGACGTGACGGGGAAGGCTTTCAGCACCGCGCTGCTGCGCATGGAGCTGCCTGAGTGAGCGCGGACCCGAAGCCCGCACCGAACGCGGCCGCCGCACCCGCGGCCCGGACGTCCAGCCCGGACGACGATCTCCGGCAGCGACTAGACGTCGCGCGCGCCGGCGGCGACGCACGCTACCACGCCAAGCTCAAGGAGCAGAGCAAGCTCTTTGTCCGCGAGCGTCTCCACCGCATCATGGATCCAGGCTGGTCATTCGAGGATGGCCTGCTCGCGCGCCACGTCGACGGCAAGCTGCCGGCCGACGCTGTCGTCACGGTGGTCGGGCACATCGGTGGCCGCCCCGTTTGCGTCATCGCCAACGACATGACCGTCAAAGCGGGCACTTGGGGCTACCGCACATTTCAAAAGATCACGGCAATGCAGGAGCTCGCGGGCCGGACCAAGAGCGCGCTCCTCTATCTCATCGACTCGGCCGGGGCGCGAATCGATGAGCAGCGCATGAGCTACGCCGGGCGCAAGGCGTGGGGCAACATTTTCTACAACCAGATCCAGCTGTCGGGCGTCGTGCCCCAGGTCTGCGTCCTGCTCGGCCCATCTCCGGCGGGAACCGCGTATCAACCCGCGCTGTGCGACGTCTGCATCATGGTCGAGGGCAACGCAACCGCATACATCGGCTCGCCACGCATGTCCGAGATGGCCACCGGCGAGAAGGTGACGATGGAGGAGATGGGCGGGGCCGAGATGCACAACCGCGTCAGCGGACTCGGCGATTTCCTGTGCGCCAACGAGGAAGAAGCCCTGGCGGTGGCGAAGCAATACCTTTCCTACTTCCCGGGACACTGGACTGAGAAGCCGCCGCTGGAGGAGCCGCGGCCACCCGCGCCCGGCCGCAGCGTCGCCGACATCGTTCCCACAAGCCAGCGGGTCGCGTTCAACATCGTCGATCTAATCAAGGCGCTCGTCGACGAGGGCAGCTGGCTGGAGGTCAAAAAGCTGTGGGCTCGCGAGCTGGTGACGGGGTACGCGCGGCTCGGCGGACGGCCGGTCGGCATCGTCGCCAACCAATCGCGTCACAAGGGCGGCGTCCTTTTTCCAGATTCGTCGGACAAGGCAGCCCGATTCATCTGGACGTGCAACGCTTTCAACGTCCCGCTTCTGTTCTTACAGGACATCCCGGGCTTCATGGTCGGCAGCCAGGTGGAGCGCGCCGGCATCATCCGCCACGGCGCCAAGATGCTCTTCGCCGTCGCGGAGGCGCGCGTCCCTCGAATCGCAGTCCTCGTTCGCAAGGCTTACGGCGGCGGGTATCTCGCCATGAGCGGTTCGCCGATGAACCCTGATGCCGTCCTTGCGCTTCCCACGGCGAAGCCGGCTTTGATGGGCCCTGAGAGCGCGATCAACGCGATCTACCTCAACAAGATCAACGAGCTGCCCGAAGGCGAGCGCGCGGCGTTCATCGAGCAGAAACGGCGTGAGTACGAGGAGGACATCGACGTGTACGAGGTGGCGTCAGATTTCTCGATCGAGGCGGTGATTCCGAGCGACGAACTGCGCGACGAGCTGATCCGCCGGTACGAAATCTACTGCCGCAAGGACGTACCGCCGCCCAATCGCCGCAACGGCGTCATCCCCGTATGAAGAAGATCAGGCTCGGCGCCGGCAGCGCGTACTGGGGTGACTTGCTCGAGCCGGCGGTCGAGCTGGCGAACAAGGGGGAGCTCAACTATCTGTGCTTCGATCACCTCTCCGAGCTGACACTTGCCGTGCTGCAGCGGCAAAAGGCAAAAGACCCGAATGAGGGATACATCAGAGACATCGAGCCGTGGCTCGAAGCCACCCTGCCACAGGCGCGCAAGCAGGGATTCAAGATCGTTACCAACGCCGGCGGCGCCAATCCGGCCGCCGCGGCGCGGAAGGTGATCGAAGTCGCCGAGCGCCTTGGCCTCGGCCAGTTGAAGATCGCGGTCGTGACCGGCGACGACATATTTCCCGACCTCGACGAGATGCGTTCGCTCGGGATCAAGTTTCCGAACCTGGACACGGGCGAAGAAGACATCGACCGCATCCGCCAGGACATCGTCGCGGCGAACGCGTACGTGGGTGGCGACTACATCGCGCGCGGTTTGGCGCAGGGTGCGGACGTCGTCGTCTGCGGTCGCGTCTCGGACACGGCCTTGTTCATCGGGCCGATGATGCATGAGTTCGGCTGGACGTACGACGCGAAAGACAACGACAAGATCGGCGCCGCGATCACCATCGGTCACACCGTCGAATGCGCCGCGCTCGCGACCGGCGCGGTGTCGAACCTTTGGCGCCAGGCGAAGGATCCGTGGCGGCCGGGCTATCCCATCGCGGAGGTCAGCGAGGACGCGACGGCGGTCATCTCGAAGGTCGAAGGATCGGGTGGGATCCTCAACGAGTGGACCGTCAAGGAGCAGCTCGTCTACGAGATCGGCGATCCGAACAACTACTACATGCCCGACGGCATCGCCGATTTCACGACCGTGAAGGTCGATGAGATCGGGCCCGAACGGGTGAAGCTCTCGAACATGAGCGGCAAAGGGCTTCCGGAAAAACTCAAGGTGTGCATCGGCTATCGAGATGGGTGGGAGGGCGAAGGTTCACTGCTCTTCAGCTGGCCGGACGCGTACGAGAAGGCCAAGCGCGGCGAGCGCATCATCCGTGAGCGTTTGAAGCTGCTCCGCGTCGACCCGATCGAGCTCCACTTCGACTACATCGGCGTCAACGCGCTGCACGGGCCGGTGGCGCCAGAGCCTGGGGATATGAACGAGGTCGGCCTGCGCGTCGCCGCCCGCACAAGTACCAAGGAAGACGCAGACACGGTGAAGCGTGAGTCCACGCATCTCTGGACGCTTGGCGGCATCGGCACCGGCTACCTGTCCCCGGCGCAGCCGCGGCCGTCGGTGTCGCTGTGGCCGACGCTCGTGCCGCGCGACCAGGTCCAGATGAAGCTGACGATGGTCGAGACGAGCGCGGCGAAGAAGTGAAGCTGGGGCTTGGCGTTTACAGCGCCGAATGGATCCCTTCCGAGGGCATCACGCACAGCCAGGTTTACGCGAACGACCTCGAGCAGGCCAGGCTCGCCGAGCGCGTCGGTCTCGACTCGATCTGGTACAGCGAGCACCACTTCCTCAACTGGAATCCGAATGTGATGGGCATGTGCGCGGCGGTCGCGGCCGTGACTTCGCGCATCACGCTCGGCCCGTCGGTAGTGCTGGGCCCGCTGCACAACCCCATCAAGCTCGCGGAGGAAGCGGCGATGGTCGACCTCCTGTCGAACGGCCGGCTGGTCATCGGCGTCGGTCTCGGCTACCGCGACGTCGAGTACGCGGGCTTCAAAGTGCGGCGCGCGGTGCGTGCTCCCATGACTGAGGAGCTGGTCCAGGCGATGAAGCTGGCCTGGAGGGAAGAGCCCGTGGTGTTCCACGGACGGCACTGGAAATTCGATGGCGTCGACGTGCACCCGAAACCGCAGCAGCCGGGCGGCCCTCCGGTCTGGATCGCAGGGTATGTCGACGCCTCGGTCGACCGTGCGGCGCGGCTGGGCGACGGTTTCATCATGGATGGTGGCACGGACTCGAAGTCGTTTGGCGCGAGCGGCTACAACCGCGACATCTTCTGGCGAGTGCAAGACATGGTCGACCGATACAAGGCCGCGTTGGAGAAGCACGGCCGCCGATACGAGGACCAGGAGTTCGCGATGACGCTCGGCGGTTTCGTCTCCGAGCGCGGCGCCGGCGACGCATGGGACCAGGTGAAAGAGGCCTACATGCTCACCCGCCGTACCTACGGATCCTGGTACGGGCTTCCACCCGCCGACTACGCCGACTGGTATCCGAGCCGGATGACAAAAGAAGAGCTCGATGCCAGGCGAAGCGAAATCATGCTCGGCTCACCGGAGGAGATCGCCACCAATCTCCGCCGCCTGCGCGACATCGCCGGCGATCGGCTGCACGTGATGTTCCGCGTCAAGTATCCAGGCGTTCCGCATGATCGCGTCTCGAAGGCGATCTCGTTGCTGGGGCAGGTGCGCGATCTGCTGAAGCAGCCGGCCGGCGTCTAGCGCACGACCTGCTCGCCCAACGGGACCATTCGTCCGTCGCGGATCGTCCACAGGCTTACCGGCGCGTCGATGCGGTCGCCGTTGGCAGTGAAACGGATTCGGCCGGCGGCGCCTTCGAGGTCGGTCGCGGCGACGGCGTCGCGCACCTCGGCCCTCGTCGTCGCGCCGTTCTCGAGCGCCGCGGCGATCACACTCGCCGCGTCGTAGCACTCGACGAGATACGAGGGTGTCTCGCCGAACGCGGCTCGGCACCGCTGGAGCAGATCCCGCGACGCGGACGTAGCTGTGGGATCGGCCCCCGCGTACGTGTGCACGCTGCCTTCGCCCGCGTCGCCCGCCAACTTGACGATCGGGTTGTCGGGTCCGCCCTCTGAGCTCATGACCAGTGCCCTGATCCCGGCTTGGCGAAGCGCCTTCATCAGCTTGCTGCTCTCGATCTCGGTGGCGCCGATGTCGACCACCTGTGCACCACCCGACTTGATCGCGGCCACGATCTCACTGAAATCCTCCTGGCCGACGTGCATCGCGAGGACTGTCACGGCGTTGCCGGACAGCGCCTCGAGGCGCCGGGCGAAAGCCTCCACCAGGGGTCGGCCGTAGTCGGTCATGTCGTGCACCGCGAAGGCGCGAGCGCCCGCAAGCCGGCGCTGTGCAAACTCCGCGGCGACCGCCGCCTGACGCTCGTTGTCGGCGCAGAGACGGAAAAATGTGTTCCAGCCTGAACGGCTCAGCGAGTTGTCGGTTGAGCACTGGGTGATCTGGGTGAGGCCTGCACGCGCGTAAGTCGGCGCGCCCGCCTTGCTTGGGCCGCTGTTCTTGTGGCCGATCACCGCGATGACAGACGGATCCGACGCAAGGTCTGCGGCCACGCGCGCCGCAACCTCTTCGTCCTCCTTGTCGTCGGCCGGCTTGATCTCCACGTCGATGCCACGTTCGCGCGCGTCCGCCGCGGCCATTTCAACCGTCCGCAGCATCGGCAAGCCAACGATTGATTGGGGTGTCGTCAGCGGAGCGGGGAACCCGATTTGAAAACGCACGTCCGTTCGTTGACTACTCTAATCTGCAACCAGTGTCAGGGTTCACCGCCACCTATCGTCGCCTGCTGCGGCGCGAGGTGGTCGACATCTGCGCGCTCATCTTCATCGCGGACGTGGTGACGGGCGTCCAGACTCCGCTCTTTCCTCTTTATGCGACCAGCCTTGGCGCGTCGCTCGGCCTCTTGGGCGTGATCACAGCCGTGCTTGGCCTCGGGCGCCTGGCGTCCGCTCTGCCGATTGGAATTCTCTCCGACCGCCTCGATCGCAAAACTGTGCTCGTGGCGGGCATGCTGCTGTTCGCCCTTTCCTTTGTCGCCTACGCACTGGCGCCGAACGCCGGCTGGCTGGTGGTGCCGCGCGTGCTGCAGGCGGCCGCGATGGTCTCGACGTTTCCGCTGGGCGTCGCGTACATCGGCGATGTGGTCGAGCCGCGCGACCGAGGCGCCGCGATCGGCGTCTACACGGCGGCGATGGGCTCCGGCTTTGCGGTCGGACCGCTGATCGGGAGCTGGGTCGCAGCCAACGACGGTTATCCCGCGGCCTACCTGGTGGGTGCGTCGATCGCGGTGGCCGGCGCGGTCTTCGGTGCCCTGCGGCTGATCAGGAAGCGAACACAGGACGGCGAGCCGTCGCTTGGTTCGCGACTCGTCAACCTGCGGACGCTCCGCGACCTGGCGCAGCAGACGGAGATGCTGATGGCCTGCATCGCCAACGTGGTGATGACCCTCTCGATGGCAGGTGCGATCTTCACCTACTTTCCCGTCTACGCGCGGGGCGTCGGCATCAGCACGGTGACGATTGGTTCTCTTTTCGCGTGGCGGTCGATCGCCTCCGCCTCGGGACGTATCCCCATGGGTTCACTTTCGACGCGGCTTCCGGCGCACTGGACGCTGGTCGGTGTGCTCGTGGTCGAAGCGGTGATCGACGTCGCCATCTCGCGGACGGCCTCTCCCGTCGCGCTGACGATTCTGCTCATCCTGGAGGGGGTCGGGTTCGGCATCTTCCTGGTCACGGGTCAAGCGGCCGTCGCCTCGGCGGGCGGCCAGCGCAATCGCGGCGCGGCTGTGGGCATGTTCTGGATGGCGGGCAGCATCGGCGAGCTGTTCGGCCCCATCGCCCTCGGCCTCATCGCGGAGTCGGCGGGATTGATCGCGGTCTTTCAGACGGTGGCGGTAGCGGTGGCGGGCGGCGCCGCTTTGGTGGCCGCGCTTGGCGTCACGGTCGCCTACCGGTCAAGGTACCTCGCCGGCGAGAATCCGCGACAGGACCGACTGGTCGATGTTGCCGCCGGAGACGACGCAAACGACGCGGCCGTCTCCGGCGAGCCGTTTCCATCCGGCCGCCACTGAAGCCGCGCCTGCGCCCTCGGCCACCACGGCCGCGCGCTGGACCAGCAGCCGGATTGCTGCCGCGACCTCGGACAGGCTGACCACGAGCGAACCTGCGAGCAGCCGGTGAGCCGCGGGCCACATCTCCCGCAGCACCGTCGGAGCGCCGATTCCGTCCACAAAGGTCTGCTGGCGCGGTGACTCGACCGCGCGACCCGCGGCGATCGCGGCGCGCAGCGGAGTCGCGGTCTCCACTTCACACCCGTAGACGCGTGCTTCGGGCCGAATGCCGCGTATGGCGGCCGCGATGCCGCAGCTGAGTCCACCGCCGCCAAAGGGGACGAGCACCGCATCGACGTCTGGCATGTCCTCGACGATCTCGAGCCCGATGGTGCCGTTGCCGGCCATGACGTTCACATCGCTGACTGGATGAATGAAGCGCGCCGGCTCCAGTGGCCCGTAGCGATGCGTTGCAAGCACGTCCCACCATTCGGCGTAGGGCAAGGAGACGATTTTCGCGCCGAGGCGCTCGACCGCCTCGAGCTTTGTGCGCGGCGCGCCTTCCGGGACGACGACAGAGCACTTGATTCCCTTCTGAGCTGCGGCCCACGCAAGCCCCTGTCCCATGTTGCCGGCGGTTGCCGTGTACACGCCGCCGGCCAGCTCGTCCGAATCCAGCAGCGCAAGGGCGTTGTAGGCGCCGCGTGCCTTGAAAGATCGGATGGGCTGCAGGGTCTCCAGCTTGAGGTACAGCTCGAGATGGGAGCCTTCGAGGCGGATGAGCGGTGTTCTGGTCACCGCGCCTGCGATGCGGTCGCGCGCCGCGTGCACATCGTCGAGCGTGATCGAGGCAGGCTCTCGCTGCGTCCTCATCAGGCCGGCGCCATGTCGGACCACAGCTCCTGCTGCCGCAGCTCGCGTTTCATGATCTTTCCGCTCGGATTGACGGGGATCGCTTCAAGCGGGACGAACGCAATCCTTTTGGGGACCTTGTAGCCGGCAAGCCGCTCCCGAACGTGCCTCTGCAGCTGTTCTTCCGTGAGCTGCGCGCCTGGCTTGAGCGCCACGACCGCCCGAACCTCTTCGTCCCACCGCTCGCTTGCCACCCCAAGCACCGCGGCTTCGGCAACCGACGGGTGCGAGTAGATCGCCTGCTCGACCTCAGCCGAGAAGACGTTTTCGCCGCCGGTCTTGATCATGTCCTTGAGCCGGTCGTGGAACATGAAGTAACCATCGTGGCGCGACGCCACGTCGCCCGTGCGCAGCCAGCCGTCGCGAAATGCGGCCGCGGTGGTATCGGGCCGGTTGAAGTACCCGAGCATCACGTTGGGGCCCCTGACGCAGATCTCGCCCGCCACCCCATCGGCGACCTCGCGGCCGCCGTCATCCTGGATCGAAACATCATTGAGCAGCATCTCCTGGCCGATCGAGCCGTCGAGCTCGGGTCGGAACATGTCCTCGGGTCGGAGCCGCGTCACGATCGGGCCGGCCTCGGTCAAGCCGTACTGGTAATACATGCGCACGGCCGGGAGCACCTCGCGGACCGCCTCCTTGTCGGGAAGGCGGAATGTGGCGCCCCCCACGTAAAGGCGGCGGAAAGAACGCATGTCGTGTCTCGCCCAGGCGCCGCTGATCAACATCCGGCGGACCATGTTTGGGATGAAAAAGCCGTTGCTCACGCGCTCGGTCTCGATCAGGCTGGCCGCCCGCTCCTCGTCGAAACGGCGCATGAACACGCTGCACGCGCCTATGACGAGATGTGGCAGAAACCAGCAGAGCAGGGAGGCCGAGTGATACATCGGCGCGATCAGCAGGGTCACGTCGTCCGCCTCCATGTCGGTGTCGACGATCTCATCGATCGCGTTCGCCATCACATTGGTGTGTGAAAGAAGCACCCCCTTGGAGGCGCCCGTCGTCCCACCCGTGTACAGCATCACGGCCGGGGAATTCGGCACGACGGCGACATCGGGCGTCGAGGGCGGCCCGAGGAACGCTTCGAAGCCAGGTCCCTCGGTGACGAGATGCGTGACTGCGGGCGCCTTGCCGCTGTCGATCAGGTCTTGCACATTGCCTGCGAACTCACGGTCGGCGAGCACGACCTTTGCCCGGCTGTCACTGAGCCCGTGCTCGAGCTCGGCCGGCGACCAGCGCCAGCTCAGCGGCGCGGCGACTGCTCCGGCCGCGATCGCGCCGAGGATGGTCTCGGCGCTGAAGATGCCGTTTCCGCAAAGAATGGCGACCGTGTCACCGGGCCGTACCCCGAGCCGTGCCAGCCCGTTGGCGACCGACCACGACCGTTCCACCAACTCGCGTTGGTTCAGCCGGCGATTGTCGTCGACGACGGCACTTGACCCCGGGCGGCGGCCGTGATTCCGGTGCAGGACGTCAGGTATGGTCAGCAAGTTCGACAGCCAGAATAAACAAACTAACGATCGCTCTTTAGCAATAGTTGACATGGCGCGCTGCGCCAACTAAGGTCACCACGTGCTCGCGTTCACCGATCCGAGGGGGACAGGGCACGCCCAATGGCGGTAAGCCGCCGCCGGGGTAAGGCGGCGGGCCAAGGCACCGCGGACGGGATCCGCGCCGTGGCGCTGGACCAGTTCTACAAACACGGCTTTCAGGCCACGACCCTGCGCGATATCGCTTCGCGGGTCGGCATTCAGGTTGGCAGTCTCTACAACCACATCACTTCAAAGAGTGAGCTGCTCTTCGACATCATGGAGACGGTCATGCAGGCGCTTCTCGAGGACCAGCGCCAGGTTGCCCAGGAGCCCGACGTTGTCGAGCGGATGCGCCTCCTCGTTTATCACCACGTCAAGTTTCACGGTGAGCGGGCGAAAGAGGTTTTCATCGGCAACAGCGAGCTTCGGAGCCTGAATCGCACTCAGCGGGCGCGCATCGTGTCGCTTCGCAACGAGTATGAGCACATGTTTCAGAAAGAGCTCGAAGACGGGATCCGCCAGGGCAAGTTTCTCCGCGTCGACGTGCAGGTCACCGCATTCGGCATCCTCGCGATGACAACCTGGGTTTCCTCCTGGTATTCGCCTCGCGGGCGGCTGTCGCTGGAGGAGATCGCCGACATCTATTCGGATATGGTGCTGCGAGGCATCTGGAACCCGGCCGCTGGACAGCTGCAGACACATCTGCGGCGTGTTGAGCGCGACAATGCGAAGCGCTCGCTGGCCATCGCGGGAGCGCCGAAGTAGCCGGCAGTCGGCCTCGTCGCGTCAGAGTCGGGGTGACGCTGAAGATGTACGACTACTTCAACTACGCCCCGAAATCCATCGCCCACATCGCGGATCAGGCACGACGGGCCGAGGAGCTCGGCTTTGACTCGGTTTGGGTGATGGACCATGTCTTCATCCAGAGATCGAGCGGACGCGTGCTCGCCCACGAACCGATGCTCTGCCTCGCAGATGTTGCGGCGAAGACCGAACGGATCACGGTCGGCACGCTCGTTCTGAGCAACGCGTTCAGGCACGTAGGGCAGCTCGCCCGCGAAGCCTCGGCGCTCGCTGACTCCAGCCGGGGACGCTTCATCCTCGGCCTCGGCACCGGATGGCACCGGCCCGAGTTCGATGCGCTCGGCCTGCCGTTCGACCACCGTGTGGGTCGCCTCGAAGAAGCATTCGACCCACTGCGGCGCCTCCTTCGCGGCGAACAGGTGTCGGTACAAGGTGAGTGGCTGGGATTATCAGATGCTTCGGTGGCGGTGACTGCGCCGCCGCCTCCGATCTGGATCGCCGCCGAAGGACCACGCATGCTCGCCCTCGCGGCGCGGTCGAACGGTTGGAACCACGCCTACTGGGGCGCGGAGGACACAACACGCTTCGTCAAGGCGCTTGGCGGCTTGCGCGAGGGTATTAACACGTTAGGACGAAAACCCGCTGATGTCGAGACGAGCGCGTCAATTGCATGTGTGTTGCACGGCTGGCGGGAGGTCCCGGGAGGATTCCGCGAGCCTGAGGTTGTGGTTGGCTCCGCCGCGCAACTGGCCGGAGTGGTTCGCAGCTACGCTGCCGCGGGGGCCGACCACGTGATCCTGTCGCTTTCGCCCGACCCGTACGCCGAAGTCGACCCGACGGCGTTGGAGAAGGCGACGGAAATCCTGGAGCTGGTTTAGATCGGATCCAACAAGCCAGGGGGCCGCCGAGCGAGGATTTGTACAGCAACCTCCCTGGCAAACGGTGATATTCGGCGGCACTCAGCAGCACTCAGCGAATTCAAACAGGCGCTTCTGAACGGGCCGCAGCGATCTGTTAACCGCAAGGTTCAGGGTTCGAATCCCTGTCCCGGAGCCAATCTGAATTCAAACTCCCAAGCCTTGCGTCGCTCCACCTCAGACAACAGAACGTTGCGACATCCACAAGCTGGTCAGGCCTCTCGATCTGCGAGAAGGTGCGCTCATGTTCTCTTTGCCCGCTCAGCCAGTCCGAAGTCTTCCATGATCTGCTCCACGATCTCCGCAGCCGGCGGCCCGATGTCCACGCGGATTGCCGGCTCATCCGCGGCGGGTTCCTCGAGATCGGCGAACTGGCTTTCAAGCAGGCTCGCGCGCATGAAGTGGCCGTGGCGTGCGGCCAGCCGTGCCGCGATCGTCTCCTTTGACCCGGCCAGAAAAACGAATATCAGGCCCGAACCTCGTCGATTGATCAGGTCTCGGTATGAGCGCTTGAGGGCCGAGCACGTGATGAGTCCGTTTTCTCCAGCGTCAAGGCGCTCATCAATCCAATCAGCGACCTTTGCGAGCCAGGGCCAGCGGTCGGCGTCCGTAAGTGGATGTCCTGCAGCCATCTTCTCGATGTTCGCCTGAGGGTGCAGAGCATCGCCCTCCTCGAACGGCCACCCCAGTCGGCTGGCAAGGATAGCGGCGACCGTAGTTTTACCGCAGCCAGACACACCCATCAGAACCAAAACGCTTGGGTTCACTAGTGATTTGGAGATTGAGGAGCATGCTGAATGAGCACCGATGCCGTCCTTAGTACTCCGTTGATCATCTCGTTCGGCTTATGTGGACCGGGTTCGTTGGTGTTCGAGACCGTGAGGCCGCGGGTGCAATTCCGGCCCCGACCACACGCACATGGCCGTTGGAGATACATTGCACTACAGACGGTCTGTCAGCCAGGGCGGCCAAAAGACTTAGCTCAGATCGCGCTGCAGCATCGGGCCACTGCCAATACATTGTTGTTAAATCAGTCAACTGGGGGTGTTGGTGTGACGGATGCTCCCGACAGTCATGCGGACCTCCTCTCGCGGCCGCTTTTCGCGCATCTCGCCACCGTCCGGCCCGACGGAGCACCGCTGGTCAATCCCATGTGGTTCTTGTGGGACGAAGCCAGAGGCGTCGTCAAGCTCACCCACACGAAGCGCCGCAGCAACTACAACTTCTTTCAGAGTGAACCTCGGGTTGCCATGGACATCTCTGATCCGGATGATCCATACCGGTACCTGCAAATTCGTGGAGTTGTCGAAGCGATCGAAGACGATCCCACAGGTGCCTTCTATAAGGTTCTTCAGCTGAGATACCGGGGAACGGTCGGCGAGGTGAGCGATCGGGAATACAGAGTCGTTGTCACGATCCGGCCCACGGGCTTCAAGGTCCGCTAACCGAAGAGCCGGTCCTGATCCTCCCGCAGCTCGTACAGGAACCCTGACCTCTCGACCTCGACGTCGTCCCAACTCACAGCCTGATCCCGCGCCACCGCCCGCTTCACCCGCCCGCCGTACGCGAATCCGAACGGCAGCAATCGCTGCTCCCGTGCCACTTCGTAGCGCTCCGACAGCCCGTAAACCGCGTAGCCACCGGCCCCGTCCAACTCGTCGCCCGGCTTCAAGTCCCGCTTGGCAACCGCGATGAGCTCGGCCAGCAATCCACCGCCCAGATCCCCGGTCGGCCGGCCCTGAACCACAGCCCGCGCCACCGACATGGGCACCTCCACGCAGGCGAGGTGATATGGACGGAAAAGACCCCAGTTGGGACCCCATTGCTGAGCGGTGCCGCCGAACCCGGGCTCGAACAGCGAACCCATTGACGAGCGGACACCGGCATGGTCGGAGGTGACCACCACGAAAACGCCGGGAAAGACCTTGTCCTCGTGCACGTAGCGGCCCGACGGGTCGATGGCGTTGGCCATGTCAACGACCCCTTCGGAGCGCAGGATTCCGCCGTGCTTCTCCAGGCTGAAGACGCGGCCGAGGTCCTGCCAGCGGCAGTAAGGCTCGTGCATGCCGCGGACCTCGGGTGGCATTCGTAAGACGTTGGACACCGCCGCCATCTCGGTCTGCGACTTGGTCCCGTCGCGGAAGGAGCAGTACATCTTGGGGTTGTTTCGGTTGCGCTCTGCCTGCTCTCGGTAGGTGTCGGGGGTCGCGTGGTGGTCGTCCTTGAAGAGCACCGTCCCGCGGCCGGCGCAAACAACCCGGAAGCCAAGCGTTTGCGCCCACTCGGCGAGCTCGAAGATGGCGCCCGGCTGGTCCCCCGCGGCGAGCGTGTAGACGACGCCGGCACGTCGCGCTCGCTCGGCAAGGATTGGCCCCACGACCACGTCCGCCTCCACGTTGAGCATCACCACGTGCCGGCGATTCTCGATCGCGTCCGCCGCCACCCGCGCGCCCACCTCCGGCAGCCCGGTCGCCTCCACCAGCGCATCCAGTTCCAGCTGCGGAATCAGGGCGGCGTCGGCCGTGGCCACCGGCCGTCCGCGGCGCAGAGCATCCTGGGCCGCCCCCAGCCGGTCGGTCACCACGGGGTCGGCGCCGTTCTCGCGCAGGCAAGCCTCAGCGCGCCCCAGGTCCACGTCGGCGGCCGCCATCACCCGCATACCCGCCATGATCGATACCTGATCGACCACGCCCCGGCCCATGCGTCCGACGCCGACCACGCCCACGCGGATCGGCTCGGCGCGACTGCGCAGCTCGGCCAGGTACATCAGTGGCTACACGCTAGCCAGGCGGAGCAGGCCAGCAAGCCAAACCAGGGTTAAGATGGGATTCTCCCGGGGTCTCACATAGAACAAGTGAGGGGGGTTCCTGCTATGCCGCACGGAAACGAGAGGGCCAAGTTGGGCTGGTCGCGTCGAGACTTCCTGAAAACATCTGGGGTGGCGGCCGCCGCCCTCGCCTTCCCCGAGATAATCATCGCGTGCGGTCCCCAGTCTAGTGGGGGCCCCACGGCCACCATTCCGAAGCCGCGCAAGGGGGCTTCCATCCGCCTGCTCCAGTGGACCAGCTTCGTCAAGCCGGCCGACGAGGAGTTCAAGCGCCAGGCTGCCGAATGGGGTGCTGCCAACGGCGTGACCGTGGCGATCGAGACCGTCACCGGCGACCAGCTGCAGCCCAAGACCGCCGCCGCGGTGGAAGCAAGCTCTGGTCCCGACATCATCCAGATGCAGTACGCCTGGCCGCAGCTCTACACCGATGCATGCCTGGACGTCAGCAACGAGGTAAACATCCTGATCGGCAAGCTGGGCAAACCGGATCCCGTCAATGAGGCTTACTGCAAGGTCAATGGCACGTGGCGCGCGATCCCCTACACGATCGTGCCCAACGCCTGGACGTATCGCACCGATTACTTCCAGCAGGCGGGGGTGACCAGCTTCCCCAAGACCTGGGACGAGCTGACCACCGCCGCCGCAAAGCTGAAAGCCACCGGCAAGCCGATCTCACAGACCGACGGCCACGCCTACGGCGACTCGCTGACCATGTGGAACCCGGTGCTCTGGGGCTTCGGCGGCAAAGAGGTCAACGCCGACGGCAAGACGGTCGCCATCAACTCCAAGGAGACCCGCGACGCCATCAGGTGGGCGCAGGGAGCGGTCAAAGCGGGGCTCGTGGTGCACCCGGAATGGCTGGACCCCGACAACAACCAGGCCTATCACGCCGACCGCGTCAGCGGGACGTTGAACGGGGCCAGCATCTACATCCGAGAGAAAATCGAGTTTCACAAGTACACCGACGTGACCAACAACGCGCCCATGCCCAGTGGTCCAAAGGGCACCTTCGCGATGAACCTGATCTTCAACCACGCTGTGATGAAGTGGTCGCCGGACGCCGAGACCGCCAAGGCGATGCTTCTCGCCCTGATGGAGAAGGACCAATACCAGAAGTGGACCACGATCGCGGCCGGTTACAACGCAGGCCCATTCGACGCCTTCCATGGCGACCCCGTCTTCAGCAGCGACCCCAAGCTGAAGGCCTTCGAGGAGGTCGTGGCGCCGGGCAAGTGGCCGGGCTGGCCGGCACCGCCGAGCAAGAAGACGGCCCAGTCGCAGACGCAGTACATCGTGGCCGACATGTTCGCCAAGGCGCTTGCCAATGGCGGCGCAGGCGACATGGAGGCGGCGATCACAGCAGCAGAAACTTCGCTGAAGGCGATCTTCGAGAGGCCCTGACGGTAGGTAGCCTGGGCGCATAGGGATGGGGACCGCGACCCCGGCGGACGCGGTCCAAGTCTGGCACCGGCGGCGCGTGCGGATCTACGACCGCGAGGCGCCGCTCGGATACCTCCTGCTCGCACCAACCCTTGTCGTCCTGGGCATCTTCCTGCTTTATCCCTTCTTGTTCGGGATCTGGCTTTCGATCACGGACTCGGAACTCGGGAACCTCGGCCAGTTCATCGGCCTTGGCAACTACCGCTTCGAGCTGCGCAACACCGACGGCGTCTTCTACGGAGCCGTCGTCAACACCTTCCTCTACACCGGGATCACGACCGTCTTCAAGTTCGGCCTCGGCCTGGTCATGGCGCTCTTGCTGAACCAGGCCTTCCCCTTTCGACGCTTCGTGCGGGCCGCCCTGCTTCTGCCCTACATCATCCCGACCGTGCTCAGCTACGAGGCCTGGAGGTGGATGTTCGACCCCACGTTCAGCGTCATCAACTGGCTCCTGGTGAACACGCACCTGGTGCACTATCCAGGACCCAACTGGCTCGGAGTGCCCGCCAACGCGATGGCGGCGCTGATGATCGTCAACGTCTGGCGCGGCACGCCCTTCTACGCCATCGCCTTCCTGGCCGGCATGCAAGTCATCCCGCTCGACCTCTACGAAGCGGCGCGGGTGGACGGCGCGACGCGCTGGCAGCAGTTCACCAACATCACGCTGCCGATGCTGCGGCCGGTGCTGCTGGTCGTCCTGCTCCTCTCCACCATCCTGACCTTTGCCGACTTCCAGGGCCCGTTCGTGCTCACCAACGGAGCCCCGTACAACAGCACCCAGCTGCTCTCTATTTGGGCCTACCAGTGGGGCATTCCGGGGGGCGCCATCGGCCTAGGTGCCGCCATCTCGCTAGTGCTATTCCCGCTGCTCACCATCGTGGTCGCCGGCGTGCTATTCATGCTTCGAAGGCCCGAGTAGATGGCCTCTCTGGCGCGGCTCAAAATAGGCAAGCCGGGGACGGGCCGCGTCATCGGCGACAAGTTTGTCGGCCGCGCGATCCGCATCTACCTTCCATTGCTCGCCTTGCTGGTCGTGACGTTGTTCCCGTTTTACTGGATGGCGGTCACTTCGTTCAAGTCGGCCTCCGAGCTGTTCGATTTCTCAGTCAGCCCGCTCTGGGTCAGAGAGCCCACGCTGGCCTGGTATCAACACCTCTTCACTCAAACGAACTTCCCGCACTGGGCTTTCAATACGGCGGTGGTGGCGACCATCTCCACCCTAATCTCCCTCTTCTGCAGCATCCTGGCCGGCTACTCGCTGGCGCGGCTGCGTTACCGCGGCGCCGATTCCATCGGTTGGGGAATTTTCGTCACCTACCTGGTGCCGCCCACGCTGCTCTTCCTGCCGCTGACCTTCGTCATCCGAGAGCTGCACCTGTTCAACAACCTGTGGGCGCTGATCCTGACGTATCCCACCTTCCTGATTCCCTTCTGCACCTGGATGCTCATGGGCTTCTTCAAAGGCATACCGCGCGAACTGGAAGAAGCCGCCCTGGTGGATGGCGCCACCCGCATCCAGGCCATGGTTCGGATCGCCATCCCACTGGCGCTGCCGGGCATCCTGGCCGCCGCACTCTTCGCCTTCACCCTCTCGTGGAACGAGTTCCTCTACGCGCTCATTTTCATGAACGACAGCCTGGTCAAGACCATCCCGGTCGGCGTCACGCAGGAGCTCATCCACGGTGACGAGTTCTTTTGGGGTGAGCTGATGGCCGCAGCGCTTCTGGGATCCGTCCCAGTCGCTGTGCTGTATTCGTTCTTCGTCGACTACTTCGTCGCGGGCATGACAGCAGGCGCCGTCAAGGGCTAGCTTCGTGGTCGACTAGGATTTTTCCGTGGCGTCCGTCACTTACGAACACGTCACCAAGAAGTTCTCGGCCGACACCACGGCCGTAGACGACCTAAGCCTTTCGATCCGGGACACCGAGTTCATGGTCCTGGTCGGGCCCTCCGGCTGCGGCAAGTCGACCGCCCTGCGCATGCTGGCGGGCCTCGAAGACATAACCTCCGGCCAGATCAAGATCGACGACCAGGTCATCAACGACATGCCTCCCCGCGAACGAGACGTGGCCATGGTCTTCCAGTCCTATGCGCTCTACCCGCACATGACCGTCCACGACAACATGGCCTTCGGACTCAAGATGCGGGGCACCCCCAGGGCCGACATCGTATCGCGCGTCAAGGAGGCGGGCCGCATCCTCAGGCTGGACAACCTGCTCGCCCGCAAGCCGCGTCAACTGTCGGGCGGCCAGCGACAGCGCGTCGCCCTCGGCCGCGCCATCGTTCGTCAACCTCGAGTCTTTTTACTCGACGAGCCGCTCTCCAACCTCGACGCAATGCTCCGTGTGCAGACGCGAATCGAGCTGCAGAAGATGCACCAGCGGCTGGGCACTACCTTTATATATGTCACCCACGACCAGGTCGAGGCGATGACCATGGGCGACCGGATCGCGGTCATGAACGACGGCCTGCTGCAGCAGGTGGCTCCGCCGCGCGAGATCTACGACCAACCGGTGAACATGTACGTGGCAGGTTTTATCGGCAGCCCGCGCATGAACTTCCTGCCGGTCACGATCTCGGATCGCCAGGCGAAGGCGTCCGGTTTCGAGCTGACGCTGCCCAAGGCGACTGGCCTGGCGCACGGCACCCTGGGCATCCGGCCTGAGCACTTTGTGCCGAATGTCTCGGCCGACGACGCCGCTATCGACCTGAAAGTCGAAGTGCTCGAAGTCCTGGGCGCGGACCAGTACCTCTACGGCAAGGTCGGGTCGGACGACCTGATCGCGCGGGTGGATCCCCAGCTCAAGGTCGCGGTCGGTGACCGTGTGCGCCTGGGGGTGAACATGCAGCGCCTGCACATCTTCGACTCCGAGACGGAGAGGGCCGTCTTCTAGACCTCCGTCAGTGCTTGACGCGCCGTTTCTCGATCAGCTCGTCGGCGTCGAACTCCGAAGAGCGCACCCAGCGCAGCAGGCCTTGCTCGGCGGCGATCGATTGCTCGGCTGCCGCCGGCAGCTCGCCAGCGATCTCGCGCGGGATCAACAGCACGCCGTGCTGGTCGGCGTGAATCAGATCGCCCGGGCTCTTCTAGCACGCGCGCCGCGCCGGCGCGCAGGAGGACGGGCGTGCCGCGTGTCGATGCAGACCCAGTCATAGCCGGCGCGGCCCATCAGCTCGGCCGCGAACGGGCTGGGGATGACGCACCAACCGCCGACCGTCGGCTCGCCCCGCTCCCAGAGCTCGCGGAGCGTCACCGCCTGAGCCGAGCTCCCAACCTGACCCCGTTGACCACGTTGGAGGGCTCCTCGCGGTCGAGCACCCGGGTCAGGTTGTCGCGCACGACGTCCAACGCACGGGCCTCGGACTCCGACGTGAAGCCGCCGACGTGGGGCGAGAAAAATACGTTGGCCATCCGCCGCAACGGGTTGTCGGCCGGCGTCGGCTCCTGCTCGAAGACGTCCAGCCCCGCACCGCCCAGGTGGCCTGATTCGAGGGCTGCGATGAGGGCTTTTTCGTCCACCACCGGCCCGCGTGAGGCGTTGACGAGTAGCGCACCCTTCCGCATGCGTGTCAGCGCCCCCGCGTCGATCATGTGGTGGGTCTCGTTGTCCAGCGGCACGTGCACCGTGACCACGTCAGCCCGCTGAAGCAGGTCTTCGAAGGGCACGCGCTCGACGCCGGCGAAGCTCCTTTCCACGATGTCTGTATAGAGGACGCGCGAGCCGAACGCGAGCAGGCGGGTGGCAAGCGCCGAGCCGACGTTGCCCAGACCCACGATGCCTATCGTCAGCGCACCCAGCTCGTGCCCCAACATCTCGGGCTTGGGCCAGCCGCCGTCTCGCATGCCCCGGTCTCCCCACGAGCCCCGGCGGACCAGGTTCAGGATGGCCATGACCGTCCAGTCGGCGACGGCGTCCCGGTTGTAGCCGGCGGCATTGGCGACCGCGATGCCGAACTCCGCCGCCGCGCGGTGGTCGATGATGTCGTAACCGACCGCGGGCATCTGGATCAGCAGGCAGCGGCGCATCTGCTCCAGTACCTCGCGGGGCATGCGGTGCTTATGCCTCTTGTCGGCGATGACCAGCTCCGCGAGGGTGCACTCCCGGAGCACGTCATCGGGGGCGGGCGGCTCGGGCACCGTCACCACGTCCACCGAATGCCGGCCGGCGAACAGGTCTTCGACCTGTTTTTTTGAATAGGGGGACAAGCAGACGATGCGGGCGGGCACCGGCCGTCAGGCTATCACGCAACAGCTCGCGCCGCAGCGTACCCTCGCGCGAGAAACTCTAGGAGGGGATGAGCATGGGTTCGATGCCGAAGGTTGCCATCGTCACCGGGGGCGGCACCGGGATCGGAAGGGCCGTTGCCGTTGCGCTCGCCGGCGAAGGCTATTCGGTCGTCGTCGCCGGGCGGCGCAAAGAACCTCTGGAGGCGGCGGCGGCGGAGGGGTCCAGGCTTGGCGCGCGGATGCTCAGCGTCCCCACGGACGTCCGCGACACACGGTCCGTGAAGGCCCTGTTCGCCAAGACGAAAGAGGCGTTCGGGCGGTTGGATCTCCTTTTCAACAACGCGGGCTCAGGAGCTCCACCCGTCCCGCTCGAAGACGTGACCTTCGAACAGTGGACCTCGGTCGTCGACGTCAACCTCACCGGAGCTTTTCTCTGCACACAGGAGGCGATCAAGCTCATGAAGAGCCAAGAGCCTCGTGGCGGGCGGATAGTCAACAACGGTTCCATTTCGGCCCATGCTCCAAGGCCGAACTCCGCTCCGTACACCGCGACGAAGCACGCGATCACGGGCTTGACCAAGTCGACGTCGCTGGATGGCCGCAAGTACGACATCGCCTGCGGCCAGATCGACATCGGCAACGCCGCCACCGAAATGACACAGCGCATGGTGCAGGGCGTCCCGCAGGCGAATGGGGAGATCGCGGTCGAGCCGCGACTCGAGGTCGATCACGTGGCGCGCGCGGTCGTGTACATGGCGAGCCTCCCGCTCGATGCGAACGTTCAATTCATGACCGTGATGGCAACGAAGATGCCGTTCATTGGTCGGGGATGACTGCGAGGAAAGAGATTCCAAACCATCCGCTGACCGGAATCCGAGTCGTCGAGGTCGGCATCTACATGGCCGGGCCTTTCTGCGCAATGCAGCTGGCCGACCTTGGGGCCGATGTGATCAAGGTCGAGAATCCCGATGGCGGCGACATCGCGCGAGATTCGGCGCCCTTCCTGGACGGTGAGTCATCGGCTTTCATCAGGCTCAATCGGAACAAGCGCTCACTCGCGATGAACCTCAAGGCGCCCGAAGGCAAGGAGCTCTTTCGAGAGCTGGTCCGGGGCGCGGACGTCGTGGTCGAGAACCTGCGACCGGGCACGATGGGCGACCTCGAGCTCGACTACCTGCGTCTTTCGGCGCTCAATCCAGGCCTTGTCTATGTCGCCGCCTCGGGCTGGGGCCAGACCGGTCCCTATTCCCAACTTGCTGGGTTGGACATCATGGCGCAGGCGATGAGCGGGCTGATGTCGATCACGGGCGAGTCGGACGGCGACCCGGTCAAGGTCGGCGTGCCGATCTGCGACCTCGTCTGCGCGCTGTACGGCACAATCGGAGCCCTCGCCGCACTGCGTGTACGCCAGCAGACCGGTCGCGGGCAGTTCATCGACGTGTCGCTCTTCGAGGCTGGAGTATCGCTGGAGGTGTGGGAGGCGGGGCGCTACTTCGCGACCGGGGAGATCCCAGGGCCGCTTGGTTCCGCCCACCAGACCGCGGCTCCCTACCAGGCGATCCGCGCCGCCGACGGCTACTTCACCGTCGGCGCCACCACTCCACGCAACTGGCGGTCATTCTGCGATGTCCTCGACCACCCGGAGTGGGCGAGCGACGAGCGTTTCAAGGACAACCCCTCGCGCCACGCGCGGCGGGATGTCCTCATCCCGATGATCGAACAGGTGACGGCGAGCAAGCCGCGGGCGCACTGGGTGTCGCTGCTGCAGGAGGGGGGCGTGCCCTGCGCCGAGATCCGGACCTACGATCAGGTTTTCAACGACCCGCAGCTGCAGGCGCGCGACTTCTTCTGGAAAGGACGACACTCGAAGCTGGGCGACGTCGAGCAGATCGGTTCCCCGATCCATTTCTCGGACACGCCAGTGCGGCGCGGGCGGGCCGGCCCGGGGCTGGGCGAGCACACTTCGGAGGTGCTGCGGGCGCTTGGGAGGACGGAGGCCGAGATCTCGGAACTCAAGGCAAAGGGGGTCCTGGGCGGGACATGAGCGAGAACGCGGCGCAGCGGGCTGAGCCGGAACTGCTCGAGGAGCGCCGCGGGGACTCGGGCGAGATTGTGTGGCTGACGCTCAACCGCCCGCGGGCGCGCAACGCGCTCACGTTCCACATGTACGAGCGGATCGGGGAGATTTGCCTCGAGGTCAACGGCGACCCGTCGGTGCGGACTGTTGTGTTCACCGGCGCTGGTGGGCGCGCGTTTGCCGCGGGCACGGACATCTCGCAGTTCCGCGCCTTCGACAAGGAGGAAGACGCGCTCGCCTACGAGGAGCGGATGGACCGCGTGCTGGGTGCGCTGGAAAGCGTGCGGGTGCCGACGATTGCAGCCATCGCCGGGGCCTGCACCGGCGGTGGCGCGGGAATCGCGGCCGCCTGCGACCTCCGCATCTGCACGCCGTCGCTGAAATTCGGTTTCCCGATCGCGCGGACGCTCGGGAACACGCTCTCGATGGCCAACTTCGCGCGCCTGACGATGCTGATCGGCGCCGCTCGCGTGAAGGAGTTGATCTTCATGGCTCGTCTGGTAGGCGCTGACGAGGCGGCAGCGATCGGGCTGGTGAGCGAGGTCGTCCCATCCGAGGAGGCGCTGGAACCGCGGGTCATGGAGATCTGCTCCACGGTCTCCGCAAATGCACCGCTCACGCTGGAGACGGCTAAGGAGGCGCTCCGCCGTATCCGCGTGCAGATGACCCCGCCGGACGGGGGTTCGGACCTGCTCATAAAGGCCTACATGAGCGAAGACTTCCGGGAGGGGATCGAGGCGTTCTTCGCCAAGCGCCCGGCACGATGGAAGGGCCGCTGAGGCCGTTCGTACAGCAACGCCGGCAGCATCCGTGATACGTGGTGCAACTCAGCGGCACGCACCGAATTCGGAGCGCCATTCCTGAACGGTCCGCTTCGATCTGTTAACCGCAAGGTTCAGGGTTCGAATCCCTGTTCCGGACCCAATTTCGAGTTCAAAATGGCCTGCGGAGCTAGGTCACGCGAGCCTTACTGCAACCGCACTACAACGCGTGACCGGGGCTCGGCGTAACGCCGTTGGCCACGGGAACATCAACGTACAAAGGCGCGACGTCGAACGACGCGATCGAGGCGACTGGGACTTAGACTCGGATGATCAGGAGGTTTGAAGATGGCTGTCGCTCTCAATTACCTGCTCGTCGATGACGCCGCTCCGGCCGCAGTGATCACCCTCAATCGCCCCGACCAGCTGAACGCCCTTTCGACTGGCCTCATGAGGGAGCTCACCACAGAGCTCGAGCGTCAAGCTGCGCGGTCCGAAGTGCGGGCGATCGTGCTCAGGGGCGCCGGCCGTGGGTTCTCGGCGGGTCACGATCTCAAGGAGATGCAGGCCCGCTCGCTCGATGAAGAGCGGGAGATCTTCGCGGTCTGTAACCGCCTCATGGCGACCGTTCAGTCGTTGCCGGTGCCGGTGATTGCGGCCCCGCACGGCGTGGCGACCGCGGCGGGTTGCCAGCTGGTCGCGGCGTGCGACCTCGCAATCGCGAGCGAGGATTGCCGTTTCGCCACATCCGGGATCAAGTACGGGCTCTTCTGCTCCACACCCGGCGTCGCTGTCGCCCGGAATGTCAGCCGAAAGCACGCGCTGGAGATGCTGCTCACCGGGCGCTTCATCGACGCAGCGACCGCAGAGCGGTGGGGGCTGATCAACCGCGCAGTCCCTCGCGAGCGGATGGACGAAGAGGTCATGGCGCTCGTACACGAGCTAGCGCAACTGAGCCGTTACGCGCTTGAGCTCGGCAAGATTGGCTTCTACAGGCAAGTCGAGGCCCGGCAGGCCGAGGCGTACAACATGATGGCCGAGGTGATCTCGTGCAACGCCGTTGCGCCCGACGGCCAGGAGGGAATCGCAGCCTTCGTCGAGAAGCGAAAGCCGGTCTGGAGCTGAGAGTGGCTCAGCGCGCGGTCGTGTAGGGTTCGAAAATCACCTGGCGATGTGCCGGCGGACCCCACGGGAGCGGATTCGAGGGTGGCGAAGAACGACTCGGCCAGCAACGCAAGCGGCGATGCGTGGCAAATGGCGGCACTCAACGGCACTCAGTGGATTCAGAGCGGCATTTCTCAACGGGCCGCAGCGGATCTGTTAACCGCCGGGTTCAGGGTCCGAATCCCCTCCCGGAGCCACTGTCCCGGAGCCACTTCAACACCGGAGCCGGATCATGCCGGCGGTTCACGGCCCCAGGCGCGGTGATGGGACCTCGGGCGCCGCCGCGGTCAGGCGCTCCAGGCCGGCGAGCAGAGCAACCCGCTCCATGGTGGACAGCTTCTTCAGGGCTGTAGCGAGGCGTTTCACGTCGAGGACGCTGTCAGACGCCACTCTTTTCTGTCCCTTCGTGGTCAGCACTATCGACAATCGCGCTCATCCTCAGGATCACGGCGCCGGGTGAGGAACCCGCGGCGCTCGAGGCTCTTGACCTGCTCGGAGGCGGAGCTCTTGGGAATGCCGAGGTGATTGGAAACGTCGCCCAGAGGGATGCCGCCGACGGTCGGGACGTGATGAAGGAGCCGGCGCTCATGCTGGGAAAGGTCAGCTGCGTCCGGCTTGAAGAAAGCGCGCCACAGCCGACCGTACAAGAGATCGAACTGTTCGGCTGTCGATTTGTTCGCCATGGCGTACAATCTACTCCGTCAGCCCAGGATTTACAAGGAGGGTAGGCCGTGGTGCAGATCGAAATTGAGAGAACTATTTCCGCTCCGGCGGCGCGGATATGGGAGGTTGTCGCGTCGGCAGATCGCCTTCCTCAGTGGTACGCACGATCCGACAGGGTTGAAGTCCTCGAAGGCTCCGGGCTCGGCCGCCGGCAGCGTATCAGCAGCTCCTGGAAGGGCCAGGACTCGGAGGTCGACCAGGTGATCACCGCTTTCGAGCCGGATCGCCTGCTCGAATGGCGTCACGAGTCAGAACGGCTCGGGGGCATCCCAGCGCCGCGATTCGCCCTCGAAACGGTCGTCAGAATCAAGCTCGAGGCTGCCGGACCGGACTCGACTCGGGTCGTCATGGAGTCACGCCAGCGACCGGCAGATCCAGACAAGGAACTGCAGATGCGGGGCAACTCCGAGTATCTCGCGAAGATGTTCGAGACCTCGCTCGAACGCCTGGAGATGTTGGTGACGAAAGGGTGATCAGCCCTGCCCTTAGCGAGCAGCCCGGTTCGAAGAGCGTCCACTAAGGGGAGCCAGACCTGAACTCGAATTGGTGTATCTCGCGGTACGCTCGGCTACTCAGTGCAGCAACAGGTTGCCCGTGTTCTACTCATACGCAGCCTGCTCTACTGAGTTGACCCTGGCCGCCAACGCTTGTGCCGACCGCGGGTGGGGCCGCCTCGGATCAGCTCAAGACGCGGGCGAGGGCCATCCATGCGTCCCGTAGGCGGCTTCCTACTTCCTCGTTGGAATTGGACCGGCCACGTGACGGGCACCTCCTGCTCGGCGGCGGCATGCAGAGTCCATGCGGGGTCGTACAGGTGAGCCCGCCCGAGCGCACACAGGTCCGCCCTGCCGGCCAGGATGATGCTGTTCACATCGTCGTAGCCGCTGATCGCTCCCACAGCGATGGTGGAAACTCCAGCCAGGTTTCGGATCCGGTCCGCGAACGGGGTCTGGTAGCTGCGGCCAAAGCTTGGCTGCTCTTCGGCGACGGTCTGACCTGTCGATACGTCGATTGCGTCGACTCCGTGAGCCACGAAGGCGCGCGCGACTAAGACCGACTCTTCGGCGCTCAGCCCACCCTCGTACCAGTCCATGGCCGATACCCGCACCGTCATCGGTTTGTGGGCAGGCCACTGCGCTCGCATCGCATCGAAGACCTCGATCGGGAACCGCAGGCGGTTCTCGAGGCTGCCGCCGTACTCGTCTGCACGTAGGTTGGTGAGCGGCGAGATAAAGCTCGCCAGGAGGTAGCCGTGTGCGCAGTGCAGCTCGAGGAGGTCAAAACCGGCGCGCACGGCCATTCGCGTAGCTGCAACGAACTGGTCGCGCACGACCTCCATGTCGCGCCGTGACATCTCGCGCGGAATCTGGCTGACAGGTAAATAGGGAAGAGGCGAAGGCGCGATCAGATCCCAGTTGCCGGATTCCAGCGGCTCGTCCATGCCTTCCCACATGACCTTGGTCGAACCCTTCCGGCCGGAATGGCCAAGCTGGATCCCGATCTTCGCCGGTGCGTGCTGGTGCACGAACTCGACCAGGCGCCCGAACGCCGCCTCGTGCTCCGGCCTGTACATGCCGGCACATCCGGGTGTGATCCGCCCCTCGCGTGATACACAGACCATCTCAGTCATCACCAGGGCCGCGCCCCCCAACGCCTTGCTGCCCAGATGCACGAGGTGAAAGTCGCCAATCAATCCGTCCTCAGCCACATACATGTCCATGGGCGAGACGATCACGCGATTGGCAAGCTCGAGCTCGCGTAGCCGGATCGAAGCGAACATCGGCGGCACCGGATCGCCGCCCTTGTTGAACCACCGGTCGACCTCGGCCACGAACTCTGGATCCCGGACCTTTAGGTTCCAGTAAGTCACGCGCCGGCTTCTGGTGAGCAGGTTGAACGCGAACTGCAGCGGCTCCTGACGTGTGTACTGCGAGATGTTCTCGAACCACTCGAGGCTTGCCTGCGCGGCCCGCTGCGCGCTCTCGACCACCGGGCGTCGCTCGGCCTCGTAGGCGACGAGCGCCGTATCGACGCTCGGGTTTTCGTGCAGGCACGCAGCGAGCGCAAGCGCATCCTCCATCGCCAGCTTGGTACCTGAACCGATCGAGAAATGGGCCGTGTGCGCGGCGTCTCCGATCAGGATCAAGTTGCCGTCCCGCCAAGACTGCGTGCTCAGAGTTGCAAAACGAATCCAGCGGCTGCTGTTGCCGAGCAAAGGGTGTCCTCGCAGTGCTTCCGCAAACACCTCGGAACTGAACGCGATTCCCTGCTCGTCGCTATCCCCTGGTTTCCACGAGCGGTCCGCGGAGTCGAGCTGGCCGCTGCGAATCCAGCTGTCCTCTTCGAGCTCGACGATGAACGTGCTCATCGAGTCGCTGTACGGGTATCCGTGCGCTTGCACGGTTCCGATGTCCGTCTCGGCGATGAAGAACTTGAAAGCGTCGAAGACCAGGGGTGTGCCCAGCCACATGTAGCGCGCGTGCCGTACGTCGAGGTTCGGGTGGAATACCTTGGCCCGAGCGTTGCGGGTCAGGCTGTTGACGCCGTCGGCGCCGACGACCAGGTCATATGACTTGCAAAGCTGCGGGAGGGCGGGCGCCGGCACGCGATAGTGGATCGTCACGCCAAACTCCTCGCACCTTTCGCGGAGGATCGCCAGCAGGCGCTGCCGGCTGATCGCTGCGAACCCGTGCCCGCCCGATGTGAGGACCTGCCCGTGATAGTGCACGTCGATGTCGTCCCAGGTTGCAAAGTCCTTCGAGAGCCGCTCGTAGAAACCGGCGTCGGCGTTCTCGATGCCGCCGAGCGTCTCGTCGGAGAAGACAACGCCGAACCCGAAAGTGTCGTCGGCGGCGTTTCGCTCCCAGACCTCGACCTCATCGTTGGAGTTCAGGAGCTTGACCAGAGTCGCCAGGTAAAGCCCGGCCGGCCCGCCACCGATGATCGCGATGTGGAGTCCCGGCTTCGAGGCCCTCAGGTCGGTGCTCGCAGCCGGAACCGCTGCAGTTTGCCAGTCGCGGTCCGCGGCAATGCATCGGCGAACTCGATGGCTCGCGGGTATTTGTAAGGCGCGATCTGGCTCTTGACGAAATCCTGCAAGGTCTTCGCCGGCTCGGGACCGAGCTCCGCGCCCGGCTGCAGCACAACCACTGCCTTGACGATCATGCCTCGCTCCTCGTCAGCTGCGCCGATCACCGCCACCTCGGCGACCGCAGGGTGCCGAAGCAGGGCTTCTTCGACCTCGGGGCCGGCGATGTTGTAGCCGGCGGAGACGATCATGTCGTCTGCTCGGGCCTGGTAATAAAAGTAGCCATCGGCGTCGCGCACGTAGACGTCCCCGGTGACATTCCAACCGTCCTGTACGTAGGTGGTCTGGCGGTCGCCACGCAAATACCGGCACCCTGTCGGCCCTTTCACCGCCAACCGGCCCAGCTCGCCGTCGCGGACCGGCATACCGTCCGGATCCTGCACTTGCGCGACATAGCCTGGCACCGCGCGGCCTGTGCTTCCGGGGCGGATCTCGTCACCTGCCGCGGAGATGAATATGTGCAGCATCTCGGTCGACCCGATGCCGTCGATGACGCTCAAGCCGCATGCGTCGTGGACCGCCTCCCAAGTCGCCTTCGGGAGCGTCTCGCCTGCCGAAACGCAAGCGCGTAGTGACTTGAGGTGCGCCGCCCGGAGGTCTGGCACCATCGCGCGATAGCCGGTTGGAGCCGTGGCGAGCACGGTTACGCCGTGTCGTTCGACCGCCTCGAGCAGGCGTGGCGGTGACGGCTGCTCGAGCAGAAATGCCGCGGCGCCGGCCCTTAGTGGAAAGACGACGCTCTGGCCCAGACCGAATGTGAAGGCAAGCGGGGGGCTGGCGGCGAAGAGGTCATCCGGTGTCGAGCGCAAGATGTGTCGCGCGAAAGTGTCCGCGATGGCGAGCACATCGCGATGAAAGTGCATCGTCGCCTTTGGCTTTCCGGTGGTTCCCGAGGTGAACGCGAGCATGCAAACGTCGTCCGCTGCTGTAGCGACGTTTTTGAACTTCGAGCGTTTGGCCGCCGCAACCTGCGTCAGGTCGTCCTGGTCAGGGCCCCCATAGGCAAAGATCTGAAACCCGTCCGGGGTGGCGGCATCGAGGTCTCCGATGAATCGGTGGTCGCAGATCGCCATGGTCACGTCCGCGATTTCCACCATCGTTGCCAGCTCGCCCGTCCGGAGAAGCGGCATCGTCGCCACCGCCACTCCCCCGGCCTTGACAACGCCGAACCAGCTCGCGACCAACCATGGGTTGTTGGGGCCACGGAGAAGTACCCGGTTTCCGGGCACCAGCCCCATCTCCTCGACAAGCGCCCAAGCGATCTGGTTCGCCTTCGTGAGCAGGTCGTTGTACGTCCAGGTCTCGCTGTCGGTGACGATGCAGCGCTTCTCTCCGTTGCCAGCCTCGATCTGCCGGTCGAGAAGCTCGGCGGCGCAGTTCAGCGTCGAGGGGTAAGCGAGCTCGGGGAGGTTGAACAGAAACTCAGGCCACTGTGATCGCGGAGGAAGGTTCTCCCTTGTGAACGTATCGACATGAGCCGATCGTGGGACCTGCTTCAAATGCCCTGCCTCGACATACTACCTTCATGGAGTCGGTGGACCGGCCTCGCAACGTCAACCCCCGAGAGCTTGGGCCGGCGAGAGGTTTCTCACACGCGACCGTCGCTGGCGACACGGTTTGGCTGGGCGGTCAGATCGGGTCCGACGCAAGCGGCGGGATCGTCGAGCCGGGCGACCTCGTGGCCCAGTACGCGCGCGCCATCGGCAACGTCGCGATCGCCTTGCGGGCGGCTGGCTGCGTTCCGGAGGACACCGTCAAGCTCACCTATTACGTCACGGACCTGTCCGCCTACAGGGAGAACCTGACCGCGATCGGCGCCGCGTTTCGGGAAGTATTCGGGCGCCACTACCCCGCGTCGACCCTGATCGAGGTCCGCTCCCTGTTCGACCCGAACGCGCTTGTCGAGATCGACGCGGTCGCGGTGCGCCGGCCGTGAAGCGTTGGGAACATTTCGATTACGAGGAGCGGGACGAGGTCGCCACTCTCACCTTCTCGAGGCCGGAGCGCCTCAACTCGTTGACCTTCGAGGTCTACGCGGACATCCGCGAGCTGACTGATTCGCTGCGGAACCGCCAGGACGTAAGAGTTTTCGTCATACGCGGGACAGGTCGCGGGTTTTGTTCAGGCGGGGATGTCGACGAGATCATCGCCGAGCTGCTCAAGCGTGGCACACGCGACGTCTACGACTTTGCCCACATGACCGGTGCCTGTGTGCGCAACCTGCGCGAGATGCCGCAGCCAGTGATTGCTGCCGTCAACGGGGTCGCCGCCGGCGCGGGCGCCGTCCTGGCCGCCGCATCCGACATACGGGTGCTGGCCGAATCGGCGAGCTTTCGATTTCTATTCACCAGGGTTGGTCTGTCGGGTGGTGACATGGGCATCTGCTGGCTGTTGCCGCGGATCATCGGTCTGGGCCGGGCGACGGAGGCTCTCCTGTTCGGGGACAAGATCACAAGTCAAGACGCTCTGGCCTGGGGGCTTGCCTCCAGGGTCGTTGCAGACGACCAGCTCGGCGCGGCAGTTGCCGACTATGCCGACCGCCTGAAGGAACTGGCCCCTTGGGGCTTGGCGATGACGAAAGAGATGGTCAATCGCGCGGCGTCAACCGACTACTCGAGCGCGATCGAGACTGAGGCATTCACCCAGACATTGCTCATGACCGCCGAAGACTTTCGCGAGTTCCACGCGGGCTTTACTGGCAAGCGCAAACCCGAGTATCGCGGGCGCTGAATTCCGCGGGCTACGCGCGTCCTTCTATATCCATGCATGGCCACTTGAAATGCCCGGCCAAAGAGCGTATGACGGGAATGCGCTAGCCCGCCCGTGCTCAAGGCACCAGGGAGGTTTGAAGCCTATGGTGAAATTCGAGATCTCCACGCATATCAATCGACCGGTGGCCGAAGTGTTCAAGTACATGGCGGATCCCACCAAGTTGCCCGAGTGGAACTCCATCGTTGAGGAGGCCACACCCTCCGAAACTCCTGTCAGGGCTGGAACCAAAGTCCAGACGCGGGCTCGGTTCCTGGGTCGGAAGATAGAATCGCCGTCCGTGGTGAGCGAGTACGAACTAAACAAGCGATTTACGCAAAAGAGCGAGAAACCGTTCCCGCTCGCGATCAGCAACACCTTCGAGTCCGAAGGCGACGGGACCAAGGTTGTTGCGGTCTTCGATGGCGACCCAGGCGGATTCTTCAAACTCGGCGAGCCGATCCTCGCGCGGATCGCGAAGAAGCAATTCCAAGCCCAGCTCGAAACGGCGAAGGAACTCCTGGAGGCGCAGGTTCCGGCGGAGCGGTAACGCAGGTCGCGGGCGGCTAGCGCCCATCTGATCAGCCCGGACTCGTGCCTGGCAACTTAGGGATTGCCAAAAGCTACGAGTTCGTTGGTGCGTTTCTCTAGCCGCTGGCTCAGTACTTGCTGGGGGCCTTGCTGCTGAAGATCGAGACCAACTGCCGGACCTCGGTCTTGCCGCACTTGGGGCATGCGGGCGGCTGTTGCTTTAAGTGGTCATGTTGGCTGATCGGGACGCTCACCTCAAAGCGATTGCCGCAACCCTTGCATTCGAATTCGTAGATAGCCATGGCTTTCCACCTCCGACGTCAGCTCACCACCAGCGGCGCACTTAGTCAAGTGCTCACGACTTTTGCTCACGACGCGGTCGCCTACCCAGGCCGCAAGCACGCGAAGGCGTGGAAGCGGTCAATAGTTTCGATCCTGGGGGATTGGTGGAAGGAACAGAGTTCGAAAACCGTCCACTAAGGGGAGCCACGTCCGGCTCCAGCCGCGACTGACCTTCGGGGCGTGTACGTATGATTCCGGCGGAGTGGGCTGAGTGCGACCGACGACGCGCTACGCGAAGAGCGGTGACTACAGCATTGCCTACCAGGTCGTAGGAGACGCTCCTCTCGATCTTGTCTACGTCCCTGGCTTTGTGTCGCACGTCGAGCACGCGTGGGAAGACCCGGACTTCGCGCTGTTTCTCGGTCGGCTCGCGTCCTTTAGTCGGCTGATCCTGTTCGACAAGCGCGGCACCGGCCTCTCGGACCGGGTCCCGGTCCAGAAGCTCCCCACGCTCGAGGAGCGTATGGACGACGTGCGAGCGGTAATGGATGCCGCAGGCTCGGAAAAAGCGGCGCTGTTCGGCGTATCCGAGGGCGGGCCGATGAGCATGCTTTTCGCGACCACGTACCCCGAACGGATCTCGGCGCTGGTCCTGTATGGCACCTACGCGAAGCGCGTCCGCGGCGACGACTACCCCTGGGCGCCCACAATCGAGGAGCATCGTGAGAACCTCGATGCAGTACAGCGGGAATGGGGCGGTCCCAACCAGGCCGAAGCCTGGGCCCCCAGCGTCGCGGACGACGATCGATTCAAACGATGGTGGGGGCAGTACTTGCGGCTCGGCGCCAGTCCCGCGGCGGCCCGAGCCGTTCTCGAGATGACGCTCGCGATCGATGTCCGGGACATCCTGCCCGCGATCCGCGTCCCGACCCTGATCCTTCATCGCACCGGCGATCGCCGCATCGACGTCGGCGGAGGTCGCTACATGGCCGAGCGGATCCCTGATGCGCGACTCGTCGAACTCTCTGGGATCGACCATCTGCCGTGGGTCGGAGACGGCGACGCAATCGTGGATGAAGTGGAGGAGTTCCTCACCGGTTCGCGTCATGCTGCCGAACCGACCCGCGTCCTCGCGACGGTGCTGTTCACCGACATGGTCGAGTCCACGAACCGGGCGGTTCAGCTCGGTGACGCGCGTTGGCGCGCTCTCATCAGCGACCACGACCGCCTGGTACGCGATGAGCTCAGACGCTTCCGTGGGCGAGAGATCGATCGGAGAGGCGACGGTTTTCTCGCGATCTTCGATGGGCCGGCTCGAGCGATACGCAGTGCCCTCGCAATAGCCGAGCGCGCCCATGAGCTCGGGATCCAGGTACGCGCTGGGCTTCACACCGGCGAGCTCGACATAACCGAAAGCGGGATCGCTGGAATTGCGGTCCACATCGGAGCCCGAGTCATGAGCCTCGCGGGGCCGGACGAAGTCCTGGTCTCGAGCACAGTTAAGGATCTGGTCGCGGGCTCTGGGCTGTCATTCGCGGAGAAGGGCACGCACGAGCTCAAAGGCGTGCCTGGCGCCTGGCGGATCTTCCGAGTCGAGCCGATCGCTCCGTGACATTGACTGACGAGCACGGTGAGGAGATCGCCCTTCAAGAGCAGCTTCTACGAAGCATCGACTTCTTGCACGACCTCGATCGCGTCGATATCGCGCGACTCATCGGCTTCAGCGAGGACGCGCATTTTGCACCAGGTGAGGTCATCGTGCGCGAGGGAGAGGTCGCCGACTCCCTCTATCTGCTCGCGAGCGGCACGGTCGAGGTGAGCGTTCGAGGGGACGGAGCCGATCGATCGGTGCGGTCGATCTTTGCACCTGCCACTTTCGGCGAGTTCGGCGTGCTCCTTGGAGAACGTACCGCGACGGTAAGGGCGATCTCGGCTGTCCAGGCCTGGCGCATCCCGCGCGACCGCTTCGAGCGCCTGGCGCGCGAGCGCCCGGGTCTGGGGTTGGCCATCGCGCGTTCGCTCGCCAGCACGATCGACCAAAGGGATCGAAGTCGGGTGGGCGCCCCGCTCCCGTCGCGCGACCGGCTTCGCTCGATGGTTGCCGCGCCACTGCCACGGCGTTCACCGCTGTCACGCATCGTCGCCTCGGCGGTCACGGTGGGCATCCCGGCGGCGCTCTGGCTCATGCCCGCGCCGGCCGGTCTCACTGACGCGGGGTGGCATATCAGTCTCGTGATGGTCGGCGGCGCGATCGGCTGGTTGCTCGAGCCGGTGCCCGACTTCGCGATCGCGCTTGGGATGGCAGCGGCATGGGGTGTAGCAGGCCTCGCCCCACCGTCCTTGGCGTTTGGCGGCTTCGCTAGCTCCGCCTGGGTCACCGCGCTGGCCGCGCTAGCGATCAGCTCGGCGATGGCGGCCTCAGGCCTGCTCTTTCGCGCTTCGCTGATGCTCCTGCGCGTTTTCCCGCCGACGCATCGCGGGCAGGTTGCCGCGTTGCTCGTCGGTGGCGCTGTGCTGACTCCGCTGGTGCCTACAGTGTTCGGTCGGGTCGCAACAGTGGCGCCCGTCGCCCGTGAGCTCTCGGAGGCCCTCGGTTACGCGAAGACCAGCCGGGGAAGCGCCGCGATCGCGTTCGCCGCGATCCTCGGCAACACGGTCCTTGGTCCGATCTTCCTGACTGGCATTGTCACCAACTTCCTCATCGTCGCCTTGCTGCCTACGGCGGGGCAAATGCGCTTTGGTTGGATCGGTTGGCTGATAGCCGGTGCGCCCGCCGGGCTGGTCCTCCTCGCCGGTTCGGCCATCGCAGTGTTGGCGCTGCACCCGCGATCGGGATCGCGAGCGAGCAGCATAGTTCGGCTGAGCCAGGAACGATCGCTCGGCCGCATGTCGCGGCAGGAGCATGTCTCGCTGCTCGCCCTCGGCGTCTTCATCATCGGGCTGATTCTTCAGCAACTCATGCGAGTCGACATAGGGGTGATCGGGATGGTCGCGCTGCTCGTCACAGTCGGCGGCGGTGCACTCGATCGTCAGACCTTTCGCACGGGGATCGATTGGGCGACGCTCGTGCTCTTCGGCGTTCTATTGGGCGCGGGCGCAGTGCTGCGGTCGGGAGGCGTCGACCGATGGATTGCCGACCTGATAGTCGCAATTACGCGGTCTTTCGGCCAACCCGCGCTAGTGATCCTCATCGTGGCACTGTTCGGTATGGCCTTACGCCTTGTCCTCCCGATGGTCCCTGCTGGGTTCCTGTTGTTGATCACGCTCGTGCCGGCCGCCCCCCAGTTGGGACTCAGTGGTTGGGTCGTCGGCTTCATCTCCTCGGTTGTGGTCTTCACCTGGATCGTGCCAAGGCAGTACGAGGTGCTGCGGTTGGTGCGCGAGATCACCGAGGGGGAGATGTTCAGCGAGCGGCAAGCCGTCTTGGTCGGCGTGGCGATCACGGTGGTCGCTCTTGTGGCGATTCTGGTCAGCGTGCCGTACTGGCACGCGATCGGCCTGGCATGACGCAACCGTGGCCCCTCCGCCCTACCGCTACACGCGCCCGGCGAGCAAGGTTGTGATGCGTTCGCGGATCGTCGGCGTGGTGAGACCTCGGATGTCGAGTGTCGTGCGGCGGCGGGTGACGTCGTCCGGGGTCAGCGCCCATTCTTGTTCTGCCGCGTAGAGAACCTGCCCCCATACGTCAGGCCCTTCGGGGTGGATCCGCTCGGCCGCGCCCGGATAGGCGAGCACCCGGTCGGCCTCACTGCCGTAGAGGTGGGTCAAATGGGTCCAGACGTCCGCTTCCAAGGCCTCCGGGCGGGGCGGTAGCGGCCCCGCTCCCGGCAGCGAGTCATGCCGGAGCTCGGGGGGCTTCCCGGGGAGGCGGCGTAGCACGTCGCGAGCGATCTGGCGGTGGGTGGTCAGCTTGCCGCCCGCGACCGAGACCACTCCCTTCGACCCGACGTGGACGACATGCCCCCGGCGGGCGAGAGCGGTGTCGCCCTCTCCGACCGGCAGCACCCGCAGTCCGGCGAAGGAGTAACGGATGTGTTCGCGGCGGAGCAGCTCTGGCGGCAGCCCACGGGCGGCCTCCTTGAGGACGGTTTCCACGTCCTCGTCGGTCACTGACACGGCGCCGGGATCGCCTTCGTACTCCGAGTCGGTGGTGCCCAGCAGCAGCATCCCCAGCCAGGGCACGGCAAAGGCCACCCGGTCCCGGGGCAGCGGCACAGCGAGCGCAGCCTGCCAATCCTTCACACCGGGCATCAGCACGTGCACGCCTTTGCTGAGCCGGGTCACTGGCGCGCAGCCGGGATGCTCGAGCATGCGCACGCGGTCGACCCAGGGCCCGGCGGCGTTCACCGCGCGCTCGAAGCTCACCTCCAGCGCCTCTCCGCCCACCCGCACATGGGCCAAACCCTTCTCCAACGCGGTCACCTCCGCATAGTTGACGACCACTGCGCCTTCCCTCGCGGCGCCAGCGACGGTCGCCAGCACGAGACGGCTGTCGTGGGTCTGCGCGTCCTCGTAGAGCGCAGCCGATCGCATCCCGCGCAGCTGGACAGCCGGAATCAGGTCGTGTGCGCGCGCTGGTCGCACTACCTGTATCTCAGCCTCCCGAAAGCCAGACAGGGCAGCGTACACGAAGAGTCCGGCGGCGATCAGGGCTGTACGGTGAGGGCCGCCACCGTAGACGGGCAGTAGGAAGCGAAGCGGGCGGACCAGGTGCGGCGCCACCCGGGTCATCAGTGCTATGCGCTCTAGATGTGCCTCACGGATCAGCGCCAGGTCGCCCATCGGTAGGTAGCGGAGACCGCCGTGGATGAGCTTGGAGGAGGCGCTGGAAGTGGCATGTCCGAAGTCGCCGGCGTCGACCAGCGCGACTCGCAGCCCAGCTCGCGAGCCGTCGTAGGCGATCCGGCTGCCGACGATGCCTGCGCCGATCACCAACAGGTCGAAATGACTCTTCGACAGCTCCTCGAGAGCTCGCGCGCGGTTCACAGCGGGAACCATAGCGGCCCTCCGGTGAAGTTGACAGGGTCAGGGGACCGCCACCACGGGTGTGCGGAGCCAGCGCTGGGCCACTGCCGATGGAAAACTGCCCGCGCGACCTCGACCAAGTCAATACGTGCACGTTTCCATCCGGCCGCCGCAGGACATGGTGGGCACGGATCGATCGACCGCGAGCAGCTCACCCTTCGTGCTGGCAAAGAAGGCTTGGGGATTCGTACGTCCGCGGTCCTGGACTCGTCCGGTGTCTATCCCGGCTCTTCGCCCTGCGGCAGCTTCTAGCGGACGGACCGGATCCGCGACACGAAGATCGTTCCGAGGGTGATGAACAGGATCACGCTGCCGAAATCCCCCAATCAGGAGGAGCCACCGAACAAAAGGAGGAGGCGGCCGTTCGGCCGCCTCCTCCTCGTCCGTTATCTAGCCGCAACTAGGCTTATCAAACGTATTGACTACGCCGCTGGCACTTACGCTCGCATGCATGACGTCGTGGAAGATCAGCGTCGATCCGTCCGAGCCGGTTCCCCTCAAGGAAAACGTCGACGTCTCGCTCCCGTTTTGCAGGTTGTTGTTGTCTCCGAACCAAGTCGTGAAGTGGCCGGCGAACGAGGGCTGGGCGGGATCGTCCGGGGTAAAGGCAAAGGTGCCTGTCTGAGTGCCCGTCGCCCAGAAGGTGCCGGCCCCGATGCCGGACGTCAATGTCGTCACGTGGAACACCCCGTTGTAGGTGAGCGATACTGTGCCCCTCGCACCGGTGCACGGGTTGGGTGACGGGAACGAAGCCGTGGCGTTATGAAAGGTTTGAGTGAAGCTAACGGCTCCGGCACCATTCGCGGCCGCCGGAACGGCGAGCAGCCATCCAGCGACGATGGCGGCCACAACGGCAAGCAGCTTTTTCATTGTCTTTCTCCTGTGCTCTAGCGAGCCTTCACGTCCGATTGAACGCCGCCACAACGCAGGCCCAAAGGCCGGCCGGCGACGGGTTGCGGCCAACACCCGCGTCGACGGTGAACAGGGAGAACTGGTCGGAGCCGGTCGGCTTGCGCTCGAACAACACGTCGCCGAGCGCCGACCTCGAGGCGCGGCTGGTCATGCTAAGGGCATAGAGCCGCACGCGCAATGGGCCAATTCGTCGCGGCGACGAGCCTCACCGAGGCCTCGCCACGTTTCGATATCGGAGACCCTTCGGGGGCCGGCCAAAAAGCTTGACGAGATCAGAAAAAGGTCGAGCATCCCGACTGTGTCGGGGCGCCGACCAGAGCAACCGAGTTCGAAGAGCGTCCACTAAGGGGAGCCAAATTTGAATTCAAAATCCGCTGTTCTGCGCCGCGAGACGCGTGCCTTACCACAACCGCACTACAACCGGCGTGTCGCCACGTCGCCCCTCCGCGATCGGCCGGGTCATGGTGCAGGGCCGCGCATGTGCGTTCGAAGGATCTACCCGCCCAGTAAGGGTGCAGGTCTCCTTCACCCACGGCGGTCTACCCAGCGCAGAGTGGCTTCTGCGAAGGCACGCTGATAGGCTCGCGAAAACCCCGGGAGCGCTGGTTGCTCTGGCAACTGTGACAGACCCCAGTAGTTCGCTGCAGCTGCTAACAAGACCGCGTCGATAGCGCCGGAAGGTACATTAGCTGTTGCCGGATGTCGCAGTACTAACTGCTCAGCATCAGCACCCCCTTCGGCATTAACTGTCGTGCCAAATAGCACGACATCGAGCCAAGGGGCTCCCTTGCACGTCCAGCCCCAATCAAGTAATACAACGCCGCCGTTCGATGTCAAAAGAATGTTGTCGGATCGGATATCTGTGTGGAGGAGAGCGTCTCCACTGATGATTGCGGCCAAGTCGGTGCCCTGTTCAATAAGGCGGTCTAGGTGCCGGCGCAATCCTGGGTCAATGTCGTGGGGCGGCTCGAGTGCCAGTTTTGTCCAGGCCTCCATGAAATCGCCGTTGACTTCAGCAAAGGTTGGGGCGTCCTGCCATGGCGACGGGTGCAGTGCGTCGCTAAGCGCTGCCAACATGCCCTCCACTCGGCCCAGCTCATCCATCCGCCACGGAATGGCGGGACGGCGTCCGTCGATCTCCTCATACACAAGTGCTATCCAGTTGCCGTCGTCGTACACGTCAAGCAGGCGTGGCACTGGCAAACCCGCCGGGAGGTGGGCCATGGTGGCTGCTTCGGTGCGGTACAGCTGAACGCTAAATTCATGGATGTCGACGCCCAGCGCCTTAACGAAGGCTGTATTGCCGTTCGCCAATCGCAACCGGACTGCGGCTCCGGGTGAGAAGCCGCCCTCTTGAGTGTGTGCCTCGACGACTACGCTTCCTAATGTAGCCTCAATGGCGCTGCGAACGCGAGGAGGTACCTCCTGCCAACCGATGCGCCGCCGCGCAGCGTGCTCCGGCATTGTCATGGTCGCTGTAGTCTGCCGAATAGCAGCTGATTCATCTTGGCCGTGTCGCTTACGACAGTATCGACTTGACGATTACCTCGTCGGGCTGAGCTAAGTGGCCTAGTCAGGGTTTGGCGTCGGACACGGGAGAGGCACGTCGTGAATTCGATCGCGATTTCTGAACGGGCTGCAGCGATCTGTTAACCGTAAGGTTCAGGGCTCGAATCCCTGTCCCGTAGCCATCGCTCACACTCGGCATGTCAAGTATTAGCTCTCAAGCTGTACGCCCTCGACACCGAACTTTCAAAGTAAGCCGGCGCATCGGAGGCCGCCTTTCAAGGTGCGATAAGAGGCAATGAGATCGCCACAGCAAGCCTGATCGGCGAGTTTTAACGCTGACGCGTGCGAGGGCCGCAGACTCGTAGGGTCAGAACCGCTGCAGGACCAGCACGGATCGACCCGTCGTCCGCACCACATCGCTGACGGTTCGCGCTTCAGGCTCAGGCTGCAGCCGCTCGGTGTCGTAGAGAAGCTTCCAGGGACCGCCGTACTGCTTGGGCAGCGTCCACTTGACCTCCCGCGAATGGGCG